>Ga0209148_1000386_pt1 | contig 52794 bp, 32 predicted proteins | sample AraplaCol_mMF_r2_2_FD_184288 | JGI IMG/M metagenome (GOLD analysis project Ga0209148, IMG submission 184288) | Arabidopsis root microbial communities from North Carolina, USA - plate scrape CL_Col_mMF_r2 (SPAdes) (version 2) | ecosystem: Host-associated > Plants > Roots > Endosphere | place...
CCAGGATCGACACCGGCGAAGTCGACGCCGCGGGCACGATCTTCAACCGCCAGGCGTTCGTCGGCCTCAGGACCAAGGCCGGTTCGGTCGCCCTCGGCCGCCAGTACACGCCTTATCACACGACCCTGACCGCGGTGGCCGATCCGTTCGGCACCGGTTACGCGGGCACGTCGAAGAACCTCTTCCCCGACAACGGCACCAACGTCCGCGCCAGCAATACGATCACCTACGCGTCGCCGAAGGTGAACGGCGTGAACGTCGACCTCGCGTACAGCGCGGGCGAGCAGACGGCATTGGCGGCCGGACGCCAGTTCGGCGGCGCGATCGGCTACGCCAACGGGCCGCTGACGGTGCGCCTCGCGTACAACAGCAAGAACACGGACGTCGCGGCGACGGGCGTGAAGCACGACCTGGGCCGCAACACGCTGCTCGGCGCGAACTACGACTTCAAATGGATCAAGCTGTACACCGCGTACGGCATCGACAAAGGGTTCAACAGCGCCACGCTGGGCAATGCCAACAATCCTTACGGCGGCGTGAAGCCGACGCCGTCCACCGACGGCCGCGACATGCTGCTGGGCCTCAGGGCGCCGGTGGGACCGGGCACGCTGATGTTCTCGACGATGCACAAGGACGACCGCACGCACTTCAACCAGGACGCCACCTCGTGGGGCATCGGCTACCTGTACGACCTGTCGAAACGTACCGGCCTGTACGCGGCCTACGCGCACATCAATAACAAGAACGGCGCCGGCTACACCGTCGCCAACAATTCGGAGTCGGGGTCGGGCAACACCGGCTACGACCTGGGCATCCGCCACACGTTCTGAGCGCGGCGGACGAGACCAATCACCCTTGGAGGAAACCATGGAGCACACAACGACCGCCGTCATGCCGGCCAGCGCGACGAAACTCGCGTCGCGCACGCGCTGGACCATTCTCGCGATCCTGTTCATCGTCACGACCATCAACTACGCCGACCGCGCGTCGATCTCGATCGCGGGTCCCGAGATCCGCAAGGCGCTCGGCCTGTCGCCCGTCGAAATGGGCTTCGTGTTTTCCGCGTTCGCCTGGTCGTACGTGATGGCCCAGCTGCCGGGCGGCTGGCTGCTCGACCGCTTCGGCTCGAAGATCACGTACTTCTTCAGCATCTTCCTGTGGTCGCTGTTCACGATGCTGACGGGCGCCGTCGGCTTCATGACCGGGGCCGCCGCCGTGGGTGCGCTGTTCGTGCTGCGCTTCCTCGTCGGCGCGGCCGAGGCGCCTTCATTCCCCGGCAACAGCCGTATCACCTCCGCGTGGTTCCCCACGCATGAACGGGGCCTGGCGTCGGCGTTGTTCAACTCGGCCCAGTATTTCGCGACCGTGCTGTTCGCGCCGATCATGGGCTGGCTCGTGCATTCGTTCGGCTGGAAGAGCGTGTTCCTCGTGATGGGCGGCCTGGGCATCGCGATGGCCTTCGTCTGGCTCAAGACCATCCACGGCCCCAAGGACCACCCGTCGGTGAGCGCCAGCGAACTGAAATACATCGAGGAGGGCGGGGCGCTGGTCGACCTGGATGGCGCGCAGCGCGCCGCCCAACCGGCGGCCGTCGACACGCTCGCCTGCGTCAAGGAACTGCTGGGCAACCGCATGCTGCTGGGCGTGTACATCGGCCAGTACTGCATCAACACGCTGACTTACTTCTTCCTCACGTGGTTCCCCGTGTACCTCGTGCAGGAGCGCCACATGACGATCCTGAAGGCGGGCTTCGTCGCATCGGTGCCCGCCATCGCCGGCTTCCTTGGCGGCGTCGTGGGCGGCACGATCTCGGACCGCCTGGCGAAGGCCGGCTTCTCGCTGTCGATGTCGCGCAAGGTGCCGATCGTGGCCGGCATGCTGCTGTCGATGAGCATGATCGCCTGTAACTACATCGAGCAGGACATGTTCGTCGTCGCCGTGATGGCCCTGGCCTTCTTCGGCAAGGGCGTCGGCGCGCTGGGCTGGGCCGTCGTGGCCGACACGTCGCCGAAGGAAGCGGGCGGCCTGTCCGGCGCGCTGTTCAACACCTTCGGCAACATCGCCGGCATCACGACGCCGATCGTCATCGGCTACATCCTGCAGGGCACGGGGTCGTTCGCGGGCGCGCTCGTGTACGTGGGCGCGAACGCGGCCGTGACGATCTTCAGCTATGTGTTCATCGTGGGCGAGATCAAGCGCGTGAAGCTGGTGAAGTCGCTGGTCGCGCACTGACCTCCCCGGCCAGGAAGCGCAGCAGGTGGGCGGTGAACGCCGGCGCCGCTTCCAGGTTCGAGATATGCGACGCCGGCACGACGGCCAGCCGCGCCGCGGCAATCGCCGCCGCGAGCCGTTCGCCGTCGGCGACCGTCGTGACGGGGTCGCGGCTGCCGGCGACGACGAGCGTGGGCGCCCGCACCGCGGCCACGTCCGGTCGCAGGTCCGCCCCGGCCAGCGCGTCGCAGCACGCGGCATAGCCGTCGGGGTCCTGCGCGCGCAGGGTCGCCACGAGGCGGTCCACGAGCGCGCGTTCGCGCCCGATGAAGCCCGGCGTGAACCAGCGCGCGGCCGCGCCGTCGGCCACGCCGTCCATCCCGTCGCGCCGCACCTGGCCGGCGCGCGCCGTCCAGCCCGACGCCGTGCCGATGCGCGCGGCCGTATTCGCGAGCACCAGCCTGGCGATCCTCTCCGGCCGGTGGCTACCCAGCCACTGGCCCGTCATGCCGCCCATCGAGATGCCGCAGAAGTGCGCACGCGCGACGCCCAGCGCGTCGAGCAGGCCGGTCACGTCGAGCCCCAGCCGTTCCAGCGTCACGGGCGCCGTGCCGCGCCCCGACCGGCCGTGGCCGCGCGTGTCGTAGCGCAGCACGTGGTAGTCGCGGGCCAGCGCGACCGCCTGCGGGGCCCACATGGCGAGGTCGGTGCCGAGGGAATTCGACAGCACGACGCAGGGCCGCGCCGGATCGCCGTCGGCTTGAACATGCAGGCGTACGTCATCCACTTGAATGAAAGGCATGGCGTCACCCCTGGTCGCCGCCGCCCACCGGCAGCACGGTGCCGGTGACGTACGACGCTTCGGTCGAGGCGAGGAACAGGATCGCCGCGACCTGCTCGTCGATGGTGCCGTAGCGGCGCATGAAGCTCGATGCGCGGGTCTGGTCGACGATGCCCTGATACCACGCCTGTTCGCGCTCGCTCAGCGGCTGCGGGTTGCGCGGCACCTTGCGCGGCGGGGCGTCCGTCCCGCCCGTGGCGACGGCGTTGACGCGGATGCCGTCCTGCGCGTGCTCGAACGCGAGGCTCGCCGTCAGCGCGTTGACGCCGCCTTTCGCCGCCGAATAGGGCACGCGGTAGATGCCGCGCGTGGCCACCGACGACACGTTGACGATGGCGCCGCCGCGCGCGGCCATCATCGCCGGCAGCACGGCGCGGCAGCACCACAAGGTCGGGAACAGCGAGCGGCGGATCTCGGCCTCGATCTGCGCTTCGTCGTATTCCTGGTAGGGCTTGGCCCAGATCGTGCCGCCGACGTTGTTGACGAGGACGTCGATGCGGCCGTAGTCGCCGAGGGCGCGCGCGGCCAGCGCGGCGGCGCCGGCCCACGTCTCGAGATCGACTTCGGCGACCACGACCTGCGCCCCGAGCGCCGCGGCCTGTTGCGCCACCTCGTGCACGAGCGGCGAGCGGTCGGCCAGCACGAGCTGCGCGCCTTCGCGCGCGGCCGCCAGCGCCACGCCGCGCCCGATGCCCTGGGCGGCGCCGGTGACGATCATCACCTGGTCCTTGAAACGGTCGGGATGGATCATGCAGCACCTCCGGCGGCGGCGAACTTCTCGAAATAAAAACCGTGCGGGTCGACGCCGATGCCGTCCAGCCAGCCGCGCACGGCGTCGACCATCGCCACGGGGCCGCACAGGTAGACGTCGACGGCGCCGCCGTGCATCCAGCCCGGTTCCACGTGCGCGGTGGCGTAACCCTTGCGGGGATGGCTGCTCGCCGCCGCTGCGACGCACGTCACGTACTGGAACCGCGGGTGCGCGGCCGCGATGCGGTCCAGGTGATCGAGCTCGACGAGGTCGTGGTCATTGGTCACGGCATAGACCAGGCGCACCGGATGCGGGAAGCCTTGCGCGGCCAATACGTCGAGCATGGACAGGAACGGCGCGATGCCGGTGCCGCCCGCCAGCATCAGCACGGGCCGTTGCACGGGCCGCAGGTAGAAGCTGCCGTACGGGCCGGCGAACGAGACGGGCTGCCCGGGCCGCGCATGTTCCGTCAGCCAGGTGCTCATCAAGCCGTCCGGCACGTTGCGCACGACGAAGGCGGCGACGTCCGCGCCCGGTGCGGAGCTGAACGAGTACGAGCGCGTCTGGTCCGTGCCCGGCACGCGCACGTTGACGTACTGGCCGGGCAGGAAGTCCAGCTGCGCCGAGGCGTCGAGCGCGATGGCGAAGCGGATCGTCGACGGCGACAGCTGCTCGACGGCGGCGACCGTGCCGGCAAAGTCGCCGCCGCCCGTCTTGCACGCGGCCGACGTGGCGGGAATGCGCACGACGCAGTCGGAGGTCGGCCGCATCTGGCAGGCCAGCACGTGGCCGGCCGCCGCGTCCCGCGCGTCGAGGGCATCCTCGATATAGCCGTCGGCCGGCATGTCGTAGGTGCCCGACTCGCACAGGCCGCGGCACGTGCCGCAGGCGCCGTCGCGGCAATCGAGTGGAATGTTGACCTTCTGGCGATAGGCCGCGTCGGACAGTCTTTCGTTGGGGTTGCAGCCGATGAAGCGTGTGACGCCGTCCTCGAACTGCAGTGCGATCGTATGGCTCATGACCGGCTCCTGCTTGAATCAGATGTGATAGATGTCGATGACCTGGCTGATGTAGTCGTTCTTGAGGACGACGTACTTGTCCAGGATGCGCGGCGATGGACCTGAAAAGTCGATCACGTAGCGCGACATGCCGAAATAGCTGTGGGTCGCGTGGTAGCGGTGGCTCAGCGTGTGCCAGTTGAAGCGCACCGTGTGCAGGGCGCCCTCGGCCTTCTCCAGTTCCACGTTGGCGATGTTGTGGCTCGTGCGGGTGTCCGGGATGGTCGCGCTGGAGCGCTCCGTCTGGATGCGGAAGATGCGGTCTTCGAGGCCCTGGCGGGTCGCATAATAGATCAGCGAGATCTCGCGCTCCGGGTCGGCGACCAGCGTGCCGTCGTCGTCCCAGGACGGCATCCAGAAGCGCGCCGCCGGGTCGTAGCATTGCAGCCAGTCGTCCCACCGTTCGTCGTCGAGCAGGCGCGCCTCGCGGTACAGGAAGGCCTGGACGTCCTGCAGCGTGACGGCGCTCATTTCCCGTCTCCGCGCGCGGCCAGCGCCTGTTTCATCACGTCGAGCCAGTAGCGGTGCTGGATGGTGTACAGGCCTTCGTCCTCCGTGCGCACGCCGCTCATCACGGGGGCGAGGCCGATGTCCTGCGCCGCCGCGTCCGCGCCCCGGACCCAGTGCGCGGCGCCGCGGCACATGTCGTTCCAGGGCATGGCCGCGCCGTTGTAGCCCTGCTGGCAGGCGCGGAATTCTTCCAGGTCGTCCGGCGTCGCCATGCCGCTGACGTTGAAGAAGTCTTCGTACTGGCGGATGCGGTGGGCGCGCGCTTCTGCCGGCTCGCCTTTCGGTGCGATGCAGTAGATCGTCACCTCGGTCTTGTCCACGGCGAGCGGGCGCAGCACCCGGATCTGGGAGCTGAACTGGTCCATCAGGTACACGTTCGGATACAGGCACAGGTTGCGCGAGCGGCCCACCATCCAGTCGGCCGTCGCGCGGCCGTACTTCTCGGCATAGTCGGCGTGGCGCGCGAAGTTCGGGCGGTCCTCGGGATTGGCCCACCTCGACCACAGCAGCATGTGGCCGTGCTCGAAGGCGTAGAAGCCGCCGCCCTGGCGGCCCCAGTTGCCGGCGTCCATCGCACGGACGTCGTCCTTGCCGGCGGCCTGCTCTTCCTTGCGGCGGTTCGTCGTGGCCGCGTAATTCCAGTGCACGGCCGTCACGTGGTAGCCGTCGGCGCCGTTCTCGGCCTGCAGTTTCCAGTTGCCGTCGAACGTATAGGTCGACGACCCGCGCAGCACTTCCAGGCCTTCGGGCGACTGGTCGACGATCATGTCGATGATCTTGCCGGCCTCGCCGAGGAAGGCTTCCAGCGGTTCGACGTCCTGATTCAGGCTGCCGAACAGGAAGCCGCGGTAGTTGCCGAAGCGCGCCAGGGGTTTCAGGTCGTGCGAGCCTTCCTTGTTGAAGCAGTCCGGATAGCCGGCGCCTTCCGGGTCCTTCACTTTCAGCAGCTTGCCGCTGTTGTTGAAGGTCCAGCCGTGGAACGGACAGGTATAGGTCGCCTTGTTGCCCCGCTTGTGGCGGCACAGCTGGGCGCCGCGGTGGCTGCACGCATTGATGAACGCATTCAGCGCGCCGTTGCGGTTGCGGGCGATGAACACCGGCTGGCGGCCGATGTGCGTCGTGTAGTAGTCGTTGACGTTGGCGACCTGGCTCTCGTGCGCCAGGTAGACCCAGTTGCCTTCGAAGATGTGCGTCATTTCGAGGTCGAACAGGGCTTCGTCCGTGAAGGCGCCGCGGTGCAGGCGGTGGTCGCCCGTGGCCGCGTCCTCGACCAGGTAGTCGTCGAGGCTTGCCGGCTTGAAGGCGTTGACGGGAACGATCGGGATCATGGCATGTCCTCAGGCGGCCGCGCGGGGACGGTCGACCAGCGTGGCCGGCGCGGCGTCCGTGTCGCGGTACAGGCGGAAATCGAAGTCGATCGATGCGAACGGCTTGTCGAGGCGCAGCGCGTCGATGCGGGCCGGGTCGTCGATGCGCTGCACCGGCGGCACGAGGCCGGCGCGGCTGGCGAACGCGAAGTCGTCCCACAGGTAGTCGTCGCCGTCGATGTTGATCTGCGTGGTCAGCTTGCGTCGGCCAGGATGGCTCACGAAGAAGTGGATGTGGGCGGGACGGCGGCCGTGGCGGCCCAGCAGGTCCAGCAACTGCTGCGTCGTGCCGTCCGGCGGGCAGCCGTAGCCGACGGGGATGATCGAGCGGAACCCGTAGCGGCCGTCCGCGTCGGTGACGATCGTGCGGCGCAGGTTGAAGTCGGACTGGGTGCGGTCGAAGAACGAGTAGTTGCCGAGCAGGTTCGCATGCCACACCTCGACCTTCGCGCCCGGCAGCGGTGTGCCGTCCTGGTCGAACACGGTGCCCTGCATGAACAGGACGTCGCCGTGGCCGGTCTCCGTGTCGTCGTCCAGCCGGGCGAAGCCGACGCTTTCCGGCGCGCCGGCCACGTACAGCGGGCCTTCGATGGTGCGCGGCGTGCCGCCTTCCAGGCCGGCCTTCGCTTCCGCCTCGTCGGCGCGGATGTCGAGGAAGCGCTCCAGGCCGAGGCCCGCGGCCAGCAGGCCCAGTTCGCCCGCGGCGCCGGCGGCCGCCATGTACGACACGCCGTGCCAGAATTCGGTCGGGCTGACGTCCAGGTCGTCGATGGCCTTGCAAAGGTCGCCCAGCAGGCGCAGCACGACCTGCCGCACGCGCGGGTTGGCGGGGCGGTCGGCGGCGTCCACGACCCAGCTCCGGGCCAGTCGTTCGATGTCTGCGTGGTTCATGTTGTCTCCTTGTGGTGATTGGTTAGCGGTCGTCGTCGCGGACGGACGACGGGTGGCGGCACAGCGGCATCACGTCGATCTGCATGTAGGGGAACAGCGGCAGCGCCGTGAGCAGCGCGTGCAGTTCCTCGGTGCTTGCGACGTCGAAGATGCTGACGTTGGCGTACTGCCCGGCGATGCGCCACAGGTGGCGCCATTTGCCCTCGCGCTGCAGGCGCTGGGCGAGGTCTTTTTCGGCCTGCCTGAGCGCCGCCGCTTCGGCGGGCGCCAGCGTGGCCGGCAGGTGGACGTTCATTCGTACGTGGAACAGCATGGCGGTCTCCGTGGTGTCATTGGCGCTGCAGGCGGCGCAGCTTGTCGGTGTCGATCTCGACGCCCAGGCCCGGGCCGGTCGGCACCTGCAGGGCGAAGTCGCGGTACACGAGCGGCTCGCGCAGCACGTCTTCCGTCAGCAGCAGGGGGCCGAACAATTCCGTGTCCCACGCGAGGTCGGCGAACGTCGCGCACACGTGGGCCGTGGCCGCGGTGCCGATGCCGCCTTCCAGCATCGTCCCGCCGTACAGGCCGATGCCGGCCAGTTGCGCCACGGTGGCCACGTCGCGGGCCGGCAGCAGGCCGCCGGACTGCGTGATCTTGACGGCGTACACGCCGGCGGCGTCGATGCGGGCCAGCGCCAGCGCGTCGTCCGGGCCGTGCAGCGCCTCGTCGGCCATGATGGCGACGTCGAAGCGGCGCTTGAGGCGCGCCAGCGCGGCCGTGTCGCGGGCCTTGACGGGCTGTTCGACCAGGTCGATGCCGCCGTCCTGCAGCCGGGCGATGGCGCGCACGGCGTCCGTCTCGCTCCAGGCCTGGTTGACGTCGACGCGCACGCTGGCGCGATCGCCGAGGGCGCGCTTGATCGCGAGGACGTGCGCGACGTCGTCGTCCACGTCGCGCAGGCCGATCTTGAGCTTGAAGATGCGGTGGCGGCGGATGTCCAGCATGTGCTCCGCTTCGGCGATGTCGCGCGCCGTGTCGCCGCTGGCCAGCGTCCAGGCCACGGGCAGCGCGTCGCGCACGCGCCCGCCCAGCAGTTCGGACAGCGGCACGTCCAGGCGGCGCGCCTGCGCGTCCAGCAGGGCCGTCTCCAGCGCGCACTTGGCGAAGCGGTTGCCCTGGATGGTCTTGCGCACCTTGGCCATCGCCTGCGCGGGCCGGGCGGCGTCCATGCCGAGCAGCAGCGGCGCGATATGGGTGTCGATATTGACCTTGATGCTGTCCGGGCTCTCTTCGCCATAATTCAGGCCGCCGATGGTCGTGGCCTCGCCCCAACCCTGGATGCCGTCGGCGCAGCGGATGCGGACCAGGACCAGCGTCTGCGTGTTCATGGTCGCGACGGACAGCTTGTGGGGGCGGATCGTCGGGACGTCGACCAGGTAGGTGTCGATAGATTGGATCATATTCGGTGCGTATAATCGATGGAGTGATGCCACGATATTCCCGAACAATTGGGGCGTCCAACACTGTTGTGGTATGAATTCGATACCCGAAAGGTATGAAGATGGAATTGCGGCACCTGCGTTACTTCGTCGCCGTGGCGGAAGAGCGGAATTTCACGCGCGCGGCCGAGCGCCTGCACATCGCCCAGCCGCCGCTGAGCCGGCAGATCCAGCAGCTCGAGGAAGACCTGGGCGTGACCCTGATCGAAAAAGGCGTGCGTCCGCTGCGCCTGACCGAGGCCGGCGCCTTTTTCCTCGCGCATGCACGCACGCTGCTCGACCAGGTGCGCGACCTGCGCACGATGACCCAGCGCATCGGCAAGCTGGAACGCACGCTGTCCGTCGGCTTCGTCGCCTCGACCCTGTACGGCCTGCTGCCGGACATCATCCGCCGCTACCGCGAACGCCATCCCGAGGTCGACATCGCGCTGCACGAGATGACGACGGTGGAGCAGCTCAAGGCCCTCAAGGAAGGCCGCATCGACGTGGGCTTCGGGCGCCTCAAGAGCGCCGACCCGAGCATCCGCCGCATCCTGCTGCGCGAAGAGCCGATGGTGGTGGCGCTGTTTCCCGGCCACCGCCTGGCCGGCGGGGAGGGCGGCCTGCGCCTGACGGAACTGGTCCACGAAGGGCTGCTCGTGTACCCGAAAGCGCCGCGGCCGAGCTTCGCCGACCAGGTGCTGGCCGCGTTCAGCGACGCGAACCTGACGCCGGAACACGTGACCGAAGTGCGCGAACTGCAGATCGCGATGGGGCTCGTCGCGGCCGGGCAGGGCATCGCCATCGTGCCGGACAGCGTGCAGGGCATGCATCACCGGAACGTCGTCTACCGCCCGCTGCTCGACCAGCACGCCGTGTCGCCGATCTTCTTTTCGGTGCGCCACATGGACCGCTCGCCCGAACTGGAAAACATGCTGGCGGCCGTGTATGCGGTGTACGACGACCACGGCATCGCGCACGTCGAAGAAAAGTTATGAATCGGTTTGGGCGCGCGGGCACGGTCTGCCGGCACGCTTGTCACGCTACAATGTTTTCATTAAATCAATGACAAGGACGCGCGGCTGTGTATCCACGCATTCATTCATCATCGAGGTCTGGCTTGCGTGTGGTCGCCGTCCTCTCCTTTTGTTGCCTGACCGGTGCCGCGCATGGGCAGGATGCGGCCCAGGCCATCGTGCCGCGTCCCGCGCACCTGCAGCGGGGAACGGGCGAGTACGTGCTGACGCCGGCGACCCGCATCGTCGCCGCCGGCGCGGCATTGCCCGAGGCGTCGGCCTTGCGCGACTACCTGCGCCCGGCCACCGGCTTCGACCTGCCCGTCGGCAGCAACGACGGCGGCAACGCGATCCGCCTGTGCCTCGATCCGGCGGCCGCGACGGGCGAGGAGGGCTACCGCCTCGTGAGCGACGCGCGCGGCGTGACCATCTCCGCCGCGCGGCCGGCCGGCCTGTTCTACGGCATCCAGACGCTGCGCCAGATGCTGCCGGCCGATATCTACCGCCGAGACCCGGTGCAGCGCACGTGGGCGCTGCCGGCCGTGTCCATCGCCGACGCGCCGCGCTTTTCCTGGCGCGGCAGCCACCTGGACGTGGCGCGCCACTTCATGCCGAAGGAATTCGTCCTGAAGCACATCGAGCTGCTGGCCCAGCACAAGATGAACGTCTTCCACTGGCACCTGACGGACGACCAGGGCTGGCGCATCGAGATCAAGCGCTATCCGCTTCTGACGCAGGTGGGCGCGTGGCGGCGCGAGAGCATGGCCGCGTATGCGCCGGCGCGCTACGACGGCAAGCCGCACGGCGGCTTTTATACGCAGGACGACATCCGCGAAGTGGTCGCCTACGCGGCCGCGCGCCACGTGACGATCGTGCCGGAAATCGAGATGCCGGGCCACGCGCTGGCCGCCGTCGCGGCGTATCCCGCGCTGGGCAACCAGCCCGACCGCCGGCTCGACGTCGGCCGCGACTGGGGCGTGATCCCGCAGGTGTTCAACGTGGAGGACGGCACGATCGCGTTCCTGCAGCGCGTGCTGGACGAGGTGATGGACCTGTTCCCGGGCCCGTATGTCCACGTGGGCGGCGACGAGTGCCCGAAGACGGAATGGGCGCATTCGCCGGCCGCGCTGGCGCGCATGAAGCAGCTCGGGCTCGTGCCCGCGACGGCCACCTTGCACGACCTGCAGGACTACCGCGACGCGCAGGGCCGGCCCGCCGAGCATCCGGCGCTGCACGGCTTGCAGAGCTGGTTCATCGGCCGCATGGATGCGTACCTGGCGCAGCATGGGCGCCGCCTGGTCGGCTGGGACGAGATCCTCGACGGCGGCCTCGCGCCGGGCGCCACCGTGATGAGCTGGCGCGGCGAGGCGGGCGGCATCAAGGCCGCCACCGCCGGGCACGACGTCGTCATGACGCCGGAGCGCGCGACCTATTTCGACTTTTACCAGGCCGACCCGAAGAGCCCCGGCTTCCGCGAGCCGATGGGCGTGCGCGACGTGACGACGCTCGCCCGCGTGTACGCGTACGACCCGCTCCCGGCCGCGCTGGCGCCGGCGCAGGCGAGCCACGTGCTGGGCAGCCAGGCGCAGTTGTGGACGGAATACATGGCGACGCCGCGCGACGTCGAATACATGGCGTGGCCGCGCCTGCTGGCGCTGGCGGAAGCCTTGTGGACGCCACAAGCCGACAAGGACTACGGCCGGTTCGAGCGGGAGATGCCGGCCGCGCTGGACCGGCTGCGGGTGCAGGACGTGAACTACCGCCCGCTGGACGGCCCGCGCGGGCCGCGCGGGCCGGGGTGAAGCCTACTGCATGAACCAGCCGTGGCTGACGACGATGGACTGGCCCGTCAGCGCGTTCGACGGGAAGGTCGCGAGGAACAGCGCGGTGTGCGCGACGTCTTCGACGGTCGTGAATTCGCCGTCGACCGTCTCCTTCAGCATCACCTTCTTGACGACGTCGTCTGCGCTGATCCCGAGTGCCTGCGCCTGCTCCGGGATCTGCTTGTCGACGAGCGGCGTGCGCACGAAGCCCGGGCAGATCACGTTGGCGCGCACGCCGTGCGCGGCGCCTTCCTTGGCGACGACCTTGGCCAGGCCGACGAGGCCATGCTTGGCCGCGACGTACGGCGCCTTCAGCACCGACGCTTCCTTCGAGTGCACGGACCCCATGTAGATGACGGTGCCGCCGCGGCCCTGCGCATACATCCGCTTCAGGCAGGCGCGCGTGGTGAGGAAGGCGCCGTCGAGGTGGATCGCGAGCATCTTCTTCCAGTCCGAGAACTTGAATTCATCGACGGGCGCGACGATCTGGATGCCCGCGTTCGACACGAGCACGTCGATGCCGCCGAGACGGTCGGCCACGAGCGCGATGCCGGCGTCGACCTGCTCTTCGTCGGTCACGTCCATCGCGACGGCGAGGACGCGCGCGCCGGACGGATCGAATTCGCGCGCCACGGCCTGCGCCGCGGCGAGATTGAGGTCGGCGATGGCGACCTTGGCGCCGTGGTCGAAATAGGTCTTGGCGATTTCCTTGCCGATGCCGCTGGCGGCGCCCGTGACGACGGCGACTTTATCCTGCATATTCATGGTTGTCCTTGTCGGAAGAGGTGAGGGGGATGGGATGGACGGGCGCCGTCAGGAAGTCGTGCACGGCCGGGTTGTCCTCGAGGCGCGGCAGCCTGAAGATTTCAGTATGGGCCAGCGTCTTGGCGGCGTCCGCGTAGCCGGCCTGCCAGTGTTCCGTCATGGTCCGGCGCGAGAACTCGAAGTCCTTGTACTGGCCCTCGTAGGTCGGCGACCGGTAGACCAGTTCGACGATGTTGTAGAGCGCGCGGTCGGACGCTTCCGCCAGCAGCTTCGCCTGCGGCGTGGCGGCCAGCGCCGGCGGCATCAGCGCCAGCAGTTCGTTGAACGCGGTGCGCAGCTTCTCGGTACGGCGGAACGCGTCGGTGGCGTTGCGCGTGCGGCTCGAATACTGGATCTCCTTCATGCGCGTGGCGACACCGGCGAGGTCGTTCGGCACCTCGCCGCGCGCGCTCCACAGGTCGACCTGGAACACGAGCGTGTGCAGGCGCGAGCGCGCCGACAGCACCCAGTCGAGCGGCGTGTTCGACACCATGCCGCCGTCCCAATAGCGCTCGCCGTCGATCTCGACCGCGTCGAAGCCGGGCGGCAGCGCGCCGCTGGCCATCACGTGTTCGGGGCCGATGCGGTCGCACGCGTTGTCGAAGTAGGCGAAGTTGCCGGTCCTGACGTTGACGGCGCCGATCGACAGGCGCGTCTCGCGCGCGTTGATGCGGTCGAAGTCGACGAGGCGCTCCAGCGTCGCGCGCAGCGGCGCCGTGTCGTAGAAACTCGTCGCGCCGGCGCCGGGCCACGTCAGGAAGGGGGGCGGCAGGCGCGGCTCGAAGAAGCCGGGCACGCCCTGCACGAGCACGCGGCCCGCCGCGAGCTTGTTGACCCAGGCGTGCAGCGTGTCGACGAGCGGCACGCCGGTCCACTGGTCGCCGACGATGGCGTCGCCGCCCGCGCTGACCAGTTCCCAGAACTCGCGCAGCCGCGCCACGCGGTCGTCACGCGCGTTGCCCGCGATGATCGCGCTGTTGATGGCGCCGATCGAAATGCCCGCCACCCACGTGGGCTCGACGCCCGCTTCCAGCAAGCGCTCGTATACGCCGGCCTGGTAGGCGCCGAGCGCGCCGCCGCCCTGCAACACGAGGGCGATGCTGTCGAATTCGGTGGCGCAGGCTTTCCGCGTTTCGGCGGGTGCCCGCGTGCCCTCGTGCAGCACACTTTCGTCGCGCTTATTCACGTTCGGGCACCGGCACGTTGAAACCGTTCAGCGTCGTCGACACGAGCGCGTACAGGCCGACCAGGTAGATCAGCTCATTGGCGCCGTGCTGGCCGAACGTGGCGACGGCCAGCCGGTACAGCGGCTCGGGGAGGATGCCGCCGCGCGCCAGGGCATGGGAAAAATCGAACGCGACGTTTTCCTGCGGCGTCAGGTCGGTCGGCTTCTGGCCCGCGACGAGCGCCGCGAGCCGCGCCGCGGACATGCCTTCATGTTCGGCGACCGCGACGTGGGCATACAGTTCGTAGGCCGCGTTGTAGCGGCTCCCGACGACGAGGATCGCGATCTGGCGCGCGTTGTCGGGCAGGGCGGCGTTGGCCGTCATCGCGAGCGTGAGGTTCCAGATCGCCTTGCCGATCGCGGGTTCGTGCAGCCAGGGGTTCCAGGGCCCCATCAGGGCGCCGTCCTCGCGTTCGGCCTTGAAGGCGTTGAAGTTGCTGGCAATTCCTTTACGCATATCGTCGTAAAGGGACTTTTGTTCGGCGCTGAGTTCGGCCGGGGGAATCAGTGGGAGACGCAATGTAATCCTCGCTGTGTCAATATAAAGGCGAGGCAACGGCGGGAGCGCGGGCATCGCGTCGCCTCGTCCGCCATTCTGGCAAATTACGCATGGGGCCGCCGTTCGATTGGATGATGCGCGCCATATCGACGCCGGCATCCTACCACGATCGAAAGAGGACATGAACGAGACCTGGACCTGGCATCTGCAACTGGACGACGATGGCCGCAAGGTGCGCCTGCACGCGCCGTCGTGCGAAGCGAACCTCGACGGCCTGGCCGATCCGCTGGCCGCGCTGACCTTCGTGCCCGGCAGCGCATGTGCCGGCATGCTCGGCGGCGTGCCGCTGGCCCCGTGCGCGCGGGAGACCGTGGACGACGCCTGCCGCCGCGCGGGCGCGGCGCCGGCGTTCGACGAGCCGCCCTTCGTGCTCCCGGCCGGCAGGCACGCGGCGGCCGGCGCCGTCGTGCGCGAGGCCGACGGCCGGCTCTGGCTCGTGGCGCCGTCGAACGCGTTCGGCGGCTACACGGCCACGTTTCCCAAGGGGCGCGTCGAACCTGGCCTGGCGCTGCGGGCGACCGCCATCCGCGAGGTGTGGGAAGAATCCGGCCTGCACGTGGCACTGACGGCCTGGCTCGGCGATTTTTCCCGCACACAAACGTTCACGCGCTTCTACCTGGCACGCCGGATCGGCGGCCATCCGGGACAGATGGGGTGGGAATCGCAGGCCGTCCACCTCGTCACGCCGGCACAGGCACGTGGCCTGCTGAACCGCGAAACCGATCGCGCCGTGCTGGAGGCGTTTGAGTCAGGTCAAAAGTGATGAGGATGTGCGAGACAGGCCTAGCCTTTCCAAACTGTAATGTTGGCGGCGAACAATTTAATTCTCGCCTCAGTTTCGGGGCGTACCGTGATTGTTGCTTATCGGAAGCATTTCTTGCCCTTTCTATCGTCCTTACACAGAGGCCGTTGCACCGTGAAGTTAGCCGCTTTCCCGGAACTCGCCCCGCCGCAAACAGGTGGCCTTGACATCGTCGCGGATCGTCCCGTGCAGCACCGCCAGGTACTGGACAAGCTGGATGAACTCGCCTTACTGCCTTATCTCGCTCCTCCCGAGTCCGGCCGCGGATTCGCGCTGTCGGCGGACGCCGCGCACGCCCTCGTCGACGACGGCGACACGCTGAACCTGTGCCGCGACCTCGGCCTCGACACGGCCGCGCACCTCGTCCACCTCGAACGCGAAATCGTGCTGGCGCTGCTCGCCGCACCGCGCACGCTGCGCTTTGCGAGCGCCGCCGAGTTCCTGGCGGCCATCGCGATCCGCCGCAACATCGTCGTGGCGGCGCGGGCCACGCAGCTCGCGTTCGGCACCGCCGAAGCGAACCGTCCCGAGAGCCACTGGACGTATGACGAGGACCGCGGATTCACGATCCTGCCCGGGCAGCCGTTGATCGAGGCACTCACGCTTGCCACCCAGCCGGACGCGGGCGACGGTCGGATGTACGCGTTTTCCTGCTATCGCGCGAGCGAATACGTGATGCTGCTCGGGATTGCCCGCGAACTCGAGCGGGTCAATCCGCCACTGCTGGCGGCCTTGCAGCGGCAGTGGGAGACGAGTGCCATCCAGTCGAGTGCCTTCCACGACGTCTTCCTGGTCGAGTACGGCTCCCTCGAGGCCCCGCTGCCGCCGCGCTACTACGTGCCGGGCGATCGCGTCTGGTTCCGCAATCCGGATGCGCTGTCGTCGGATGCGTCCGGCTACGAAGGCTCGTGGGTGATCTATCTTGGCAACGGCCTGTTCAGCAATTTCTGGCAGCGCGACCGGCCGTACAGCCTGGTCGCCAAGTGTCTCGAAATGTACCACTGGCGCCACGGCACCTACGTCGACGCGGAGGGCGACCTGCGCATGAACGAGGCGATCGTCGACGCGAAGGTGGCGGAAACGGCGGCCACCCCTGCCGCGCTGGCAACGGTCGTCGCGCGCATGTCGCGCCTGCGCGACGGCCGCGGCATTTACGCGGACGGCGGCTGCATCGATTTTTCGCGCGAATTTGCGCGCAATGTCTGCCCGGGAACGGCAAGCATCGTCTTGCCGGACTGATCGGACTGATCGGACTGATCGGACTGATCGGACTGACCGGACTGGCTCTCGTTCGGCCCGCCGCCGTGCCGGACAGGACGGACAAGGCGGACACAGGGCGGACAGGGCGGACAAGGCGGACGGCGCGCTGCCGCAGGCTGCGCAGCCGCTGCGGGCGTCGTCCGCGCTCATGGCTGCAGCACGTAGTGACCCGGGGCGTCGCGCAGGTTGCGGCCCGGGGGCGGCGGCGCCACCCACGGACCGGCGAGCCGGGCCAGCCAGTGTTCCCATCCCGGCCACCAACTGCCTTCACGTACGCGGGTTTCGGACTGCCAGCTGTCGGGATCGACATAGGGACCGTCGTGCTCGTGGGTACTCATCTGGTAGCTGCGGCCCGGCCTGCCCGGCGGCGACACGACGCCCGCATTGTGGCCGCCCGAGGTCAACAGGAACGTCACCTGCGTGTCGCTCAGCGGAATGATCTTGTAGACGGAGCGCCATGGCGCGACGTGGTCCGTCATCGTGCCGACCGCGAGGATCGGGATGTGGATGTCGGTCAGCGACACGGGGCGTCCGTTGACGAGGTAGCGCGCGCTGGCCAGGCTGTTCTGCAAAAACAGGTTGCGCAGGTATTGGGAATGCATGCGGCAGGGCATGCGGGTCGCGTCCGCATTCCAGGAGGCCAGGTCGTTATCCGCGTCCGGGATGTCGAGCAGGTAGTGGCGCAGGCGGCGCGACCAGATCAGGTCGTTCGAGCGCAGCAGCTGGAAGGCGCCGGCCATCTGGCGCGTGTCCAGGTAGCCCTGCTGCCACATCACGGCTTCGAGGAAGCTGACCTGGCTTTCGTCGATGAACAGCGACAGTTCGCCCGGCTCCGTGAAGTCGACCTGGGCGGCCAGCAGGGTCATGCTGGCCAGGCGCTCGTCGCCGTCGCGCGCCATCGCCGCGGCCGCGATCGCCAGCAAGGTGCCGCCCAGGCAATAACCGCAGGCGTTGATCTGCGGTGCGCCGGTCTCGCGCACCACCGTGTCCAGCGCCTCCATGACGCCGTGGCGGCGGTAATCCTCCAGTGACAGGTCGCGGTCGTCGGCCTGCGGATTTTTCCAGGAGATCATGTAGACCGTATGGCCGTGCTCGACGAGGTAGCGGACGAGCGAGTTCCGCGGCGAGAGGTCGAGGATGTAGTACTTCATGATCCAGGCCGGTACGATCAGCAGCGGCACGGCGTGGACCTGCGGCGTGACGGGATCGTAGCGCAGCAGCTCGACGAGATGGTTTTCCATGACGACCTTGCCGGGCGTGACGGCGACATCGCGGCCGGGAAGGAGGCTGACGGGCGCCGTCGTGCCGGCCAGCGCGCGGCGCATGTCGGTCCCCGCGCGGAACAGCCCATGCACGAGGTTCTGGCCGCCGCTGGCGAAGGTGACCTGCTGCGCCACCGGATTGGTGGCGATGAAGTTCGACGGCGCGACGCCGTCGAGCAATTGCCGCGCGACGAAGGTGACGACGTCGCCGTGGTGCGACGATACGCCGCGCACGCCGCTGGTGGCCCGGTACCACCATTGCTGCGAGAGCAGGAAGCCCTGGCTGATCTGGTTCCACGGCCACGCGTGCCACAGCGGATCGTTGAAGCGCTTGTCCTGCGCCAGCGGTTGCACGGGCTCGGCCGGGGTGCCGAACATGGCGCTGGCGCTGTACTGCATCCAGCGCTGCATGTTGCTCGCGGCCTGCACGCCCAGCTCCATCTGCTTGGCGGGCGACAGCAGCAGGTGGCTGGCCCAGTCGTACCAGGCGCCGGCCAGCGCGGCCGGCGACACGTAACCGGTCATGCGCCCCAGCGCGGCGTTCAGTGCCAGGTCGATGTGGCCGTGCTCGACGCTGGCCTCGGGATAGCGCGGCCGCGGCCCACCCTGCCACGTGCTGGCTTCGCGCCGCTGTTCGCTCGGCGGGATTTCGGACAGGATGTTCATGGCGTGCGGGTTCCTTTCGAAGGTGCATGGCCGTTTGACCACGATCCGAACGATTGGTGCCGCACGCGGGCGTGAAAATCGCTTGATGCAGCGCAGGTAGGAACCCGACGATAAACGTACTATCTTCTTCGGCGAGGTAGCAAAGCGGTTATGCGACGGCTTGCAAAGCCGTTCAGACGTGTTCGACTCACGTCCTCGCCTCACGATTTCCTTCTTCGCGGTTCTTTCGTCATCGCAGCAACCAACCTCGTCGTATGTCACTGCTGCGGTCTGCCCTGTTCTGGTCTCCAGTAACGTTATCTTTGCGATTACGGTACGCTATTGCGCCAGTCGAATTGGTCGTGCAAACCGTCCGCATGCGTGCGTCCGGTAGACATTTCATCGATCACGCTCGCCAGTCCTCATCAATACACCTCGAATAACGCGAGAACCCTGAAGAATTCGACGAGTTACGTCATCAGCACCAGCCATCAGACTTGCCGGTAAGGACCGCACACAGATCGTCAGAACGAATACTGTTGTAAAAAGGCCCAACTCAACCAAGGAATCTTTTTCTGATTTTCCTACGGATGTTACGTTTTTCAGAGGTCTCGAAACGTTATAAGTTCTGCAGCGAAACGTTTTGGTGAGATTTTGTGAGTAATTTCAGCTATCCAATATGTTACCGTCGATCACGGAAGATTTCCGCGACAACCTATGCCTGCGGATTCACTACAAGTTTCGATTCGTCGATCGGGGAACAGCGTGGAACAAGCAGAGGATCTGGCGGAGAAGTCCGCCATGGCAGTGGTCGAACATACCGTTCGGATATCGAGCGCTAACAAGCTGAACCTGGCGGACTTCCAAAACTCGGTACCTCTCTTGCGTGAACTGGTCATAGTAAACGACGGCGCGCGAGAACTCTCCCAACTGCAGTTGCGCGTCGAGTCGTTCCCACCATTTTTGAAGCCGAAGACTTGGTCGATCGACGCGTGCGATCCGAAGTCGCAATACGGTATCAGGGATCTCGATGTACAGCTGGACGGCATCCTGCTCGGCAAACTGACTGAGGCCGAGACCTCGACCATCGTATTCTCGCTGGTCGAGAAATCGGGCACCTTGGAGGAGCGGGTGCTCGTGACGGAAGAACGCAAGGTCGAACTCCTGCCCCGCAATCAATGGGGCGGCTTGTCCCATCTGCCTGACCTGGCCGCGGCGTTCGTTCAACCGAACGAACTGGCCATCGACCGCTTGTTGAAGCAGACCGCCGAGGTTCTCCGCAAGGCGGGCAAGAATCCCGCACTGGACGGCTACCAGGGCGGCGCGAAGCGCGCGTGGGAATTAACGTCGGCACTGTGGACGGCGATAGCGGGGCTCGGCCTCGACTACGCCCTGCCGCCCGCCAGTTTCGAGCATCGAGGCCAAAAGGTTCGCAGCTCTTCGCAGGTGCTGGATGCCCGTATTGGTACGTGCCTCGATCTGACACTGCTGTTTTGTTCGGCCCTCGAGCAGGCGGGCCTGAACCCCATCATCGTGTTCACGAAGGGCCATGCGTTTGCCGGGGTTTGGCTACGCAGGGAAGAATTCCCGACCGTCGTCGTGGACGACGTGACCGCCATTCGCAAACGGGTCAGGCTGAAGGAACTGGTCTTGTTCGAGACGACCTTGATCACCCAACGCCCCGCTCCGTCGTTTACGTACGCCACGGAATTCGCGGTCGGTGCGATCTCGGACGAGAAAGAGGAAGAGTTTGAACTCGTTGTCGACATCCGGCGCGCCCGCATGCAGCGTATCAAACCCCTCGCAAGCGGAGACAGTCAGGTCATCGCACAGCCCCGTGACGACACGATCGAAGCGACTGCGGCGATCTTCGACAACGGAGCTCCCGATCTGCCCGAGGACGATGACCCGGTGATCGATGTTCCTGCAATCGATCCGAAGGACCGGCTCGCGCGGTGGCAGCGCAAGCTGCTCGATCTCTCGCTGCGCAACAACCTCTTGAACTTCAAGAGCGGGACAAAGTCGATACGGCTCGACGCTCCCGAACCTGGCGCGCTGGAAGACGTCTTGTCCGACGGCGCGCCAATTCGACTGCTGTCGCGGCCCGACCTGATGGACGGACGCGACCCACGCAACCAGGCCATTCACGAGCAGCGATCCCGCGAGGACGTGCGCCGCGCCCATGCGCTTGATGCGCTCAAGCGACGCGAGGTGTTCGTCAGCATGGAAGAGAAGGTGCTGGACGCCAGGCTGGTAGAGCTGTACCGCGATGCCAGGACCAAGCTGCAGGAGGGCGGCGCCAACACGCTGTTCCTTGCACTAGGCTTCCTGAACTGGACGCGCGACGACAAGGCAGGGCAGAAATACAAGGCGCCACTGATCCTCATTCCGGTGTCACTGCACCGCAAGAGCGCGCGCTCCGGTTTCACGATGTGCTTGCACGAGGACGAACCACGTTTCAACCCCACGCTTGTCGAAATGTTGCGTCAGGATGTCAATCTCAACCTGGGTGTGGCCGACGGCGACCTGCCTCATGACGATGCTGGTCTGGACGTCGCGTTGATCTGGAAGACCGTCTCGCATGCGGTTCGAGACATCAAGGGGTGGGAAGTCTCCGACGAGGTTGTGCTGGCCTCGTTCTCGTTCGCCAAATACCTGATGTGGGTGGACCTGGCGCAGCGTACCGATCAGTTGCGACAGAATCCGGTGGTGCGGCACCTGATCGACAGCCCGCGCGAGTCGTATCCGTCGACGGTAGCGTTCCCGCTCGCCAAGCAGTTGGATGCGGACTTTTCTCCGGATGCGACGTTCTGTCCGCTACCGGCAGACTCCTCGCAGCTGTCGGCCGTCATGGCTGCGTCGAAGGGCAAGGACTTCGTGCTGATCGGGCCGCCCGGCACCGGCAAGAGCCAGACGATCGCCAACCTCGTGGCCCAATGCCTGGCCGAGGGCAAGAGAGTATTGTTCGTGTCGGAGAAGATTGCAGCGCTGGATGTCGTTTATCGCCGTCTGCGCGAGGTCGGGCTTGGCGAATTCTGTCTTGAACTTCACTCCAGCAAGGCGCGCAAGCTCGATGTGATCACTCAGCTGCAAAAGGCCTGGGAAGCGCAGGGCGAAGTAGACCCCGAAGAGTGGCGTGCGCAGGCCGCCAAGCTTAAACGGTTCCGCGATGAGCTCAACGAATACGTCGGCCGTCTGCACCACCGACATCGGAATGGGCTCACGATCTACAAGGCGATCGGGATCGTCGCCGATGGCGACGACGTACCGAAGCTTGATCTGTCCTGGGTGAGCGCGGACACGCATGACCACACTCAGTTGGACGGATTGCGCGAACTGGCCGAGCGGCTTGAAGTGAATGCTGAAGCGGTAGGTGCCGACGAACTGCTCAAGGGCCCATTGATGGCGGTCGGCCGCGCGGAATGGACGCCTACTTGGCAGCAAACGTTTATTGGCGCAGCGAGGGCGGTTGTGCCGGCTGCCGAGGAGTTACAACGCACGCTGTCGGGCTTCCAGGATGCGACCAATTTGGCCGGGCTTCCGACCAACCGGCGGGCCCGCCTTGCGATTTCGGACTTGGTGCGCAGCCTGCCCGAGGCGTTCGGCCAACATTGGAGTTTCGTATTCCGTCCCGACGTACGCGATTTGCTGGGGCGTCTCCGCGATGGCTGCCAGCTCGTAGCGCAGCATCGTGAACTGACCGCGCAGATCGCCGCGGCCTGGCCGGAGTCCGTCGTCGCTCGTTGCAAGAAGGCGCTCGCGTTGTTAACCGAGCGGGAACGTGTGTTTGCCGAGATCGGCAAGCCATGGTCCTTCGACATCGTGGCGGAGCTGAATAAAGGGCTAGGGCTGCTCGACGAACTGGCCACGACAGACAGCAGTTTGTCGGTGCGCTACGGCGAGCGGGTCGAGCAACTCAACGTCCATCAGCTGCAGCGCGGCTGGGCCGAGGCCGAGCGCAGCGTGTGGCCGTTGTCCGCGATGCGCAAGCGTCAGCTCATCAAGACTATGCAGGAGTGCGTGACCGGCGCGGGCGAAGTCGACGTCGCCAAGGACCTTCCCTTGCTGGTACGGATCCGTGAGCTTAAGGCTGAGGTCGGGAAAGTCGAGATTGGACCCGTGACCGAAGGTATATGGACCGGGTTGAAGACGCGCCCGGAAATCGTCCGCACCGCGCTCAAATTCCAGGAGGCCGTGGCGCACGCGCGTCAGCGAATGGCTTGGATCGATCAAGAATTCGAACCCGTCGAGAACGGGCGATGCGGACACGCGCTTGCCGCGGAGTTGACGCGCCTGCGCACCTTGCGTGCGCTGGATGCCGAGATCGCGGACATGCAGCCGCTGTCGCTCGACACGGGCGCGCTCTGGGATGGGCATGCGACCCGACCGAACCTGCTCGCCGCAGCGATGCGGTTTGCGAGCGCCCTCCGTGACATCCAGGAGTCCGGGGCAATCCATGGAGAGCACGACGAAGTCGCGTCGTCCGACTGTGGACCGGCGCTGGCTGCGGATTACCTGCGCTTGCGGCAGCGAGCCGTTGTAGAAGAGAAATTGCGCAACTTCGACGACTTGCGATCGCTCACGGGCGGTACCTGGACGGGGCTGCATACCAGTGAATCTGCGATCGATCGCGTGGCTTCGTTCCACGCCACGGTGTCGACCGCGATCGCCAATCTCGCAGAGGCACCGGAAGACGCGTCGGTGTTGCGTCAGGCCTTCGAGCAATTGGTGGTCGACGGTAATGTATCGCTGGACCCGTCCGGCCCGTTTGCCGATGTCGCCAAGCGCTACATCGCTGCCCACGCAGCGCTGCAACCACTGCTCGGCAATCTGTGCACGGCCGGGACGTTCAGCGAGGGCGTCGCCATGCATTTCAATGATTTGCCGTTGGACGACCTCATGACGTGCTGCCGTCAGATCGTCGTGGCGGAGCCCCGCCTCAGGGCATGGTGCGCATGGCGGAAGGTGCGCCAGGAAGCGTTGGCGCTCTCGTTGGCGCCGCTGGTCGATGCCATGGAGACCGGCGCCATACGGCCATCGGAGGTACTGAGAACCTTCGAGACCAATTACAGCCGCTGGTGGCTCAACCGGGCCGTAGACAACGAACGGGTCATCCGCAACTTCGTCTCGGCCGAGCACGAAAAGCGGATCGGCGATTTCCGTGCGCTCGACCGGCAGTTCACCGACGCGACGCGTGCGTGGGTGCGCGCGTCGTTGTGTGCGGGGATGCCCAAGGCCGATACGGTGTCCCGCAACTCGGAGTGGGGCGTCCTGCGCCTCGAGATCAATAAGAAGCGTCAGCACATGCCGCTCCGTGAGCTCATGAAGAGTATCCCGACTGCGCTCACCAGGCTGACGCCGTGTCTGTTGATGAGCCCACTGTCGATTGCCCAGTACTTGGCGGCGGATGCCAGCGCATTCGACGTCGTCGTGTTCGACGAGGCATCGCAAATCCCGGTATGGGACGCGATCGGCGCCATGGCACGCGGCAAGCAGGTCGTGATGGTCGGCGACCCGAAGCAGCTGCCGCCGACCGCCTTCTTCGATCGTGGCGAATCGTCGGCGGACGACGAGGACGTCGAAGGCGACCTGGAAAGCATCCTGGACGAGTGCATGGGTGCGAACCTGCCCACGATGAACCTGGCCTGGCACTACCGCAGCCGCAACGAGTCCTTGATCGCATTCTCCAACCATCGCTACTACGGCGGCGGCCTGGTCACGTTCCCGTCGCCAGTCACCGAAGACCGCGCCGTCAGCTTCCATCATGTGAGCGGCGTGTACGAAAAGGGCGGGGCACGCATCAACAAGGCCGAAGCGAAGGCGCTCGTTGCAGACATCGTCGCCAAGCTCAAGTCGCCGAGCTTCAAGGAATCCAAACTGACTATCGGCGTCGTCACCTTCAACACCGAGCAGATGAATCTCATCGAAGATTTGCTCGACGAGGAACGTCGCAAGGATCCCACACTGGAGCCGTACTTCTCCGAGATGGAACTGGAACCGCTATTCGTGAAGAACCTGGAATCGGTCCAGGGCGACGAGCGGGACGTTATCTACTTCGCGATCACGTACGGCCCCGACCTGACCGGCGCGGTGTCGATGAACTTCGGTCCGATGAACAAGGACGGAGGCGAGCGCCGGCTGAACGTGGCCATCACGCGTGCGCGCCACGAGCTGCGCGTGTTCTCGAGCCTGAGGGCGGAACAATTCGATCTGTCGCGTACCCAGTCTGCGGGCGTGCGCGACCTGAAGCACTTCCTGGAATTCGCCGAGCGCGGCCCACGAGCGTTGGCAGAAGCGACCAAAGGCAGCCTGGGAGGATTCGACAGCCCGTTCGAAGAGGCCGTGGCTGGCGCGTTGGCATCGAAGGGCTGGAACGTTCAAACGCAAATTGGCGCGTCGTCCTTTCGTGTCGATCTTGGCGTCGTTCATCCGGATGCGCCGGGGACGTATTTGTGCGGCGTCGAATGTGATGGTGCGACCTATCATCGCTCGGCGACGGCACGCGACCGCGACATGCTGCGGGAGCAGGTGCTACGTGGGCTGGGCTGGGAGATCGTGCGGATCTGGTCGACCGACTGGTGGATTGATCGTGCTGGGACTCTCGAGAAAGTGCATGCCGAGTTGGGGCGCTTACTCGAGGTTAGTCGACAGCTGCGTAACAGGGTCAAAGAGCGTGAAGCGGCCGAGGCTGAGGCGTTAGAGGCGATTGCCAAAGCCAGGGCCGAGCCGACTTCCACGACTATTGAACCTGCTGATCTGGCGGATTCGAATTCCGATGAGTTGCGTGCTGACCGCCCTGAAAAAGCATCAGGCAGAAGTCCGGAAGCTACTGACCAGTTCGAACTGGAGTTGCCGCACGTGGCCACAAAGGTGAACACCGATGCCTTTTTTCAACCCTCCTACGATGACCAGCTACGTCAGATGGTGCAGCAGATCGTCGAGGCCGACGGCCCTGTACGGGATACGGTGCTGGCGCGTCGGGTCGCTCGGGCGCATGGTTGGCAACGGACGGGGACGCGTATCCTCGAGCGTGTTTCGTCGATTGCACATTCGTGTTCGAAGTTCACAGAGGAGGATGTCGGCGTGTTCTTCTGGTCGAGTGACAGAGGACCCGAAGTTCCTGTCTTGTTGCGCGGCGAGTCCGGCCTCGGGCGGAACGTGGATGAGATTTGTATGGCTGAGTTGGCGACCCTTGCTAAACTCGTCACGGCGGAAGGAAGGGGCGGGGACGCTGCTGTAATTGCAATGGCGAAGCGACTTGGGATGCACCACGTCAGGGCTGCGAGTCGAGGAAGGCTTGAAAAAGCAATCGAGATTGCGCTTCAGCCTTAGCCAACTAGAGCGGGAAAGCTGAAGGGAAGGGCACCTTTTTTTGAATTGCGCAGCTAATGCGCTTGAAGAGTCGTACGTGACCGAACTCGCTTGGTGCCCGAACTCCGAACTTATTCGGCTACATGAAATCAAATAGATTGGCCTGATCTACAAATTTAGACGAGCTCGTCGGAATGAAAGGAGGTGCATATGCAAGCCCTTGATTCCATTAACGAGAAACGCCTTGCAAAGCCGTTCAGACGTATTCGACTCACGTCCTCGCCTGTCGATTTCCCGCCACGCACAACCCTTTACACCACCAGAATCCCCTGCAGCGACGAAATGCGCTGCGGCGCCGACCACGTGCCGATCAGCTGGTCGTTTCCGTCGAACTCGAGCAGCTGCCGTCCCTTGTGACCGTTGTCCGGGCCGTGGCCCTGCCAGTTCGCGACCAGCAGGTGGCCGTTGGGCAACTGCTCGAAGCTTGCATAGAAAAACGGATCGACGTCCGCCGGCACCTGGGCCGCGTCGCCGAAGCGGCGCACGACGTTGCCCGCGTTGTCGAACACCGCCATGAACGCCCCATAGCCGGCCGCGACGAGGGTCGTCCCGTCCGCGCGCCGTTCGGCCTTCCACGCGTGTTCGAAGCCCGGCGCGGCGAAGCGGCGGCGCTCAGTCAGGTCCGGCGCCGTCTCGAGGATGTGGTCGTTGGTGCACAGCAGGTAGGTGCCTGCTGGCGTCGTCCGCATCAGGCGGACGTAATCGCCGTCGCGGCGCGCGGTGGCCGCGAGTTGGCCGTCGCGGTCCAGCGTCAGGACGTTGACGCCGCCCGTGCCGTCCAGGTTCCAGCCGGTCACGAGCGTGCTGCCGTCGGGGCGGCGGTGGACGGCCGTGACGTCGGCCCAGCGCGCGCAGGCCGACAAGACCCGGCCCGATGCGATGTCCAGCTCGAAGAAGCCGCGGTCGTAGCCGACCAGCACGCGCTGGTCGTCGAGCCGCTGCAGGTCGCGCGCGAGCGGGTAGGGGGACAGGTCCAGGGTCCAGTGGAAGGTGTCGGTGGCCGTGTCGATCAGGGACAGCTGTTGGCGGCCCTCGTCGATGGCGAGCAGACGGCAGGAAATGGTGTTGAGCATGATCGTGGAGAGTGGGTGGAACAATGTTTATCGGAGGGCTGCCGCGGCCATCGCGGGCAGCGCGTAGTCGAGGACGGGTTTGCCGTCGACCACACGGCGCCGGGCGACAATGCGCGTGACGCGTCCGCCGGCCGTGATCTCCAGGCGCGCGGGCCAGCCGGCGGCGGGGACTTGCAGGCGCACCGGCCGGCTCGCCGTGAACTGCCAGCGGCCGTCCTGGCGCCACAGCGCCGCGGCGGCCGTCTCGCCCGCCGCCGCGGACAGGGCGTAACCGGAGGAGGCGATCGCGTTGCCATGCCCGAGGAAGAGGTATTGTAAAACGCCGTCGCGCTCCGCCGCAATGCCGTAGCGGCCGCGCAGGCGCTGGCCGTCGCGCTGGAACACGGCGTCGTCCGCGTCGCCCGAAAAGATCGTTTGGCGAGCGCCGTCCGCGGTGCGCACGCGCAGGGCGAGCGCGCGCCCGTCGCCGAGCTGCTCCACGCCCAGCACGTGCGCGGGGCCGCCGTTGCCCGGTTCGAACACGGCCGTGAAGGGGCGCGTCCATGCCTCGCCGTCCTGGCGGATGACGAGGGTCGGCAGCGGCGCCTGCTCGACGTCGCGCGGCAGCATGCCCGCCGACCACGCCGTGGAAGGCGGCGCCAGCACGGAAAAGAATTCGCGTCCGGCACCGCCCTGCAGCCAGGCCGTCATCGTGCGCCGCCGCCCCGGGGTTTGCAGGTCGAAGCGCGCCCGCAGCGGCGCGCGGCTGGCCAGCGACGCGCGGTCGCGCCAGTAGTCGTAGCCGATCAGGTCGCCGTCGGCGAAGCTGAGGCGCTGCGACGGCGTCGTGGCCAGCGGCTGGCCGGCCGCGTCCAGGAAGCGCAGCGACTGCCCCAGGTTGTGGTAGATGTAGTCGTGGTAGCGGTCGCGTCCGTCGCGCCGGCGCGAGCGGAAGATGTCGACGAAGTAGCCGCCCGCGCCGCCGGCACGGACGATGCCCAGCACGCGCTGCTGGTCGGCGTCGGTCTCCGGTTCGCGGAAGGCCACGGCGCCGAACGTCGCCCACGGGAAGGCTCCGGCGGCGGGACTGCCCGGGGCCGGATACGCGGCCAGCAGCGCGAACGGGTGATTGCTCTTCATCGACGGATAGGCGGACACGCCGTCCACCACCACCGTGTTATGCGCCGGGAACTGCGAGTAGTACTCCAGATGATCGTTCTGCAGGTAGCCGGACCCGCGCCCCGACTCGGGCGCGAGGCTGACTCCTTCCGCGTACAGCTCCATCGCGATGCCGTTCGCGTGCGCGTGGTTGCCGCTGGAGCCGGCGACGGAGATCGCCAGCGCGTCCGGGGCGGCGCCCGGTGCCGCGCCTGGTCCCGCGCCTGGTTCGATGTAGCCGCTGCGCTGCATCAGCCAGCTCGCGTTCGGCGCATAGAACGTCGGCGTCTGGTAATCGGCCACGTTGGCCAAGGCCAAGGCCGCGGGCGCTGCCGGCGCCGGGGTCTCCAGCGCGTCCAGCAGCGCGTGCAAGGGGTCGTCGCGGCCGGCGTCGTCCGCGCCGCGCAGCGTCGCCAGCAGGGTGGCGTAGGCCGCCGCGTCGGCCGCCTGGCCGTGGCGCCGCGCGTGGGCCTGCAGGCGCGCGATCATCGCGGTGCGCGGGGTTTCGTAGCGCGTGTCGCCAAAGCCGACCGTGCGTCCGTTCGGCAGCAGGTATTGGGGCAGGGCGCGCGCCGCGCGCGGCAGCGCCGGCAGGTCGGGCAGCACGTCGATGCCGAAGACCTCGTCGAGCAGGTCGACGCACTCCATGAAGTCGTTCGCCACGTTCATCGAGTAGCCCGGCGATTCGTTCCAGACGCCGGTCGCCGCGTCGTAGCCGTGGTCGAGCAGCCGGCGCAGCGGCCATTGGCGCGCGGCGCCGTCCTTGACCACCGTGCGGACATAAAAACCGCTGCCGTGGCCGTTCTCGTAACTGTCGTCCGGCCCGAGGACGGCGGCGATGTGCAGCACGAAGCGGGCCTCGATCAGGTCCCAGTTATTCCACGGCACGCCGTTCTTGACGATCAGGTCGGCCCACTGGCGGAAGGCGCGGTCGAACAGCGCACCCTTGTCGCCGGCATGGCCGGCGACGTAGCCGTGCATGAAATCATAGGTTTCCGTCAGCGGGACCACGATGTCCTCGTGGATCACCTCGAACGACTGCAGGCCGACCAGCGTCTGGTCGTGGCCGTGATTCAGGTCGACGGGTTCCTCGCGGTACGCGATGCCCGCCATGTAGGCGGCGAAGATGTCGTAGGCGAAGCGGGCATACGCGTCGTCGCCCGTGGCCCAGTACAGGAATGCGGCGTCGCGCGCGAGGCCCGCGATGCGCAGGTTGATGGCTTCGACGATGCGGCCGCTCTTGGCCTGGCTCACCCACTCCCAGGGCTGGCCGGGCGCGTCGCGGTTCTGCAGCCACAGCAGGTCGCGCTCCCCCATGTACGGCTTGACGTCTTCCAGTCGCGGCGTGAAGTAGGACGACGCCGCGTCGCGCGTGCCGGTGAAGCGCACCGTGGGAACGGGGGCGCGGCCGTCGGCATGGTCGTAGACGCCGTTCTTGATGAACACGCGCGTGGCGTGCGATTGCCAGTACATCTGCAGGCGCGCGACGATCCAGGCCGGGTCGGTGCGGTGCCGTTCGACGTACGGGCGCACGCGCGCGACGATCGCCTCGTAGCGCCGGGCGGCTTGCGGATCGCGCGCGAGCAGCGCCTGCAGGTCGGCGCGGCCGCGCGCCGCATCGACCAGCAGGCGCGGATGGCCGGCACGGGGCTGCGGTTCGTGCGCGGCCGCGCACGTCCCGAAGAGAAGCAACGCCGCGAAGGCGTGGTGTCGGAACGCCGCCATCAGAAGTCGTAGCGGGCCGTGAGCCAGAACGAGCGCGGTGAGTTCAGCGCGACCCAGCCGCCGGCGTTCGGCAACTGCTGGTAGATGTCGTTCTTGGTCACGCCCGTCGCCGTCGGCAGCATCGTGTCGAAGCCGCTGATGTACTTGTTGTTCAGGGCATTGCGCACGTCGAGCGAGATGCGCAGGTTCCTGAATCCCGCATACAGCACCGACAGGTCGACGTTGCGCTGTTCCGGCAGGTAGATGTTGTTGACCGGGTTGTTGTCCAGCTTGCGCCGCGACATGTAGCGGTGGCGCACGTTGAACTGGAAGTCGCCGAGCTCGTAGGAGAGGGTATTCGACACCACCCATTTCGGCGTGCGCGCCATGATGCCCGCCACCGTCGTCACCACGTCGTCCTGCGGGCCCGGGCTGCCGGGCGCGAAGCTGCCGACCGCCAGCGCGCGCGCCTGCGAGAACAGGCCGGAACCGGTCCAGCTGAACTTCGGCGTCACGTGCCATTTGAGCCAGCCTTCGGCGCCCTTGGTCAGGTAGTGGTCGAGGTATTCGACGACGTAGGTGGAACCGTCCACGTCCTGCGGCGTCTGCTGCTGCCACAACAGCAGTTCGGTGCGGAACAGCGTCACCTGGCCGCTGATCGAGCCCCGTCCGAACACCCAGGCCAGTTCATCCTGCTTCAGGTCGGCCTGCGGGTACAGCGGCTTGTTGTCGGCGTTGAACTGATTCCCGTAGCGCGACACGATGCCGCTGATGTTGTTGCCGGCCATGCTGTGACGGTAGTAGACCTTGTCGGCCGGGGTCACGTTGTAGCCGACCGACGCCGTCCAGTTCTTCAGGAAGACGCGCTTGGTCGCGTCGATGGGCGCGGCCCGCACGTAGTTCTGGTTGTCGTACCAGGTGTACGGATTGCCATCCAGGCCGCCGTAGCCCAGCGAGTTCGCGCCCGTCGCCTGCGGCGCCGTCACGTAAGGAATGGTGTGGGTCTTGGCCAGGGTCAGCGTGCCCTTGTAGCTGCCGTTCAAGTCCCACTTGCCGGGCGACCAGGAGGCGCCCAGCAGGGGCGAGATGTCGCGTTCGCGGTCGCGGTAGCGGAACGGGTTGGCGCCGTCCACATAGCCGCCGCCCACGCGGCCCCAGCCGCCCGGATCCGTCAGCTGGTAAGTACCCCCGGACGTCACGTAGCGCACGCCCAGGTTGGCGACCTGGCCATCCCCGAAGGCCGACAGGCCGCGGCCGTTGTAGTACGTGTCCCAGCCCTGGTCGGCCTGCACGGCGAACATGCCCGCCTGCACGCGGTAGTTGTCGCCCGCATACGTGGCCATGAAGTCGAGCATGACGTCCTTCGACGTGCGCGTGCCCAGGTTGGTGTTTGTCGTGTAGACGACGTCCTGGTTGTTCACACTGGTCGCCGAGGGCACCATGATGCCGTTCACGAGGCCGCCGCCCAGGTCGAAATTGGCGTTCGGCAGGTTGTTGAAGAGCACGCACTGCACCGGGCCGGTGGTCGTGCCGGCCGGGCAGGCTCCGCCCGTGCGGTAGTTGATGCCGTTCGATTTGCCGGCGTTGTTGGCCACCCGGGCGCGCAGGGCGCCGGTTGCCATGTCGTAGATTTCGTAGACGCCGGGCACGCGGTTCAGGTTGGCCGTCGCGGCGGCGCCCTGGCCCTGGTTCACGACGAAGGCCTCCTGGAACGTGCTCGTGTTCCACAACGAGCCGGGGCCCGCACCATAGAACGCCTGTTGGAGGTAGGCCTGGCTGTTCTGCACCTTGACGGCCGAGTTGAAGCTCCAGCGGCCGCCGGTGTCGTGGTCCCATTTCAGCCAGAGGGCGTCCTGCTTGTAGTTCGCGCCTTTCTCCGGATCCTGGAAGCGCGTGCTGCCCGGCCCGTCGACCACGTCGGTCGGCACCGTGTGCTGGCCGCCGCGGAAGAACATGTTCGGCGAGCTGCTGAAGCCGGGCGCCATGACGGGGTTCTGGACGCCGTGGACGGGCAGCGTGAACTGGCCGTTCCAGGAGTTCATGTCGTCCATGTGCTTCGCCGTGAGGCTGACGGTGCCGCCGCCGCCGGACGCCGTGTTGTAGGTCTTTTGCACGCGCAATTTGATCTGGCCGCCCTGGTTGAGCGGATGGCCCGGGTCGACGGCCCCCGTCGACGTCCGGTAGAACCCGGCGGCCTCCGCGCGCAGGTCGCCGGCCTGGTTCTTCCAGCCGTACAGCGCGTCGACCTGTTTCCACGACAGGTGCGGGTCGTCGCCCTCGAAGCCGAGGCGGGTCTGCACGGCGGCGCCCGGACGGATCGCCCCGGGCATGAAGTTGAAGACGCCGCCCGCAGACGAGGCGACCGAGGTGCCGGTGGAGCCGCCGCGGATCGATTCCACGCGCGACACGCCCATGTCGGCGCGGAAGAAGCTGCTGTCCTGGAAGTTGCTGTACTTGACGGCGACGACGGGCAGGCCGTCTTCCAGGATCGACGTCCAGAAGTTGCCGCTGGTCGGGCTGCCGGTGCCGACGCTCATCCCGCGCGTGAAGGACTCGTTGCGCGCGACCCCCTCGTTGCTCTCGACGACCACGCCGGGCATGTCGCGCAGGTAGTCGTCGGCGCTCATGGGCGTGAACTTGCCGAGGTCCTTGGCATCCAGCACGGAATACGAGACGTTGGCGCGCTTCGCGTCGGTCGCGCCGACCGTGCCCGTGACGATGACGGTCTGGGCCGGGCTGGCGTCGGCCTGCGCGTCTTCGTGCGTGCCGGGACGGGCTTCCTGGGCCAGCGCGAGGCTGGCGCTCAGGAGGCCCGCGGCGGCCAGCGCGGCGACGGCGACGGTGGGTTTTGGCGTGGCCTGGCGCCGCGCCTGCTTGGATGTCTTCCTCATGTTTTCCTCTTATTATGGGTTTGCTATCGTTTGGTATCGATAACTTTTTCGAATTCTATGTCAACTTTGCGCTGCCAACAACAATTTTTGATATCGATAACTTCGATGTTGTTTTTGCGTTAGCATGCGTAGGAAAATTTTTTCCCGTTCGTCGTATCAGGGAGACCAATGTGTGGGCGAGCTATGGATGACGACGTCGTCGAGTGGGTCATGTCGAATTTTCTGCCTTTCGAAGCCGAGCTTCGCAAGATGCTGGCGCGCGTCTGCAGCGGCCCGGCCGAGGTCGACGACGTGATCCAGGAGACGTATTACAAGGTGCTCCAGCTGGACAGCGTGGAGCATGTCCGCGGACCCCGGGGTTTCCTGGTCCGCACCGCGAAGAACATCGTGATCGACCGGATGCGGCGCGACGCGATCGTGAGCATCGAGTCGATGGCCAACCTGGAAGACTTCGACATACCGGACACTGCTCCGACGCCGGAACGCGTCGCGCTGGCGCGCGCGGAGCTGCGCTGGGTGTTCGGCCTCATCGCCAATCTGCCCGACCGCTGCAAGCAGGTGTTCATGTCGCGCCGCGTCTACGGCCTGTCCCAGACCGAGACGGCGGCCGCGCTGGCGATCACCGAGGGCATCGTCGAGAAGGAGGTGATGCGGGGCATGGGACTGATCTCGGAGATGATCGCCCGGGTCGGCGTGCACGAGGCGCCGCGCGCCAAAGCCGCCAGAACGAAACCCCCAGTCAAGAAACGCCATGTCAACGATTGATCAACAAGCCATGGCCTGGGTCATGCGCCAGTCCGATCGCGCACTGGACGAGGCGCAGCGGCGCGATTTCGACGCCTGGTTCGCGGCGGACGTGCGCCACCAGGGCGCCTACCTGCGCGCGGTCGCGATCAACCGGGCGCTCAACCAGGCGACGGTGCAGGAATCCTTGCGCCCGAAACGCGAACGCCTGGAACAGGAATGGGCCGGCGCGTCCTGGCAACCGGCGGCTTCGCGGCGCGGATTCCTGATGGCCGGCGGTGCGGCCGCCAGCGTCGCCCTGCTTGCGCTGACCCGCCTGTTCGCCGGCGCCGACAAGACCGTGCTGACGACGGCCAAGGGCGAGTTCCGCAAAGTGCCGCTGGCGGACAAGTCGGTCGCGGACATCAACAGCGGCAGCCAGCTCGAAGTCAGGATGACGCCGCAAAAACGACAGGTGACGCTGAAAAAGGGCGAAGTGTGGCTGGAAGTCGCCAAGGACAAGACCAAGCCCTTCATCGTCGAAGCGGGACAGGTGCGCGTGCGCGCCGTCGGCACGGCGTTCGGCGTGCGCCGCTTCGGCAACGGCGCCGAAGTGCTGGTGACGGAAGGGACGGTCGAGGTATGGAGCAGCGAAGGCAGCGCGCACAAGCGCCTCGTGACTGCCGGCGAACGGAGCTTCGTGGCGGACCAGGCGGCGGACATCGCGGTCGCCCGGCAGCCGGTGGAAGTGCAAAGAAAACTCGCATGGCGGGAGGGCAAACTGATATTCGATAATCAAACGCTCAGCGAAGCGGTGGCGGATTTCAACCGCTACAGCCAGAAGAAGATCGTCATTGCCGATCCCGCGCTCGGGCGCCGGAAACTGGTCGGTCAATACCAGATCGATGCACCCGAACTGTTCGCGCAGGACGTGGGCGCGTTCCTGCAGATACCTGTCGCCATCACGGCCGAGAGCATCGTGATCGGCGCGTCGGGCCGTGGCTGACGCGCGCCTGCCCAGTGTGGTCGGGCGATATCGCGGCAGCGTTGAAAAAAATCGTCGCAGGACCCGTAGGAAGTTGTTTTGCCATTCGTCGTTATCGATAACGGAGGACGTCGCTCCGGATAAAAACAGGTTGGTTCGGGAGGAGACAGCGTGATGTATCCAGATCTGTGCGGAAGGACGGGTGCCCTCGTGCTGAGCATGAGCATTGCGGCTCTGCCCCAGGCAGCGAATGCCCAGGAAGTGCGCAAGCCGTTCAACATCGCGGCGGGCCCCGCCTTGAATTCGATCGTCGAATTCGCCAGGCAGGCCGGCATCAACGTCCTGGCATCCGGCGAAACCCTGCCGGGGATCGACACGCCGGAAGTGCGCGGGACGTTCACCGTCGCCGAAGCATTGGAAAAGCTGTTGTTCCGAACCGGCCTGACGAGTCGTGTGAACGCGAGCGGCGCCATTTTCATCATGGGCGCCGACCGCACATCGAAAGGGGACAAAACAGTGATGGGATCTATTCCAATGCAACGACGCGCGACCTGCTGCGCGGTGATGCTCGCATTCGGCAGCGCCGGCGCCGCGTACGCGCAAACGATGGCGGACGGCGCCACGGCGCCGGATGGCGCGACGAAGCAGGAGGACACGGCGACGGTCGTCGTGACCGGCATGCGCGCGAGTCTGCAAAGCGCGCGCAACCGCAAGCGCAACAACGATGCGATTTCCGATTCCATCGTCGCCGACGATATCGGCAAGCTGCCCGACCAGAACATCGCGGAGGCCGCCCAGCGCATTCCCGGCATCCAGCTGGGGCGCAACAAGGGCGAGGGTGCCAGCATCCAGATCCGCGGGCTGGGGCAGAACAAGATCGTATTGAACGGGCTGGAAATGTTCGGCGCGGGCGGGGAATACAATGGGCGCAGCTTCGGCCTCGAAGACCTGCCGGCCGACGTCCTCGCGGGCATCGACGTCAATAAAAGCTCGTCGGCCGACGAGATCGAGGGGGGCCTCGGCGGTTACGTGAACATCCGTACCCGCCAGCCGTTCGACTTCCAGGGGCGGGCCGCGACCATATCGGCGAAGGCGACGAATTACCGCATGGCCGGCGGGTTCGGGGACAAGACGAAAGGGCAGGTCTCGGCGCTGTTCAGCGACCGCTGGAAGACGGGCGTGGGCGACATGGGCTTCCTGGTCAATGCCGCGCACACGGAGAGTGCCTTCGGCCTCGCCGAGAACGAGGTCGAGCGGACGGAGTCGGTCCCGAACTATGCCGGCTCCGGAAAAGGCGTCACGCTGCCGATCGGACTATTCACCGGTAACGGCCACCACGGCGACCGCAAGCGCGACACCGTCATCGCGTCCTATCAATGGCGTGTCGACCCCGGCCTGAACGTCTTCGCCAACTACGTCGGCATCGATTATCTGCTGCGTAACAACTTCCAGACCGCGCGCTTCTATCACGGCACGCCGACCCCGGCGTACACGCTGTGGGGCGACACCAACAGCGACGGCAGCGACAACCTCAAGACTGGCACGTTCACCGACAACTCGCTGACCGACGTGTCGGTCATCGGCGACGAGCACCGCAAGTCGAAGCTGTTCGACGTCGGCGGCACATGGCGCAGCGGCGGACCGCTGACCGTCAGGGCGCGCCTCGCCCACAACGACACCGCCGTCGTGAACACGCTGTACGAATGGGGCATCAGCGCGACCGTGCCGGCGATGACGATGACGATGAACGACGGCGCGCCGACCGGCCTGTCCGTCTCCGGCATCGACCTGAACAACCTCGCCAGCTATCATCCGAACTACCTGCTCGCCATCCACCTGGACGGCACGCAGAGGAACACCGCATCGACGCTCGACGCGAACTACAGGTTCGACAGCGGCATCGTCAACTCGATCGACTTCGGGCTGCGCGCGAACGACTACACGCGGCATTCGTTCGGCTTCGTCAATTTCGATTGCATCGACGGCTGCAACAGCAGCAGGACACTGGCGACGGTCGATCCTTCCTTGCTGCACCAGGTGCCGGCCGCCGAATCCCGCAACGTGGGCCCCTACTGGACGTACGCGACGGCGGCCGTGCGCGGACAGACGGCGCTGCGCACCTTGTTCGGCCTGCCCGCGGGCGAATCGAACACGCCGGACCAGGACCAGCTCAATCGCGAAAAGACGCTGGCGCTCTACCTGAAGGCCAACTACGAGTTCACGCTCGCGGGGCTGCCGGTGACGGGCAACGCCGGCGTGCGTGCCATCGAAACGAAGCTGCACGGCGAGTCGTATGGCGCGAATGCGGCCGGTACGCTGGAACTGCAGGCCCGCGATTCGACGCGCCACGACGTGCTGCCTTCGTTCAACGGCAACATCGCCCTCGGCGACGACACGAGCCTGCGCCTGGGCGCATCGAAGACGCTGTCGCCCGTGAACTTCGGCTACATGGCGGCCGCGACGACGATCACCAACCAGGTCCAGCACGACGCCCGCGCGGGCAATCCCGACCTGCAGCCGTTCACGTCGAACAATCTCGACGTTTCGCTCGAACGTTACTTCGGCCGCAACGGCATGGTCTTCCTGGGCGCATTCCACAAGACGGTGGATGGCTTCATCCAGACGGTGGCCGAGCAGCGCGTGATCAACGGCGAGACCTACAACGTGTCGACGTACAAGTCGTCGGGCACGTCGAAGATCAAGGGTGTCGAAGCCGGCTACCAGCAGTTCTTCGACATGCTGCCGGCGCCCTTCAACGGCCTCGGCGTGCAGGCGAACTACACCTATGTGGATTCGAAGGCCGCCTCCGCCATCGCCGGCCGGACCGTGCCGCTGGAGGGCTTGTCCAAGAACAGCTGCAACCTGATCGGCATGTACGAGAAGGGCAGGTTCAAGGCGCGGATCGCGTACAACTGGCGCGAGGGCTACGTCGTGTCGACCAGTTCCTCCGGCGCCCAGGGTGTGCCGATTTTCAGCAAGGCGATGGGGACGCTGGATTTCTCGCTCGGCTACGACGTCACGAAACAGCTGTCCATCGTCGTCGACGGCGTGAACGTCGGCGGCGCGGTGGCGGAGACGTATTACGGCAACCCGCACAACCAGGCCAACTACCAGCCGTTGAACAAGCGTTTCGGCATCCAGGCCCGGTACACGTTCTGACAGGCTTTCGTTCTCCTCGAAAGTTCGGCACCCCACGCCGCTTCCGGCCGGGGTGCCTTTTTTAAGGTGCATCATGAAGAGACGTCATTTTCTCTACCTGTCCGCGTCCCCACTCGTCGCACCCTGCGCGCGCGGCGTTCCGGCAGCCGCCGTCCCCGATTTTTCCTGGCTCGACGCCCGCCTGCGCGAGCGCGTGGACAAGGGCTGGTTCGACGGCATGGGCCTGATGATCGGGCGCGGCGAGCGCATCCTGCACGAGGCGTATGTCGGCAACGGCGGTCCGGACGTCGTCCGCCACGTGGCCTCGACCGGCAAGTGGACGGCGGCCGCCACGATCGCCGCCCTCGTCGACGAGGGCAGGCTGCGCTGGGACGATCCGGTCCGCAAGTTCCTGCCGCAATTCACCGATACGAAGGGAGGTGCGACGCTGCGCCAGCTCTTGTCGCACACGGCGGGCTACCCGGACTACCAGCCGGAAGGGCGCCGGCGCGACGACTATCCGACGCTTGAGGAAGCCGTCGCGCACATCGTCGCCCTGCCGGCCGTCGCCGAGCCGGGCACGGTCTTTCAATACGGCGGCCTGGCGCTGCAGGTGGCGGGGCGGATGGCGGAGATCGCGGCGGGCATGCCGTTCGACGCCATCTTCCAGTCGCGCATCGCCGGCCCGCTCGGCATGCGGCATTCCGGTTACGCGCCCGTGTCGACCGAGCCGGGATTCAGTCCGATGCTGGGCGGCAGCCTGTTCACGACGACGCGCGACTATGGCCGCTTCCTGGCGATGATCGCGCGCGGCGGCATGGCGGGCCGCACGCGCATTCTGAGCCCGCAGGTCATCGCCGGACTGCAGGCGGACCAGGTACGCGGCGCGCGGGTCAAGCGCGGGGAGTACGTCGAGCTCGCGCGCCAGGATGTGGCGCGCACGGACATCTACGGCCTCGGCCAGTGGCGCGAGGAGGTGGACCCCGACGGCCGGCCGCTGTTGCTGTCATCCCCGGGCTGGGCGGGCGCGTATGCGTGGGTCGACAAGGCCTGCGACGTGTGGGGCGTCGTCATCGCCAAGGCCGACGTCGCAAAAGCCGTGGCGGACGGCTACAGCACCTTCCTCGGCTCGTCGATCTACGCGCCCATGGTGCGCACGGCACTGGACGATGCCCGCGCCACGCGCACGCGGCGCGCGCTCGTGCCCGTCGACGGCGGCCGACTGTACTGCGAGGACAGCGGCAGCGGCGCGCCGGTCGTCTTCCTGCACGGGCATGGCTTCGACCGGCGCCAGTGGGAACCGCAGGTGCGGGCGCTCGAACGCCGCCACCGCGTCATTTGCTACGACCTGCGCGGCTACGGACGATCGTCGCCGCCGGAGGAGGGCCAGGCGTTCCTGCACGCCGACGACCTGCGCCAGTTGATGGACGCGCTGGGCATCCGGCGTGCGCACCTGGTTGGCCTGTCGCTGGGGGGATTCGTCGTCACGGATTTCATCGCGCTCCACCCCGACCGCGCCCTGAGCGCGACCATGGCGGGCGGCGACCTGTTCGACGTGCCGGGCCCGGACGAGCCGTGGACGGCCGCCGCGCTGGCCCGGCGGCGCGACGAGATCGCGGCGCTGAAGACGGCCGGAATCGCCGGCTTCAAGCGGCGCTGGCTGGAGGATTTGATCGCGCACGGCGGCAGCGGGCGCGAAGCGTTGCGCCGGCCGCTGTGGCGGATGATCGACGAGTGGCCTGCGTGGCAACCGCTCCACGTCGAGCCGCGCCTGTTGCTCGGGCGTTCGGCGCGGCGCCGGCTCGAGGGGGTTCGGCCGGCGATGCCCGTGCTGGTCGTGCGCGGCGACCGGGAGAAGATCGACCTCGCGATCCAGGCCCTGTTGCCGCAGGCGGACGTCGTCGTGATTCCGGATTGCGGACACGTGTCGAACCTGGAGCAGGCAGACGCCTTTACGGCAGCATTGACGCGCTTTCTCGCGCGGGCTTGAGGTCCGCCCGGCACACGACCGGGTTGGCCCCGTCGCGGCTCCATTCGCACCAGCCGCCGTCGTACACGGCGATGCGCTCCCAGTCCATCAGCCAGGCGTAGAAGAACGCCAGCGACGCGCGCCAGCCGGTGCCGCAATAAAACACGGTGGGGCGGCCGCCGTGGATGCCGGCGCCGTGCCACATCCGGGCGATGTCGGCGGCCGGCTTCATGCGTCCATCGGCATGCTGGAACGCGGCCATGCTGTTGACGTCGCCCTCGACGCCCGCGCGGCCCCACAGCGCGCCGGGGATGTCGCCGCGCGCGTCGATGTAGTGGTAGCCGGAGGTCTGGCCGATGAATTCGTTCCACGTGCGGATGCTGACGAGCAGCCCGTCCTTCCGCGCCAGCAGGCCGCGCACCTGGCGCATGTCGGCCAGGTAGTCGGGCCGCGCGGGACACGCCGCGCCGAAATCGTCGGCCGCGGCGCAGGGGCGCGGTTGACCCTGTTCGAGCGCCAGTCCGGCCTGGCGCCACGCCGCGAAACCGCCGTCGAGCAGGCGCACGTCGGCGACGCCGGCATACAGCAGCAGATGCGCGACGCGCGCGGCGGCCAGCATGTTGCGTCCGTACAGGACGACGGTGACGTCGTGGCGGATGCCGTGGGCGAGCAGCAGCCGTTCGAGCTCGACGTCGGGGATCTTGTTCCACAACGGCCCGCGTTCGAACCAGGCCGTGTCGAGGTAGCCGGCGCCGGGAATATGGCCGCAAGCGAACGCGCCGGCGTCGCCGCATCCGGCTTCGAACAGGCGCCATGCGCCGGAAGGCAGGGCGGCGCTCGCGGTGCCGGCGGTCAGTCCCGCGATCCAGGCGGGCGTGACGAGTTGGCGCCAGCGGTGCAGGTCGCGGCGGAAGCCGAAAGGAGGAATGCGGTTCAAAAGGGAAGAGGATGTGAAAAGGGCCGGGCCCCGTATGGTACAGGACCCGGCCCCGCTTGCCCGACGCGTCAGTCTCAGACGGTCACGGTATCCGCCACGTCGCGGAACTCGGCGATCTGGTCGAAGTTCATGTAACGGTAGATCTGGTCGGCGTTCTGGTTGAGCACGCCGATGTGCGCCATGTACTCTTCACGCGTCGGAATCTTGCCCAGCGTCGAGCACACGGCCGCCAGTTCGGCCGAACCCAGGTAGACGCGGGTGTCGATGCCGAGGCGGTTCGGGAAGTTGCGCGTCGACGTCGACATCACCGTCGCACCCTTGCGGATCTGCGCCTGGTTGCCCATGCACAGCGAGCAGCCCGGCATTTCCATGCGCGCGCCGGTGCGGCCCAGGGTGCCGTAGTGGCCTTCGGCCGTCAGTACCTGCTGGTCCATCTTGGTCGGCGGCGCCATCCACAGGCGCACCGGGATGTCGGTCTTGCCTTCCAGGAGTTTCGAGGCGGCGCGGAAGTGGCCGATATTCGTCATGCACGAGCCGACGAACACGTCGTCGATCTTGTCGCCGGCGACGTCGCCCAGCGTCTTGACGTCGTCCGGATCGTTCGGGCAGGCGACGATCGGTTCATGGATGTCGGCCAGGTCGATCTCGATGACGGCGGCGTAGTCGGCATCCGCGTCCGGCGCCAGCAGCTCGGGCTTGGCCAGCCAGGCTTCCATGGCCTGGATGCGGCGTTCCAGCGTGCGGCGGTCGAGGTAGCCGCTGGCGATCATCCACTTCATCAAGGTGATGTTCGAGTTCATGTACTCGATGATCGGTTCCTTGTCCAGGTGGACCGTGCAGCCGGCGGCGGAGCGCTCGGCCGACGCGTCGGACAGTTCGAACGCCTGTTCGACCTTCAGCTTGGGCAGGCCCTCGATTTCCAGGATGCGGCCGGAGAAGATGTTCTTCTTGCCCTTCTTGTCGACGGTCAGCAGGCCTTGCTGGATCGCGTACAGCGGGATCGCGTTGACCAGGTCGCGCAGCGTGACACCCTGCTGCATCTCGCCCTTGAAGCGGACCAGCACCGATTCCGGCATGTCCAGCGGCATCACGCCGGTGGCGGCGGCGAAGGCCACGAGGCCGGAGCCCGCCGGGAACGAGATGCCGATCGGGAAGCGGGTGTGCGAGTCGCCGCCGGTGCCGACGGTGTCGGGCAGCAGCAGGCGGTTCAGCCACGAGTGGATCACGCCGTCGCCCGGACGCAGCGCGACGCCGCCGCGGTTCTCGATGAACGCCGGCAGTTCCTGGTGCATCTTGACGTCCACCAGTTTCGGATAGGCGGCCGTGTGGCAGAACGATTGCATCACGAGGTCGGCGGAGAAGCCCAGGCAGGCCAGGTCCTTCAGCTCGTCGCGGGTCATCGGGCCGGTGGTGTCCTGCGAGCCGACGGTGGTCATGCGGGGTTCGCAGTACGTGCCCGGGCGGATGCCCTGGCCTTCCGGCATGCCGCAGGCGCGGCCGACCATCTTCTGCGCCAGCGAGAAGCCGCGGCCGGAGTCGACCGGGTTCTGCGGCAGGCGGAACAGCGTCGACGGCGCCAGGCCCAGCGCTTCACGCGCCTTGGCGGTCAGGCCGCGGCCGATGATCAGCGGAATGCGGCCGCCGGCGCGCACTTCGTCGAACAGCACGTCGGACTTGACCTTGAATTCGGCGATGACTTCACCGTTCTTGAGGGCACGGCCCTCGTACGGACGCAGTTCGACGACGTCGCCCATGTCCATGGCCGACACGTCCAGCTCGATCGGCAGGGCGCCGGCATCTTCCATCGTGTTGTAGAAGATCGGGGCGATCTTGGTGCCCAGGCACACGCCACCGAAGCGCTTGTTCGGGATGAACGGGATGTCTTCGCCCGTGAACCACAGCACCGAGTTGGTGGCGGATTTACGGGACGAACCCGTGCCGACCACGTCGCCGACGTAGGCGACCAGGTGGCCCTTGGCCTTCAGTGCCTCGATCTGCGCGATCGGGCCGATCTTGCCGGGTTCCTGCGGTTCGATGCCGGGGCGCGCGTTCTTCAGCATGGCCAGCGCGTGCAGCGGGATGTCGGGGCGGGTCGTGGCGTCCGGGGCGGGCGACAGGTCGTCGGTGTTGGTCTCGCCGGAGACCTTGAACACGGTCAGGGTCAGGCTGTCCGGCACGGCCGGGCGCGACGTGAACCATTCGGCGTCGGCCCACGACTGGATCACTTCCTTGGCGTTGGCGCTGCCCTTGTCGGCCAGTTCCTTGACGTCATGGAAATAATCGAACATCAGCAGGGTCTTCTTGAGGCCCGCGGCGGCCACGCCGCCCACGGCCGGATCGTCCAGCAGGTCGATCATCGGCTTGATGTTGAAGCCGCCGAGCATCGTGCCCAGCAGGCGCGTCGCCAGTTCGCGCGAGACCAGCGGGCTGGTTTCCTGGCCCTTGGCGATCGTGTTCAGGAAAGCGGCCTTGATCTTGGCGGCGTCGTCCACGCCGGCCGGAACGCGGTTCGTGATCAGGTCCACGAGGAAGGCTTCTTCGCCCGCCGGCGGATTCTTGAGGAGTTCGACCAGGGCCGTGGTCTGGGCCGCCGACAGGGGCAGCGGTGGAATGCCGAGGGCGGCGCGCTCGGCGACGTGGGTGCGGTATGCGGCTAACATGAAGGCTCTTTCAGTCGTTGTGAAAACCAGGAAAGCGGGTGCTTCGCCTGTGCTGGACGATATTGTACCTCACTCTTATATAAGACATAAGACGCTTGTGATCGAACAGCCGAACTACAACATGCGCGCACCGGCCCGGGCCCGTTCGGGCGGCCGCGCCGGGGCGGCCGCCGGTTCCGCGCTTCAGAACGACGGCTTCCACTCCAGCACGCGGACGAGGCTGGGCGGGCGCGTCGCCTGGCCTTCGCCGTCGACCTGGGACGTGTCCTGCACGAACAGGTGGAGTTCACCCTTCTCGCGCCAGAGCTCGGTGTCGAACGTCGGTTCCCAGGCCCCGACGGAGGCGTCGTCCAGGTCGCGGATCGACCAGCTGGGCCGGTCGAAGTCGGTGATCGTGACGACCGAGACCTTGTTCCCGCGCTCGGCGTCGCGGAACACGAGCACCCCGGCCGGCCGCGGCCGGGTGGCGTCGATCATGATCTGGGGCCGCGCGATGGGAATCGCCTTGGTGCCGCCGCCGGCCAGCGAGAACGGCGTGTGGCGGAAGCCGAGCGTCGTCACCTGCCAGCCGCTGGGCGTCAGCCGCACGATCCGGTATTGCGGCACCTGGCTGTCCCGGTCGCGCCAGTAGGTGGCGATGTACGGCCTGCCGTCGCGGTCGGCCGCCATCGACGTCTGGTTGATCAATTCGCTGCCGGTCGGGATGCGCGCGGCGTATTCCGCGGTCGCGGCGGTGATCGGCAGGGCGTAGCGCGCGCCGTCCGATTTTTCCCAGGTGCGGCCGCCGTCGCGCGAGCGGGCGTAGGCGAGGTCGTGGTTGCTGCTCACGTCGGGCGATTCGCGCCAGACCCACGACAGGTGAATCGTGCCGCGGGTGTCGACGAACGCCTGCCAGTAGGCGCTGCGCCGGCCCTCGCCGCTGATCAGGTTGCTGAACAGGCGTTGCCAGGTGCCCGTCGCGACGTCGTAGCGGTTCACCACGAGATTGCCTTCGCCGGACGCGCCGTCGCGGAACAGGAACAGCAGGTTCCCGTCCGGCATGCGGTGGAATTCCGGATACGTGACGGCGTCCTCGCCCTGTCCGGTCATCGGCTGCTTGTCGCCCAGCTCCAGCGCGCCGGGACGGACGCTCTTCGCGTAGCGCAGCCGGTTGTTGTGGTGGTCCCACGCGACGTGCAGGTAGCCGGCGCCGTCCACCATGATGCTGATCGTGTTGTGCGCATCGGCCGCGTTGCCCTGGTACTGGGTGCGGTGCAGCGTCCAGTCGCGGGTGCCCAGCTTGCGCCGGCCGAGCACGACGTAGCGCTCGCTGTCGTAGAACGCGACGTATTGCGTGTCGCCGGCCGTGACCAGCGAGTTCTTGCGGAATACGACCGTGTTCACCGAGTTGTTGGCCCACGCCGGGCCGACGTCGCTGAATCGTGCCGGCGCGGTCGGCAATTGGGCGCAGCCGGCGAATGCGAGCGCCGACACGGTCGCGACGAACAGTCGCGCAAAACGGGGTTGCCTGGGAATGTGCATGGTCTTCGTGGATGGTGGTTTGACGACTTGGTTTAACTATACTGGAGGTGCAGATAACGGGCCAGGCGCTGGACGGCGCCGCCGACGTGCCCGAGGCCGAGCGCGCCGCGTGCGCCGGACCAGCCGTCCGGCGGCGCGCCGAAGTCGACGCCGCAGCGGCCGTCCGGCCCGTCGACGGCCATGCCCTCGGCGAACCGCAGCACGAGCATGCCGGGCGCGGGTTCGACCAGCGCCAGCGCAGTGACGGGGCCGGCGGCGATTGGCTGCGTCACCCGCAGTTCGCCGTCGAGCCTTCCGCGGCGCGGGGCCGCCAGGCGCCGGTGCGGGACGTCCAGGACACAGGACGTGGTCCCGCGCGCGCCGTACGTGCCGACGGGTTCCGCGCAGACGGCCGGCGCCCCCAGCGCTTCCAGCACGCAGCGCGCCGCCACCGCGTCCACGCCGCCGCGGCCGGCGACCGGCAGGCCCCGGTCGTTCAGCAGGGCGGCGCCGGCGGGGAGCGTGCGTTCGATCAGCGCGTCGCTGTCGCCGGCGCCGGGGCAGTGGACGATGGCGCCGCAGCGGTTGGCCCACACCATGTCGTCCAGCGCGCAGGCGGTGCGCAGGACGGCCTCGATGTCGGCGGGGCCGCAGCCGACGTCGAACGCGCTGTCGAAGTCGGCCCGCTTGCGGCCCAGGCGGAACGTCGACAGCGCGTCGCGGCGCCGCGCGAAGTCCGAGCTGTCCAGCGCAACGAAGCGTATGCCCAGCGCGTTCGACAGCACGGGCAAGCGCGCCGCCGCGCGCGGAATCCCCTCGGCCGGCGGATACAGGATGCCGATGCCCGTGTCGGCCAGGCGCTTGCAGGCGCCCAGCGTATCGGTCCACTGGACGATGCGCGCGTGGGTGGCCGCGCAGTCGGCGCGGCCGGCGACGACGTCGACGTTCACGCGTTCCGCCCGCAACGTGACGGCGAGTTCCGCGGCCGGGGTGCGCGCGCGGCGCGCGGCCGCATCGTCCGCCTGGGCGTCGTCCGCCGGCAGCGACAGCAGCAGCGCGGGCTTGTCGATCAGGCGCAGGGCCGCCCGGACCTGGTGGACCGGGGCGGTCGCGTCGACGCACAGGACGACGCCGTCGACGTCGCCGCGGCGCAGGCATGGCGCGACGCGGCGGGCGAATTCCGCCGGGCCCGCGGCCCCGGCGGACGTGGCCCCGAACCGCGCCAGCAGGGCCGCGACCGCCGTGCGCGGGCCGGCCGGCGCCACGCCGGCGGCGGCGCCGTCATGCCGCTCCAGGCCGGCGATCACGATGCTGAGCATGCCGGTCCGCTCAGAAGAACGTGTAGCGCAGCGAGGCCTGGAACGTGCGGCCGTCGTAGTCGGCGCGGCGCAGCTTGGCCATCGTGCCTTCGTACTCCTGGCGGAACGTGTCGGTCAGGTTGAAACCGTCCACGGCCAGCGACAGGTTCTCCGTCAGCTTGTACGACGCCGACAGGTCGAACTGGCCGCGCGCCTTGACGGAACGCGCCGCGCCGCTGAACGTGCCACCGCTGGGCAGGTTGTAGGCGTCGCGGTAGTTGTAGACGCCGCGCAGGCCCCAGACCGGCGTCTCGTAGTACAGGATCAGGTTGGCCGAACGGGGCGAGACGTTGTTCAGGAAGGCCGGCGTGCCGTCCGGCGACTTGCCCTTGGTGCGCGTGTACGAATAGTTGAAGACGCCGCCCATGCCGTTGAACGGCGCCGGCAGGAAGTCGAAGGTCTGCTGGACGGTCAGCTCGGCGCCCTCGGCGACCAGGTCGTTCGGCGAATTGACGGCGCCGTTGACGTCGATCGTGTACTTGCCGTTCAGGCCCTTGCCGGCTGGTGCCGCGATGTCGCTGACGCAGCGGTCGCCCGCCACGCTCCAGGTGCCGAGGCCCAGGTTGTAGCCGTCGGAAGGACACAGCAGCGCATCGCGGTTCTCGGCCACGATCATGCCGTGGATCTTCTTGCGATATACGGCCAGGCCGATCAGGCCGTTGGGCCGGTTATAGTATTCGAGCGACAGGTCCTGCGAATCGGACGTGTACGGCGTGATGTTCACGCGTCCCAGGCTCACGGTGAAGCCGCCGTTGACCGCGTCTTCCACGACGGTCGTCGAGATCGGCGAAATGTCGCGCGGGTTCGGCCGGATGAACGTCTTGTAGTTGCCGTAGCGGAGCACCAGCTTGCTGGTCAGGTCGGCCGCCAGCAGCATCGACGGCAGGTTGTTCTTGTAGGTCGTCTCCTTGGTATTGGTGTGGAAGGTGGCGGTGGCGCCGGTGCCCGTACGGTCCATCGAGACGACGGTCTGCTTCGTCTCCTCGTGGCGCACGCCGATGTGGCCGCGCACGCAGATGCCGCCGATCTTGCCGTCCAGCTTGCCCATCAGGTAGAGCGCCTTGATGTCGTCGTCCACGCTGAAGTTATTGCTGGTGAAGCCGCCGTCGGCCGGATCGTTCACCCAGCCGCTGGCCGTGCGCATCAGGTTGGCGGCGATGGTCGGCTGCAGCGTCGCGCTGGCCAGGTCGTAGTTCACCGTCTGCCAGTTGCTCAGGTAGTTGCCGGCGTTACCGCCGAAGAAGTCGTGCGCGAACGCGCTCGGTGCGACGAAGCCCGTACTGATCTTGCTGTAGTCGATGCCCGCGGCGCTGGAGCGGTAGGCGCGCGAGTTGTACTCGTTCTTGTTGTACTGGGCGCCGCCCTGTACCGACTCGAGCCAGGGCAGGTCGAGGAAGCGCTCGGTGTCCAGGCGCAGTGCCTTGACGCGGTTGTCGGCGTAGTTGTCCGAGCCGGCCACGATGAACACGTCGCCGGCGGGGTTGGTGACGGTCGGGGTGTTGCCGGTGCCGCCCCAGGTCCAGGGGCCCGTCAGCTGCGCGGCGCCGAGTGCCGGCGCGCTCTGGTTGAAGCCCATCGTGAAGTTGTCCAGCCCGCCGGACAGGCCGACGCGGCCGGTGATGCCGTTGCCGGTGCCGGCGGCGCCCAGGGCCTTGGCGGTGTTGCGCACGTCGAGCTGCCCTTGGTAGCCGTAGTTGGTGGCCTTGGACAGCACGCCGCTCGCCTCGATGCGCCAGTCGTCGTTGGTGAACGTGCCCTTCAGGTTCAGGCCGTCCGCCTTCTGCTGGAACGGTTGCTTGCGCATCGAGCCGTACACGCGCGGGTTCGTGAACTTGTAGTTCATCACGTAATAGCGTCCGTCGGACAGCTTGACCGGGGCCGACGTCGGATCGAGGATCGTGTTCGCGTCGCGGTAATCGATGTCCAGGATGTCGAGCGCGGTGCCCTTCATCTCGCGGTCCGTGAAGAAATAGTTGCCGCCGACCTTGAGCTGGGGCGTGACCTTGAATTCGGCGCCGAATGCGCCCGACGTCAGCGTGCCGTCGTTGACCTGCGCCGCCTGGCGGATGTCGGTGGGTGCCGTCACGCCGGCGTTGGAGAGGGCGCCCGTGCCGCCGGGCGCGGCCACGCACGGCGACGCCTGGCCCGCGCAGCTCGCCGCGTAATAGTCCTTGTAGCGGTCGAAGTTCGGCGTCGTGGCGGGGTTCAGCTGGGTGAACTGGTTGATGTACAGCGAGTCGCGGCGGAACTGTTCCTTCTTGTGCGACAGGGTGGCGAACACGCCCAGCCTGCCGTCCAGGTATTTTTTCGCGACGTTCAGCGACACCTTGGGCGACGTGTAGTTGCCGAGCGTGTCGTGCTCCGCCGTCACCTTGACGGACGCGCCTTCCTTGCGCGAGAGCGCGGGCGCGATGACCATGTCGATATTGCCCGCGATGCCGCCGCTCTGTTCCGCCGCGGAGACCGATTTGATGACCGTGAACGCGCTGAAGATATCGGAGTCGAACGCCCCCATCGGCGTGGCGCCGCCCAGCACGGGCGCGGCGAAGTCCATGCCGTTCATCGTGACCTTGGCGAAGGCGCTGGGCAGGCCGCGCAGGTTGACGGAGGCGCTGCGGCCATCCTCTTCGCGATTGACCTGGATGCCGGGAATGCGCTGCAGGGCTTCGCCCACATTGAGGTCGGGGAAGCGGTCGCCCTCGGCCGAAATGCTGTCCGACACGCCGATGTTCTGGCGCTTCATGATCAGGGCGTCGGTATAGCTCTTCTTGTAGCCGGTCACCACCACCTGGCTTGCCGCCTGCGTGTCGCCGTTCGTGTCCTGCGCGTGCGCGAACGCCGGCACGCACATGGCCGGTACGACGATGCAGCCGAGCCGGCGGGCGCGGCCCATCTTTTTCAGTGTCTCCATCTTTTTATCGCCTTATCAATGTATTGCGCTTCAGCGCTTCAAACCGCGGGACAAATGCGGCCTTTTTCGCGAGACAACGTTGTCTCAGCGGCGCGATCTTACTGCGTTCGTATTTGCGCAGCTATCCCGCCGGCGGCCGAAAAATTGTCGATAAATTAAGAAAAAGGCGAAAGCGGCCGGACCGGATGATAGGAAGCAATCTCTTCATTGCGGCCGCCTTGGGAATTGGCTTGACCAATATGAGGCGCATAGCAGGGTGCCGAGGCCGGGAGCTAGGGGCAATTATCTGCGTCAATCTTGGCAAAAATCAGCTATTCTTGCGCTTTCTGGCGTCAACATCCGCCTTCCTGATGAGGGGGTGCTGTCGGCCTGCATTGGCCTGTCGTCCCGACCTCCCGCTACCGACCCGGGACCCGGGCGGGCAGCGCTCAATTTGATGAGTGTTTACGCGGGGCCGGCAAAACGTTGAGACAAGGTATGGCATGTGGTAACGTAACCGCAAAACTGTCCATGAGACCACGATGAAAATCCCTTACCTGCTGTTCGCCGGCGCGCTCGCCGGCAGCCACTGTCTGGCGCATGCCGCCGAACGCCTCGTCGTCGACGTCGCGCACGACCTGGACGCCGCCCGTCCCGCCGAGACGATCGCCATTCCCTGGGCCGACGTGAACCGGGCCTTGCCCGGCGCGCTGCTGCAGCACATCGTCGTCAAGGATGCGGCCGGACACGTGTTGCCTTACCAGGTGACGAACGTGAACCCCGAGGCCAAGGATCCGGACAACAAGGGCGTCGCCTACGGTGACCTGATCTTCCAGCACGACTTCGCCGCGGGCGAGCACCGGGCCCGCTTCACCGTCGAAAAGTCCGCCGCGCCGAGCCCACCGTTCGAGACGCGCGCGTTCGCCCGCTACGTGCCCGAGCGCTTGGACGATTTCGCGTGGGAGAACGACAAGATCGCCCATCGCACCTACGGCCAGGCGCTGGCCGCGCCCGCGGCGCCGGGCAGCGACAAGGAAGTGCTGGTGACGAGCGGCCTCGATATCTGGTTCAAGCGGGTGCGCTATCCCATCGTCGACCGCTGGTACAACAAGGGCCACAACCATTACCACAAGGACGAAGGCGAAGGCCTCGACATGTACGGCGTCGGCACCACGCGCGGCGCCGGCGGGACCGGCATCTGGGACGGCAAGCGCCTGTACACCAGCCGCAACTACGTGGGCTGGAAGGTCATCGCGAACGGGCCGATCCGGGCGATCTTCGAACTGACGTATGCCCCGTGGGACGCGGACGGCGTGCAGGTGTCGGAAGTGAAGCGCTTCACGGTGGACGCCGGCCATGAATTCGACACGGTTGACAGCACCTTTTCGTTCACGGGGCCGGCGCAGCTGCAGGTCGCCGTCGGCTTGAACAAGACCCCGGCCTACGAGGAGCAGCGCCCGGTCGTGCAGACGGAACGCCTGCCGGCGGCGCATGCGCTGGCGCAGTGGGTCACCCAGCGCAGCAACGGCGACTTCGGCGCGGCGATCATCCTGCCGACGGCGGGCGCGCAAGCCTATGCCGAGGATGCCCAGAATGCGCTCGTGGTTGCGCAGGCGCGGTCCGGCCAGCCCCTGCGCTATTACCTGGGCGCGGCGGCCGGCTGGTCGGACGACGTGCACGACCGGCGCGACTGGCAGCGCAACGTGACGGCCGAAGCGGCGCGGCTGGCGGCGCCGCTGCGCGTCGCCCTGTCGGCCGGGACGCCGTGATGCAGTGACGCACGGGCGTCGCGACGCGAGGATCGCCGTCCATACACCCGCCATCGCGATCACGTTGATGAGCACTTCGATGCGGCAAGCCGCTCCATAATCGATGTCGGCAGTTTTTTTTTGACGACATCGCATGGAGTATTTATGTTCAGGTCCCGCACGTTGCGCGCGTTGGTGTTTCTGGCCGTTGCCAGTCTCGGAAGTCAGGCGTCGGCCGCCACGATCCCGTCCACCTGGGTCGACAAGGACACCGGGCACCGCATCTGGCGCCTGACGCCCGAGCCGGATTCGGCGTCGCTGTATTTCAATTACACCGCGATCAGCCCGGACGGCAAATGGATGGTGTACAACGCCCCCGACGGCATCCACGGCCTGGACCTGGAAACGCGCAAGACCAGGCTGCTGGTGCCGAACGGCGGCGACCGCATGGCCGCGCGCACGATCGCGGTCGGACGCAAGACCAATGCCGTGTTCTACCTGAGCGACGACCCGGCGACGAAGACCACGTCGATCAACCGGGTCGATTTCGATACCGGCGCGCGGCGCAAGCTGGTCGACGTCCCGGCCGGCTACAAGATCGACAGCATCAACGCCGACGAGACGCTGGCCGCCGGGACCTATGAAGTGCACCGGGAAGCGCGCGCCGTCCAGGGCGCGCCGGGCGGTCCGCTCAACCAGCCGCGCAACAAGGGCGAGATGATGGAGCGGCGCCTGGCCGCGCGCGTCCCGCTGGTGCTGTTCACGCTGGACCTGCGCACCGGCAAGGAGACCACGCTGCTGCGGTCGACCGACTGGATCAACCACCTGCTGTTCTCGCCGACCGATCCGGCGCTGCTGATGTATTGCCATGAAGGGCCGTGGCAAAAAGTCGACCGCATCTGGACGATCCGCACGGACGGTTCGGCGAACACCCTGATCCATCACCGGACGATGGCGATGGAAATCGCGGGGCACGAGTTCTGGGGACAGGACGGCAAGACGGTCTGGTACGACTGGCAGTATCCGAAAGGCGCGAGCTTTTATGTGGCCGGCTACAATCTCGCGACCGGCCGGCGCACCGCCTATCATCTCGAGCGCAACGACTGGTCGATTCATTTCAACGTGTCGAATGACGGTAGCCTGTTCGCCGGGGACGGCGGCGATCCGGGCCAGGTGGCGCATGCGCCGGACGGCGAGTGGATCGTGCTGCTGCGGCCGCAGTCGGTCCTCGGCAAGGGCGCCATCGACGGCAAGGACTTCTGGCAGCCGGGCGTGTTCAAGCCGGAACGGCTGGTGAACATGGCGCACCACGACTACCACCTGGAGCCGAACATCCGCTTCACGCCCGACAAGAAGATGGTGGTCTTCCGCACCAATATGTTCGGCCCGACCTATGTGCTGGGCGTCGAGGTGGAGAAGGCGGCGGCCGGTGCGGCCGACGTGATGTCGACGCCGGAGCTCGCGCGCAAATTCAAGCCGGACGACCCCGTCGCCACGAACGCCGTCGCGGCAAAATAGGCGCGGGCCGATGGTACAATCTTTCAACCCGGCAGCCGCCGCCCGGCGGCCGTTTTCACTGAAAGAGCCATGCCAAAAAAAGACGCGCCCGCACCAACCACGCCGAACGCTTCGCAGCGCCGCCTGCAAATGGCCGACGTGGCGCGGCTGGCCGGCGTCGCGACGTCCACCGTGTCGCGCGCGCTCAACGGCAGTCCGCTGGTCAACGAAGAAACCCGCGAACGCATCCTGGAACTGGCGCGTTCGCTCAACTACACGATCAACGTCGGCGCGAAGAACCTGCGCCAAGGGCATAACCGCACGATCGCGGTCGTGATTCCCTACGACGAGGAAAGCCGCCAGCACCTGTCGGATCCGTTCTTCCTCAGCATGCTCGGCACGCTGGCCGACGCGTTGACCGACCGCGGGTTCGACATGTTGGTGGCGCGCGTGAGCTCGCAGCACCTCGACGCGGCGGCGCATTACTACGAGACCGGGCTGGCGCTGGGCATCATCCTGATCGGCCAGTGGCGCCATCACGACCAGTTGAACCAGCTGGCGGCGCGGCGCGTGCCGCTCGTCGTGTGGGGCGCGAAGATGGAGCAGCAATTGTATTGCACGGTCGGCAGCGACAACGTGCACGGCGGCGACGTGGCGGTGAGCCACCTGGTGGCGCTGGGACGGCGCCGGATCGCGTTCCTCGGCGACGTCAAGTTCCCGGAAGTGGCGCA
>Ga0209148_1000387_pt1 | contig 52738 bp, 64 predicted proteins | sample AraplaCol_mMF_r2_2_FD_184288 | JGI IMG/M metagenome (GOLD analysis project Ga0209148, IMG submission 184288) | Arabidopsis root microbial communities from North Carolina, USA - plate scrape CL_Col_mMF_r2 (SPAdes) (version 2) | ecosystem: Host-associated > Plants > Roots > Endosphere | place...
GACTTACTTTGCAAAAAAGCGTGCCGAAGTAGCGCCCGGGGTTGGTGCAGATACGGATATGTTTATGATTGGCGCTGAATTGGGCGCGTCCACAGTCCTGTATTCTCAAACAACTGATAAGCTGGAACACGAATATAAAAAGATGCGCGAAGGCGAAATAGGGGCAATGAAAGATGCAAATGCCGAAATTTCAAACTGGTTGGACAGTCTCGGAGCGCAAGCAGCAGCTCAACAGCAAAGCGCCGAGCAAGCCACCTCTGGCAGCCACGGATCAGATGAAAACACTCATTCCGAAGGATCGCCACCTGGAAAAACTGACAAAGGCGAATAAGCTCTGATCGGCTGTTTCCTTCGGATGTGCCGGGCGAGTGCCTTGCGCGGATGGTCCGTCCATTACTTTATTGTCGTCTGCTCAAGTTAGTTGTTGCGGTATTAAAAAATAAGTAATAACTTACTTATTAATGTGACAGTGCGGCAGCCATCCCAGTGGATCCGGAATTGCGGGAGTGTGTCCGGCGGGGATGGGGGCCGCTAAAATGCGTTGCAGTTCGCACCGCGCGCCAGGTCAGGTTGTCGGTTTGCCGTCAAACTGGTCGAAGGCCGGAATCGTAAACTCAGCTTAATCAATGCAGAACTCAGATAGCGGATGATGCTTTCAGAACTCGAAGGAATGACTGAAGTTTGTGCGGCAAAAAGATCTAGCCGCAATCAAGCCGATCTCAGGCGGCGACTGTTCAAATCTGAGGGAACGCTTAGGTTTTTCCTGTGGATGAGCCTGTATCAGAGGTTCCTTCGCGAGGATTGTCTAGTTACTAGTAATCTCCGAGCTAGATTCCCAACATTCAATGGTCTCTTTCCTACATGGGAACGTGCAGGCGCCTTGATCAACACTTATTGGGCGACGAAAGCTATTCGAGCCTCAGGACTTGTTCCGGTAGCCCTAAGTATCCGGATAGGCGAGGACGCAATAGCCATGGGAGCTGCATCTCCTTATGGGCTGTTGGAATGGTATGCGAGGCGTTTGAATTTTCGTCTGAACAAGGACTTTTCGAATAGGCCTTACTGGCTCATGCTCGAGTCTACCGATAGGGCTAAGCCGGTGGATCCACATTTCCACGGGGTTATCGGTGTCAGCCAGCATGAGATGAGCGGTGGCTATCAACTACTCATAACCGATCTGCTCAGTACGGTCGGAAACTTTGACAAGGCGAGGGCCATCAAATTAGTGCCCCTCTATGACGCGCGCCATTGGTCGAAGTATTGTCTTAAGAGCTTCCCGAAAACCTGGGCTGATCAAGATAGGCATCCGATCTATATGCCTCGGAAGCTAAAGGCTTCGGCTAGAGACCTCTACAACGCTCATCGAGCTCAAGCGCGACTATACATAGATCTGCGCGGCGGCCGGGATAAACGCCTCATGAGCGACAGCTTCTGGAAGCCAGCGGCGGCGCCCATGGCGAAGCAGATGATCGAAGCGACCCCTGAAGTAGCTGATAAAGCTCATTAGGGCCCGCTACAGCGCCGTTGAGACCCGCGGCGCCAATTGAAGCGGCTCGGGTCTCAACGGTGCTGTAGACGATTCTAAAGCCGGCATTGCGACGGTCTCCAGACTGCGTCGCGTGCCCTGTCAAACAGGGCAAGAGTGGTGGGCGATAGGTGGGCGGCACCCGGATGCAGGCGGATCAGACGGTCAAGAGCTTGCCTGGCTTGATCACGCCTGGGCCAATCGTGCTCCGGCCAACCGTGAGGCCGCCAGTTGATCAGTAGCCTGGCAAGTGCCTCGGCCCTTCGCCGCCGCCGATTTCTATGCCACTCGACCCGTTCATGACCGCTGGGGTTGGGCCCGAGGCCAATCAGCACATATGTCCACAGCTCCAGGTATTCCTCAAACGTCACGTTCACGGCGATCTCCTTCATTGCCCATGCCATAGGAGATACGGAGCGAAATGGCGTTAACCAAACCTGACAATTCGGTGATGCAGCAAATAAATTCCGGAAACTTCCGCGAGCCACGAACCAATATTGTCTGGTTCGACGCCACACCCCTTCCGTGCCGGTCGATCGAAGCCTAACAGGCATATCCACAAGGAGGTCATCACGCGGCCGTTCAAGAGGCAGGGGAGACGTTGAAGGATCACCGAGATGACGCAGCACCAGCGAAGGAGTTTCGCGACTGGCGAAGGGAAGGGCGATAGGTCAGCGACAACAGACGCGCGATGACAAGCGGAGTTATGAGGCTGCATAAGGCTTCGATCCAGCCCGCTTCGCCGAAATACTGCGTCAAGCAATGCAAGCATATGGCCGAGAATACTTGAGCCTAGGTGTGACATTCCAGAGTGCTGGAACACTAACACACCATTAATGCGAGGCTGTGTGTGACATTGAGTCAAATCAATGGCTTGGCGTAGATAACATTAATAGAACACTAACAAAATGTCCCACAATGTTGCGGTTCTTGAAGCGTGGAAAAAATCCGTTTGTGACATCCACGACGTCTGAGCTGCCAGCGTAAACGATGAGAGGCATGGTAATCGCTGAGCGGCTCTCCGACTGTTGGCGTAAACCACCTGGGAGCGACATCCGCTATTCGCTGTAGTTGATATCCCGGTCGTGTGAGAAGTCGGTTCTCTCAATTCCAAACATGAAACGAGGGCCAGACGATGCAACGTCTAACCCTCTTTCTGGTGGCGTTGTTGATCCTGCTCACAGCAATGAGCGGAGCGGCATACTAACCGGAGCCTGGGCGGTGGGGATAACCTGCCGTCCAGGTCCGGGATGATAGCAATTTGAGAGAGGATTGCAACCATGACCGACATAATGAAGCGCACGCGCGCCGCCGTTGCCTATCTGAACGGCAAGCCTCGGCCGGACGCGAACGCAGAGCTGGAAGCCTATATGGCGATTTTCCACCCCGAGAAGCGCCGCGAGCCGAGCCATGCGCCCAAGGGAGATCGTCGATGAAGGACAAGTTCAAGCCAGAGGTATGGGCCGAGATCGCTGATCCAGCCACGATCTGCGACCGCCTGCGCGGCATCTACCGAATTCCTATCCGCGACGGCCTCGGCCCGATCGATGGCAAGATGACCTACGATCGCCACAGCCAGACCAGCCCCATCATGCACGCGGCGGCGGACGAGATCGAGGCGCTGCGGGCTAAGGCAGCCGGCTCGTTGTGGTCGTTCGATGACCTTCACATTGGCCGCATCGAACATGGCGCGAGAAGCCTGAAACGCTCGAACTGCCGCGCCCGCATGGTCTCGGCAATGCCGAATGGTATCAGTATGCGGCGGCAATATGTCGTCTGTTGGGCTCCTGGCCGGCCGCAAGTGACGATCTGGTGGCGTTCATCGCCTGGCAGAAGTCCCGGCACGATGACGTGCCACAGTGGCAGCGGACGAATTGAGACAACTGCACGGCGGAAGAACTAGCCGGACACTTTCGCAACCGCCAAAGCCAGGGACTCTGTGACGATGAGGGCTGTCCTCAACATGGAACGCCTCATGTCTGCGTCACAAGCCAGGCCGAGCCGGTGGCGTCATGATCTACACGCTGATCTCCTATCGAGCTAACGGCGCCGACTACTGCAAGGGCTGCCTCATGAGCGAAAGCGACTCCGCTTTCGACATCGATATTTCTGGCGAAGCCAATACGATCGCCGAGATATGGGGTGCAAAGCTGTTCGAGGATCACCGGCGAGAGCGCGGCGTATGCGACTGGGAGGTGACCCTGCTGGTCAACGGCCAGGACAGCCATACCGACCTCACCGAATACGAGGAAGGCAAAGATCCATTCGAGACGGTCAGAGCCCTGGCCCATCAAGCTCTTGATCGGAAGAAGAAGGAGCTGGATGCGGCATTCCGTCGAGAGCAAGAGCTTCTTGAACGGGAGGCTGAGGACGCAAAAAAGAAAGCTGCCGAGGCCAAGGAACGACGCGACCAGGCGGAATACCGGCGTCTCCAAGCCAAGTATGGCGGTCGAGCATGAGCCGCAAAGTCCACGCCCAGATCATCCACACCTACAAGGTCGACGATGTCCACTACAAGGTAGCGGCGGTGATTGAGAGCATACTCCGTAATGGCGGCCGGATCGAAGGCGCCACCACGTTCGGCGGTCTCGACCCGGCCCTAGGCGCCTATGCGCTCCGCACTACCGTCTATTGGAGCGAGGAGGTATAGTCTCCCATCCAAAACCGAATGGGGACGACAATGAGGGCCGAGGAAAAGAAGTTGCGAGTGGACTTGCTGAAGGCGCAGGTGACACTTGCAAACATTCGCTATAGCGAAAAGGAATGGTCGCAGTGGATAGGCAAGTATGTCTCCAAGGCGTATGTGAAGGAGAACTTCACCAGCAAAATCCCGGCGGCAGAGGCGCGAGTGGCTCGCCGAATTAAGGCGCTTTTGGACGCCGGCTATCAGCTCTAAGACAGAACGATGGCTACCAAGAAGCAGATAAAGGGCTTTCCGGGCTGGCACGTCCTTTTCTCCGGCGAGGTCGAGAGCTATTACGCTCCGATAGTGGTTCTCGCCGTCCATCCCGAGACGCGGATTTTGGATGAGGCTTCCTCGGAGAATTACTGGCGCGTGGTCGTTGAAACCGAAGCTGAAGCCGACGAGATTTTGCGGGTCTTCAATGAGACAGATAAGCCGCGCGTAAAGCGCGTCACATGATGTCCCCTATGACCGCGGAATAGGACATTTCTGGACACGCGTGACACGATTTTAAAGCCGTACAGACCGTCTACGGCAAAACAGCACACAGATGACGGTCTAAACCTCCAAGCCGTCTAGCACGCTCTAAAACACGTCTGAAACGCTATCCGAAAGATGCAGCAAGTAAAGCAAATCGACCCGAGCCTAGCAGCCCAGATCAACAGCGGGAAAGCCTATCGAGAAGGCTTGGACGCCGGCTGGGCCTGGACGCAGAACATGAAGAAAGAACCTCCCAAAAACCCGTATCCTCCCGGAACGCTGAACGATAAATGGGAGAGCGGCTATATCGAAGCACTCGACGATTGGCATCACGCCCAATACACAGACTAGGAAAACGACGCAGATGGAAAAAGTGCAGAAAGCCGCCATATTCGCTGCACTTATCCTAGGGATCACCATAGGCGCAGGCATAGCGCTACAGGATGGGATCTACCAGCTCCACTCGCTCAATCCTGCCGTACAGCTAAGGCTGAACAAGTTCACTGGGGATGTGGCTGCATGCAACCCCACCAGATGCTATCCGCTAGGGATGTTCCCCGGAAGGGAAGGCCCACCCGCCGGCTTCGTGCCCATACCCAATCAGCAATAGGTTATAGAGGAAGGAGAGGGAAGATAGGGCGTAAGAGCGTTAGGCGTTTGGGTAGGGAGCTAAGGCGTTAGGGGAGGGAGTGTTGGGTGTTAGAGAGTAGGGAGAGGAGATAAAGGCGGGTGGCTCTATAAGAAAATTTCGACCCGATCCTTTCCCTGCCGAAATCGAGCATGCCAATTCTTTTCTCTACCTCGCAGGTAAATTTTTGGAGTGGATGCGGCCAAAATAATAACAATCTTCTGGCAGAATTTTGGGCCAAAAAAGGCCCAAGTTCAAATCCCTACAAGCGATCTCTAGTTTCTTATTTGTGCAGCGATGCTGCACATAAAAGATGGGATCAACAGCACGAGGATTTCGAATGTAGGAGGAGAAAGCATCAATTCAATGTCGGCAAGGGTGCAGTAACGGTAAGCCCATTCTGTCTCTTCTCATGTATGTTTTGCAGCACCAGGAAGTCCGGCAAATATGACCTCGGAACGGGAGACCATTCCGGGGTCTATGCCGTTTAGAAGTGATCATCATTCCGGCCCAATAAATACGTTAGCGTCCAACCCAGCGTTCGCGTCTAAGTCATTGCCCTTTTAGAGCTGCATCCTCACCTTTCTTTGGCATCTCACGTCAGCCCCTAAGCGATGGCAGACAGCCGCAACGCACCGGCCGGACCAGTGGGGCAAACGATCCGATGTGCTGGACAAAGCGGGGGAGCGTGGCTTGCTGGTAAGCGTCCGGTCCCGGCCGCCTTTCGATCCTCATCGTTTGGCCTAAAATAGCTGCTATCGGGCAGCCTTAGTGCCCACTTATTTCTTTAATGGGCACTTAGATGGGCGGAGCAACATTGGAGACACATCGCACGCGCCTGCGCTGGAGCGAAGACGAGAAGCGCGCGATTGTAGCCGAGACATTGCTCCCAGGTGCGTCCATTTCCGCCATCGTCCGGCGGCACAATCTGAATACCAACCAGTTGCAGGGTTGGCGTCGTCAATTTATCTCCTCTAACCCGCCTGTCTCCGCTCCGGCGCCAGCATTTCTCGCTGTCGATATAGCCAGTTAGGCTTCGCCGGTGCAATCGGGCGAGGATAGACCAGCGCGGCATAGAAAGCCCGAGAGGCGACCGGTCATGATCGAGATCGAGTTTCCGTGCGGTGCACGGCTTCGCTGTGACTGCCACATCGACCAGCAGGCACTGGCGACGGTCGTCGACGTCTTGATGGTGCGCACATGATCCCGGTCCCGGCGAACATGCAGGTCTGGCTCGCGGCCGGTAAGACCGACATGCGCAAGGGCTTCGACGGTCTCGCCATGCTGGCCCAAGATCCATTCTCGGGCCATCTCTTCGTCTTTCACGGCCGATGCGGTGACCTGATCAAAGTGCTGTGGTGAGACGGACAGGGTATGTGCCTGTTTGCCAAACGGCTGGAGCACGGCAGCTTTGTCTGGCCTTCTCCGTCAGATGGCCTGATCGCGATTACGGAGGCCCAATTGGCGATGTTGCTGGAGGGGATTGACAGGCGCATGCCGCGTCGAACTTGAGCGCTCGACCCTGGCCGACTGGGTTGGTAATTCAACGGCGCTGCTCTCGCCCCTGGTCGATGCCATTGGCCGCCAGGTCATGGATGGTGCCGCCATTCATATCGATGATACGCCGGTCAATGTGCTGGCCCTTGGCACCGGCAAGACCAAGACCGGACGGTTGTGGGTCTATCTTCGCGATGAGCGGGATTGGGGCAGCGCTGCACCCCCCGGCCGCCTGGTATCGCTTCACCGAGGATCGCAAGGGCAAATGGCCCAGAGAGCGCCTCAAGGGCTTCGAGGGCTGTATGCATGCCGATGGCTATGCCGGATTCGAAGAGCTCTACCGCTGTGGCCGGATTAAGGAGGTCGCCTGCCTGGCGCATGTCCGGCGCAAGTTCTTCGATATCCACCTGGCGCAGGGATCGGCCATTGCGAAGGAGGCCCTGGAACACATCGCCGAACTCTACCAGATAGAAGATACCATCAGGGGCAAACCGCCTCATGAGCGACATCAGATCCGGCAGGAATCCGCGGCGCCGCGGCTTGATAGCTTGGAGCACTGGCTCCAGACCCAGCTCACCCGGATCTCCGGCAAGTCAGCGTTGGCGGACGCCATCCGCTACGGCCTTTCGAGACTACAGCGATTACGGCCCCATCTCTATGATGGCCGCTTGGCTATCGATAACAACGCTGCATAACGAGATATGCGGGGCATAGCCGTCGGCAGGAAGACCTGGTTGTTCGCCGGATCGGAAGCTGGCGGCCGTGCCGCAGCGGCAGCCTACACGCTGATCGAGACCGAGAAGCTCAACAAGATCGATCCGCAGGCCTGGCTCACCGATGCCCTCAGCCGCATTGCCGAGCATAAAATCAACCGGATCGACGAGTTGCTGCCCTGGCATTATGATCAGGTCTCGTAGACACGGGGACGCTTACCTTCGCTGCCGATAGCCAGGACTAGCTGAAAGCCAATCCCGCCAGCCGGTATGAATTTGAGGCGCCGGGTAATCCTAGGCGGCTTATAAGGCCATCGCCGATATGGCTCGCCAGTGCTACGCAGTCAGCTTCTTTGGAACCGCCACACAGATCGAGGCTGATCTTCTGACTGACCAGGGGCGCGCCACGGCCGCAATTTCGGCCTATCAGTTCGGCACCCAATATTGGGCGCCTCGGAGATAACGCCGACGACGGCGGACAACACTCACGTCATCGTTTGGAACTATCGGCATGGGTGGGATTCTGTCGGCCCGCGGTTCGACGGTTTGCGAAAGGTGCCAAGGATTGCTGAGGCAATCATTACCCTTGGCACTCTTCTTATCGTCCTCGTCGCTTATAGCAGTCCACAAGCGCCAAGCTCGATCTGCTCCGTGCCAGGCTCTCGGCATCGGCCTGAACAAGATTGAAGCCTTTACAAAATTTGGCTCAGAGCCCCCGGTGAGGGCCGGTATGGGCTCCCGGGTCGACGCTAATTGACAAGTTGAAAATAGCTCCCATCAAATTTTTCAGCACTTTAATTATCGCAGGAGTACAATTTCTCTTCTGAATCAAGTATGAATCTTCTGGTTGTGTTTTTGGGAGGGTGAGGCGATGCGACTAATTATGATTTGCAGTGCATTTTTTCTAACCTGTAGTTCGATGGCCTACGCAAAACCATCCCAGGAGGAAGTAACCTTTGCAATCGATTCAGCCGAAAAAATCTGCCTAGTCGGTCATAAATATGAATTCAATTTGGACGTGGATGGCAAACTCACGATTAACAAGCTAGTGCCTGGAGCCGAAGGGCATGTTGTTGTCGCGAATGCCAATGAGCCCGGCGCGGTACTCTTTAAAGATGAAAATATAAGAGCACTTGTTGATGAGAAGATATCGAATTGCATGCAGAACCAATGGCCTGCAGTTCTAGATGTTCTCAATCAATAGCGAGCCGATCATGAGAATGCACTTATTTATCGCGGCGTTAATGTTCATCATATCGACGACCTCGCCGGTATTTGCACAGTCCAAGCTTGAAGTCGTCCAAGCAGCAATTGCCTCCGCACAAAAGGTTTGCTTGTCCGGAACCAAATATCATCTTGAGACAAATAAAGACGGTGACGTGGAACTCTCGATGCCGGATGGGAAATCGGCTTCGATGACTATTGACGAAGTCTCGGCCACCGGATCGGTGCTATTTCAAGACGATGTGGTAAAAGCAGGTGTAGATGAGCAAATTCGCAACTGCATGGTCGAGCAATGGGGGCAGGTTTTCCATGCCATGTTCGACGAGCAGACCTACACAGTTACGATCGCTCCCAGCGGCTATATGATTGATAATAGTGACGTCGGTAACATCTATGAGTCCAGTACGTTGGAGTTTCTTATCGACGGTAAGTCCGAGGAAACGATGCGCACGCGGGACGCTATGGACCCGATTGTTGTGCAGCTCACTAAAGGTGTCCATACGATTAGCTTTAAAGCAAATATGAGGTCCGACCGTCGTCTACATATGAAAGATACCTGCACTGCCAAATTCACGGTTGAAGAGGCGTCTGCATTTCATCCGCTGCTCATTCTGAAGCAGGTTAATGACGAGTGGATGCAAATGACATCGTGTGAGATCCTAAAGACGGAGTAAAAGTAAGCGTTCGGCCGCTTACGAGCTGCATCCTCACCTTTCTTTGGCATCTCACGTCAGCCCCTAAGCGATGGCAGACAGCCGCAACGCACCGGCCGGACCAGTGGGGCAAACGATCCGATGTGCTGGACGATCCCAGCGTCGCAGAACTTACCTAGTCGGTCGTTTGGCTCGGTTGCCGCCAGGGCAAAAAGTAAGCAGCGGCCCTCCTGGCCAAGCAAGACTGGCCCGCGGGTGACGCCAAAAAACGTCGATCATTTGAGATTCGCTATAGTTTCCCCCTTCCTGCGAAGCTAGGGTCTCCGTACGTGACTTTGGCACGTTTAGCGCGACTGTTTGGGGGCACAAATGGCATTGGGGGATCTGACCCGCGAAGCAATTCTAAAAGCGATCGACGAGCATGATCTGATCGAGCAGAAGGCATTCATTGCCAAGTATGGCTTTCGCAAGTCACGCGGCTACCTCCTGATTTGGAATGGGCACGCCTACGATTCAAAAGCAATCGCGGGCGCGGCTCATGGTAATCTGCCTGGCAGAGAACCACTCTCTTGGAGCGATTTTTCTGGAGGAAAGCAAACGGTTCAGAAGGTGCTGATTGACCTCGGCTTTGAGGTCACCGCTCCATCCGAAATTGATGCGCCAATGCCGGGAGAGATACTTAGTAACGATGAAATATCTAAACGATTCCGCGTGGGAAATAGCGGTGGGATGCGCAAGAACCGCGCCGCGAACCTACTCGTTCTGTTTTCAGATCCATTTAAGGGGCTATATCAAGATCGATGGGATGGACCAGTGCTTCACTATACCGGCATGGGTCGTGTCGGCTCTCAAGTCTTAGAGGGAAATCAGAACGAAACCCTATATCACTCTGCCGAAAACAATGTGACGATCCATTTGTTTGAGGCGTTGGAGCCACAAAAGTACACGTACGCCGGTATAGTCCGGTTGAGCGATGCTCCTTACCAAGAGGAGCAGCTCGATAGCGATCAAATGTTACGGTCAGTTTGGATGTTTCCGCTTCAGCTGATGTCAGGCTCCAGTACGCCCACGCCGACCGAGAGCCAAGCCCGCGCTATTACAGAACATTTTAGCAAGGAGGCGAAAAAGCTTTCTGATGAGGCCGTGTTAAGCCGTGCAAAAAGCGCGAAATCAAAACCAACGCGTCGAACTGCGACAGCAGTCGTGTATATGCGAGATGCCTTTGTAGCAGAATCTGCGAAGCGCCTGGCAAAGGGCATTTGCGATCTTTGTGGGAAGTCGGCTCCATTTCATGGAAAGACGAAAGAACCCTACCTAGAGTGTCATCATGTGGTGTGGCTCGCTAAGGGTGGCGAGGATACGATAGAAAACACCGTCGCACTTTGCCCAAACTGCCATCGCAAAATGCATGTGCTAAATGAGAGAAGCGATCGACAGAGGCTCGAAGTCATCGCCATTGCGCGCGCCAACAAAATCAGATGACCGCCAAGAAGTCGCATCCTGACTCACCGGGAGGATCTCAGAGGAAACCGCCGATCAACTTCTTTGGCAGAACAGTTTGAAGCTGACGGCATCTTCCCCCGGAGGACCGACGGGCGATTCCTTATATCGCAAGAGCCGCATGTCCTCTTGAGCCGCGCGAAAAACCGCGCCAGCTTTCGGAAGATTGCGCCAATTCTCCCCACGGCCGCCGAACGACTCGTAAATAAGCAATCCGCCTGGTAGCAAGATCCTCGCAAATTCTGGCATCAAGTCGAGCATTGGCGGATGAATAGCGACAACCAACGAAGCGGTGGACGATGCTATCGGAATTCCATTGGCGAGGTCAGCCTGGAGGCAATGAATGCTGGGATAGGATTTTCGATTGGATTGAAGAGCGACGCCGTCAAGATCTAAGCCGAGTATGGTTGTTGCGACATCGGCAAGATGAGATAGATGGCGTCCGCATCCACACGCAACATCGAGAGCAATCGCGCTATCGGGCAGCCTACATCTAGACAAACACTGTAGAAGAAACGACGAGCGCCGTTCCCCACCGTTCGATATTGGTGCTTGCTTGAATGCGCCAGCTGAGACCTGGGATGCGGTTGCACGGCGGCTCATAGACTATGCAGATGACGGCTGTATCGACCAACCTGTGAAGTGAAAAGCCCTGCACAGTGCTCTCGGACGGAGCACTTACCGCATTCCTCAATATATTCATTCTTAAAGTCAGAGATGCTCTTTCTACCAACCTGCCACAACGATTTTGGCAGAAGACAGAGCTGTAGATTGTATATTGAAACGTTCATGCGGCGTTGCCAGAGGATCTCAACGGCTGCTTCAAGGGCCGGCATGTAGTCGATCGGATCGATCCAAAGGGTCTCCCAATTTTTTTTTACGTAACCCATATGTTCCATGCCCATAAAGGTGACGTGAGCGGCAAACGGAAAATTGCGATAGATAAATTCAGCCAGTTGCCGCAAGCGAGGCACGGACTGCTTGTGAAGGACGACACGTATCTCGACAGGAAGACCATAATCCGCGGCGTTGTAGATACCTTCAATCGTCTGGTCGAATGCCCCCGGAGATTGGACGATATAATCATGAATGCCGGCGATATCGGCATAGAGCGGTATCGCCGAGATGAAGCTCGGATGTCCGACGGCAGCAAGCTTGGCGACATACCCGGCGTCGCGATATGTTCGACCGTTTGTCAGCATCTGCAGATTGGTGCTGGGCAGGCGACTGCCTATCTCGGCAACCAAACGGATGAGGTTGTCGCCCATCAGGGTCGGCTCACCGCCGGTGATGCACAGGAACTGGGGATCCTCGTCAATTAACGACAACAGGCGTAGGTGCTCATCGAAACGCCAGTTGTCGTCGACGTCTTTCGGCGGTTGCGAGCACATAAGGCAATTGCTATTGCAGCGCTCGGTCGTGAAGATAACGTTATGACGGGATTCCGGGCGGAAAATCGTCAGGATCATCCCGGATCGTGGCTCGATCGATACGATATGCCCTGGCTGGAAATGATTTAATGATGAGACCTGAACGACCGTCGATGCGCTCGCGATGAGCTGATCCAGATTTTCCTGGGGAGTAGTGACGATCGCTGCATACCCTTCAAGCTCCGTCACTGATAGTGGCCCCGTAGCGACGAAAGCGAAGTCCTTGCGCCTTGTCGGATCGGCAATGGGTTCAAATGTCAGCTTGGCGGTAAAACGCGGGGTGTCCGAACGCGACTCCGCCCTGGTACGAAGCCTCAAAGCCATGTGGCCTCCGGAAGTTCGACCTGTGCCTTTGAGGTGCGATTAACCCAAGACCAGAAAATCCGTTCGATGTCCCGGTCACCACCGTGCAAAAGGGAAATTAGATACTTGATAATCGTCATGTTGCGATTGCAGTAGCCACTCGTTGGTCTGTGACCAAAGAGGTCGCCCTGTGTCGCATAATTGTAAACTGGATCAGCACCGCAATAGTGCTGATAGGCACAATCGGAGCAACCTGGCAGAGCTTCATTGCAGGATGCGGCAGCGAGTGCCTGCATTTCTTCACCGAAGAAGATCTCGTCGTATGTATTCTTCAATACATTGCCAAGCTTGAGATTGGTATCTCCCATCTCAGCGAGCATCCGCGATTCGTCTGAAGCGTAAACATCGCCATCATAGTTGTAGACGACCACGCTAAGACCGGCGCCAGCGGGGCTCTGCAAATCGACATAGCCGTTCGCAAAGGGAGTAAGGATTTTCTCAAGGATGATCGTTGCGTAGGACTCGGAAAAATATGTGCCCTGGCGATTTAGCGCGAGGATGTAGTCGAGAGCCTCCTTATAGAACTGTAGGAAGCGGTCCATATCATAGCCGATCGCTTTGGATGTCTTCACCGCAAAGCCAAATGGATTTAGTGGACGCAGAAACATAGAGGTGAGGCCTAAGCGTCGGTATTCGTCGATGATTTCTTTCGGATAAGATAGGCTCTCTTTGGTCGTCGTCATTAAGGCGGAAACTTTGTCATGTCCCAGTGCCTCCTGAACCATGCGTAGACTGCGTTCAAAGAGGGCATGTGAGCTTGCGCGCGAAAGTGGGCGGTTCTTGTCATGTAAATGCGCGGGGCCGTCCAATGATGTGGAGACCTGGACATCATGCTCTTTGAAGAAATCGAGATGTTCGTTCGTTAGAGTTGATAGATTCGTGCAGGCGACAAAAGTTATGGTTTTGCCAAGGGCTGCATTTCGCTCCTTTGCGTAGCGAACGATCTCCTTTAGCAAAGGAAAATTCAGAAGCGACTCTCCGCCTTGGAACTCACACGTGACCGTCGGTGACGGAACACTGAGCATCAGGTCCACACCACGATGTGCAACTTCGACGCTCATGTCGAATTTGTGCCGATCCTCACTTTGCCGCGAAACCTGACAATACGGACAACTGTGGTCACATCGCAGAGAAACAACGAAGATGTGTAGTTTCGTGAAACCGTCGAGAAACGCCTTCTTGGTCCGATAACGCGAGGCCAATATCCGAGGGTGAACAGAGGCGCGATCGTCGGAGAGAAAATTCTTAGCTCGTAAATCAAAATAGACGGCGGAGTTGGGATCCAGCTTTTTGGCGACAAATGCCTCAAAGTCAGTTGGAGTCAGGAATGCGTAGTCCCCAACGTCGTTACTGAGAAAATATCGGTTCTGATCAAAGCGGGCAAAGCGGAAAGGCAGAAGACCTGTTCGAGGGTTCTCGGGAAGAAAGGCGGTAATATCGACGAAATCGGTTCTAGCCATGGCCTATTTTCCGCCAAATCTGATGTCGGCTTCGGTGTTAAGCACGAAATTCCAAAAGGCGAGAACACAGTCCAGATCACCGTCCGGCGTATTTGGATGGATCGTGACAAGCACGCGAGTCTCATTGATCCAGGTCAGTTCGGTTCGGCAATGCCCCTCAAATGCCGAGCAAGCAGCTGCTATTGCGGGTTCAGTGTAAATCGCGGTGTGGATCTCACGTGAGAAGCCACCGCGAGCGTCTATAGAAAGTCCGGCTGTCATTTCTGTGACTGCAGGTGGCGTTCATTGGAAATAGCGCCATTGAGGCCGACAGAGGGTCGCCCTTCCTGGAAAGCTCGACGGATTAAGCTGTCACGGATAGATCCCGTCTCGGCATTGACGATATCTCTCAATCGAAAATCGATCAGAGAGTTACAGAATTCGTCAGCAGCAATTGTAAGGTCGGTGAAATCATCGCTCTTTTGTCTGATTTCTATGGACAAGCGCTCAGGACCGTCGTCGTCGATAAAGACGTAGTAGCGATCAGTGCACCAATAAGCGGTCTTGAAGACGGCGACATCAGAATAGATGGCGCGCGACACTGATATCCTCACGTACTTGCTGAGAATGTCAGTCTGAATGTCTTGTCGCATGGATCGACGTCAGGGGTAGTAGGTGCTCGATGTATGCGACGTGTGAGACGCATGTGATGAATGCGAATAGTGCGTCGCAACGAACGTCTTCTCACCGTCGGTGATGGTGACGCTAGGCGTTCCCGGGAGAGCAATAACGTGGTCCACGGTTGGATTGTCTAAGCCAGCCTGTGGTTGGACGTCAGCATCTGCGGCCTCGGAGGCAACTGCCGTAACTGAGGCGGCGACTGCTGCGCCAAGGGCAGCCTTACCGATCGCGGAGTTTGACGCCAATCGACCGAATTTCTTCTTAACTTCCGGAAACATATGTCTCTCCCCCACACATATATCCAGGAAAAAGTACACCCGCATAGGTAGTTGGTCAACTTATTCCTAGAGTACTAAGGTGTACTGGCATACCTTTAAGCCCGTCACAAGTGGACTGGGGGATGAGACGTATGAGCACGATCATCACGATGGAGCTGGTCTATCGGGGGCAGGAGACCGATGACCACGAAATAGACATGTACGACGTTGCCGCTGCGATCGCCGGCTTCCAACGATCACTGGCATTGACAGCGCACCTGGTGCTGACCGGAGAGGTCATCACACAAGCGCCGTTTATGACCTCACAGGTCAAGATCTATGCAACGCCGGCCGAGGCAGGCAGCTGGAAGTGGTCGACCAAGATCTTCATCGCCACCGGTGCCACGCTAGGATGGTTGAACTCCACTGCGGCTGACAGCCCGATTGGTCACCTTTACCGGTCGGCCTATGACTATGTGATTTCAGAAGCGATCGGGGCTCACGTCGACTACCAGAAATCCCTCGGGCAGCTCTACGAGGAGATGAAGGAGAAAGAGAAGACTGTGAAACCACTCCCGGTCGAGAAGCTCGACGCAGTAGTGGAGAAGTGCCAGGCTTCGATCACCAACATGCACCGGCCCATCGTCATGTCGCAGACCGCGTCGGTCGCCAGCATCATCCAACGCCTTGGTCGGCACACGCAACCAATCGGCGACACGCTGACACCGCAGACCTATAGTTACATCAGCTTCACAGAGCGGGATAAACGACCGCGGGAATTCGTCGGCCGTATCTCCAGCTATAACATCAACACGTTCAAGGGGCGCATCTATCTCTACAGCGAGAAGCGGCCGATCTCATTCATGCTTGATCCGGCAGCCCGCACGCCTCAGGCGGTCGCGCTCATCACCACCAGCCTCTCGAAAAATGCGATTGAGCGTTTCTCCGACGAACCCGGCGCCGATATCCAATTCACAGCATTCAGGAACACCAGCAAAACCGGGATGTTGAAGTCGCTCTACGTCATTGAAGTGGAATCATATTCTGAGGCCGACTTGTATTAGGTCATGGACCTAAGGTCGCTATAGAGCCCTCGCCCCGGCCACACCGCGAAGTCCGGCAACCGATACGGTGCCAGCTTCGGCTCGTACTTCACCCTCGACGATCCCGGTGCGCTAGAACACCTCTTGGAGCAGCTTTTCGGTGGTGAGCCGCTTCAGCTTCTCGTAGACAATGAGATGGATGAAGATCTTGTCGCCATAGCGGAAGGCGCCGGGCTCCCTACGGTGCTCACCGCCGAATCTCTCTAGCAATTTCTTCAGCAAGTCTGTTTCACGCCTGGCGGTTTATCCATGCAATGGCATGGTCTAGGATGAGCAACGAACACGGAATGCCGATAGTTCTGAAGGCTCAGTTGGGGCATCAACGGGCGACCGCGCTCGTAATTAAGACAAAACTCTGCCATTGCTCGCCAAGGTTCTGGTGATTTTGGCAAATATAAAGTCCTAGAAAAATTCCACTCGACTGAGGGGGATGCCGCCTGTGTCGCCACCCCGGATTGACGCTAACCTTATAGAGCCGCGCAACCCGCTATCCATAATCATATGATTGTATGCACGCTTTCCGATATGAGATCGCGTAGAATAAGGCTCTATGCCTTGACGTGATTTGGGGGAGTCATGGGAAAGATATTGAGCGGGCTGATTGCCGGCATCGTCGCCATTGGTATACCCACACTGGCTTCGGCCCATATGAAATCATGGCCGACACAGCAATCCAGTGTTGAAGCAGGAACGCCCACAGAAGCGCCAAACCAGAAGACGTTTACTGTGCCAGACATTGTGGTCACGGCATTCAACGGTGTGCCGATGGGGGTTGCTAAACAATCCGCAATTGTCGTGTATCGTGCCCCTCATGCTTCGGGTGGCTATGACGCCTATGTAGCGTTCAGTTCGCAGCTCGCATCGATCGGCTGGTGGGCCAATACAAGAAGACCAGATGGAAAGGGCGGTTTTCACGCAAAGCTGCAATTGCTCAACGCGGCCAATGCTGCGCTGATTGAAGTGGATCTAGACAAGAGTGACGTGTCGTGTTCGGACCAGGCACGCTTCTATCTAAGCAAGAAAACCATTGATCCAGATCTATTTGACCTCATTGCTCGGGCCCGCGTTGTCGTCCTTGCGGATCATTATTGGACGAGCTGCAAGAACTCATGATTTCACGGCCACCCACGACTCTCTTTCCTTATACGGCCACGGGCGCGTATCGTTATGGGATCTGAGAGGGGGGGCGATGGCGCATAAGAGCTCTAAGACGAACAACTCGCGATCCGCCTCAGAACGGATTGAGGCATTCGGTGACCAGATTAGAATAATTGGCGCTTTGGGGATATGGCTGTCTATCCTCGCCGGCCTATTGCTCCTCGGCTACGCGGTGATCATGTGGGCGAAAAGCGGCGTGTGGCATTCATTGACGATGGCCGAGTGGTTCGCCAATAACGCGCCTTCCATCCCACGATCGGATACAGGCTGGGTTGGGATCGATCAGATCATCAACGACCAGATCGATACGGGGAGCTTGTGGGTGCTGTTCCTGTTTTGGGCGCCCATTGCACTAGGGCTAATTACATGGGCAGTTGGCGGCTTATTCATACAATGGGGACAAGATCTCGATCGAAAGCGCCCGCTTAGGAAGCGCCAAGAATGATCGCCCGCAGAAGAGCATTCGGGCTGCTTGGGGCGGCCCTTGGCACGCTGGCTTACGCCGACACAGCAGCCGGCGCTGATGAAGGGCAGAACGGCTGGGTGTACACGGTGCCTGGCACGGAAATCTATGCGGCTTGCCAGCAAGACTCCAAAAATGACCACGATGGTAATTGCACGTGGTTCGTTATCGGCGTTGTTACCGGGGCCAGCATCGAAGCTAGTGCAAATAAAACCTGCCTCTGGAACATGACGAAAGAGGTCAATGGGCGTCAGCTCGTGGACATCGTGCTGAAAGAAATGACTGACCATCCCGAGAAACGCCACGAACCAGCGTTAATTCTAATCATCGATGCTGTGCGACAGGCGTTTCCCTGTAAGTGAGGACGAAATGGAAATAGGGGATCTCGTCAAATGCAATCCGAGGCTCATGTCCGGCGGCAGAGCAGAGCGTCGAAGCCGGCGAGGCGCGGTCATTCGCGTGTGGCACGACCCAAGTGGCATCGAGCGCGTCGATGTGCGGTTTGGCCACGACGATAAGCTCGATGTGGATTATGGCGTAAGCATTGGCCAGTTTGTGCCGTGGGACGGACAATGAAGACTATCGGCGCGGAGTGGTTCCGAGATGTGCTGCGGACCAAGCTTCGCCAGGCTGAACTCGCCGGCCATCCCTATCTTGAGGTGCTGTCGGCGGACCTGCATCGGGAGCTGGGCGGCTATCCGGCGCCGGCCGGCGGCAAGCACGAGATGCCGACCTGCTGTAACGTGATGCGGGAGCTGATGAAGGCGGGTGACGAGGTGCTGGCGAGCCCACCCAAGGGCAGAGGGGCTACCCTTAAGATCCGCTATAAGCTACCCAGGCGCTAGATCAGTGCCGGCTGCCAAACAGCTCTGGCAGACGCCTCCGAACCTCTGAGATAAACAGCTCCTCGAAAGTGAACAACCAGTCAGCTCGTCGTGGGTATAGCCGTCTTCTGCGCCCGCCGAGGTGGTCTTGTCCGCATATTCCTTGGCGCGTGCCGCTAGGTCGTCTGCGCGGTCGACACGACAGGTCACAAACCTGATCGCCTTTTTTCGGCCCCCGCAGATAGATCGGATCTCCGGTATCGTGCGAGCCCGCGATCCGCTCGATAACCGGCCCTGGGTTCTGGCCCAGGATCTCAATCCAAACGCGGGCAGTTTTATGCAGCTTACGCTCCGGCAGCCTGTTGCGGATGGCGATTAGCGGCAATCAGCGACTGCATAAAGCCCAAGATGAATGGATCTCTCCAGAAAGAGTCTGGGACATTGACGCCGAGCTTACTGATCGCATGCTGTGCTGCGAAGCTTACCGCATCGAACGGCTCTAACATCACTTGTGCGTTCGCCATTGCAACCTCCTCTAGCTGAACAGTTCTGTCGTCACAGGAGACTTCTGGGGGGCGCTTCGCGGTGGGGTCGAGGAGCCGGTCGCCCTCGGCTCGGCTATTGTTGAGTGCCACGTTGACTAGGCGCTCCTCAAGAATGCCCTCGGGGCAGGGCCGGATCAGCTCGTAGGCAGCGTCCGGCGTGCCGGTAAGCCAGGTCTCATACTGATCGTGTTCGAGGATCACCGGCATTCGATTATGGATTGCCTGCATGAACTCGTTTGGCGTGGTGATGACGATCGTGTAGCTGGTGACACTCTCGCTGCCGTCCTTCGACTTCCAGGTCTCCCACAGCCCGGCTATGCCCAGCGTCCGGCCGTCTATGCGCTTGATCTCGTGCGGGGATACGAGCAGTCTTCGGGCCCGACCACTCGTAGAAGGCGTCCATCGGCACGATGCAGCGCCGGTGCTTGAAGGCGCTGCGAAAGGTCGGAAGCTTCTGGACGCTCTCGGCCCGGGCGTTGAAGGTGGAGCGCAGCATCTTGCCCTCCTTCTCCCATGAGGCGATCAGCGCCCAGTGACCCACCCGCACGGTGCGCTCGGCGGTAATGAAGGGGCCATGATTGGTCGGCGAGAAGCTGATCCGCGGCATCCAATTCGGACGCTCTCCGTGGACATCGAACTCTACCCAAATCAGGTTGCCTTCGTCGTCGAACTGGTAGCGTCCGCACATGGCGCGATCCTTGGCGGTCAGTTATTGTTGGTGATTGTAGCTTGCTTCGGCTCACGCTCCGTTCGCTCGCGCTCCTTCTGGCACAGATACCAATCTGGCGATGGTCCGCCGTGGGGTTCTGGAGGTGGCAGCCGTGTGATGAACCAGTGGGAGCTGACAATCTTCTTCACCACGATTGCGGCGATCCTGTCCGGGTAGTCGGTTTTATCGTCGCGAACCGGGTAGGGGTTCTTTGCCGGGTCTTTCCTTACGATCTCCTTCAGCCGCGCCGGCCGCAGTGGCTCGCGGAGCGCCAAGGTTAGGTCGAAATGCAGTTCTTTGAGCGCTTCCGAGTCATTCCTGGTGTTGTGGGTCAGGGTGACGGTCCTCGGGCAGTAACGGTCCATTGAATGCTCCATCTCGCTGCTTGCTTAATGTTCCCGTATTGTTCTCAGGCGGTGACTCTGGGCGGCTTGGAGGGGCAAGCCGACAATTCACTGGCATTACGTCAAAAAAATAAAGCATTATCATATACTTAATCCGGTATTCGGCTGCGCGTCGAACGAGCGAACGTTTTCGCGCATTTGCGCTCCTGCAGCATTGCCGGAAGGCACAGATCCTTCTTGCGCTTGCGCTGGGTGAGCTCGCGCCTATGCACCATCGAGGGACGAGAAGGATCCACTTCTTTTAGGTTTGACGCCTATAGTTCAGGCTGATAATAAGTAAGCACTTACTTTTTATCACTAGGCAAAACATGCTTGAACAACAAACCACCGACAGGCCGACTAATGTTCTCAAGGAAGAGTATCTGACCATCGAGGACTGCATTAGTGAGATCTACGCGATGGGCTTTAGAGACGTGAGACTGCGCCAGATTCAGCGATGGGCGAACGAAAAGAAGCTCCCCTTCTTCCGCTTCGGGAAACGAATGTACATCGACAAAAATCAGCTCCGAGAGAGCTTCAGAAAGCTCCAGCGGGGAGCTGTAAAGGAGACGGAAATTTCCAAACGACCTCACTAGAAACTTATCATTTCAATCTTAGATCTCTCGTATGACAATCTTTAAGAGAAGATGGGTGGTAAACGGCGCGGAAAGGGAGGCCTACCGCGCCATTTATTACAAAGACGGGAAAAAGAAATTCAAGCAGATGGCCAAGCGCAAGGACTTGGTCGATTGGCTTAAGAAGCGCGGCATTGAGATCAAGGAAGAGGCTGAGAGGGCGGCATCGCCGGCTGGTCTTCAGACCATCGATGATGCCGCTAATGACTGGCTAGATCGCTGTGAAAAAGGGTTAGGCGATCACCATGCCCTAGAGCATTCCTCCATGGATCAATATCGGGGGCATGTCACTAACCACATCTCCCCGAGGATTGGCTCAACATTTTTGGCCGATGTGGATACAAAGTTCTGCAAGGAATTTCGCGACGATTTGCTGAAAAGCTTATCGCGTGCCCATGCTAAAAAAGTACTGACGAGTTTTAAATCTATCTTGAACGAGATGGTGCAGATGGAACTCCTGCAGAGCAACCCAGCTCAGCAGGTAAATATCAAAATAGACAAGCGCGAGCGGAAAGAAGTCGAGATTCCCGAGCCGAGTGAGATGAAAATTATCCTCGAAGGAGCTCTTGCTCTTCGGAATGGCGAGAACAAGAGCATGGGCAAGGCTTGGAGCCGCTTCTATCCAATGTTGTTGCTAGCCACTTTGACGGGCCTTCGTCCCTCAGAATATCGTGGCTTACTTTGGTCGAATTTGGATCTTGAAGCCAAGACGCTTAAGGTCACGCAGCGCGCGGACACGTATAACGTCATTGGGCCGCCCAAATCTCGGGCCGGCTATCGGACGCTCTTTCTTCCGCAGATCCTCGTCGATGAATTGACCCGCTGGAGGACGATTTGTCCGCTGGGCGAGCTAGGCCTAGTTTTCCCGAATTGGCAGGGCGGAGTCGAAAATCTTGCCAACATCCATAATCGTGGCTGGAATCCGTTGCTGATTCGCGTTGGCGTCACAACTAAGGACGATGACAGGGCCAGGGCGAAATACCATCCCTATGCCATGCGCCACTTTCGGGCATCGGTGCTGATTGCTGCCGGCGCAAATGCGAAGCGCGTCCAAAAACAGATGGGCCACAGCTCAATCACGATGACCTATGATACCTACGGCCACCTCTTTAAGGAGGGCGAAGCTGAGGATCGGGCGCTCAACGAGACGATCGCTGCCAGCTTGGTGGGATAGAAAGAGAAAGCAGGGGCGCGCGGTGAAGAATGGCAAAAAAGGGATACATATGGGATACTTATTTCGTCAAGCTATTGAAAATGTTTACATTAAAGGATATTGAAAATCCCCGTGTCGGCGGTTCAATTCCGTCCCTGGGCACCATTTCTTCCCAAAAAGCTTCAAGTCTACGCTGCTTGCTGCGTTGTCATGCTTCTCGTGCTTGGGATGGTTGTCGCCTCGACCGCTCCAATCTGAATTCGGCGCTCCGATCGGCCGGATACGCTTATCTGTCTGATCCCGCCTACGAGAAGCAGGGCTTCCATCTCTTCCGCTATCCATATGACATGAGGGATAGTGAGCGTTGAGATGGATAGCGCGGGTGGCTATCACTTTCGCCATCGGGAGTAGCTATCATTGTAGAGCGCCATCTAGTCGCTGCAGACCGGGCTCCAGTCGGCCGGATAGAACGCCAGGATGGCGAGCCGGCCGCGCAATTTGCTTCACTTGATGAATTGGCCCGGCGCGCTCGGAAGCTCGAAGCGAGGCGCGACCGCGCCTGCTTCAAGTGGCGTGGCCAAGACGTGGGGTGGGGGTCGGCCGGAGACTTTTTTGCGTTGCTCCTTGTCGTGTGCGCTGCTCACGCGGCCTGATGGGCGTGGGACCGGGCCTTTGCGAACAGCGTGATCATCTCGCGGTTGAACGCGGCCATGTCGTCCGGGCTGCGGCTCGTGACGAGGCCCTTGTCGACGACCACCTCCTGATCGACCCAGTTCGCACCGGCGTTCTTGAGATCGGTCTTGAGTGACGGCCATGAGGTCATGCGGCGCCCGCTCGCGGCGCCCGTCTCGATGATCGTCCACGGTCCATGGCAGATCGAGGCCACCGGCTTTTTCGCGTCGAAGAAGGCCTTGGCGAACGCCACCGCCTTGGGATCGGTCCTGAGTGTGTCCGGGTTGATGACGCCACCCGGCAGCAGCAGTGCGTCGAAATCCTGAGGCATGGCGGATTCGAGCGAGATATCGATCGGATAGCTCTTGCTCCAATCGGTAAAGTTCCAGGCCCGGACTTCATCGGACTTGGGCGTGATGATGCTGGTTTTGGCGCCGGCCTCGTCGAGGGCTTTGCGCGGTTCGGTCAGTTCGACTTCTTCAAAGCCGTCGGTAACCAGGATTGCGACCTTGAGGCCATCGAGTGATTTGGTTGTCATGAACCTTGTCTCCATTGAACTTGGGAGAAAAGGCGCGCGTGACGAGAACAGGGGGGGCACAGGTCACGCGCGCCGGGTCGCAGTTATTGGGGCGCCCGAGGGAGGATGAATGGCGCCTCAAGGGCTGCCTGCGACTTACGCCGCCTTCGCCACGCTGCCGTGCGGGTCGAGGACGAACTTCTTCGGTGAGCCCTGGTCGAAGATCTTGTAGGCATCCAGCGCCTTCTCGAGAGGGACGACTTCGACGTTCACGAGCTTGCCGAGATACGGCATGCGGTCCCAAAGGATCGCCATCATCAAATCGCGGTTGTAGTGCATGATCGGAGCCTGTCCAGCCGAGATATGCGGCGACTTGATCCACGCCTTGCCGAAGTCAATTCTGTACGTCCCGGCCTTGGCGTCTTTGTCGATGGCGTCGGGGTCACCTCCCGTGTAGATGCCGGGCGCACCGATGGCGCCGTTCTCGCGAACTACCTCGATCAGGGTATTGAGAACAGCGGCGGGATCCTCGCCAGCGCCCGGACCGTTGCCATGGGCTTCGAAGCCGACGGCATCCACGCCACAATCGACATCACGCACGCCGAGGATCGCTTCGATCTGATCGGCGATAGGCGTTTCGCTTGCGACGTTGACAGTTTGATATCCGGCATCCTTGACGAGCTTCAGACGCTCGCTGTTCGTATCACCGACGATGATGCACGAAGCGCCGAGTAGATGCGCAGAAGCTGCCGCGCACCGGCCCACCGGCCCGGCGCCCGCAATGTACACCGTCGAGCCGTATTTCACTCCCGCTTGGACGCAGCCGTGGAAGCCCGTCGGCAAGATGTCGGAGAGCAAGGTCAGATCCCTGATCTTTTCCATAGCCTGGCCCTTGTCGGGGAATTTCAGCAGGTTCCAGTCGGCATAGGGGACCATGAGATAGTCGGACTGTCCGCCCTGCCAACCGCCGAGATTGAAGCCGTAGGCACCGCAGTCGACCTTATCGTTGACATTCTCACAGGTGTCGGTGTGGCGCTCCTTGCAGTTGCGACAGCGCCCGCAGGAGACGTTGAAGGGCACCGAGCAGAGATCGCCTTTCTTGATGAAATGGACGTCGGGTCCGACTTCGATCACTTCGCCCGTCATCTCATGGCCGAGTACCATCCCTTTGGGAGCGGGGAACCGGCCGCGATAGATATGCTGATCGCTGCCACATATATTGGTGGTGACGATCTTCAAGATCGCGCCGTGCGGCGTCTTGTTGCCCTTCGGGTCGACGAGTTTTGGATAGTCGAAAGTCTGAAGCTCCAGTTTCTTCGGACCCACGTAAGTAACGACTCGATTTCCTGATGCCATGACTGTTACTCCTTCCTGATTCTCTTGATCGACCCGGCTCGGTCCAGTGATCCCCTTGGCGTGGCGTCTCAAGGCAGCTTCGCCGCGAGCACGTCGAGCTTTTCGATTCGGGGAGACGAGGCGAAAAGCTCGGACGCCCTCTCCATCAAGGCGGCCGCCAGACGGCCCGAGAGGTGCGCTTGCCGTCCCGCTTCATCGGGAAATGCGTCGAAGATCCCGAACGTCGACGGGCCCATGCGGACGCCGAACCACGCGACGGTTCCCGGCTCGTCTTGAACGATTGGCTGCCCGTTTCTCAGAAAAGCCTCGACCTCCGCTTCCTTTCCGGGCTTGGCTTCCATGGTGACGAAAAGCGCAAACTTGGCCATGTGCTTATTCCTTTCGAAGGGGCTCAGTGAAAGCGGAGGTGAACGCCGTTTTAGCCCCGCGTCGGGCGGGCCCGGCTGCGCGGTCAAATTGGTGCACCGATGTATCGTGCTCGCTGCGTGCGCTGTAGGAGATGAGCCCCGTCAGGGCGGCGGCGAACGCCGACACCATGGCCATGCCAATGGCAGCGGCAACCACAACATGCCGGTTGAAGCCGAGTTCGGCAAAGTCGCCTATTGCCCAGAACACGCCATGGCCAAGTGCGAAGAGGCCGGCGGAAATCGCGGAGAAAATAGAAATCCATCGGTTTGCGCATGTGTCTCCAGCTCAATCTTCTGAAATCGCCGAACTCGCGCTCATGGTTCACTCATTCGACCGGGAGCTGGGGTTCACTGCCATCGCGAACGGGGTCGAGCTCCCGCCGCCGCTTCACGTGCATGAAATCCCTCGCGCGAGTGCGCGGCCATGACATCCGTCAATTTCGTGAATTTTGTTCGAGCCGCGTCGGGCCGAGCGAACCCGCGCTTGAGCGCGATACGAAGACGCAACCGCAACCAAGGCCAGTTCGCGCCTTTTTGTGCGTTGTAAAGAGCCCGGAAGGGCGTTTAAGTAGCGAGAGTGAAGTGTGTGGCGAGCACTCGTGGAACCACTCGAAACTTCGCCCGGTACGAATTGCGACGCAACGGGCGCTTCGGGCTGGCCGTCAGAACTGAGCTGTCGACGCCATCCAAATAACTGATTTGCGTTCAGATCGTGCTGCCGAGCGACGGTGGCAAGCGAGGCACCGGGAAGCCAAGTCTCGGCCACGATGGGGCGCTTGTCTTCCTCCCTCCAGCGCCGACGGCTACGTAGCTATGGCGTTATCGCCATGTTTCAGAACTCTCACTGCGCTGTTCGGCGATGGCCCCTGTCAGGTTCCGCATTTTCACCGTGTCTGGGCAGTGTTTCGCCTCGGACTTGCTGGTGTGCATGTGATGGCATAAGGCGGTTGATTCGAAGGTCGTCAGGTCGATCTCATGCAGACAATATCGGTGCTCTCCGGCATCTGTCGTGCTGACGATGATCACTTTGTAATGTTTGGGCTGGGGCTTGAAGAGATGGAACATAATGACCGCCCTGATCCGATCTTGTCGTGAATAATTCAGGGTTTTATCGACAAGTTCCCTGCAGGCTATTCCGCCATTGGCGTTCGATGCGCTACGTCACTGGACCAAGTCGTTCGCTGCCAAAGCATGTTTCTCTTCGATTTGATGCGCCAAGGCCATGGAAGCGGGCTTACAGGATGCGTGTGTGTCAGGTCAAACCGCATGCGTCGGTCATTTGCCGGACTTTACCTGCCCATTCATTGTGCGCCGAAGGCTGCCTTCGCTTTGATCACTTCCGCCTGACACTCAGCTTCTCGGCCGGCTTGATCGAGTTGCTTGGCATGGTCCAAGGCGTCCTGCGCTGCGGCCGCGTTGGGCGGTGCAGATTTGGGTCCGGAATTCTGTGCACCGGCAGCGGCATTTCCTGACGATCCGCTTGACGTCCCGCCTGGCGGTGCCGAGAGCTTGGTTTGCAGCGCCTGTATCTGCATGCTGCATTGTTCCGCCTCGGCCGCAGTGGCGAAAGCAAGAGATGTCACGCAGGCCAGTATCCAGACAGAGAGTGATTTCATCTTTCCCTCCATCGCGTGATGTTTATGGTAGATGAGAATGAAATGACAGGGGACGCCACGACGTTCCAGGCCCGTTTGGCTCACTTAATCGTGGGGTGGTTCTCTATTCGGCAATCTTCTCAAACCGCTTCCGCCCATCCGGCAGCGTGTCGTTGAACATCGCCGAGGGCCGCGCCCAGCGGCGGCCGTCCGGTGTTTCATAGATCGTCATCGCTTCCTCGGTTTCGCTATGCGTCGCTTCGAAGAGCACGCGATAGAGGCCGCCTTTGTAATGACGGTGTGTCGGCTGCCAATCGCTCATCTGCTCAGCCCAGGAGATATTTGCGATAGCCCTGCTGGCGCAGTTCGCAGGCAGGGCAGGTGCCGCAGCCATGGCCCCAGTCATGCAGCTTGCTGCGGTCGCCGAGATAGCAGCTATGGGTCTCGGTGATGAAAAGCTTCACTAGTTTCTCGCCACCCAGGCGCTCGGTCATGCGCCAGGTTTCGGCCTTGTCGATCCACATCAGCGGCGTGTGCAGCACGAAGCGCTTCTCCATACCGAGATTGAGCGCCACCTGCAGCGCCTTGATGGTATCGTCGCGGCAATCGGGATAGCCGGAATAGTCGGTCTCGCAGACACCGGTAACGATATGCTTGATCTCACGGCGATAGGCGAGGGCGGCGGTCAAGGTGAGGAAGAGGAGATTGCGGCCGGGCACGAAGGTCGAGGGCAGGCCGCTCGCCGTCATCTTGATCTCAGCGTCCTTGGTGAGGGCCGTATCGCTGATCTGGCCGAGGATGCCAAGATCGAGCATGTGATCATCGCCGAGACGCTGGGCCCAGACCGGGTTCAGCTTCGCAAGCCCGGCGCGCACCGTGTCGCGGCAGGCGAGCTCCACCGCATGGCGCTGGCCGTAATTGAAGCCGACGGTCTCCACACGCTCAAACTGGTCCAGCGCCCAAGCAAGGCAGGTCGCTGAATCCTGGCCGCCGGAAAAGAGAACGATCGCTGCATTGCTCATGTCTGTCGATCCGGTTGCCATTGACGCGGTATGTGAAAGATGTGCTAGCGCTGCTGCGGTCCGAAATAGGTGCAGGATTCGCCGCTGCTGTCGCGATAGACGGTGACGCGGGTGAGGGCGGGGATCGTCGCCTCAAGATGGCGCCAGATCCAGGCAGAGAGGTTCTCCAGCGTCGCCGGGCCGAGATCGTTGATCTCGTCGAGGAAGCGATGGTCGAGCGCGTCATGCGCGGAATGCAGTGCCTGTTCGAGCTCACCCATATCCATGATCATGCCGGTCGCGGGATCGGGCAGGCCGCGCAAAGCCACCTGCGCCCGGTAGGAATGGCCATGGATGCGCCGGCTGCCGGCGGCATTCACGTCGCGCTGCAGGGTATGCGCCGCTTCGAAGCGAAAATCCTTGGTGATCTCGAACATCACTGAATTCCAATCATCTTGTGCGTCTGCAGGCTGAGGCGCCAGGCCGGATGCGCGAGGCAATAGGCGATCGCCGCCTGCAGATTGGCGTGCAGGTTGGGTCCATCCATTGCCTGCAGCCAGAATTGTCCGAAATTGAGCCCGGCGAAGCGTTCCGGGTCGATGCCGGCCTGCGGATAAATCAGCTTCAGCTCATGGCCGCTGGTCTGCACCAGATCGGCACCGGCCTTGGGGCTGACGCAGATCCAGTCGAGCCCGGCCGGGGCGGGGATGGTGCCATTGGTCTCGACGGCGATCTGGAAGCCGCGGCGATGCAGCGCGTCGATCAGCGGCGCGTCGAGCTGCAGCAGCGGCTCACCGCCGGTGCAGACGATATAGCGCTTCGCCTCGGAACCGGCCCAGACCGCCTCGACCTTGTCGGCCAGTTCGTCGGCTGAGCGGTAGCGGGCACCATTCTCCCCATCCATGCCGACGAAATCCGTGTCGCAGAACTGGCAGACGGCACTGCTGCGATCCTCCTCGCGGCCCGACCACAGGTTGCAGCCGGAGAAACGCAGAAAGACGGAGGCCCGGCCGGTCTGGCCGCCTTCGCCCTGCAAGGTCTTGAAGATCTCCTTGACCGCGTACATTGCCTGTCGTCGTTCCTGTTCGATCCGTTATACCGCACCGGTCCTATCTCCGGCCGCTGGCGCTGGTCTTTCATATCGGTATATGCCGCCGGCACCGGCCTGCGGACAGTAATGCCATATAGGAGTATGTTCCGGTGTCGGTGGCGGCCTGAAATCGATCGGATTTCGGGCCGCGCGAGGGCATTCCGCCGAGGCGGCAAGTCAATGCCTCAAGGGGGGCGATAAATCAAGAGACATGGATGCAAGGGAGGTCTGCCGGAGCGCGGCGGCGGACATAGCAGGGCAAGTCTTTGCGCCAATGAATCTACTGTCACCCTCGGGCTCGACCCGAGGGTCCATGGTGGAGGCAGCCCCGTGTGCGTCGACCATGGATTGCCGGGTCAAGCCCGGCAATGACAGGAGGGGTGTAGATGGCGAAGCGCGAGCAGAGCCGGCGGAAAGCCGAAGCCGTGAAGATGCCCCGCTTTCCCTGACCGGCATCGCCCACTAGAATGCCGGCCCATGGACGACTCACGCTTTCATCTCTATCTCGACAGCGCCGATATCGCGGCTTTGCGTGCATGCCTGCCGCATCCCACGGTCCATGGCGTCACCACCAATCCGACCTTGCTGAAGCGCGTCGGCGTTGGCCGTGCACAGCTTCCCGATCTGGTGCGGGCCTGTTTCGATCTCGGTGCCCAGGCGGTGCAGACCCAGGTCTTCTCCTCGTCAGCCGATGGCATGATCGCCGATGCGGCGGAGCTGGAGCGGCTGGGTGCGCCCGGCCAGGTCGTCATCAAGATTCCGATCACCCGGGAAGGGCTCAAGGCCGGGGCGCGGCTGACCAATGATGGCGTGCCGGTCACTTTCACCGCCGTCTACACCTTGGAGCAGGCGCTGTTCGCGGCACAGATGGGTGCAGCTTATGCGGCACCTTATCTCGGCCGGCTGGAAGATAGCGGCGTCGACGGTCTGGCGCTCATCCGCAAGATGCAGGCGGTGGTGGCGCGGGAGAGCGAGACGACACGTCTGCTGGTCGCCAGCATCCGCTCGCGCGCCGCTTTCCTTGACCTCGTTGAAATAGGCGTAGGTGCGATTACGGTGCCGCCGGCCCTGTTCCATGAACTGGTGGATCACGAAGCCACCATCGCCGCCGAGGCCGCCTTCCTTGCCGATGCGGCAGCATTGGACGAATGAGCAACGCTGAGTGAATGAGCAAAGCGGCTGAACCCAATAGCAGATAAGCGCGTTGTGGTGGCGGTCTGCCGGTCGGTCGTGAGCGGACAAGATGCGGGGGCCGGCAGGGTCGGTCGCCATAATGCGGGAGAGAGTGAGACTGATGCAGATCGCCGTTGCCGGGGAAGCGCTGATCGATTTCCTCAATACCGGGCCGCTCGCCTTCCAGGGCCATTTCGGCGGCTCGCCCTTCAATACCGCGATCGCGGCGGCACGGCTCGGTGCGGCGACGGGCTATCTCACCCAGCTGTCGACTGACATGTTCGGCCAGCCTTTGCGCTCTTATCTTGAAGAGAACGGTGTCGATACCAGCTTGGTGCTGACCTCGGATGCGCCCAGCACACTGGCCTTTGTCGAGCGCCTGGCGGGGACTAATCGCTATGTCTTCCTGGCGAAGCACAGCGCCGATGCCGGTTATGCACCGGATCCCTTGCCGGACCTGCCGCCGGAAAACGTGTTCCTGCAATTCGGTTCGGTCTCGCTGCTGAACGAGCCGGCGGCGACCACCATCACCAATCTGGTGGCCAAGCACCATGGCCGTTGCATCATCGGTTTCGATCCCAATGTGCGGCCGACTGTCATTCCCGACATGGATGCCTATCGCCGCCGCGCCGAAGGCTGGCTCGGCCAGACGCATCTCTTGAAAATCAGCGACGAGGATGTGGCCTTGCTGGTGCCGGGGGCACGTTTCGAAGATTGCGCCACCCGCTGGTTCGGGCTCGGCGTGCGGGCCGTTGTCGTCACCCGTGGCGGCGAGGGGGCAAGCCTGTTCCGGCCCGGCGCCCCGCGCCTCGATGTGACGCCGCCCAAGGTCACCGTCGCCGATACGGTCGGGGCGGGGGATACCTTCACCGCCGGCCTGTTGACCGGGCTGCTGGATGCCGGGGTGCGCAAGGTGGCTGACCTCTCCGGCCTCGCGGACGAGGCGTGGAACCGGGCCCTCGCTTTCGCCGCCACGGCCGCCGCCCTCAATTGCACGCGGGCCGGCTGTAACCCACCGTTACGGGCAGAGGTGCGCGATTTTCTCGCGGCCTGATTCACCAAAACGACATCCCGCTGTCAGCTAAAAGTCAAGTTGCTGGCACAATATGTTGTGGCAGGAACGATTTGGGGGCCCAGATCGAACCCTGTGCGCCAACCTGTTCTTTTTGGAGATACGATCCGATGCGTTCTTTGTCCGCAACCACTTTGGCCATTCTGACTGCGACCCTGGCCCTCGGCAGTCTTGCTTCGGGCAGCGCATCGGCGCTGTCCCTCTCGGTTCCTCAGGTGCAGCATCAGTCGGCGATCGCCGTCGCCGATACCCAGGCTGTTGTCACCCATGCCTATGCGCATCTGCGTGAGAAGCCGAGCACCAGCAGCAAGCTGCTTGGCACCCTGAAGAAGGGTACCAAGGTCGACATCATCGAGAAGGTCGAAGGCGGCAAGTGGGCCCATGTCAAGGCGAACAACCTTGAGGGCTATGTTGCCACCAATCTGCTGAAATAAGCGGCAGCAGCCTGACCACGACGTCCATTGGGGCCGGGCCAGCCGCCCGGCCTCGGTGGAATAAGCGGTCCAGATGGACCGATCCACTCCTGTTGCCCCGAGTCACCTCGCCGGCGACCCGAACCGATGGCGGTTGCGGCAGCGGTTTTACCTTACCGCAAATTTTACCTGCTCCCTGTATCATCACCGCGTGGCGCGCTTTGTCGCATTGCCAGATGACGGCTGACGGCAGATGTTAGGCACCTATCATTTTCCAGCCTTGCCAATAGTTTAGGCGCGGATCACAATCATTTTGTTTATCCAGAAAGCGACGAGCGAGTCAGTCTTGATCCCTGAAACTTCTTCCGGCCCCGGTGGCCATTTTCCCCATGCGAACCAGGACCGCCGGCTGTCGCGGCAATGGCTGTCTCTCGGTCTGGCTGGCCTGTTGACGGTTGTGCTCGGCGCCGCCGGTGGGACGGGCACGGCCCGCGCTGGCGATCTCGCTTTCATCGCCAATTCCGGCGAAGCGACCGTCAGCGTCATCGACATCGCCACCCGCAAGGAATTGAAACGCGTCCCGATGTTGCGGGAGCCTGACCATCTCGGCCCGACACCGGACGGCAAGACGCTGGTCGTCGCCGACGACGCCGGCAACAAGATGTTCCTGCTGGATCCCAAGACCGGACAAGTCCTCAGCAGCACACCGGTCGCCGACCCCTACCAGTTCCAGTTCAGCCCCGATCAGAAGTATCTCGTGGTCAATGGCCTAGCACGCGACCAGATCGATATCTATGACGCTACGACGCTGAAGCTGGTGAAGCGCGTCCCGGCGCCGTCGCTGCCGAGCCATCTCACCTTTAGCCCGGATTCGTCGATGGAATATTCGACCCTTCAGGGCAGCAACAAGGTGATCGCCATCAGCCTGAAGACCCTGGAGCCGGTCTGGACGGCAGAGGTCGGGGCCTTGCCAGCCGGCATCCTCTGGGTCAATGGCAAGCTGCTGGTCGGTATCATGGGCGAGGACTATGTCGCCGTGGTCAATCCGGCCAATGGCCAGGTTGAGCAGAAGATCCAGACTGCCAAGGGCGCCCATAACATCTTCTTCTCGCCCGATCGCAGCCGCCTCTATGTCACCAACCGCGTGGCCGGCGAAGTGGTGGCGCTCGATACCGCCAGCCTGAAGGAAATCGCCCGCTGGCGGGTTCCCAGCGGCCCTGACGACATTTCCTTCGACCGCGACGGCAAATTGTGGATCACCGAGCGTTGGGGCCACAAGGTTGCCATCCTCGATGTTGCCACCAACCAGATGGAAGAAATCCAGGTCGGTCGCTCACCCCATGGGATCTATCTGCATGTCCAAGCTGACTAGACGCGATTTTCTCTCCGCAACGGCCGCGACCATGGTTGCTGGCACAACTCTGGGTGCGATGGCGAGCGACGCGGCGGCGAGCGGCGGACCGATTTATCTCACCATCGATACCGGCTGGATGAACTATGCCGAGCAGATGGCCGAGATCCTGCACAACCATAAGGTCGTCGGCACCTGTTTCGTCGCTAACGAAGCGACCTTTCGCGGCGACAAGACGCTTGATGACGGCTGGGCGGATTTCTGGAAGACGCGTGCTGCCGAAGGCTTCCGTTTCGGCAGCCATACCTGGCGGCATTGGTACTTCCGCGGCGATGTCGGCGCCGACAAGGTCAAGTATGTGGAATGGGGCAATGCCCATAGCGAAGAGCTGGATGCCGCCGGCGTCAGCAAGGAGCTGCATATGCCGGTCGAACGCATCCGCCAGCTGACCGGTCATGACTGGCTGCCGCTGTGGCGGGCACCGGGTGGTAAGACGACCCAGCGGGTGATGGATTTCGCCCGTCGCGCGGGTTTCCGGCACCAGGGCTGGACCGAGGCCGGTTTCCTCGGCGACGAGCTGCCGTCGGACAAATACCCCAACAAAATGTTGTTGAATCGGGCGCTGAAGAATATCAGATCTGGGGATGTGCTGCTGCTGCACTGGGGCATTCACGACCGCCAGGACAAGTTCGTGAACGTGCTCGATGAATTGCTTGGCGGCCTGCTCGAGAAGGGCTTCCGGTTTGAACATCTGCCAACGCAACTGACATGATCGATCCGTTTCTCCTCATCGCCGGCTGGCTTCAGGAACATGTGGTGATCCCGCTGCTCTGGCAGCTCGGCATGATCGAGTATGACGAGATCTCCTTCTCCTGGACCCAGTTCGCCGTCTATGGCGTCGGGCAGATCCTGCTGACGGCGGCGATCTGCTGGCCGCTGGAGAAATGGCGGCCGGTCGAGATCTGGACTGACCGGCGCCCGGTGCGGGTAGACATCCTCTATACCTTCATCGCCCGGATCGGCCTCTTCCCGCTGCTGACCTTTTTCATCTTCAATGCGCTGCAGACCAATCTGACAGCCTGGTTGACCGATCAGGGCTGGACGCCGCCGACTTTGGAAAGCGCTTTCCCTTCGCTGATGGGGCAGCCGCTGGTGACTTTCGTCATCTATATGCTGATCCTCGATTTCGCCGATTATTGGCGGCATCGCTTCTCGCACAGCCTGCGCTTCTGGTGGCCGCTGCATTCGCTGCACCATGCCCAGCGGCAGATGACTTTCTGGTGCGATGCCCGCAATCATCTGCTGGATGACTTCATCACCATCTGCTGGTTCGGCGCTGTCGGCCTGATGATCGGCTTGCCGCCGCTGCAATTCCCGCTGATCGTGCTGGCGCTCGGCTTCCTGCAGAGCCTGTCGCATGTCAATGCGCGGCTGAATTTTGGCTGGCTCGGCGAGCGGATCTTCGTCTCACCCAGCTTCCATCGTGCCCATCACGGTATTCTGGCGGCCGGACAGCGCAGCTGCAATTACGGCTCGGTCTTCAGCCTCTGGGATCAGCTGTTTGGGACGGCTGACTTCAACCGCGCCTATGCCCCGACCGGCGATCCTTCCGCCAATGAGAAGCTGGCGACTGGCAATTATCTCGAGCAGCAGTGGATGGGGTTGCGGCGCTTCGCGGCGGCGATCGCCCGCGCTTGAGTTGAGCCTCATGCCGTCATTGACGGTATGGGATGGCTGCATCAGTTAACCGGCAATATCTTGCAGACGTCATGCAGTGCACCGTTGCGTGACGGTTTCGTTGCCACTCTGGTGGTAATCCTACGCCGGTAACGCCATTCTCCTCACGTTGTTGCCGCTCTTTTGCTAATGATAGGTATGGCCGGCGACGAAGATAAAATTGCCGCCGCGGCGAGCAATTCTTCTGTCCGCGGTCATGATGTGGTGTGACATGCTGAGTGGAATGGCTAGTCGGCCTGTCATGCCCCGCGAAGCCTTAATTTTTATGCGGCTTTAAGTTTTAAGGCTGCTTTCAGCTGGTTGCCGCCTGTCGGCCCCAGGGCTAAGCTACACCTCGTTTCGGCGGGGGACGGGCGAATATCGATCAGATGGCCGCCAGCCAAAGACGACAGAGCAGGAATAATAATTTTTGGAGGAGTTTGATATGAGCATTCGACTTGGCGATATCGCCCCGGACTTCACCCAGGAATCGACCGACGGGCCGATCAGCTTCCATAAATGGCTCGGCGACAGCTGGGGCATTCTGTTCTCGCATCCAAAGGACTTCACGCCGGTCTGCACCACCGAGCTCGGGGCCGTGGCCAAGCTGAAGCCGGAATTCGACAAGCGCAATGTCAAGGTCATCGGCCTCAGTGTCGACCCGGTTTCGGATCACAAGGCCTGGGTCGGCGACATCAAGGACACCCAGGGTGTCGCGTTGAACTTCCCGCTCTTGGCCGATGCCGATCGCAAGGTCTCCGATCTCTATGGCATGATCCATCCCAATGCCAATGACACGCTGACGGTGCGTTCCGTTTTCGTCATCGGTCCGGATAAGAAGGTCAAGCTGACCATCACCTATCCGGCCAGCACGGGCCGCAACTTCGATGAGATCCTGCGGGTGATCGACTCCCTGCAACTGACGGCGCAGTACAAGGTAGCGACGCCGGTCAATTGGCAGCATGGCCAGGATTGCATCATCGTTCCCTCGGTCAGTGACGAGGAAGCGAAGAAGGCCTTCCCGAAGGGCTACAAGGCCCTGAAGCCTTATCTGCGTGTGACCCCGCAGCCCAATCTGTGATGGTCGCAAAGTAATGAAGATCATCGTCATCGGTGCCACCGGCACTATCGGCAAGGCGGTTGTGGCCGCCTTGTCCGGCGATCATGAGGTTATCAAGGTCGGCAGCAAGAGCGGCGACGCGCAGGTCGACATCAAGGACGCGGCGTCAATCCGCAAGCTGTTCGAAAAGATCGGCAAGTTCGATGCGCTGATCTCGACCGTCGGCAAGGTGCATTTCGGCGAGTTCGCCAAGCTCACCGAGAAGGAAGTCGAGATCGGCCTCAAGGACAAGCTGATGGGGCAGGTCAATCTGGTGCTGATCGGGCGCGATTATGCCAATGACGGCGCCTCCTTTACCTTGACCACCGGCCTCCTGAGCCATGATCCGATCCGCTATGGCGCCTGCGCCAGCCTGGTGAACGGGGCGATTGATGCTTTCGTCAAGGCGGCGGCGATCGAACTGCCGCGAGGCTTGCGCATCAACAGCGTCAGCCCTGGCGTGCTGGAGGAATCCCTGTCTTCGTATGGTCCCTATTTCAAGGGACACGAAGCGGTACCAGCCAAGCGGGTCGCCCAGGCTTATGTGAAATCGGTCGAAGGACTGCTGACGGGGCAAGTGATCAACGTCCTCTGAGACGATCATCACATCAATTGACTGAACTGGAAAAGCGGCATGTCCTTTTAGGGCATGCCGCTTTATCATGAGCGGGCTATCGCCGGATTGATCCCGGCCGCGTGCACCTCGTTGACGGGGGTGTGGATGATTGCCAAACGCTTAGCTTTGTTGCTCCTGACGCTGATGCCGATGATCGGCAGTGCACCGTCCTTTCTGCGTGCCGATGAAATATGGCAGCAACTGCCACTGCCGGAGAAATTGCCGGACGCAGTCAACCGCGGCTATGCCTGGATTGATGGTGTGCAGCTCTATTACGCGACCTTCGGCCGGGGCCAGCCTGTGTTGCTGCTGCATGGACCCTTGGGCAATGCGGATTACTGGGGCAATCAGGTCCAGGCCTTCGCCCAACATTATCAGGTCATTCTTCTCGACAGCCGTGGGCACGGCCGCAGCACGCGGGATGCCAGGCTCTATTCATATCGCCTGTTGGCGGATGACGTGGTGGGATTGCTCGATCATCTGCGGATCGAGCGGGTATCGATCGTCGGCTGGAGTGACGGCGGCAATATTGCCTTGCAGCTCGCCATTACGCATCCGGAGCGCCTCAACAAGGTGTTTCTCTTCGATGCGAATTTCAAGCCGTCGGGCTTTCGCAGCGATGTCGATGAAAGCGATACCTTCACGCGTTACGTCGATCTTGCCGGCCATGATTACCAGCGTCTCTCATCGACGCCGCAGGATTACGATCTGTTCTTTCATGTGATCAATCTCCTCTGGGGCGCTGAACCCGATTTCACGCCGGCGCAACTGGGCAGCATCAAAGCACCTGTCATGATTGCTGCCGGTGAATATGATGAAGTGATCAGGCCGGAACATACCGAGGAGCTGAGCCGGTTGATTCCCGGTGCGCATTTGACCATCGTGCCGAAGGCAAGCTTTTTTGCCATGTGGCAACAGCCTATGGCTTTCAATAAGGCTGTGCTGGATTTCTTGGCGGGGAGCAATTAGCAGGTGCGACCTGCCGCGAGATCAATGGAAGTCGCGGCTGCGCAGGGGAATGCGCTGCCTGGCTTCGCGGTGATCGTCGCCGGGATGGGCCATGTAATCGCTGTGGCTGAGAATGCCGGAGAAATTGCCTGGCTTGCCACCGACCTTTTCCTGCAGATGATCGAGCAGGGGGCTGAAGTCATATAATTCTTCGGCGACGACATGCACGACCTCGCGGGGTTTCTTGCCTTCGCGTTGCAGCTTGCCGCGGCAACCGACCATCTTCGCACCCATGACGATGCCACGATATTTCTCGAAGACATGCGGCCAGAGGATGAGATTGACGATGCCATGCTCGTCTTCCAGGGTCATGAAGACGGTGCCCTTACTGCTGCCCGGACGTTGGCGCACGAGGACAAGGCCCGAGACGACCAGTTTCCTGCCGGCGGTTTCGTGATTGATATCCTCGGTCGATTTGATGCCGCGGCGGATCAGCTCCGCGCGCAGAAAAGCGACTGGATGCTGCTTCAGGCTCAAGGCGAGAGCACGGTAGTCCTCGATCACATGCTGCGAGACCGGCATCAGCGGCAATGACACATCCTCATCCGGTGCGACCGGTTCGAGGTTGCCGAAAAGCGGCAATGGTTCTTTTTCCAGCGCCATCACCGACCACAATGCCTGGCGGCGATCGAGGCCGATGGAACGGAAGGCATCGGCTTCGGCCAGTTTCACGAGGTGCTGGTTGGACAGGCTGGCGCGACGCTGGAAGGCCGCCATATGCGGATAGCCGATGTCGCGACGATCGACGATCGCCTTGGCAATCTCTTCGGAAAGCCCCTTTGCCTGACGAAAGCCCAGGCGCACGGCATGCCGGTTGCCCTGGGGCTCCAGCGTATTGTCCCAATGGCTGTGATTGATATCGACCGGGCGGATTTCGATACCATGCTTGGCGGCATCGCCGACGATCTGGGCCGGCGCATAGAAGCCCATCGGCTGGCTGTTCAGCAAGGCAGCGGCGAAAATGTCGGGGTAGTGGAACTTGATCCAGGCGGATATGTAGACCAGCAAAGCGAAGCTGGCGGCATGGCTTTCGGGAAAGCCGTAATTGCCGAAGCCCTTGATCTGGTTGAAGCAGCGCTGGGCGAAATCGCGGCTGTAGCCGTTCTTGACCATGCCGTCGATGAAACGCGCTTCGAAAGCCTCGACCTTGCCATTGCTCTTGAATGTGGCCATGGAGCGCCGAAGGTCATCGGCCTCGCTGGCGGTGAACTTGGCCGCAACCATGGCGATCCGCATGGCCTGTTCCTGGAACAAAGGCACGCCCAGGGTTTTTTCCAGGACCGGCTTCAGTTCATCCTTGTGATAATCGACCGGTTCCAGGCCAGAGCGCCGCCGCAGATAGGGATGCACCATGTCGCCCTGGATCGGGCCGGGACGGACGATCGCCACCTCGATCACCAGGTCGTAGAATTTGCGCGGCTGCAATCGCGGCAGCATGCTCATCTGCGCCCGGCTTTCCACCTGGAAGACGCCGATCGTGTCGGCCTGGGAGAGCATCTCATAGACTTCCACGTCATTCTGCGGCACGGAGGCCAAGGTCAGCTCCTGGCCATAATGCTGCTTCAGCATCTCGAAAGCCCGGCGCATGCAGCTCAACATGCCGAGCCCCAGCACATCGACCTTCATCATGCCGAGCGCTTCAAGATCATCCTTATCCCACTGCACGACGGTCCGGTCTTCCATGGCGGCGTTCTCGATCGGCACCAGTTGCGAGAGCGGGCCACGGCTGATGACGAAACCGCCGACATGCTGGGAAAGGTGGCGGGGAAAGCCGATCAATTCACGGGCAAGGTGGACGGTAACGGCAATGCGCCGATCGAGGGGATCAAGCCCGGCCTGGCGGATTTCGGTTTCCGTGACACCCTTGCTGCTCCAGCCCCAGATCGATTTCGAAATGGCACTGATCGTATCGGCGGAAAGGCCCAGTGCCTTGCCGGTATCGCGGATGGCGGCACGTGATCTGTAGCGGATCACCGTGGCCGCCAGGCCGGCCCGGTCACGGCCGTATTTTTCATAGATATGCTGGATGACCTCTTCTCGCCTCTCATGTTCGAAATCGACATCGATATCGGGTGGCTCGTTGCGCGCCGTGCTGATGAAGCGCTCAAAGAGGAGGCCCGTGTTGATGGGATCGATGGCGGTAACGCCGAGGCAATAACAGACGGCGGAATTCGCCGCGGAACCCCGGCCCTGATGCAGGATTTCCTTTTCCTGAGCGAATTTGACGATGCTCGCGACAGTCAGAAAGTAAGGGGCATAATTCCGTTCCTCGATCAGGTCCAATTCATGCTGGATCTGCTTGCGGATAGTGTCGGTGACGCCATTGGGGTAACGCCATTCCGCGCCTTTCCACGCCAGCCGGGCTAAGGTCTGCTGCGGCGTTTCCCCTGGCTCGGTCACTTCATCCGGATATTCGTACTTCAACGTAGCAAGATCGAATGTGCAGCGGTCGATGATGGTGGCGATATTGGCAATGGCGTCGGAATACTGGCGGAACAGCCGCTCCATTTCTGCCGGAGCCTTGAGGTGCCGCTCGGCATTCGCCAGAAGCCGCAAGCCGGCCTCGTCGATGGTGCAACCATGGCGGATGCAGGTGAGAATATCCTGCAGCGGGCGACGTTCCGGCGTGTGATAGAGCACGTCATTGGTGGCGACAATCGGCAAACCTATATCTGCCGCGAGCATATTAAGGTCGTGCAGCCGCTCCGCATCATCGCCGCGATAGAAATGGGTGAGGGCAAGATAGGCGCGGCCGGGAAAATCCTGCGGCAGAAGCTGCAGGAAGGCCCTACTTTCAGCCGTCATCTCCAAAGGCGGGAGGCCGATGACGGTCTGACCCTCGGCATGTGACACGAGGTCCGCGTAATGCAGATGGCACTCACCCTTGGGCGCGCGCCGCCGGCCAACCGTCAGAAGTTCGCAGAGCCGGCCATAGGCCGCCCGATCCTGGGGAAAGCACAGCAGGCTGTCACCGTTCATGAAATCCAACCGGCAGCCGACGATCAGGCGAATGCCTTTGTCCTTGCAAGCAACATGAGCCCGCACGATGCCAGCCAGGCTGTTGCGGTCGGTGATGGCAATCGCCGCATGTCCCAAGGCCGCCGCCTGCACCGCCAGCTCCTCGGCATGCGAGGCGCCTTCCAGGAAGGTGAAATTGCTGGTGACCTGTAGTTCGGCGTATCTCATGACATGTCAGGCAAACAAACCGTGCAGGAACCAGCGTACCGGCTGTTCCGGCCGGTAGAGGCCCGCGCGATAGAGCCAGAAGCGTTGCCCGGTCTCATTCTCCACCCGGTAATAATCGCGGCTGGCATGGGCCGAGGGCGAGTTGCGCGCCGGCGTCGTATGTTCGTCGATCGATCGCCACCATTCCCAGGTGATGCGCTCAGGCCCGGCGGCGGCCCGCACGCGGTGCAGGACATGACGCCAGCGGAATTGCAAAGGCGGGTCATCCGGTACCGGTGCCATGACATCCTCGATCGCCTCCGGATGATCCAGGAGCCGCAAAGGCCGCCAGGAGCCTGAGGCAGCTGTGACGATGTGCGGCCAGGCAGGCGCGCCACCACGCCGGATCGGCGCCGTGCGGGCAACAGCCCGTTCCGGCAGATGGCTTGCCACCGGCACCAGGCGATAGACTTTGCCGGCTCCAAGGCGGTTGCCGAGCCGGTCGATCAATCCTGCGAGGGCGGTGTCATCGCCGATAGAATGGTCGCCAGACGAGCCGGCTTCCAGTACGGTTTGGCTTTGCCGCAAAGCTTCGACCTTGCCGGCGCTCAGCATGGTGGTCTCGACGCCAGGACCAGGATCGAGCTGCTCGATTTTGCGGGCCAGGAGATCGATGAGATGCGATGCCTTGTCGCTCGGTAGCGAAAGGCCGATGCCGATCTCGCTCACCTGGTGATCCAGCCGGTAGCAGCTGAATTTGACCCGCCTGGCGCCAAGGCCGCCTTCCGTCAGTTGCATGGCAAGCCTTTCCGCCAGCATTTCGAGACTGCGATGCAAGTCTTCCGCCGTGCCGATCGGTTCGGCGAAGATCTGGCTGACGCGATGCGGCGGTGGCGCGAAGGCAGCTGCAAAGGCTTCGCTGACATCTCCCAATGCCTGGTCCAGCCGGCCCAGCAACAGGCGGCCGAAGCGGCTGGCGATCGAGGCCCGGGGCAGGGGATAGAGATCGCCGATCCGGCGCAGGCCCAGGCGACGCAGCGCCTCGGCGGTTGCAAGATCGATGCGCAGGGCGTCCACCGGCAAAGCGGCCAGGGCCTTGCGCTGGCCGGCGATCGGCATGATCGGTGCCATCTCGGCAAAGCGTGCAGCGGCCCAGGCGGCACCGATCGTGTCGGCGATGCCGATGCGGCAGGCATAACCATGCCGCCGCAAGCGATCATGCATGTCCTGGCGCAATCCTGCCTCACCCTGCCATAAATGCGCGCAGCCGGTGATATCGAGCAGCAGGCCATTCGGATTGTCGCTCATGACCAGCGGCGTGAAGCGCAAAGCCCAGGCAGCGAGACGCTGCAAGGCATGGCCGTCATCCAGCGGATTGGCGGGAAAATGCTGAAGGTCCGGCCGCCGGGCCAGGGCATCGGCGAGGCTGAGGCCGGGCGTGAAGCCTTGGCGCATGGCGCTTTCATTGGCGGCACAGATCAGGCGCCGGCCGGCATCCGTGCTGATGGCGACGACAGGCATCTCGGGCGCATGCGTCACGGCTTCCCTGGCGGATGCCTTGCGGCTGAGGCGCCAGCGATCGGTGCTCCAATGCGGCAGCCACAGCGACAGGTAGCGCCTAGCCTGCGCTGGTGCCGTGGTGCTGGAGAGTAAAAGCGTGGCTGTCATCATTTGCCGCCATGGCTGTCTGGCGCTGTGGTTCAGGTGATATCTGCTGCCAGTGCTGATCCTGCCGAAGGGTGATGTCCCAAGCTGCGGGCGGACCATTGCGCTGCCGCCAGAGATGCAGATGCCAGCAGGGCAGGCCGAGACCAGGGCGTGTCGTATCGGCCGTGGGATGGCTGGGCTGCGGCGTGATCAGCCAGCGTGTCGTGGCAGCACTGGGCTGGCGATGCTTGTCGCTTTTGCCCATGAGGCGGCTACGGCGCAGCAACAGGATGGTGCAGTTCTTGTCTTCCGCCGCGAGCTGCAGGCGTCGGCTCGCCGTCAGATCCAGTGAATCGATCTCGCCGATCACCAGTGGGACGGCGCCAGAGCGGGCGGCCTCTTCCAGCGCCCATAGGCTCTCTGCATCCTGGCGGCTCTCGACCAGCAGCAGGCGCGATGGATCGACCGACATCGCCTGCAAGCCGGAGCCATACAAGTCAGCCGTGGCGGCAATCCAGATCGCCCGCAGATGGGCATGCTGCAGCAGGATCTGGCTGGCGAAGAAAGCCGGTGCCGTGGCCAACTCAGTATCGCATCCGCCGCCGGCAATCTCATGCACGGCACCGCGCGCGAGACCGCCGCCGAGATGTGCATCGATCAGCGGCAATCCCAAGGCAAGTACGGTCGCGGAGACAAGCGTGGCTGTCTGTGTTGTCGCGGGAACAGTTTGCCGTGCCGGCAAGGTGATGCCGGCAAGACGGCCGCCAAGTTCCTGGCGCAAACGAGCCAGCTTGTCACGCCGGGGAGAGGGTGTCACATTTTGCATGTTCTATTTTTGTTCTCTTCCGACCCAGAGAGTCAAGGGCCATAGGAAGGGGCCGCTAGGGAGGAATATTTGCATGCAAACACCGCTCAACTGGCGGATCGCCGGTGCCGAACGACGGATCGCCGGAACAAATCATGGACATCCCGGCGTTCCGCCAACCCTCGGAAGAAATTGAAGAAACGGCGATAAAGCAGTTGAAACGGCAGAAGCGATGTCCCATGGTCCTGACAGTCGGGTGACAATTGGGAGTCGATATTTCGACATAACCTGGCGTTCCTGAAACGGAGGCCGTCCCAAAGCGCGTCACTTGGACACAAAAAAACAGGGAGATGACATATGAATAAAATCGTTGCGGGCCTGAGGCTGCCCGCTCTCACGCTTGCGGGATTGTTGATGACAACCTGTCTCGCTTCCGCTGAATCTGTGCTCAATCGCGGCAATGGCGCGGAGCCGGAAACGCTAGACCCGGACAAGTCCACCGGCGTCCCTGAATCCAACATCCAATATGAGCTGTTCGAAGGCCTGACGACCTATACGGCCGATGGCAAGGTCGCGCCCGGCATGGCCGAGAAGTGGGATGTGAGCGATGACGGCCTGACCTATACCTTCCATCTGCGCGACGCCAAGTGGTCGAATGGTGATCCCGTCACCGCCGGCGATTTCGTTTATTCCATTCAGCGCCTCATCAGCCCGGCGACGGCGTCGGATTACGCGCCGATCGCTGACGTGATCCAGGGCGCCGAGGATATCCGCGAAGGCAAGGAGAAGGACCCTTCCAAGCTCGGCGTCACCGCAGTTGATGATCACACCCTGAAGATCGTGCTGGCGAAGCCGACACCCTATCTGCTGTCGATGCTGCGCCATTCCAGCTTCCTGCCGGTGAACAAGAAGAATGTCGAGGGCGATGGCCAGGATTGGACCAAGCCCGGCAAGCTGGTCAGCAATGGCGCCTTCACGCTGACCGCCTGGACGCCGCAATCCGTTCTGACGGTGTCGAAGAATCCGAGTTACTACGGCGCTGCCGATGTGAAGCTCGACAAGATCAATTTCTACCCGACGGAAGATAGCAGCGAAGAGTTCAAGCGCTATCGCGCGGGTGAATTGGACGTCACCTATGAAGTCCCGGCCGATCAGAGCAAGTTCATTCAGGCCAACCTGAAGGACCAGTATGAAGGTAAGCCCTATCTCGGCACTTACTATTACATCGTCAACCTGACCCGCGAACCGCTGGGCAAGAGCCAGGACATCCGCACGGCGCTTTCCATGGCGATTGATCGCGAGACCCTGGCCGACAAGGTGCTGCAAGGGACCTATCTGCCGGGTTACTCCTGGGTTCCGCCGGGAATTCCCGATTACCCGACGGTGGAACTGTCCTACAAGGGCATGAAGCAGGCGGAGCGGGTCAAGGAAGCCAAGGCCCTGCTGACCAAGGCCGGTTACGGCCCAGGCCATCCGTTGAAGCTGGAGATCCTCTACAATACCAATGACAACCACAAGAAGGTGGCGATCGCCGTCCAGAACATGTGGAAACAGATTGGTGTCGATGCGACCCTGACCAACCAGGAATGGAAGGTCTATCTCGATACCCGCGACCAGAAGCAGTTCGACGTCGCGCGCGCGGCCTGGATCGGCGATTACGGCGATCCGATGACCTTCGCCGATCTGTTCCTGTCGAATGCTGGTGCGCGTAACGATGCGGGCTACAACAGCACCGCTTACGACCAGGCGATCGATGCCTCCCGCAGCGAACGGGACCCGGCCAAGCGTATGGCCGACCTAGCCCAGGGCGAAAAGCAGCTGCTGAACGACCTGCCGATCATTCCGCTGCTCTACTACAAGACCAAGCACATGATCTCGCCGAAGCTTTCGGGTTGGGAATATAATATTCTCGACTTCCATCTCGGCCGTTACATGGCGGTCAAGTAACCGGATGGCTTGAGGCTGGCGGATTTTTATCCGCCAGCCGCTTTCTTTGTCCTATGATCTATCATCTATCCAAACCGGCAACGCCCTGCCGGCCGATAGCCCGTGAGCGGAGCTGATCGATGCTGCGTTATTTCCTGCGGCGTCTTCTCGGGGCCATTCCGACCCTGTTTCTGATCGTCGTCATTTCCTTCTTCATGATCCGCCTGGCACCGGGCGGACCTTTTTCTACCGAACGCCAGGTTCCCAAGGAGGTCGAAGCCAATCTGCTGCGGGCCTATCATCTGGATGAGCCGCTTTGGCAGCAATTCCTCCGCTATCTCGGCGGCTTGATGCATGGCGATTTTGGCCCGTCCTTCAAGTACAAGGATTTCAGTGTCACCGATCTGATCGCCCAAGGCTTTCCGGTGTCGCTGCAATTGGGTGGCATTGCCATTGTCCTCGCATTGCTCATCGGCATCACGCTCGGGATCACGGCGGCTTTCCGGCAAAACTCGCTGCTGGATTACACCGCCACCGGCATCTCCATGCTGGGCATCGCCGTGCCGAACTTCATCATCGCGCCGCTCATGACCCTGGTCTTCGGTCTGATGCTGGGAATCCTGCCGGTCGGCGGCTGGGGCGGGGCAAAGCACTATGTGCTGCCGGTGGTGGCGCTCTGCCTGCCGCAGATCGCCATCGTCACCCGCCTGATGCGGGGCAGCATGATCGAGGTGCTGCACACCAATTATGTGCGAACGGCCCGCGCCAAGGGCCTGCCCGAGATCGTCACCATCACGCGCCATGCCATCCGCGCCGCCATTCTGCCGATCGTCTCCTATCTGGGGCCGGCGATCGCCGCGATCATCACCGGCTCCGTGGTGGTGGAACAGATTTTCGGCATTCCCGGCATCGGCCGTTATTTCGTCCAGGGATCGCTCAATCGCGATTACACCATGGTCATGGGGGTCACCATCTTCTACGGCGCCCTGATCATTTTCTGTAATCTCGTGGCAGACATGCTCTATGGCCTGCTCGATCCGAAAATCCGCTATAGTTGAGGCACCGCATGTCTGCAGCTCTCACTTCGGCCGACTTGACCGACCAGATCGAGGTCAAAGGCCGTTCGCTCTTTGCCGATGCCTTGCGGCGTTTCCGCGGCAACAAGGCCGCCATGCTGAGCGTCGTCGTCTTCGTGCTGATTACCATCGCCTGCTTCGGTGCCCCGTATTTCGGGCTCCGCAGCCAGGACGATGTCAATTACGACCTGATCCTGGCGGCGCCGGATTGGTCCCAGGGTTACTTCTTCGGCACCGATGCCAATGGCCGCGACCTCTTCGTCCGTACATTGTATGGCGGCCAGGTCTCGCTCATGGTCGGTTTCGTCGCCACCCTGGTCAGCCTTGTGATCGGCGTGACCTGGGGGGCAACAGCCGGCTTCATCGGCGGACGCGTCGACGGCTTCATGATGCGCATCGTCGATATCCTCTATTCGCTGCCATTCATCTTCTTCGTCATCATGCTGACCGTGGTGTTCGGCCGCGACATGCTGCTGATCTATGCGGCGATCGGCGCGATTTCCTGGCTCGACATGGCCCGTATCGTGCGCGGCCAGACGATCAGCCTGCGGCGCAAGGAATTCATCGAGGCGGCGGAGGCGAGTGGGGTCCGGACGCATAACATCATCCTGCGTCACATCATCCCGAATTGCATCGGTCCGGTCGTCGTCTATGTGACACTCACCGTGCCGACCGTCATGCTGACCGAATCCTTCATCAGTTTCCTCGGCATGGGGGTGCAGGAACCGGATTCAAGTTGGGGCACGTTGGTCAGCGAAGGTGCCTCGACCATGGAACAAGCGCCCTGGGCTGTCATTGGTCCGGCAGGCATTCTCGCTTTGACGCTGCTCTGTTTGAATTTCATTGGCGATGGCTTGCGTGATGCCTTCGACCCGAAGGATCGCTGATCATGACGGCTCTCCAGAAAATGACCGAGCAGCAAGCAGTCGCCCCGCACCAGCATGTGCTGGAAGTGACCGATCTTCGCACCACCTTCGCCACGCCGGATGGCGAGGTGAAGGCCGTCAACGGTGTCTCCTTTTCCATCCGTGAAGGCGAGACCCTTGGCATTGTCGGTGAATCAGGTTCCGGCAAGACGCAGATTTTCATGTCGCTGATGGGGCTTCTCGCGCGCAATGGCCGCGTCAAGGGAAGTGCCAAATTCCATGGCAAGGAGATCCTCGGCCTGCCGGTCCCGGAGCTGAACAAGATCCGTGGCGCCAAGCTGGCGATGATCTTCCAGGACCCGATGACCTCGCTCAATCCCTATCTGACGGTGCGCCGCCAGATGACCGAGGTGCTGATCACCCATAAGGGCCTCAGCGAAGGGCAGGCGGCCAAGCAATCGGTGGAGATGCTTGAGCAGGTGCAGATCCCGGAAGCCAAGCGCCGGCTCAACATGTACCCGCATGAGTTCTCCGGCGGCATGCGCCAGCGCGTGATGATCGCCATGGCGCTGCTCTGCAATCCGGAACTGCTGATCGCCGATGAACCGACAACGGCACTCGACGTCACCGTGCAGGCGCAGATCCTGACACTGCTGCGCAAGCTGAAGACCGAGCACAAGACCACCACCGCCTTCATCACCCATGATCTCGGCGTCATTGCCGGCCTCTGCGACCGGGTGATGGTGATGTATGCCGGCAATATCGTCGAGAGCGGCCCGGTCCGCGATATCTTCAAGAACCCGCAGCATCCTTACACCAAGGGCCTGCTGCAATCGATGCCGCGGCTGGATGAAACCGGCAGTGACCGGCTGCATACCATTGCCGGGCAACCGCCTAACCTGCAACGCCTGCCGAGCGGCTGCGCCTTCCGCGACCGCTGTGAGATGGCCATGGATATCTGCCGGGAGGAGCGCCCCTTGCTGCAGGAATTCGCACCGCAAAGGAAGAAAGCATGTCATCTGCCAGTGCTATGACCGCGAACGCCGCCAGGCCTGATCGCAAGGTCGGCGAAACCATCCTGTCGGTGCGCGACCTCAAAGTGCATTTTGCGGTCGGTGGCGGTGGCCTGTTTGGCAAGCAACCAGCCGTCGTCAAGGCCGTCGATGGTGTCAGCTTCGACCTTGCCGCCGGCGAGACCCTGGGGCTGGTCGGCGAATCCGGCTGCGGCAAGTCGACCCTCGGCCGTGCCTTGCTGCGCCTGCTGCCGATCAAGGAAGGCAAGGTGGTCTGGCTCGGTACCGATCTTGCCTCGCTGGACAAGGAGGCGATGCGCCAGAAGCGGCGGGAGATGCAGATCATCTTCCAGGATCCGCTGGCCTCGCTCAATCCGCGCATGACCATCGGCCAGATCATCGCCGAACCGCTGAAGACCTTCGAGCCCGGCCTCCCTGCGGCCGAGGTGAAGAAGCGGGTGCAACGGATGCTGGCCCAGGTCGGCCTGCAGCCACAGCACATCAACCGCTATCCGCACGAATTCTCCGGTGGCCAGTGCCAGCGCATCGGCATCGCCCGGGCGATGATCAACAATCCCCGGTTGATCGTCTGTGACGAGCCGGTTTCGGCGCTCGACGTCTCCATTCAGGCCCAGATCGTCAACCTGCTGATGGATCTGCAGCGTGAGACCGGGATGTCGCTGATCTTCATCTCGCATAACCTCAGCGTCGTCCGGCATATCAGCCACCGCATCATGGTGCTCTATCTCGGCAAGCTCGCCGAGATAGCCGACCGCGATACCATCCTGGCGAAGCCGCTGCATCCCTATACCCAGGCCCTGATCTCGGCGGTGCCGATCCCCGATCCCGACCTGGAGCAGGACAAGCAGATGATCGTCCTCAAGGGCGACCTGCCATCGCCGCTCAACCCGCCCAGCGGCTGTGCCTTTCGGACCCGCTGTCCCAAGGCGACGGAAATCTGCGCCAATGTGGTGCCCGAACTGCGCGCGGCGAGTTTTGCCCATAAAGTCGCCTGCCATCACGCGCAACTGGATTAGGAATTTATGAAGATAGTCGCGGAAGATATTGATCTTACGTGGTTAATCCAAATCGTCGGCTGGTAATAATCCATATACCTTTCGCCGTCACAATGCCGGGATGCCAAATGCCGGAATGTCAAAGGCATCCGGGTCGTTTCATCCTGTGAGAAGATGAAACGTAGTGACGGGGAAGGGTAACCACTCGATGAATATTGACCTTCGCATCCTCGAATTGGCGGCCTCGAAGATTTGTCACGACCTGATCAGCCCGATCGGTGCCGTGAATAACGGGCTGGAATTGATGGAGGATGAGCAGGATTCGGCGCTGCAGAGCGAGGCGCTGGCTTTGGCGCAACGCAGTGCCCGGCGCGCCAGCATCCTGCTACAGGTGTTCCGCAGCCTGTTCGGCAATGCCGGCAACCAGGCCGGCTTCGGCCCCAAGGAAGTGCGTCAGCTGGCCCTCGACTACCTGCAAAATGGCAAGGTGGTGCTGGAGACGGACTTCAACCTCGACAGCTTCACCACCGAAGGGCTGGGCAAGCTTTTGCTCGCCGCCATCATCCTGGCCGCCGAGGTGCTGCCACGGGGTGGCACGGTCAGTGTCGCGGTGCCGGCGACCCCGGGGACAATGTCCTTCAGCGTGGTGGCTGTTGGCAGCCAGATCGCCTTTTCAGAAGAGAATTTGAAGGCCCTGCAGCTGACCTTGCCGGCGGCCGACCTCAGCGCCCATTCCGTGCTGCCGTACTTCACCGGCTTGTTGGCCAAACGGGCCGGAGTCGCCTGTCAAATCGACCAAAAAACCGGGGGCCAATTCGGCCTACTTTTTTCGACTTAAGCCTCGGAAAACGTTTGTAAAAATACTGGTTCCCCTGAGTTCACTTTAAATTAATCCTTTTTTGCAACGCTGAGCCAACTTACCCGAAGGGGTTGTTTGCGCGTCAGCCGATAACAGGATCCAAGCTATGGATGATCTGCTCAGTGAATTCTTGACGGAAACCTCCGAGAACCTCGCGGTTCTTGATGTCGAGCTGGTCAAGCTCGAGCAGAACCCAAATGACGCCGAGCTTCTCGGCAACATCTTTCGCCTCGTCCACACGGTGAAGGGCACCTGCGGCTTCCTCGGATTGCCGCGGTTGGAATCAGTTGCCCATGCCGGCGAGAACGTGCTCGGCAAGGTGCGCGATGGCGAGTTGGAAGTCACCGCTGAAGCAGTTTCCCTCATCCTCGAATGCCTGGACCGGATCCGCTCCATCATGGGCGATCTCGAAGCGACGGGCAGCGAGCCCCAGGGCGATGACAGCGACCTGATCAAGCGTCTCAATGCCTTTGCCGATGGCGGCAGCGTGCCCGCCGCAGCGCCGGCTCCTGCCGCGCCGGCCCCGGCACCGGTCGCCTCCGTGGTTTCCCTCCAGGCCGCGCGCCCCAGCAAGCCGGCTGCCGGCTCGCCCTCGATCTACGAGCAGATCGGCGGGATGGGCACCATCGATGCCATGGTTGAAGTTCTCTTCAACCGCTTGCTCGGTGACTTGCGCCTGAAGCATTTCCTCGATGGCAGCAATCCTGATCATCTGCAGGGCCGCACCCGCGACTACCTCAGCAAGGTGACCGGTGGTCCCGATGCTTTCAACGATAACGACCTCAGGTCGGCTCATGCGCGCATCTGCTCGCTCGGCCTGAATGATGGGCAATTCGATGCCTTTGCCGGCCATGCCCAGGCGGCGATGAATGCGCTGGAAGTGCCGGCCGCCGTTGCCGCGATGCTGATGAGCATGATTTTCGCGACCCGTGACGAAGTCGTCGGTCGCGTGGCGCCGAGTGCCGGTATTGCCTCGCTCGCCGACGTTGCCGATCACGGTGCCGCGGCTGCCGCTGCGCCGGTGGCTGAAGTGGCGGCGGCGCCGACGGCGACCGTGACCGAGCTGCACAAGCCGGAGCCCAAGGCCGAGAAGCCGGTGGCCAAGCCCGCGGCTGAAAGCGGCGAGAGCAAGGATTCCGCAGTCGCCAACCAGACCATCCGCGTCAATGTCGATCTCCTGGAAAACCTGATGACCATGGTCAGCGAATTGGTGCTGACCCGTAACCAGGTGCTGCAGATCCTGCGCAAGCACAAGGACAGCGAATTCGCCGCCCCCCTGCAGCGCCTCAATCATGTGACCTCGGAACTGCAGGAAGGGGTCATGAAGACCCGCATGCAGCCGATCGGCAATGCCTGGGCCAAGCTGCCGCGCCTGATCCGCGATCTCAGCCACGAATTGAAGAAGAAGATCGATCTGGTGATGATCGGTCAGGATACCGAGCTCGATCGCCAGGTCCTCGAGATGATCAAGGATCCGCTCACCCATATGGTGCGCAACTCGGCTGATCACGGCTTGGAAACGCCGGAAGATCGCCGTCGCGCCGGCAAGCCGGAAACCGGCAAGGTCACGCTGAACGCCTATCATGAAGGCGGCCATATCATCATCGAGATCCAGGATGACGGTCGCGGCCTGGCCCTGTCCAAGATCAAGGCCAAGATCATTCAGAACGGCCTCGCTACCGAATCCGAACTGGAATCGATGAGCGATCAGCAGGTTCAGCAGTTCATCTTCAAGCCCGGTTTCTCGACCGCTGCCAAGGTCACCAGCGTCTCTGGCCGCGGCGTCGGTATGGACGTGGTCAAGACCAATATCGAGAAGATCGGCGGTACCGTCGAAATGCGCTCGACGGAAGGCAAGGGCACGACCTTCATCATCAAGATCCCGCTGACCCTGGCGATCGTCTCCGCGCTGATCGTCGAATGCGCGGCCGAGCGCTTCGCTATTCCGCAGATCAGCGTCGTCGAACTGGTGCGCGCCTCCAGCAATGGTGAGCTCAAGGTCGAGAAGATCAAGGACACGCCGGTGCTGCGCTTGCGCAACCGCCTGCTGCCTCTGGTCTCGCTGCGTGAATTGCTGCGCCTCGACACCAAGGAGACCAAGATCGACGATGATACCTTCATCGTCGTCACCCAGGTCGGCACCTACAGCTTCGGCATCATGGTCGACCGGGTCTTCGACACGGAAGAAATCGTCGTCAAGCCGGTGGCACCCATTCTGCGCGACATCGAGATGTTCTCGGGCAACACCATCCTTGGCGATGGCAGCGTGATCATGATCCTCGATCCCAATGGCATTGCTGCTTACAGCGGCCAGATGGGCATGGGTAGCGACAGCGCCGCCGCCGACAACATGGCCCGTCGCGCCCGCAATGTCGGCGAGGAAGTCGTTCCGCTGCTGCTCTTCAAGGCCGGCGACGGTGCGCCCAAGGCGGTGCCGCTGGCACTGGTCGCGCGCCTCGAGGAACTGGATCGTCAGTCGATCGAACATTCCAATGGCCGCTGGGTCGTGCAGTATCGCGGCCAGTTGATGCCGCTGGTGCCGATGGACCAGTATCAGGAGATCTCCCGTGAACCGGGCCGCCAGCCGGTCCTGGTATTCTCGGACCGCGAACACACGATGGGCCTGATGGTCGACAACATCGTCGATATCGTCGAGGCGCGTCTCAATGTCGAACTGAGCGCCGCGACCGCCGGCCGTATCGGCAGTGCGGTCATCGCCGGCCATGCGACGGAGATCATCGATACCGGTTACTACCTGGCCCAGGCCTTCGGTGATTGGTTCGGGTCGCGCGAAGATGATACCGCGAATGGCAAGGGCCGTCGTCTCCTGCTGGTCGATGACAGCGCCTTCTTCCGTCATCTGCTTGCCCCGCAATTGTCGGCGGCCGGCTTCCTCGTTACCTCGGTCGACAGCCCGGACAAGGCCCTGGCGCTGTGCGAACAGGGCGAGACCTTCGACATCATCGTCAGCGATATCGAGATGCCAGGCATGACCGGTTTCGAGTTCTGCGAGGCGGTCAAGAAGGCTGGCCCGTGGCAGGGTGTGCCGATGATTGCCCTGTCGTCGCATGCCAGCCCGCGCGATCTCGCCAAGGGACGCTCGGTCGGCTTTGACGATTATGTCGCGAAATATGACCGGGACGGCCTGGTCCACACCATCAATGAAACACTGTCTGAAGTCAGAGGTGCCGCATGAGCATTCCGCGTCAGGACGACAAAGTGGAGACGGGCTC
>Ga0209148_1000388_pt1 | contig 52495 bp, 51 predicted proteins | sample AraplaCol_mMF_r2_2_FD_184288 | JGI IMG/M metagenome (GOLD analysis project Ga0209148, IMG submission 184288) | Arabidopsis root microbial communities from North Carolina, USA - plate scrape CL_Col_mMF_r2 (SPAdes) (version 2) | ecosystem: Host-associated > Plants > Roots > Endosphere | place...
GCTGCTGGGCATCCGCATAGCGGCCCTGATCCTTGTAGAACGCGGCGAGGTTGTCCAGGATATCGACGAGATCCGGATGGTCGGGACCGAGCGTCTTCTCGAACGTCACCACCGACAGTTTGTACAGCCGCTCGGCATCCGCATTGCGCCCCTGACGCGCATAGAGCGTCGCCAGATTGTTCTCTGCCTGGGCGATGTCGGGATGGTCAGGGCCATAGGCTTTCCCGGTCACCGCGATCGCTCGCTTGAGCAACCGCTCGGCATCGGCGTAGCGGTGCCGATGCATGTAGGCATCGGCGAGGTTGCTCATCAAGACCGTGGCCTCGGGATCGTCGGGGCCGTTCGCCTTCTGGAGAATGGAAAGGCCGCGCTTGAACAACGGCTCCGACTGGTCGTAACGACCCTGACTGCTGTAGACCGCGGCAAGGTTGCTCATCGCCATCACGATGGAAGGATCGTTCCGACCGAGCCTCTTCTCGCGAATGGCGATCGATCGCTTGAGCAGCGGCTCGGCGTCCGCGTAATGCGCTTCGACGCGATAGAGTTCGCCCAGATTGTTCAGCACGGTTGCGACTTCCGTCGAATCCGGCCCGAGCGTCTTCTCCCGGATGGCCAGCGCGCGCTTGTACAGGAGCTCGGCGACCGGATACTGGCCCAGATTGTAGTGGATGGTGCCGAGATCATTCAGCGGCATCGCCACCATGGCGTCTTCGGCGCCGAACTCCTTCTCGCGAAGGGCCAAAGCCTTTTGGGCGAGTGGCAGCGCTTCGGCGTATTTGCCGGCCTTGTAGAGCTCTTTCATCTGCTGCGCGAGCGCGCTCGCCTCATCCTCTTCCGCATGGGATAGCGTCCCCAGCGACAGGCTCAGCGCGAGTGCGGTAACCGCAACACAGATGGATGCTCTCAGGGCCTTCATTGCGCGTTCCTTCGCCGCTGATATCAGGGGCTACGCGCTTTTGGTGCTTCCGGAGGCCTGACAGGTTCAACCTGGCCGGTGATCACGCGAAAAAGCCGGCGAGCTTTTCGATCACGAGCTCCGGCGCCTCTTCGGGCAGATAATGGCCGCAAGGCAGGCTTTCGCCCCTGATATCGAGGGCCTTTTCGCGCCAGGTCTGAGTCACATCGTAGGTCGATCCGACCACGCCCTTCTCGCCCCACAGCGCGAGCAAGGGACACATGATCCGCTTGTCCGCATCGGCCGCGTCGTGGACCAGGTCGATGCCCGCGGCGGCCCGGTAATCCTCGCAGACCGCATGCAGCGTCTCAGCCGTGTAGCAGCGGCGGTATTCCGCGAGGGCGAGCGGATCGATCGCGCCGGGCGTCTTATTCTGCTTGTTGATGTGCGCCTGCAGATAGAAGTCGAGATTGTTGCCGATCAGGGTTTCCGGCAGCGGCGCCGGCTGGCTCAGGAAGAACCACCACATGTAGCGCATGGCGAAATCCTTGGTCACCTTACCGTACATCGTCGCGGTCGGCGCAATGTCGAGCACGGCAGCCCTGGTCACGGCGGCGGGATGATCCAGCAGCAGGCGGTGCAGGACCCGTCCGCCGCGATCGTGACCGGCGGCAGAGAAGTGCTCGAAGCCGAGCGCGCGCATCACCTCGACCTGGTCGCGCGCCATCTCGCGCTTGGAATAGGCGATGCTGTCCTTGCCGCCGTCGGGCTTGCTGGAATCGCCGTAGCCCCTGATATCAGTGAGCACGACGGTGAAGCGCTCGGCAAGTTTTGGCGCGACCTTGTGCCAGCACACCAGTGTCTGCGGATGGCCGTGCAGCAGCAACAGCGGCGCGCCCTCGCCTTTCACGAAGGTGTTGATCTCCGCGCCCGATGTCTCGATGCGGCTGCGACGAAAACCCGGCAGCAGCTTTTCGATCTGATCTGTGGGCACGGCGGCTTTCTCCTCGGCAACGGCAGGCAGCATGGTCGATCCGATCGCGCCTGTGGCTGTCGCGGCCAGTGACATCATGCGCCGCCGCGTCAGCCCGGCATCGGATGGACGTTCTGCTTGCTCGATCTCTGCCATGTCGCGTTCCCCGGACGGAATTGGGCCCGTTCGGGAAGGTGCCGGCCCACCTGACGGAAATCCAATGTCAGGTTAAAATATGATTATGCACGGCTTGCATAAACGGACCGACGGACCGCCGATCAATCCCGCGAGGTCGCGGGCAGGATGTAGCGATCCAAGAGGTCCAGCTCGGGCGCGACCATGTTCTTGGACTCCCGCCCGGCGTTGAAGACGACGACCATGTCGAGCGCGGGAATGATGATGGTCTTCTGCGAATTGAAGCCGAGTGCAGCGGCCCATTCGATGGTGCCGGCCCTGTCTTGCGAATGCCCTATCCACCATTGATAGCCATAGCCGAACTCGGCCTTATCCGTCTTGATGTGTTCGGCCGTCGATCGCTCTATCCAGGAGGCCGAAACGATCTGCTTGCCATCCCAGACCCCGCGGTTGAGCACGAGCTGGCCGATCTTCGCCCAGTCGCGCGGCCGCAGGCTCAATCCGCTCGACGACGTCGGAAGACCGCTCACCGGGCTTTTGTACCATGCAACATCCTCGATCCCGAGCGGCGCGAAGATATTCTCCTGAGCCAGCACGTCGACGCCTTTCCCGGTGACCTTCTTCAGGATGGTGCCTATCAACTCGGTTTCGGCATTGTTGTACTGGAAGGACACGTTGCTGTACTGGAAGGACACGCTGGGAGCCCTCTCGGCACCCAATCCCGCCGACATCGTCAGGAGATGGCGGAGCGTCATGCGATCCTTGTCCCATGCGCGCAGGCCGGCATAATCAGGAAGATACGACGCGATCGGCGCGTCCAGATCGGTGATCAAGCCGCGATCCATGGCGATGCCGACCAGCAGCGAGACGACGCTCTTGGTCATGGAATAGCCGTTGTGCCGCGTGGTCTCGTCGTAGTTGAGCTGATGCGGATAGTCAAAATAGCTCTCGTAGACGAGCACGCCGTGCCTGACGACGACGATGTCGTCGACATTGGCGAGCTTGCCGCCGCGAATGCCCTCGTCCATCGCACACAGCAGCGCCGCGTTAAGCCCCTGCACCTCCGGAGAGGTCGTCGACCATCCATCATGGATTTGCTGCGGAACGCCGCAAGCCGATGCAGGTTGCGCCCTGACCGGATTGAAGGCGACGACACACAAGGCTGCAACGACGCCAATCCATCTCCGCATGTCAGGCTCCCCCACCCTTGCCCACGACGACATTGTAAAGATGCCGTCCTGTGTGTGACCATTTTGCGGCGGTGCCCGCGTTGAAAGAGGCTGCAGCTCCGGGAGCCAGCCATGGCGATCCCGCAAAGCTCGCGATAAAATACTGCTGACGAGACACCGGACACACTCCCGTTGGAAGAAGACGATGGCTTTCTGGACCGCAGGCGCAGCTGGATTGGTGATCGCCTATCTGCTCGGCTCGATACCCACGGGCTATCTGGCGGGGAAGCTGCTCAGGGGAATCGACATTCGTGAGCACGGCTCGAGGTCCACTGGTGCCACGAACGTGTTGCGGACCCTCGGCAAATGGCCCGCGTTGGCGGTGCTCGTCATCGATGTGCTGAAGGGCGTGGCCGCCATCGTTGTTGCCCGCTGGTTCTGCCCCTGGCTCACCGGCGAGCTATCCTCGACGCCGCCGACGGCGTCAGATCTGGATATCTGGGTGCCATGGGCCGTGTGCCTCGCCGGCATTGCCGCGCTGCTGGGCCATGGCCGCTCGATCTGGCTGAATTTCTCCGGCGGCAAATCGGCGGCGACCGGGCTCGGCGTTCTGCTGGCGATGTCATGGCCGGTGGGCGTCGGAGCAGCGGCGGTCTTCGGCATCGTGCTGGCGATCGTCCGGATCGTCTCGCTCAGCTCAATGCTCGCGGCGGTGACGGCCGTCATCCTCGTCTGCGGCTTGCCGCATCCGCTGCCTTATCGGCTGCTGGTGATCGCAGGCAGCCTCTACGTCATCGTCCGCCATCGCGCCAACATTCAGCGGCTGCTGGCGGGCACGGAGCCGCGGCTGGGACAAGGCAGCCCGGAGGTGAAAGCGGAGGCGCAGGTGCGAGGATGACGATGCAATTTTTCCGTGAGGCGGCGCGTATCTGGCGCGAATGCGTACCGAAGTCTGGTCAAGCCGACACAGTCGAGGGAGAGCTATTGCGCGCCGTCGAGAAACTTCGGGACGAAGCCACCCGGAACGGCAACATAAATTGGGATTCCGGGTTCGAGATCTTGCTCTCGTTTCTCGAAAGCAAGCTCCTCGACAAGACCGTATATTCGGAGGCAGAGCTGGCCGCCACGCGAGCGACGCTGGCCCGCCTCAGGGACTTTGAGCAGCCCTGCCTCGACAATGAGCTATATGACCAACTCGGCGATCGCGTGGTGCAATACCTTCAACACCATGGCAGCCAGCGGCATCCGAAGAACCCGAGTCTGCGTCGCTAAAGCATGATCCGGAAAAGTGCGAAGCGGTTTTCATAAAGATCATGCTCAAAGAATAACCTAGAGCGCGATGACGGTTCATCCCAATCTCATCGCGCTTTAGTCTGCCGCAGACGGACTGTTGAACGCCGTCATGTCGAGCCTGCCGATCAATTCGCCGCCTGCAGCGCAGCCGTGAATTTGCCGAGATCTGCGCGGGCGATTTCATCTGGCGCCCATTTCGGAAGATCGGCGAGTTGGGCGATCACACGGGCCCGGTCCTCCGGCGACAGAAAGTCCGCCCAGACTTCGCGCGTATCGCGCAGCGAAGCCGCGACCAGGCGGGCGTTGGCGGGCTTGCCGGCACCCTGGATCGCCGCGCAGACCGTGGTCAGGATGAAGAGGGCGCTGTTCTTGCGAACGCCCGCAATGCCCTCTTCGCGGATGCGGGTGCGATGCTCCGGCGGGAGCCCATTCCAGAACATCGGGATTGCGACTGCCTCGCGCGCCATGGCGCGGATCATGAAGCTGACCGCCGTCGCGTACTGGTCGCCATACTCGGTCATGTTGCGCCCGACCGCCTCGAAATCGGGCTGCGGCCCCGGCTTGGCGCCGTAGAAGATGAAGAGCTTGTGGCTCTGGTTGGCAGCATCGAACCAGTCCGGCAGCCAGTTCATGTCGCTCGCCTCCGGGGGCGGCAGCGCGGCGAGCGCTTCGAGGTCGTAGATGTGGCCGAGCATGGCGGCGATATCGGGCCGGGTCAGGTCGGGCCGCTGGCCCTTTTTTGCGACGCCGTCGATATAGACCTTGAAAGTCTTGGCGGCATCGCGCGCGGCATTCAGCTCGTGGATGCCATCCTGCGCGAAGGCAGGCGAAGCGAATGCGAGCAGCACCAAGAGAATTCTGACGATCGGCATCACAATTGGTCGCGCGCGGCGCCGCCGAGGTTCAGAGCGCCGGCAGGCCGGGCGGCGGCTTCCGCGCATTCGAGGCCTGCTCGTAGGCATAGGCGAGCCGCAACAGCTTGTGCTCGCTCCAGGCACGGCCCGCAAAACTGATGCCGAGCGGATAATCGGGGGTGTCCTTGTCGCCGGCGCCGGAGACGAAGCCGCCCGGCACCATGACGCTGGGATAGCCCGCCTTCGCTGCAATTGCAGCGCCAGTTGCGCCGGGAAACAGAACGGCGTCCAGCCTGTGCTGGTCCATATAGGCATCCATGCCGTGCCTCTTGGCCGCGAGCAAATCCATGGCGCGAGCCGATTTGTACTCGCGCTCGCTCAAGTCGCCCTTGGTGAGGTCGGCGGCGAGAAACAGATCCTGGCCGAAGCGCAGCGCTTCTTTCGCATTCGCCGCGTTGAAGGCGATGACATCGGCCATGGTCTTGATGTCTGTCTTGGTCGCCCAATCCTTCAGATAGAGATTGAGACCGAATTTGAGCTCGTAGAGGAACACGATCGGCGCGGCGGTCGGATTGCCCTTGTTGGCACTCAGCGGATTGCGGTTGAGCACGGCCATGTTGGCGCCCGGGCCGGCAAGCCAGCCACGCGTCGGCATGTTGGCGCGCACGATGACGGCGCCGAGATCCTCGAGCACCTTGATCGCTTCGGCCATCAGCCTGGCGCCGGCGGGTGACAATTTGCCGTAGTAGCAATCGTTCAGCGGATCGGCCGGGTCGCTCGGCACACCGATGCGCGCGCCGTTCATCGCATCGCGTGCGAGGTCAGCCGTGTAATCGGCCGGCCTGCGCTGCCGCTCTGTCGCCGGGTCGAGCGGATCCTTGGCGGCCAGAACGTTGAGGAGGACCGCCGCATCGCGCACGGTGCGCGTCATCGGCCCCGCAGTGTCCTGGCTGTGCGCGATCGGCACGATCCCGGCACGGCTGATCAGCCCGACGGTCGGCTTCACGGTGACGAGGCCATTGCGGCTGGCCGGATGCAGCAGCGAGCCCGAGGTCTCGGTGCCAACAGAGGCCGCGCAAAGACCTGCCGCCACGGCGACCGCCGAACCCGAGCTCGAGCCGCCCGGATCGACGATCGGGATGCCGCGATCGTCGACCAGATCAGGCACGAAAGGATTCTTCACCTGACCGCCCAGCGACGAGTAGCCCGAGGGCATCTCGATCGCGAGGATGTTGGCGAACTCGGTCAAATTGGCTTTGCCGAGGATCACCGCGCCGGCCTTGCGCAGCAGCTTGATGACGGTGGCATCGCGCCTTGCACGCGCGCCTTCCAGCGCCAGCGAGCCCGCCGTGGTCGGCTGCTGGTCCGATGTCGCGATGTTGTCCTTGACGAGAATGGGCACGCCGGCCAGCGGCCGCTTCGCCGACGGTTTTGTGCCGTCGAGCCTGGCCGCGATCGCGAGCGCGTCGGGATTGAGTGCGCGAACGGAGTTCAGCGCCGGCCCGCCGCGGTCATAGGCCGCGATGCGCGCGAGGTAGGTCTTCGTGAGCGCGGTCGCGGTGACCCGTTCGCCGGTCAAAGCGTCGATGATATCGCTCATCGGCGCGTCCTCGAGTCCCAGCTCGGGCGGCACTGCATTGAGGCGGGTCGGCTTCGTCATGTGCGCGGCTTCTTCGCTTTCTCCAGGGGGGGCGCCGCTTCGATCAGTGCTTTCAGGAAAGTCAGCACGATGCGTCCGTCGCGATCGTCGTCGCTGCCGGGCGGTGACAACGCAAGCCCGCGGCTCAGCGTGGCAAGGCCGGTCGCGATTTCCGACGGCTCCCCCGGAACCTTCTTGCCGAACAGCTCGAACAGATGCGTGATCATAGTGCCGAGCGCGCGGCGATGCCGGCGGTTCGATTCGTTGTAGACTTTCGCAAACGCCGGGCTGCGCAATGCGTGCAATTGCAGCTCGATCGCGAGCACGCCCAGATCAGGGTCGGAATTGACCGTCTCCGCCCACGCTTCGATGCCGGCCATGGCGGCTGCGGCATCGCCCTGCGCGCGCGCCAAATTCGCCTCGATCCGCGCGCGCTCCTCTTGTTGATGCTGCTGGATCAGCTCGAGCAGGATCGCCTCCTTGTCCGGGAAGTTCGAGTAGATCGCCCCCAGCGAAAAGCCCGCGGCTTCCGCGATGTCGCGGATCGAGGCCGTCGCAAAGCCCTTCTTCACGATCTCCCGGCGGGCCGCCTCGATCAGGAGGCTCCTGGTACGAGCCTGACTTTCTTCGCGATTCAGCTTCGGCACGCAGACGTTCTCTCTCGCTCTTAAATATCACTTGATATTCGAATATCAGTTGATATCTATATCGCATCGGTGGTTTGTCTTAGAGGGCATATAGCATGGATCAGAAAAGCCTGGACCGCACGCTGGCGCTGCTCGCCAGTCTCGCGGCGTTGACCGTCGCGGCGATGGTCGCCGCCATCCTCACGACCCACAGCTCGCAGGACTTTTTCCAGAGCGCCCGCGCGATCGACGATTACCGCGCCTTCATCGCCTCGCCGCTTGCCATCCTGGGCCTGCGGCTCAATCTCGGCCTCGACAACCTCTTCATGGTTTTCTACGGCGCCTTCTTCGTGGCGCTCGCTGCCCGCCTGCGCGGGCTGGTGGCTTCGCAGCTGATCGGCGTGGCGCTCGCGGCCGCCATGCTGACGCTGCTGCTGGATTCGCTGGAAAATCATCACATCATGACCACTGTGCATGCGCTGCAGATGGGCCTGCCGGTGTCCGCCACCGACGGCGAAATCCAGATGATCGCCTCGCAGGTCAAGTTTCACGCGAGCTATCTGGCGACATTCCTGTTCTCGCTCGGCTTTCTCCGGCTCGGGCCGATGGGGCGCAACATTGCAATCGTGCTCTGGTGCTACATCCCCTTCGGCATCCTGATCTCCGTCGTGCCGCCGGAACAGGCCAAGGTGCTGGCGCTGGGACGAACGATCTTCTTTGTCCTCGCCTTCGTGCTGTCGGCAATCCTGTTCTTCTCCCTGGCCCGGAAAGATAGCACTGCAGCGGCCGTTGCGACTTGATTGAGGTGCGCAGATAGACCACCATTGCGTTGCACCGCTCACACAAGAATGGGCGAGGAAACGCAGACATGGACGGAACTGCCGGAGTTGATCTCGTCGAGCGGGCGCGGGCCATCGCACCGCTGATTGCGGGCGAAGCTGACGAGATCGAGCGGACACGCCAGCTGACGCCTGGCGTTGTGACCGCGCTGATCGGGAACGGGCTCTACCGCGCGCTGCTGCCGCAGAGCCTGGGCGGATCGGAAGCGCCGCCAGAGATCCTCATGCAGATGCTGGAGGAGATCGCGAAGGCCGATGCGTCCACGGCCTGGTGCCTCGGCCAAACCAGCGTCTGCGCGATGATCGCGGCGGCACTCGACCACGACACCGCGCACGAGATCTTCAACACCGCGCCCGGCATCCTTGCCTGGGGCGCGGTGGCGCATGAGGCGCGCGCGGTCGAGGGCGGCTACCGCGTCACAGGGCGGTGGGACTTTGCCTCGGGCTCGCGGCAGGCGAGTTGGCTCGGCGCGCATGTCCGCATCCTCGGTACCGACGGCACGCCGCGGAAACATGCCGATGGGTCGCCGGAGCTGCGCACCATCCTTTTCCCTGTCGCGAGCGCCGTGATGCACGACGTCTGGCAGGCCATCGGGCTCGCCGGCACCGGCACCGATTCCTACGAGGTGAAAGACCTCTTCATCCCCGATCGCTACGCCGTGTTCCGCGACGTGCCGGAAACCTTGCGCGAGCCGGGCCCACTGTACCGGCTTCCCACCGCCTCGACCTTCAGCCTCGGCTTCGCCGCGGTCTCGCTCGGCGTCGCGCGCGCGACGCTGGATGCGGCGATCGCGCTGGCGCGCGCCAAGCATCAGTCGCTTGCGGCGAGCGCGATGCGCGACAACCAGGCGATCCAGGGCCTGATCGGTCGCACCGAGGGCGACTTGCGCGCCGCGCGCGCCTATCTCTACGAGACAGCGCATGCGATGTGGCACGACCTCTCGGCATCAGGCGTCTTCAGCCCGGCGCATCGCAACGCCGTCAGGCTCGCCGCGACCTGGACCATCCAGCAATCGGCCAAGGTGGTCGACACCGCCTATCGCATGGCCGGCGCGACCGCGGTCTTCCGCAGCAATCCGTTCGAGCGACGGTTTCGTGACATGCACGCGATCACCCAGCAGATCCAGGCGCGCGACACGCATTTCGAGGACGTCGGCAAGAGCATCCTCGCCGAAGGCCGTTGATCGTCGCCGCGCGGAGCCGCGGCAGTTTGTCTCGCGTCACGAATCGGCAACCGGCCTTTCCGTGCGCTCATTGCGACGAGTCATGCAAAAGCATGCTAGCGGCTCCGTCGAAACACGGAGGGCATACCGCCCTTGTTGTTAAGCAATTTCTGGGACCGTTCCGGCAAGACCAAGAATCAATCTTTTGGAATGCCCTGGAATTCCCGATGCTGAAGCTCAAGTCGATTGCGGCCCGCCTGATCCTCGCCATCGCACTGACCGTTGCGGTGGCCTGTGCCATCCTCTCCGGTTTCTCGATCACCCAGCAGCGGGCGCTGACGCGAATGGCGCTCGATCAGCAGCTCAAGCTGCAATATGAGAGCGTGATCGCGGCCATCGACTATGAGGGGCGTTCGGCCCTCGCCGTCTCCGCCGTGATCGCGGCGCTGCCGCCGGTCGGCGACGCCGTCGCCAAGGGCGACCGCGACGCGCTCGGCGCCCTGCTCGGTGACGCCAACAAATCGCTGAAGGCCCAGGGCATCCCGCTGATCACCTTCCAGCTTCCGCCCGCGATCTCGTTCTATCGCGTCCACACGCCAAAGACCTTCGGCGACGACGTCTCCGGGCGTCGCGCCACCGTGGTCGAGGCGCTCAAGACCGGCCGCCAGATCGTCGGCGTCGAGCCAGGCCGCGAGGCGCTCGGCATCTTCGGCATGACGCCGATCGTGCGCGACGGCAAGAACATCGCCAATGTCGATATCGGCGCCGCCTTCGGCAAGGAATTCGTCGAGCGCGCCAAGAAGCGCTTCGGCATCGACCTTGCAGTCTATTCCGTCGATGGCGGCTCGCTCAACAAGCTGTCCTCGACCTTCGGCGAGAACGCCGTCGCCAGGCCGGACGAGCTGAAGGCCGTGATGTCGGGCGCGCCGCTGCTGCGCGAGGCCGAGCTCGACGGCCACCCGGTCGAGGTCTATGCCGGGCCGATCAAGAATTATGCCGGGCAGCCGGTCGGCGTGCTCGAAATCATCAAGGACACGACCGAGTACGAGGCTGCCTTCGCCGCCTCCGAGCGCAATCTGATCCTCGGCACAGTCGCGATCCTCGCCGCCGCCGTCGTGTTGGCGTTCCTGCTCGGGCGCGGCCTGTCGCGGCCGCTCACCGCGATCACCGCTGTGATGAACCGGCTCTCGAGCGGCGACACCAGCGTCACCATTCCCGGCAGCGAACGGCCGGACGAGCTCGGCACCATGGCCAAGGCGGTCGAAATGTTCCGCCAGAGCATGCTCGAGGCTGGCTCGCTGCGCGAGGCGCAGGAGGCCGACAAGGCCAGGGCCGCCATCGAGAAGCAGGCGCTGCAACGCCAGATGGCCGACCGCTTCGAGGCCGACGTCAAGGGCGTGGTGGCCGCCGTCGCCAAGGCGACGGAAGGCATGCAGCATGTCGCCGGCGAAATCACCTCCAGCGTCAACGGCACATCGCAGCGCGCCTCGGCCGCGGCGACGGCATCGGAAGAAGCTTCCACCAGCGTCAATGCGGTCGCGGCTGCGACCGAGGAGCTCGCCTCGTCCGTGACCGAGATCGGCCGTCAGGTCACCCATTCCAGCCAGGTCGCGAGCGGCGCGGTGGTCAAGGCCACCGAAACGACGGAGATGGTCACGAGCTTAGCTGCTTCCGCCGAGCGCATCGGCGACGTGCTGCGCCTGATCAGCGAGATCGCGAGCCAGACCAATCTGCTGGCGCTGAACGCCACCATCGAGGCGGCCCGCGCCGGCGAGGCCGGCCGCGGCTTTGCCGTGGTCGCCTCCGAGGTGAAGGAGCTGGCGAGCCAGACCGCGAAGGCGACCGACGAGATCGCCGCCCAGGTCAACGCGATCCAGGCCGCAACAGGCAATTGCGTCACCGCGATCTCCGACATCAGCGGCACCATCCGCGAGATCAGCGGCATCGCCACCACGATCGCCGCCGCGGTCGAGGAGCAGGGCTCGGCGACGCGGGAGATCGCCCGCAGCGTGCAGCAGGCCTCCACCGGTACGACCGAGGTCTCGGCCAACGTCGCCGGCGCAAGCCAGGCCGCCGATCAGTCGCGGGCGCTCGCCGGCAACGTGATGGTGGCGTCAGGCGAGCTCGGCCAGCATGCTTCGGCGCTGATGAGGAGCGTGGATACATTCCTGGCCGGGCTGCGGGCGGCGTAAGCGGCCCCGCGCGACCGGCCGCGATCCATTTGACTTAAATCAAGCCCGCGACAGCAAGCCTGTCTCCGAATAGGCTGTCGATGGCCGCGCCAGAGCGCCGCCGCACAGCACGGAGATGGTCATGAGGTTCTCGAACTCTCTGCGTATTGCCGTTCTCGCCGCGACCGGTGCCCTGCTCGCCACGGGCGCCAAGGCCGGCCCGATGCCGACATCTGTGGCGACGATCAAAGCGATGGTCGATCCCGCCGCCACCGAAGTGCGGTGGGGCTACGGCTACCGCGGCGGCTACGGCTATCGCGGCGTTGGATGGGGCTATCGTGGCGGCTATGGCTATCGAGGTGGCCTCGCCTACCGCGGCTATGGCTACCGTGGCTATGGGTACCGCCGCCTCGGCTATGGTGTCGCCGGCGCCGTCGTCGGGGCCGGGATCGCAAGCGCCTATTACGGAAGCGGCTACTATGGTGGCGGGTACTATGGCGGCAGCTATCCCGCCTACAGCTCCGAGCCGTATTACGGCTATGGTGGCGGCTACCGCTATGTCGACGATTCCTGCATGCCCTCCGGCCCGTACTCCGGGTACTAGACGCGAACCTCTCCAGCGTTAGGCCACCAGCGCGGTGTCCTCGTCGTCCGCGGCATCGATGCCGCGTTGCGCCGCGAGCAGGCTGATGATCTCGACATTCGGCCGCGCCTTGCTGAACAGGAAGCCTTGGCCTTCGTCGCAGCCCTCGGCGCGGAGACAGCTTAGTTCAGCCTCGGTCTCGACGCCTTCGGCGGTGATAATGACACCAAGACCTTTGCCGAGGCTGACGATGGAGCGGATGATCGCCTGCGCCTCGCGGTTGGCGCCGAGATCGCGCACGAAGGATTGGTCGATCTTGATCTTGTCGAACGGGAAGCTGCGCAAATAGCTGAGGCTGGAATAACCGGTGCCGAAATCGTCCATGGAGATGCGCACGCCGAGCGCGCGCAGCGCATGCAGCGTCGCCAGCACCTGCGCGCTCTTCTCCAAGAGCAGCGTCTCGGTGATCTCGAGCTCGAGCCGGCGCGGCGGCAGGCCGGAATGCTTCAGCGCGTCCGTCACCATCGACAGCAGATTGCCGCTGCGGAACTGGAGCGGCGACAAATTGACGGCGACGCGGACATCATCGGGCCAGGTTACGGCGTCGAGGCAGGCCCGGCGCAGCATCAGGCCGCCGAGCGGATTGATCAGCCCGGTTTCTTCCGCGACCGGAATGAATTCGGCCGGCGAGACCATGCCGCGCTCGGCATGCGGCCAGCGCACCAGTGCCTCGAAGCCGGTGATGCGGCCGCTCTGGAGATCGATCAGCGGCTGATAATAGGGACGCAGCACGTCGTTCTGGATGGCGTCGCGCAACTCGACCTCGATCTTGCGGCGGCTCTGCGCCCTGGCATCGAGCGCAGCCTCGAAGAAGGCGAAGGTGCCGCGCGCATCCAGCTTGGCACGGGACAACGCCATGCCGGCGCTCTTGAGCAGCTTTTCGGACTCGTCGCCGTCACCAGGCGCCATCGCGATGCCGATGGAAGCGCCGATCACCACGGAATGGCCGTCGAGCAGATAGGGATCGGCGATGGCGTCGAGCAGGCGCTTTGCAAGGCCGACCGCGTCCTCGGGCCGCGTCAGGCCGCTCTGGACAATGGCGAACTCGTCGGAGTTGAGCCGCGCCAGCGCGTCTTCCTCGCGCAAGGTCGAGCGCAGGCGCTTGGCGACGCCGCGCAACAGCTTGTCGCCGACCGCGTGTCCCAGCGTGTCGTTGACCGACTTGAAATTGTCGAGCCCGAGCATCAGTACTGCGACCTTCTCGGGACTGCGCCGCGAATGCAGCAGCATCTCGTCCATGGTCTGGCGCAGCAGGTTGCGGTTGGGCAGGCCGGTCAGGGCGTCGTGCTGGGCCATGAAGGCGAGCCGCGCCTCGGCGCGCTTGCGCTCGGTGATGTCCATCAGCGCGAGCAGCACCGCGGGGCGCTCCTCATAGGTCAGTTCGCGGGAATAGATCGCAAGATCGATCAGCGCGCCGTCGGCCTTGACGTGCTTCCAGGTGCGCGCGGCCTGCTCCTCGCTGGACCGATCGACGGTCCAGGGCGGCTCGCTGTCGAAGGCCTGCAGGGAGCGGATCTTCAGCTTCTCGAACTCGGCGCGGCTATAGCCGTAATGGGCGATCGCGGCATCGTTGACGCCGAGGATGCGCTCGTCGTCCAGCGCGCAGACGATCATCGGGACGGGATTGCCGTCGAACAGCAGGCGGAACGAGGCCTCGCGCTGCTTCAATTCGGTGATGTCGACGCGCAGGCCGACCACGCCGCCGTCATCGGTGCGGCGTTCCTCGATCAGGATGACGCGGCCGTCGGACAACGTCTGCTCGTGACGCTTGCCGGGCTCGTAGAGTTTCTTCAGCCGGGCGGCGATCCACTCGTCCTCATGGCCGACCGCCTCCGGATAGTCGCCGCGGGCAACGCCGACGCGCAGCGTATCCTCCAGCCGCGCGCCTTCCCTGAACAGATCGGCGGTCTTGCTGTAGATCTCGGCGTACTGCTTGTTCCAGAGAACGTAGCGCCCTTCGGGATCGAGGATGACGATGCCCTGCGGCACGAGATCGACGGCCTGGCGCAGCCGCTCGTGCGATCTGCGGGCTTCCGCGATGGCGGCTTCAGCTTCCGCGCGGCTTTGCACCAGCTCATCGCGTTCGATAAGCGGATGAACAGCGCGCGCAAATCGCGGCTTGCGCGGTTGTCGTCCCGCACGCACGCCCCGCTTTCGCTTTTTTGTTTTTTTGGACCCCAAACTCAACTTCACACGTCCTAGCCGCGCCCAGCGGCCGCAAGTCTTGCTCCAAGTGTCTGAAAGAAAAGTAATCTTGGCTGGCGACGGCGCCGACAGGCTGGCCGAAGGCCGGACCATTTTGCCTGTTTGCGAGGCGCAAGAAGCGCTGCCAGGCGCGTCGAACCTGCTTCCGCGTCGCGATCGGCGAGAGAGGAGGCGCAAAAACGCGCAGTCTCCATGAATCAATTCCGGAACACACGCCGCTTGCATGCAGGCGGCGAGCGCATCTCGGTCCGCGCACGAATTTTGGTCAATGCAGGATAGAGTTATCGCGCCGTTAAGGGACGGCCGGCATGCGACTTTGGGATGATCGCGGAAAAATTAAATGTCGTCTTGGGCGCATCACCGCGCGCGGCATCGGCTCCGCAATGGGATATAAGAGTGTCAGCATGAGTCCCCGCCGCATCATCCCTCTCCTGCTTGTCATGACGCTCCTGGCCGCCACCGGCGCGCTGGCCCAGGACAAGGGCAGCGTGAACCCGAAGCCGCTGCCGCCGCTCGCCAACCCGAACGATCCCAAGATCGGCGCCAAGGAGCTGTTCGCGCGAAAGCTGCTGCCCTCGAAAGGGCCCGCGCACGTGATCGGCTCCTATGTGAAGGGCTGCATCGGCGGCGCCGAGCAGATGCCGCTCAACGGCGACACCTGGCAGGTGATGCGGCTGTCGCGCAATCGGAACTATGGCCATCCTGACATGATCGCGCTGATCAAGCGCCTGTCGGCCAAGGCGCACAAGGACGCCGGCTGGCCGGGCATTCTGGTCGGCGATATCGGCCAGCCGCGTGGTGGGCCGGCTTTATCAGGCCATGCCAGCCATCAGATCGGGCTGGACGCCGACATCTGGCTGACGCCGATGCCGGACCATCGGCTCTCGCGCGAGGAGCGCGAGGAGATGTCGGCGGTGATGATGGTGCGCGAGGATCGCCTCGACATCGACCCGAAAGTGTTCACCCCTAGCCACGTGCTGGTGCTGCGCGACGCCGCGCTGGAGCCGGCGGTGCAGCGCATCTTCGTCAATCCCGCGATCAAGAAGGCGCTGTGCCGCGAGGCCAAGGGCGACCGCTCCTGGCTGTCGAAGATCCGGCCGTGGTGGGGCCACGACTATCACTTCCACATCCGCATGCGCTGCCCGGCGGGATCAGGCGAATGTCAGGGCCAGCCGTCGCAATCCGAGGACGAGGGCTGCAAACCTTCCGACTTCGCCTATTGGTTCAGCGAGGGCGTGCTGCATCCCAAGCCGCCGCCGGAGCCGCCGAAGCCGAAACCGCCGATGACGCTGGCGCAGATGCCCGCTGCCTGCAAAGTCGTGCTGCACGCGCCGGATGCAAAGCCGTAGGGTGTGGGCTTGGCACGCGGCCGCCTCACACAGCTGTCGTCCCGGACAAGCGTAAGCGCAGATCCGGGCCCATACTCCCAGGAAGAAGTCGCAGCGCGAGGTGGCAACTCCGAGTCTTCGCCAAACAAGATCCTGTGGTTATGGATCCCGGATCGGCACGCGCTTGGGGCGCGCTTGTCCGGGATGACGAACTCGTTGATTGGTCGATTCCTCCCGAATGCGCTAGGATCGCCCCCGCCGTGCGGCCGTAAGCCCGCGGCATTTCGGGATGCGCATCCCGCCTCTGACAAAACCTGACTGCACGCCGCGCCTATGCGTGGCCAACGATGAGATTTGACATGCGCGTCCTCACCTTCCTTGCCGTGCTCACGATCAGCACGACCTCCGCCTTCGCTGCGGAGGAGCCCAGCGGCTGCGACAAGTTCAAATGGCCGATCGAGCGCGACCGTGCGGCACTGACCGCGCCTGACCGTGCCAAGCTGACCTCGGGGGCCGAGCAGGCCGCAGTCCCGTCCTCGGCGATCACGCTGGGCCTCGTCGCGCCTGCCGAAGCAAAACCGCCCTCGCCGCCGGAGCGGGCGCCGAAGGACGGCACCTTCGCCGGCTTCACCAGCATCAAGGCGGCCAAGGCCGGGCTCTACACCATCAGCCTGTCCTCGGGGGCCTGGGTCGATCTGGTCCAGGACGGGCATTTCCTCAAGCCCGTGGCCTTCAGCGGCGCGACCGATTGCGACGGCATCCGCAAGACCATGAAATACGAGCTTTCGGACAGGCCGTTCGTACTCCAGATCAGCGGCGCCAAGGACAATTCGCTGTCGATTTCGATCCTGCCGACCCAATAAGCGGGTCTGGTCAGACGAACCGTCGCCTTTGACCTGGGGCTCCGGCCTGCTATCTTCGAGGCTAGCGATATCCCTGCCGGCCGTAAGCCGTTGCGGGGGCACGTGGAGCAGCGCTTCCGCCCGTCGCGATCAACCACCCAACGCCAGATTTGCGCGTTCGTTTGCGCGCGCGGGCTCGCACGGAGCGCCCTCCATGTATCGTATCGCCGGACTTTTCACTGCCCTCGTCATGCTCGCGAGCCTCTCGCCTGCCAACGCCGAGGACAAGACCATCACGGTGTTCGCCGCGGCCTCGATGAAGAACGCGCTCGACGAGATCGACGCGGCCTATACGGCCAAGTCCGGCGTCAAGTTCAGCGTCAGCTACGCGGCGAGCTCGGTGCTGGCAAAACAGATCGAGCAGGGCGCGCCGGCCGACGTCTTCGTCTCGGCCGACACCGACTGGATGGACTATGCCGTCTCCAAGAAGACCATCAACGAGCCTTCCCGCGTCAACCTGCTCGGCAACAGCATCGTGCTGATCGCGCCGAAGGATTCCAAGATCGACAACGTCACCATCGCGCAAGGCTTTGATCTCGCAAAGCTCGCCGGCGACGGCAAGATCGCGACCGGCGACGTGAAGTCGGTGCCAGCAGGCAAATACGCCAAGGCCGCACTTGAGAAGCTCGGCGCCTGGACCGCCGCCGAACCGAAATTCGCCATGGCCGAGAGCGTGCGCGCAGCGCTGACGCTGGTCGCCCGCGGTGAGGCCAATCTCGGCATCGTCTATTCCACCGACGCCAAGGTCGAGCCTGGCGTGAAGATCGTCGGCACCTTCCCGGCGGATTCGCATCCGGCGATCATCTATCCCGTCGCGGCAACTGCCGCCGCGAAGCCCGAGACCAACGACTATCTTGCTTTCCTGCGCTCGACGGCCGCCAAGACCATTCTGGAAAAATATGGTTTCAAGTTCCTGATCAGCCCGACCACCTGATTCTTCGTGCTCGACATCTCTCCCGCTGAATGGACGGCGATCCTGCTCTCGCTCAGGGTTGCCGTCATCGCGACGCTGGTGGCAACGCCGTTCGGCATTGCGCTGGCATGGCTGCTCGCCCGCCGCGATTTTTGGGGCAAGTCGGTGCTGGATGCGGTCGTGCATCTGCCTCTGGTGCTACCGCCTGTGGTCACCGGCTATCTGCTGCTGCTCACTTTCGGCCGCCGCGGCCTCGTCGGCGGCTTCCTCGCCGATCATCTCGGCATCGTCTTCGCCTTCCGCTGGACCGGAGCTGCGCTCGCCTGCGGCGTGATGTCGTTTCCGCTGCTGGTGCGGCCGATGCGGCTGTCGATCGAGGCGATCGACCGCAAGCTGGAGCAGGCCGCGGAGACGCTGGGCGCAGCACCTTTCAAGGTGTTTTTCACGGTGACATTGCCGCTGGCGCTGCCCGGCGTGCTCGCCGGCATGGTGCTCGGCTTCGCCAAGGCGATCGGCGAGTTCGGAGCCACCATCACCTTCGTCTCCAACATTCCCGGCGAAACCCAGACGATCTCATCGGCGATCTATTCGCTGATCCAGACGCCTGATGGCGACGCGGCGGCAGGCCGGCTGGTCATCGTCTCCATCGTGCTTGCGCTCGGCGCGCTGATCGGGGCCGAATGGTTCGCGCGGCGAGCCACGCAACGCCTGCACGGGAATTGACCATGCTGCGCGTCGATGTCGAAAAACAGCTCGGTGAGTTTTCGCTGCACGCAACTTTCGCCAGCGAGGGCCGCGTCACCGGCCTGTTCGGCGCGTCCGGCGCCGGCAAGAGCTCGCTGATCAACATGATCGCCGGGCTGTTGCTGCCGGACCGCGGCACCATCGTCATCGACGGCGAGACCGTCGACGACACCGCATCGGGCATTCATGTGCCGACTTATCGTCGCCGCATCGGTTATGTCTTCCAGGACGCGCGGCTGTTTCCGCATCTCAACGTCGCGCAGAATCTCGACTATGGGCGGCGGATGAACCGCCTTGCGCACGATCCGGCACAACACACGCGCGTCGTCGAGCTGCTCGACATCGGCGCGTTGCTCGACCGCCGTCCCGGAAAGCTGTCCGGCGGTGAACGCCAACGCGTCGCGCTCGGCCGCGCGCTGCTCTCAAAGCCGCGCTTGCTGCTGCTCGACGAGCCGCTCGGCGCGCTCGATGAGGCCCGCAAGCTCGAGATTTTGCCGTACCTGGTGCGGCTGCGGGACGAGGCCAATATCCCCATGGTCTATGTCAGCCACGACGTCGCTGAACTCCGCCAGCTCGCAACGCAGATCGTGATGCTGCGGCAGGGCCGCGTGACGTCGTTCGGCGGGGTGAAGGTGCTGACGTAGCCCTTTCCCGTCATTGCGAGCGTAGCGAAGCAATCCAGAATCTTTCTGGGGAAAGACCCTGGATTGCTTCGTCGCAAGGGCTCCTCGCAATGACGACGGCGGAACTAAACGCCTGCCACCGACGTCCAGATCTCCGCAAGCTTCTTCCGCAGCGCCTGTCGCCGCGTCAGCGGTGCGGGGGTCTCGTCGTCTTCCGGCAGGCGCAGGCCGACGAGATTGACGCGGCCGCCGGAGATGCTGCGCGCGACGAGTACGATCTCGTCCAGCGGCAGCTCGGCGCCTTCCTTCGGCGCGCGGTCGAGATGGACGTCGAAGTAATCGGCCAGCGTCAGCTTGCCCTCGTCCTCGGTCACCTTCACGCCGTAGATCTCGGCCAGCTCGGCGAGCGTGTGCTCGCCCGAGACCATGAAGTCGCCGAGCAGATGCGGATCGGGCGCCGTGCTCGGCTGCATGTCGACAAAGAAGCGGTCGAGTGCCTCGGCCTTCTCGGGCGGGGCCAGCAGGTAGATGTAGTCGCCGGGGGCGACCGGCTCGGCTTCCACGGGCGTGAGGATGTGCTCGTTGCGGATCACCAGCGTCGGCTTCGACCAGGACGGGATCAGGCCGCGGCGGAAATACAGGCTCTTCGCCCGCACCGGATAGCCGACGAGCTGTTGCTCGAGCTGGCCGGGCAGATCCAGTTCGACACGACGTGGCCCGCGCTCGGCGCGCGGCAGCGCCACGTGCAGCCTGCGTGCGGCGGGCGCCAGCGTCCATCCCTGCAGCAGCAGCGAAATGATGACGACGACGAAGGCGACGTCGAAATAGAGATACGCTTTTGACAGACCGACCAGCATCGGGATCGAGGCCAGGAAGATCGCGACCGCGCCGCGCAGGCCCGTCCAGGCGATGAAGATCTTTTCGCGCCAGTTGAAGCGGAATGGCGCCAGGCACACGAACACCGCGATCGGCCGCGCCACCAGCATCAGCACGAATGCGACGCCGATCGCCGGCAGCACGCTGGAGCCCAGCCGGCTCGGCGACACCAACAGGCCCAGCAGCACGAACATCACGATCTGCGCCAGCCAGGTCGCGGCATCCAGGAACGCCACCACCGAATTATGCGCACGCGTCGGCCGGTTGCCGATGATGATGCCGGCAAGATAGACGGCGAGGAAGCCCGAGGCATGCATGATCTGCGAGCCGCCGAAGATCACGAGCGCGGCCGTGGTCACGAACGGCGCGTGCAGGCCCTGCGGCAGCGCGACCTTGTTGAGACCGATGACGACGAGACGTCCGCCGATCACGCCGACGACGGCGCCGAGCAACGCCTCCTGCACGAACTCCATCACCACATGGCCTGGCGAGCTCGAGCCCAGCGAGATGTATTCGACCAGCATCAAGGTGAGGAAGATGGCGAAGGGATCGTTGGTGCCGGATTCGGCCTCCAGCGTCGCGCCGACGCGCGGGCGCAGGCGAAGGCCCTGGGTGTGCACCAGGAGGAACACCGCAGCCGCGTCGGTCGAGGCCACCACGGCGCCGACCAGCAGCGATTCCGTCCAGTTGAGGTCGAGCGCGTATTTCGCGAACGGCGCCGTGATCAGCGCGGTCAGCAGCACGCCGACGGTCGCGAGCACCACGGAGGGCGCGAGCACGGTGCGGATGCTGGCAAAGCGCGTTTTCAGTCCGCCGTCGAACAGGATCAGGGCCAGTGCCACGGAGCCGACCAGATAGGTGGTGCCGACATCGCTGAACTGGAGCTGGCCGGGGCCCGCATCACCCGCCAACATGCCGATCGCGAGGAAGACCAGCAGCAGCGGCGCGCCGAAGCGCAGCGCGAGCAGGCTCGACAGGATGCCGGCCATGACGAGGACGGCGCCGAGCAGAATGGCGATGCTGAAAGAGTCGAGGGAAGCCATCCACCTTCCGGGTACAAATCGCTGGAATTGCATCCTTATCGTCGCCACACTCCTGCGCCAACCCATTTTCGCCAATCGCGGCAATCTGCCCGTATTTTGCGGCCTTAACGCGCTTCACTTCACGGTGTATCGATGGCCCGGCTGCAGCCTTTGTGGGATTCTGCTGCGCCTTCGAGTCAAACCCGCCCGACCGCTTCCCCGAGACCGCCAGATGGATATGGACCTCAAAGACCTCATGGAGTTCGTGCAGACGACTGCGCGCAGCGTCGGAGCTGAGATCTCCTCGCCCTGGTTCTACCTGCAGTTCGGGCTGATCCTGGCCGCGGCCGGGATCGCCTATGCGGCGGACGCCGGCGTTCACAACCGCCTCGACATGGGCTCGGTGGCCAACCGCTGGCCGCTGCCGCTCCGGCACTTCGCCCGTGTGATGGTCGCGAGCGCCTCGACGGCGGTGTTCACCCTGCTGGTGATCGTCTCGCGCATCGTGATGTATCATGCGACCTGGCCGAGCCGCAGCTATCTCCTGATGGTCGCCGCCAAGCTCGGGCTCGCCTGGCTTGCCATCAGGCTCGTGACCTCGGTGCTGCGCAATGCCTTCTTCGTCAAGCTGGTGTCGGTCACGGCCTGGTTCGTCGCCGCGCTGTCGATCCTCGGCCAGCTCGACACCACGGTCGACCTGCTCGACTCCTACGCCATCGTGCTCGGCGGTCTCAGGCTGACGCCGCTCCTCGTCCTCAAGGCCGGCGCACTGCTGATCTTCGCGCTCTGGCTCACCAACATCGCCAGCAATTTCGCCGAGAGCAAGATCAACTCGACGACCGATCTGACGCCGTCGGTCCAGGTGCTGCTGATCAAGATCATCCGCATCGGGCTGCTGGCGGTCGCGATCGTGATCGCGCTCGGCACTGTCGGCATCGACCTCTCCGCGCTTGCGGTGTTCTCCGGCGCGGTCGGCGTCGGTATCGGTATCGGCCTGCAGAAGATCGTCGCCAACTTCATCTCGGGCATCATCCTGCTCGCCGACAAATCGGTGAAGCCGGGCGACCTCGTCACCATCGGCGACAACACCGGCCGCATCAGCGCGATGAAGACGCGCTATATTTCCGTGGCCGCCGGCGACGGCCGCGAATTCCTGGTGCCGAACGAGGACCTGGTGACGCAGAAGGTCGTCAACTGGACCTATACCGACAAGAACACGCTGGTGAAGATCACCTTCGGCACCAATTACGACGCCGACCCGAAGCTGGTCTGCAGGCTCGCGATCGAGACCGCATCCGCCCATCCGCGCGCGCAAAAGGGCAAGCCACCGAACTGTCTGCTGACCGAGTTCGCGGAGGCCGGCATGAAGTTCTCGCTGACGCTCTGGCTGGCGGACCCCGACGGCATGGATGCCGTCAAGAGCGACGTGATGCTGGCGCTGTGGGACGCCTTCAAGCGGGAGGGCATCCGGGTTCCCTACCCGGTCCGCGAAATCCGCGTCCGCGGCGGGGCGCTGCCGGTCGAAACCACCGTAGAAGTCCCGAATTGAGCCTGCTTTCGGGCGCATGGCGGGTAGGGATTCTTGTTTTGACGCGTTTTCTTCACGCGAACCGGGTCCCACTTCGCTCGAAAACGCTATGGCTAAGCTTGCACCAAGGCCCGCAATCATTAAATTGGGGCTTGAAATCAAGCCTTTCCGCCCGTATCGGGCCCGAGCCAGAAGAACCAGCCCGCATGAGCTACGTCGAAGCCACCGATACCTCCCTGCGCAAGACCGGACAGATCAAGCTGCATGGGCCGAACGCCTTTGCCGGCATGCGCAAGGCGGGTGCTCTGGTGGCGAAGTGCCTCGACGAGCTCACCGACATCGTCGGCCCGGGCGTTCCGACCGATCGCATCGACGAATTCGTCCGCGAGTTCGCCTTCAGCCATGGCGCCTATCCGGCGACGCTGATGTATCGCGGCTATCGCTACTCGACCTGCACCTCGCTCAACCACGTGGTCTGCCACGGCATGCCCGGCGACCGTCCGCTCAAGGAAGGCGACATCGTCAATATCGACGTCACCTTCATCGTCGACGGCTGGTACGGCGATTCCAGCCGGATGTATGCGGTCGGCCCGATCGCGCGCAAGGCCGAGCGGCTGATCGAAGTGACCTATGAAGCGATGATGCGCGGCATTGCCGCCGTGAAGCCCGGTGCCACCACCGGCGACATCGGCCACGCCATCCAGAGCTTCGTCGAGCCGCAGGGCATGAGCGTGGTGCGCGATTTCTGCGGCCACGGTCTCGGCCGCATGTTCCACGACGAGCCGAACATCATCCATATCGGCCGGCCCGGCGAGGGCGTGCAGCTCAAGCCCGGCATGTTCTTCACCATCGAGCCGATGATCAATCTCGGCAAGCCGCATGTGAAGATCCTGTCCGACGGCTGGACCGCCGTGACCCGCGACCGCTCGCTGTCGGCGCAGTTCGAGCACTCGGTCGGCGTCACCGCCACCGGCGTCGAGATCTTCACGCTGTCGGAGCGGCACGGCGAGAAGCAGATCGGCTGATCTGCCGGCCTGGTGCCGTCAATCCAGCGTGAACAGCTCCGCGTCTTCGATCGCGTAATGCGCGAACAGAAAATCCCTGATGTTGACGATGCTGCCGTTCTCCCAGTCGAGCAGGACGAAGTAGCGCGGCGGGCCTGAGGGATCCTGCGGATCGAACATGATGATCGCAGGACGACGGTCGACGAAACCGGGAACGCAACGCCAGGGGCTGGTCTCGGCATAGCGCCCGAAATACGCGCTGACATCGCGGCGGCCGGCCCGGCGCGTCCGGTTGACCATCTCCAGGCACACGTCTTCGGCCAGCATGTCGCGCAAGGAATCGAAATCGCGCGCATTGAAGCGATCGACATAGTGCATCAGGCGCGCGCGCTCAGCCGTCTCCAGTTCGGGAGGCCTGACGTCGTCGGGCTCCGCCGCGAGTTCGCGCAGGCGAACGCGGCCGCGTTGCAGCGCGCCCTTGGTGGCCGGGACGCTGCCTCCCATGATGGCGCAGACCTCGTCGACGGAATAGCCGAGCACGTCGCGCAGGATCACCGCGCCGCGCTGCGCCACCGGCAGGCGCATGAAGGTGCCGAGGCTCGCGGTGACGGTCTCGCGTTCGGCCACGGGGCTGGTCAAAGCGGGGATCATGTCCAGATCTTCATCGGCATGAGCAGCGTTGTAGCGAGCGCGCCGGCGCAGGAAATCCAGCGCCGCGTTGTGGGCGATGCGGAACAGCCAGCCTTCCGGATTGTCCAGCGGCTCGGTCCGCGCTGCGGCCTCGAAGGCCTTGAGCAGCGCGTCCTGAAGCACGTCCTCGCCGTCAATGACGGAACCCGTCATGCGCGCGCAGTAACGATGCAACTGCGGCCGCATCTCCACTGCGAGGCGTTCGAGAGCCTGAAGGGCGGTCTGTCCGACCGCCCCCGCGCCATCGCCGGTCACATCGTCTGCCAAGCCAGGCCTCCCGTCATCCGTGCGGGTGATACGTCAATCGAGATCGCAGCGCCACACGCGGGTCAGGCATGGTTGACCTCGACGACTTCGCAGAGGATGGTCTCCGCCTTCGCGATCGCGGCCAGGCGCTGGATGTATGGCGCGAATTTCGGATCCTTGCGGAAATTCTCGATATCCGCAGCGCTCCGCCACTGCGAGTAGTTGACGGCTCTGCCGCCCTCCTTGCCGGCGTGGACGCTCGAGGAGATGAAGCCCGGCTGCTTGCTGAAGAAGTCTTCCGTGCCCTCTTTCAGGAGCTGGACCAGCTTCTGCTGGTTGTCGGGCTCGACCGTGAAGACGTTGACGAGGGTGGTGATGTCGCTGCCGGTGCGGATGGTGGCTTCCATGTTCGAGCTCCTGGTCTGGCTGTGGGACGGGACGATTTGGGCGGCGAGCAGGGCGCCGGCACCGAGGCCGGTGGCAACGACGACCCGCCGCGATGGCGTGGCTTTGATCTCTGGCATCGAGGTTCTCCTTCGAAGACTGTGCTGGCCGCTCGGCGTGGCCGATACCGCTGAGACGAACGGGAGATGAAAAGGAAACGGTCGGTGGCGATTTTTTTTCGTTCAGCCGCCTTTCAGCCGCCCTGCGTATAGACGGCATCGCGAATTTCGATCGGGAACGCACCAAAACCGCCCTCGAGCCCGGTGTTGGTGAAGGCGACGACGGTCAACTTCGCGCCGGGGTCGACGAAAAAGCTCTGGCCGTAGGCGCAGTTGAAGGTCCAGGTTCCCGCCCCTTGCGGCGATTTCGCCGAGGCGCTGTCCTTCAGGACAAACGCCCCGTAGCCGAAACCCCAGGCGGGAAGTCCCGTCGGCGTCAGCTCGCCGATCTGGTTGGCCGTCATCCGCTGCACTGTCGAGGCTTTCAGGACCGGAGCGCCCCCGAGGCGGAGCGCCTCGACAAGCCGGGCATAATCGCCGGCCGTGCTGACAAGGCCGGCGCCGCCCGATGGAAAGGCCTGATGATCGAGCGCGCGCGACGGCGACGCATGAATGATCCCGGGCCCCCGGAACGGCACAAGCTGCGGGTCCGCCATGCGCGCCGGCTCCGGCTTGCCGTCGACATAGGGCACCGCGAGCCGCGCTTCGTCCTCGACGAGAAAGGTCGTATCGCGCATCGCAAGCGGCGTCGTGACGAGGCGCCCAACGGCGTCCGGCAGCGGCTCGCCAGCTACCTTGGCGATGACGGCCCCGAGCACGTCGGTCGCGAGCGAATAGCCCCATCGCGTGCCCGGCTCGTAGAGCAGCGGCGCGGCCGCGATACGGCGGACCTCCTCATCGAGCGTGATATCGGAGCGGTCGAGGCCGTCGGAGATTCCGGCACGCTGATAGGGGCTGTCAGGCGGCTGCAGGAATCCATAGGAAAGCCCAGCGGTATGGGTGAGCAGATGATGGATGGTCATTGCAGGCACTTTTCCGTCCGCGGTCTGCGGCCGGAAATCCGGCAGCCATTTGGTGACCGGATCCCGCGGATCCAGCTGGCCGCGCTCGACCAGTGCCATGGCGGCGACCGAGACGATCGGCTTCGACAGCGAGGCAAGGCGGAACATGGCGTCCTCGCGCATCGGCGAAGCGGCCTCGCGATCCAGATGGCCAGCCGCGCGGCGATAGACGACGTCGCCATCCTGCATCACCAGCACAACGCTGCCGACGATGCGCCGCGCGGCGATGGCGCGATCGATCACCCCATCGAGGCGGGCCTTGCGCTCATTGGTTTCCGATTTCGCAGGCCGACTGAAGGTCGGCGCGGCCACGGCAAGGGTCGCGACGGCGCTGCGCGCAAGCACCGTGCGGCGTGAAAGACTTCGGAACGGCCACATCGATTGATCTCCATGACGAGCCCTGCCTGCCCGCCGGATGGCGCGCGGAATATGGGGAGCTCACGGAGAGCAAGACGAACGGGACGGGCCGCCGGAAACGGTGCGGTCGATTTTTTTTGCGAAGCGCTGGTGCCGGGGTTGAGGTCAGCCGCCGAAACCGCCGCAATTGACGGTTGCAAAAGCGATGATCCGCGGCAATGCTGGCGGGCGATGCCCGCCAAGACTGACGCCGACAAGAGCAAGCCGGAGGAGACGCCGCATTATCTCGGCCATCGCGAGCGGCTGCGCGAGCGCTTCTACAGCGCCGGCGCTGACGCGCTCAGCGACTATGAGCTCTTGGAGATGGCGCTCTTTCCGGCGCTGCCGCGGCGCGACACCAAGCCGCTGGCGAAGACGCTGATCAAGACCTTCGGCTCGTTCGCCGAGGTCGTCCACGCGCCGGTGGCGCGCCTGCGCGAGGTCGACGGCGTCGGCGAAGCCGCCATCAACCAGCTCAAGCTGATCGCCGCGGCGGCGCACCGCGTCGCCAAGGGCGAGGTCAACAGCCGCAACGCGCTGTCGTCCTGGAACGAGGTGATCGCCTATTGCCGCACCAGCATGGCCTTCGCCGACAAGGAGCAGTTTCGCCTGCTCTTCCTCGACAAGCGCAACCAGCTCATCGCCGACGAGGTGCAGCAGACCGGCACCGTCGACCACACCCCGGTCTATCCGCGCGAGGTGATCAAGCGCGCGCTGGAGCTGTCGGCGACCGCGCTGATCCTGGTGCACAACCACCCCTCGGGCGATCCCTCGCCCTCGCAAGCCGACATCCAGATGACCAAGGCGATCATCGACATCGCCAAGCCGCTCGGGATTTCGGTGCACGACCACATCATCGTCGGCAAGAACGGGCATGCGAGCCTGCGGGGGATGCGGCTGATCTAGCTCTTCTCCGCCTGCGACTTCAGTTGCCGCCGACGTCGATGCCCACGAGCTTCCAACCCTTCTTTACTGCCTCCTGCTCAGAACCCGACGCACCATAGAGCGTCTGGCTCACCGCATATGTGGTCTTTGCGAATTCGGCGAATGTCGCATTTGGGCCGAGTTTCAAGAGCGACTGATACGTCGTTCCAGCACATGATGAAGCTGTAGAACGGCAGGGTGCCGTTCGTGAGATCCGTGAACAGATTGGCGATCGGGACCTGCGTGACGTTGAATCCGGTCGGGTTCTTTTCGTACTGCTGGCTGAAGACCTGCGCGTTGAGCCAGTCGGTGTCGCAAATGCCGCCCGGCCAGTACATCTTCCAGGTCAAGCTGCTGTTATTGCTTTTGATCGCTCTCCAAACGGTGATTGGGTAGACCGGCGCGCTTGGCCACCCGCATGCCTGCCCAATCCAGCTCATTCGGACGCGCGGCTGATTTCGGCCCACGAATCGCGTAGCAGGAAACGGCATGAGCGATTGGCTGCACAATTTGCCGGTGCCCTTGATGGCGCTGGTGATCTTCGGCTTCACCTATCTTCTGGCAGCAGCGGTGTTCGCCGCCGTCGCGCTGGTTGCGACGAAGGAGCGTGCGGCATCGCTGAAAGCGATCTCGCCCGGCATGCTGCCGGTGCTCGGCATTATTTTCGGCCTGTTCGTCGCCTTCACCGCGGCGCAGGTCTGGGGTGACAGCGACGCGCCGGCGCCGCGGTGAGCCGCGAGGCCAGCGCGCTTCGGAGCGCCATGCTGCTCGCGGCCGGCCTGCCGGCGGAGCAGGACGCCAAACTACGCGGACTGGTGCACGACTATGTCGCGCAGGCCGTCGCGGAGGAATGGCCTGAGATGGCGCATCAGGAAGTCTCGCTGAAGGCGACACCGTCGGCGCTGGCCGAGGCCCTGCAGATCGTCGTCACGATGACGCCGCAAGGCCGCGCGCAGGAGACCACGCAGCGCGAGATCCTCGCTGCATTAGAGCAGGCGCTGGATGCGCGGAGGCAGCGCATCATCGTCAGCCTCGCCGCGGTGAACTCGGTGAAGTGGTGGTGCCTTTATCTTCAGGCCTTGTGCGAGCTGCTGGTGATCGGATTCGTGCATTGCGACAATCGCCTGGGATCGGCGATCGCGATGGGCCTGTTCGCGACCGGCGTCGCCACCTCGGTGCTGCTGATCGCGGCGCACGACCGTCCGTTCACCGGCCAGATATCGATCTCGCCGGAGCCGCTGCGCCAGATCATGCCTGAAGCGCCCGCAGGACGAAGTTGATTGCGCGGGCCACGCCCGCGCGGCATGGCAACTCAGTAGCAGTAACGCGGATCGACCGGGACGTAACGGCCGTCAGGACGCTGCATGTAGCAGCCGCGCTGATAGGCGTAATAGCCGGAACGGCGGCGCTCGCCTTCGGAGGCGATCGCAGCACCCGTGCCGGCGCCGACGACCGCACCGATGGCCGCACCGCGGCCACCGCCAAGCGCGCCACCCACAATCGCTCCGCCCAGGCCACCGATGATGGCGCCGCCGACAGCGTCCTGCGCCATCGCGTCATGGACCGGGACGGCCGTCGCAACCGAGAAACACACTGCAATTCCAAGGCGTCGAAGCATCCCGAATCCTCCATTTGATCGGGATAGTCATAGCGTTTGAAGCGATCCCGGGCCAGAAATTTCGCCCGAATCCGGCATACCCCCGACCCTTGCGCCAAGGCACCCGCCTGTCGCGACACCCAAGAGGGTGTCTGCCGCGATCATGCATCGATCCAGCGCTGCACGGCTTCGGCGGTGTCGGCGGGCGTTGTGTTGAAGCAGATCGCAGCCTGTGGTGCCAGGTGATGGACGAGGTTGAGCACCTTCTCGAACAGCAGCAGCCGCTCCTTCGGCTCGCGCAGGCCCGCGCCGATGACGACGCAGTCGAAGCGCTCGTCGCCCAGCGCCGCCGTCACGGCAGCTTCAGCGGTCGCATCGAGATCGATCAGGCAGCTTGTGACTTCGTAGCCGAGCCCGCGCAGGCGCAGTAGCTGCGCTTCGATATAGTTGCGCACGAGCGCCGGCGTGAGCTGCGGAAAGGCGCTGTAATCCGCGCTGCCAGGTTCGATGCCGATCGCAAGGACTCGCTTGGCCATGCACGATTCTCGATCTGGACCGTCTTGATTGCTAACGGACGGCCTCCCGACCGGTTCCCGCCGTGACCGCAAGCCCCAATACGGGAGGTCTTGCCGGGCTGTTCGGATGCCCGGCCCGGCCAATTCGCGCCCGGATCTCGCTCGCGCGCACCGCGAGGGGCGATCACCCGAGGTGACGACCTAGATGGCCTGATCGTCGAGTGCGGCGGCACGGCGCTGCATCAGCACACGCTCGCGTCCGTTGGTCGCGAGATGCGCGGCGGCTTCAAAGGCCTGCCGCGCTTCTGCGAGCCGCCCCAGCTTTTGCAGCAGATCGCCGCGAACCGCCGGCAGATGATGATAGGCCGCCAGCGCCGGCTCGCCGGCGACCGCGTCCAGCACCTCTAACCCGGCTTGCGGCCCCTCGGCCATGCCGACGGCGACCGCACGGTTGAGCTCGATGATCGGCGAGCGCACCAGTCGCGCCAGCTCGGCGTAAAGCTGCGCGATGCGCTGCCAATTGGTCGCTGCAGCCGTCTCTGCCCGCGCGTGGCACGCCGCAATCGCCGCCTGGAGCGCGTAGAATCCGCTCGATCCCCCAAGCTCGCCGGCGCGCTCGAGCGAGCGCAGGCCACGACGGATCTGCAGCCAGTCCCAGCGCGCGCGATCCTGCTCCATCAGCAGAACGGGATCGCCGTTCGCATCGGTGCGCGCATGGACCCGCGAGGCATTCAGGTCCATCAAGGCGACGAGGCCGTGCACTTCCGGCTCGTCCGGAGCGAGACCCGCGAGCACACGCCCCATGCGCAGCGCCTCGTCGCAGAGTTGCGGACGCAGCCATTCCTCGCCGTGCGCCGCGAGATAGCCCTCGTTGAAGATCAAATAGACGACCTCGAGCACCGAAGCGAGACGCTCCGACAGAGCATCGCCTGAGGGCGTCTCATAGGCGAGACCGGAATTCGACAGCATCCGCTTGGCGCGAACGATGCGCTGGGACATCGTGGCTTCGGGCACGAGATAGGCGCGCGCGATCTCGGAGGTGGTGAGGCCGCAGATCATGCGCAGCGCCAGGGCCGCGCGCGCCTCGCGCGACAGGATCGGATGACAGGCAGTGAAGATCAACCGCAGCAACTCGTCGCCGATGTCGTCGTCGAGCGCGGCATCGAAATCGGGCACGATCTCCTGCTCCTGCAACATGTCCCGCGCCAGCATGTCGTGCTTGTCGCTCAGCATCCGGCCGCGGCGCAGATGATCGAGCGCGCGGCGCCGTGCGGTCGTCATCAGCCAGGCGCCGGGATTGTCAGGGACACCGGTGGCGGGCCACGCTTCCAGCGCCGCCACCAGCGCGTCCTGGGTCAGCTCCTCCGCGAGCGGCACGTCGCGCAGCATCCGCGACAGCGTCGCGATCAGCCGCGGCTGTACGACGCGCCAGGTTGCGTGAATCGTGGCACGAATGGCTTGGTCGATGTCGGCGGCCGTCATCGCCGCCGACCGGGAGGCGCGCAGGTCGCCATCAGGCGTGCGCGGCTACAGCTGATTTCGCATCAACCTCGCAGGCTCCGTCCACGCCTGGCGTCGCGAACGCCCGCAATTCGCAGGTCCCGTCCCAACCCGGCATGTGATCGAGGTGCAGCTGCATGAATTCCTTGGCCATGGCCAGGGCTTCGGCCTTGTCGCGCAGCTCGAAAATGGCGTAGCCGCCGATCACTTCCTTGGCCTCGATGAAGGGGCCGTCGATCACGCTGAGCTCGCCGTCGACGATGTGCACACGCGCGCCGGTTGCAAGCGGCATCAAGCCGCCATTGTCGATCATCCGGCCGGCCTTGATTTCCCGCTCGGATATTTTCTGCATGGCCTCCATCAGCGCAGGGCTGGGGCCTTTCATGGGCTGGCTGGAGGTGACGATGTACATGAACCGCATGCAAAACTCCTGATAAGGCGAGACGCGGCCGGTTCGGCCGCACGATCAGCTCGCTATTGAGATGACGATCCAGCGCGGGCCGGGTCGACATGACATCAGAAAAAATTGGGCACGGAGCAGACAAGCTAACGGACGGACGCCTATTGGCGCAGCATGATCAGGGGATCGGCCGTATCGGGAACCCGCCGCCATTGCGCTTTGTCGTCGGCCTCGAACTGCCAGACCTCGCCCGATTTCGACATCAGGATGATCTGGCCACGCTCCAGCCGCCATTGCGTCGGGTTGAACTGGGCGATCGCCGCATCGCATTTCGGCTTGAGGAAGACCTGGAAATTGTCCTGGTCGGCCTCCGTGTTGGTCAGCGTTATCCCGCAGATCGGCTGGCCATTGCCCCGGACCATCGCCCAGTCGCCGATCATCTGGTCCATCGACTTGGCCATCGAGCGGGCGGCCGCGAGATCCTGCAGGATGTAGACGCCCTCGCCCTGGCGTAGGCCTTCGAAGATGCCGGCCTCGACCTCGGTGAAGTCGATCACGGATTCACCTGATGCATCCTGCAAGCGGACGATGTCGAGGCCCTTGACGCTCCAGGCGACGATATCCTTGGTGAAGGGCAGCGCGGCCTTGCAGGCCGGCTCCAGCTCGAGCTTGAAGCCTTGCGCGGCGGCATCGCCCTTCATGGTGACCACACAGGTCTTGCTGCGTTCGGTGGTCGAGAGCTCCCACTGCCCGACCATCTCCTTCTTCAGGCTCGTCGCATCCTGCGCACGCGCAGCGCCGATCGCGACCATGCAGGTCGCGACCGCGAATGAAACGACCCGAAGAATTTGCATCAGCGTCCCTTGAACGGAGTTTCGGCCACCGGCGTCAGCGGCGCCTTGCCTGAGAACCAGGATTTGAGATTGTCGACCACGAGCTGGTCCATGGCGTTGCGCGTGACGACGGAGGCCGAGCCGATATGCGGCAGCAGCACGACGTTCTGCATGGCCTTGAGCTCATCAGGCACATTGGGCTCGGCGGCGAACACGTCGAGGCCGGCGGCGAGGATGGTGCCCGACTTCAGTGCCTGGACCAGCGCCTGCTCATCGACGACAGAACCGCGCGCGACGTTGACCAGCACGCCGCGCGGGCCGAGCGCTTTCAGCACCTCGGCATTGATCATCTTGTTGGTCGAGGCGCCGCCGGGCACGATCACGACGAGCGTGTCGACGGCCTTCGCCATCTCGATCAGATCAGGATAGTGCTTGTAGGAGACGTCCTTGGACGGATTGCGCGAGTGATAGACCACCGGCACCAGCGAGGCATCGAGCCTGCGCCCGATCGCCTGGCCGATCCGGCCCATGCCGACGATGCCGACCTTACGGTCGCGCAACGAGCCCACACTGAGCGGATAGTTTTGGGTCTGCCAGAGGCCCGAGCGCACGTAGCGATCGGCCTTGATGAATTCGCGCACGGTGGAGATCAGAAGGCCCATCGCGACGTCGGCGACCTCCTCGGTCAGCACGTCGGGCGTGTTGGTGACGATGATGTTGTGCTCGGCCGCGTATTTGGCGTCGATATGGTCGTAGCCAACGCCGAAGCTCGCCACCATCTCGATCTTCGGCAATTGCGACAGCGAATCCTTGTCGGCGCGGACGGTGTGATAGGTCACCGCGACACCGCGGATCTTGTCGCGGATCGCCGGCGTCAGCCGCTCCAGGTCACCGCGCGTCTCGGCCTTGTGCACGACGAAATGGTCGGAAAACCCGTTCTCGAGGATCGGCCGCGCCGGCCCATAGATCAGAAGGTCGATCTTGTCGGACGAAATCGAACCGGTAGACATCAGGTTTCCTTTCCAAGCGCGCTCTCATGCCAGCGCCGCAAAACGAGGTGGGAAATTAGCGCCAGCACCCCATAGATGACAATCCCGGCCAGCGACAACAAAAGCAGCGCGGCGAACATGCGGGGTATGTTCAATCGGTAGCCTGACTCGGCGATCCTGTAGGCGAGGCCCGAGCCGGCGCCGGCCGTTCCCGCCGCGATCTCGGCCACGACGGCGCCGATCAGCGACAGGCCACCGGCGATGCGCAGACCGCCGAGGATATAGGGCAGCGCCGCCGGCAGCTTCAGGAAGCGCAGGGTCTGTGGCGGTGAAGCGCCATAAAGCTGGAACAGGCCGGCGAGGTTGCGGTCGACCGAATTGAGCCCGAGCGTGGTGTTGGACAGCACCGGGAAGAAGGCGACGATGAAGGCGCAAACGACGACGGCGGTCTGCTGCTCCAGATAAATCAGCAGCAGCGGCGCGATCGCGATAACGGGCGTCACCTGGAGCACGACGGCATAGGGGAACAGCGAATATTCGACCCATTTCGACTGGTTGAACAGCAGCGCCAGCGCGATGCCGCCGATGCTCGCGGCGATGAACCCTTCAAGCGTCGTCAGCAGCGTGGTGGCGAGCGATTGTGACAGGACCACCCAATCCTTGATCAGCGTCAGGAAAATCGCCGACGGCGCCGGCAGAACGTAAGGCGGAATCTCCCGGATGCGAACCACGAGCTCCCAGGCGGCGAGACCGGCCGCGAACACGATGATTGGAAGCACGAAGCGCACTGCGCTTCGTGCGCCTGACGGGTTTGCGGCGATTGAGGCTTGCGCGCTCATAGCAGCGACTGCCCCTGATAGGACGGTGCCAGCGCGGCCGAGACTCTGCGGCAGTAATCGGAATAGGCGGCCGAGGTACGAAACTCCTCGCCGCGCGGCTCGACCGTCTCGATGCGGATGTCGGCCTGGATACGGCCGGGCCGCGCCGTCATCACCACGACGCGCTGCGACAGATAGACTGACTCGAACACCGAATGGGTGACGAAGATGACGGTCTTGCCAAGGCTGCGCCACAGCACGAGCAGATCGTTGTTGAGGCGGAAGCGCGTGATCTCGTCGAGCGCCGCGAACGGCTCATCCATCAGGAGGATGTCAGGATCGGTGACGAGCGCGCGGGCGAGTGAGACCCGCATCTTCATGCCACCGGACAGTTCGCGCGGAAACGCCTCGGCGAAATCGGCCAGCCCGACGCTGGCCAGCGCCGCATCAGCGCGCGCCCGCCCCTCGGCCTTCGGGATGCCGCCGAGCTTCAGCGGCAGGCGCACGTTCTCGCGCACACTGGTCCAGGGCATCAGGGTCGGCTCCTGGAACACGAAGCCGATGCCATGACCTTGCCGAATATGACCGATTTGCACCTCGCCCTCGTGGCGCGACACCCGCACCGTGCCTGACGATGCCGGGCTTAGTCCCGCAATCAGCCGCAGCGCCGTCGACTTGCCGCAGCCGGAAGGGCCGAGCAGCGAGATGAACTCGCCCTTGCTCACCGCGAGGTCGAGCGGGCCAAGCGCCGCGACGCCGGTGTCGTAGACCTTCGTCACGCCGCGCAGGCTGACGGCAAGCGCCGTCAGGCTGGCCTCGACCGTCGACGAAGGTTTCGCTGACGACATCAACGCTGGCGCTACGGCTTGGCGGGGCGCAGCTCGACGCCAACGCCCTTGTTGACGAAGCGCAGCGTGTAGGACTTGCGGAAGTCGAGATCGCTCTTCACGACGCCGGCCTTCACCATCTTGTTGAAGAAGGAGGTGTAGCGATCGTCGCTCATCGCGCCGATGCCGCTCTTCAGGCTGTCGCCGGAATCGACGATGCCGTACTCCTTCATCTTGGCGACGGAATAGGCGAGCAGATCGTCGGTCATTTCAGGATTGAGCTTCTTGATCATGGCATTGCCGGCGGAATTGTCGCGGTAGATGTAATTGTACCAGCCGACGATCGAGGCATCGACGAAGCGCTGCACCAGGTCCGGCTTCTTCTCGACGATGTCGCGGCGGGTCTCGATCAGCGTCGAATAGGTGTTGAAGCCGGCATCGGCGAGCAGGATGACGTTTGGCTTGAAGCCGCCGGCCTTCTCGACCGCGAAGGGCTCGGAGGTGACATAGCCCTGCATGGCACTCTTGGGATTGGCGATGAAGGGCTGCGGATTGAAATTATAGGGCCGGACGTTCTTGTCGCTGAAACCATATTCGGACTTGAGCCACTGGAAATAGCTGCTCATGCCTTCCTTGGAGACGAACAGCGTCAGCGGCTTGAGGTCCTCGAGCTTGGTGATCTTCGCATCCGGCTGCGACAGCAGCACCTGCGGATCCTTCTGGAACATCGCGGCGATCGTCACCACGGGGACGTTGTTGGCCACGGCGTCGAACGACATCAGCGTGTTTGCGGCCATGAAGAAATCGATCTTGCCGGCGATCAACAGCATCCGGTTGTTCTCGTTCGGCCCGCCCGGCACGATGCTGACGTCGAGGCCGTATTTCTTGTAGGTGCCGTCGGCGACCGCCTGGAAGAAGCCGCCATGCTCGGCCTCGGCGACCCAATTGGTGCCGAACGTGACCTTGTCCAGGGTCTCGCTGCGCGCCGGCAGGATCGATACGACAGAGGCCAGCAAGCCTACCGTTAACGCTCGCCGCAGATGGGAAGGGCTCATCAATGCACTCCGTGGATCGCTTCTAGCCGATGTGACAACAACGCGATAAAACCGCAACAACATCAGGGGACGCGAGCCGGCCGGGCCCGCGTCCCCTGATAACCCCAAACTACGTGACAAATTCGGGCAAAGAAACCTTGATGACGCCTTCCCGCGACTGGACCGAGATCCGCTGGGCCGATGCGAGCGCCGCGGACATGTCGCGCTGGATCGCGGTGCTGCCGCTGGCGGCAACCGAGCAGCACGGCCCGCATCTGCCTGTCGAGACCGACGTGCTGATCGCCGAGGCTTATCTTGCGCGTGTGCGTGAGGTGCTGCCCGCAACCCTTCCTGTGACGTTCCTGCCTGTTGAGCCCGTCGGCATCTCCACCGAGCATATCGATTATCCCGGCACGCAGACGCTGCCGACCGAAGTGGCGCTGAGGCGCTGGACGGGAATCGGCGAAGATATCGCGCGACGCGGCGTGAAAAAACTCGTGATCATCACCAGCCATGGCGGCAACAGCGCGGCGATGATGCTGGTGGCACAGGATCTGCGCGCGCATCAAAAACTGTTCGTGGTGACGACGTCATGGTCGCGCCTGTCGGCTGCGGACAAACTGTTCCCGTCGGAGGAAGTGCGTCACGGCATTCACGGTGGCGCGGTCGAAACCTCGATCATGCTGGCGCGCTATCCGGATCAGGTGCGTGCCAACGCGATCGCGGATTTTCCCGCGAGCAGTATCGCGATGGAGCAACAATATCGCTGGCTCTCGACGCAGCGGCCCGCGGCCTTTGCCTGGCAGGCGCAGGATCTGCATCCGAGCGGCGCGATCGGCAATGCGACGCTGGCCGTGCCGGCGAAGGGCGAGCAACTGCTCGACCAGGGCGCGCACGCGTTCTGCGAGCTGCTGACCGAGGTCGATAACTTCGACGTGAACAGGCTCGCCAAGGGGCCCCTCGGCTAGCTCTCATCCATCTGAAATCATTCGAGAAAGAGCCGGAGAGGCTGACCGGATCGCGCGCGCTCGAACCTGATCCTTCAAGCCTCCGTCCAACTGGGCACGCGGACCACAACGGACCGTCTCAACCCGGATGGAGTTTCACATGTCGATCAAGACCAAGATTGCCGCCATCGCTTTCGCCGCCCTTGCCGTCACCGGCACCATGGTGTCCACCACCTCGCAGGCGCAAGCCAAGCCGCCCGGCTGGGTCTGGGGTGTGGGCGCCGGCATCGCCACCGCCGCTGTCGTCGGCTCCGCGATCGCCGCCAGCAACGACCCCTATTACTACGGCTATCACCGCTGCGGCTGGGTCGCCCAGTACAACGCCTTCGGCCAGTATGTCGGCCGCGTTCGTACCTGCTACTGATCTGAGTACCTGAGGCCGATCTTACGTGGATCCTGCGTCCGACACGGGCGCCTCATCCACCCCGTGTCGTGCCCCCGACCCCGCCCGGCTGTCCCCCCGGGCGGGGTCATCCTTTTTCGGGCGCGGGGAATTCGTTGCAATACCGTCACATAACGGTGCGAACGATCCCCTGCGACATTCTGGACTAGTTGCTATTGCGAATGATTAGCAATAAGGTTCCAGGCGCGGGGCGGGATGAAATCGCGTCGAGACGAGTTCATCTCGTTCGATCGCGTGCCAAACCAAGACCCTGATGACAGGATCGTCGCGAATCGGCAGGGATGTCGCGGCGGCTGGGTTACATTCGCGCGTCTTTCGGGGCGTGCTCGGGGGCGTGCGTTTTGACGTTGAGAAGTCACCGTTACAGGTACTTTCGGACAGCCGCGGCGATCGCCTCGGGTGTGCTCGCGCTGCCGGCTGCCAGCCTTGCCGCTGACCTGCCGCTGAAGGCGCGCGCCGCCAAGACTGTCTACGACTGGACCGGCTTCTATGTCGGCGGCCACGTTGCGTACGGCAATGCGGGGTTCGGTCCCGGCACCAATCCCCTTCCAGAGCAAGGCGCGCTGCTGCCTCACAGCGCGACCGGCTTCAGCGGCGGCTATCAGCTCGGCTACAACCGCGAACTCGCCAACCGCGTCGTGCTCGGCATCGAAGCAGATGCAACGTTCACGGGTCCGACCGACGGCCCGGCGCTGGCGCGTTCGCCGGTGCCTTTCAACACCACGATCGACTATGTCGGCACCGTGCGCGGCCGCGTAGGCTATGCGTTCGACCGCTTCATGCCCTACGTTACCGGCGGCGTCGCTTGGGGCCACACGCACATCAACGTCAACGACGCCGACGGCGTCACGCCGCTGTTTCCTGTTGGCCACTACCAGGCTGGGTGGACTGCGGGCCTCGGCCTCGAATATGCCGTCAGTGGCAATTGGACCGCGAAGGCCGAATACGAATATGTCGACCTGTCGCGCAAGACTTACGACCTCAGCGGCTTTGGCCTCGGCAGCGTCAATGTCGATCCGCGCATCCATCTGTTCAAGCTTGGCCTGAACTACCAGTTCGGTGACACGCCATGGATGCCCGCGGTTGGCAAACCCAAGCTGCCCGAGTCCGACGACTGGAATGTGCACGCCCAGACGACCCTGCTGCCGCAAGGCTACGGGCCGATCCGTTCGCCCTATGCGAGCCCGCAGAGCCTGCCCGGTGGCGGCCAGTTCCAGGCGACATGGACCACGACGGCGTTTCTGGGCGCGCGGCTCTGGGATGGCGGCGAGGTCTATTTCAATCCGGAGCTCGCGCAGGGCTTTGGCCTCAACGGCACGCTGGGACTCGCCGGCTTCTCCAACGGCGAAGCGCAGAAGGCCGGCGCGCCGTTCCCGAAGATTCGCGCGCAGCGCTATTACTTCAAGCAGACCTTCGGGCTCGGCGGTGAGCAGGAAGCGGTCGAGGACGGACCGAACCAGCTCGCCGGCAAGCGCGATATCGACCGCGTCACGCTGATCGTCGGCCGCTTCGCCGTCGGCGATTTCTTCGACGGCAACTCCTATGCAAAAGACCCGCGTGCCGATTTCATGAACTGGGCGATGTGGGCCTCGGCCGCTTACGACTTCCCGGCCGATCTGCCCGGCTACACCCGCGGCGGCGTGGTCGAGTTCAACCGCAAGGACTGGGCGATCCGCGCCGGGCTGTTCCAGGTGCCGTCCGCGCCGAACAGCGATGTGCTGACCTTCAAGACCGGCGGCTCGGTGGTCGAGTTCGAGGAGCGTCATACGCTGCTCGAGCAACCCGGCAAATTGCGCGTCGGCGTCTTCGCCAACAGCGGCAACACAGCGAACTACCGCGAGGTCGTGGATCTGGCTGCAGCCAATCCCGCGCTCGATATCAACACCATCACGTTCGCGGATCAGCGCACCCGGCTCAAATACGGCTTCTATGTCAATCTCGAGCAGCAGATCGTCAACGACGTCGGACTGTTCGCGCGGGCGAGCTGGAATGACGGCCGGAACCAGATCCTGTCTTTCACCGACATCGACCGCAGCCTCTCGGGCGGCCTGTCGATCAAGGGCAGCCGCTGGGGACGACCGGACGACACGGTCGGCATTGGCGGCGCCATCAACGGCCTGTCGGCCGCGCATCGCGACTTCCTCGCAGCCGGCGGCACGGGTCTCTTGATCGGCGACGGCCAGCTCAACTACCGCACCGAACGTATCCTCGAGGCCTACTACGCCTATCAGGTGATCAAGGGCGTGACGCTGACCGCGGACTATCAGCTCGTCGTCAACCCCGCCTACAATGCCGACCGCGGACCAGTGTCGATCTTCTCGGGCCGCATGCACGCGGAGTTCTGAACCTCCGCAGACACATTCCGGCCCGGTGCGACAATTTGGTCGGAACCGGGCAAAGCGCGCGTTGTCTTCATATATAACTGGCTTGGTCCGGCGTCCGCCGGATCGCGTTCCCTCCCCCTGCGCACAATGTTGTCTGTCGAACTCATCATCGTCGTCGTCCTGATCGTCATCAACGGCCTGCTCTCCATGTCGGAGCTCGCGGTGGTTTCATCGCGCCCCGCGCGGCTGTCGCTGTTGGCCGCCAAAGGCGTGCGCGGTGCCGAGCGCGCGCTGCGGCTTGCTGCCGATCCCGGCAAGTTCCTTTCGACCGTGCAGATCGGCATCACGCTGGTCGGCGTGCTCTCCGGCGCCTTCTCCGGCGCGACGCTCGGGCAGCGGCTGACGCAATGGCTGGTCGAGTTCGGCATGTCGTCAGGCATTGCCGACGTCGTCGGCGTCGGCTTGGTCGTCACCATCATCACCTATGCGACACTGATCGTCGGCGAGCTGGTGCCGAAGCAGGTGGCGCTGCGCGACCCCGAAAGCATCGCGGTCAAGGTCGCGCCGGCGATGCATGTGCTGGCGCGGGTCTCGCTGCCGCTGGTGTTTCTGCTCGACCTCTCCGGCAAGCTGATCCTCACCCTGCTCGGTCGCGGCGGCAAGGCGGAGGAGAAAGTCTCGGAGGACGAGATCCATCATCTTGTCAACGAGGCCGAAAGCGCCGGCGTGCTCGAGCCCGGCGAGAAGGAAATGATCGCGGGTGTGATGCGGCTCGGCGACCGCCCGGTCGGTGCCGTAATGACGCCGCGCACGGAGGTCGACGAGATCGACCTGAACGACGATCAGGCGGCGATCCAGGCACTGATCGCCAAGAGCCCGCATTCGCGTTTTCCCGTCTGCGACGGCGATCGCGACACGCCGATCGGCGTGCTCCAGGCGAAGGACCTGCTGGTCGCGTATATGAACGAGCGGACGCCGGATCTTCGGGCGCTGGTCCGCGAAGCGCCAAGCATTCCTGCGTCAGCCGATGCCCGCGACGTGCTGGCGATCCTGAGGGCTGCGCCGGTTCATGTCGGTTTCGTCTACGACGAATACGGTGCCTTCGAAGGCGTGGTGACAGCGGCCGATATTCTGGAATCGATCGTCGGCGCGTTCCATTCCGAGGAAGGACCGCCGGAGCCGGCCTATGTCAGGCGCGAAGATGGCTCGCTGCTCATCGAGGGCTGGATGCCGGTCGACGAGTTCGGCGATCTGCTCAGCATCGCGCTGCCGCCGCATCACCGTTACAACACGGTCGCTGGCCTTGTGCTCCAGCAATTCAACGTGCTGCCCAATGTCGGCGACGCCTTCGATCTCAGTGGCTGGCATATCGAGGTGGTCGATCTCGATGGCCGACGGATTGACAAGATCCTGGCGAGCCGGCGGGGTGAGGTGGAGACAGGGTGAGCTCCAATCTCAACTGTCGTCCCGGACAAGCGCGCCTCAAGCGCGCGCCGATCCGGGACGACAGCGGAGTTTGTTGCGCGAACTCGCATCACAGCCCCCCTCACCCGAACCGCACCCCGATCCGCTTCTCCTTGCGCCACACCACCGTGCAGGGCAGGTGCACGCCCTCGGCCTTGATGTTCAGGGTGAAATGCTCGGGAATCCCGACCGGGCTGGTGACGTCGAGGGCGGCGCCGGTGTCGGAGAAATTGCGGATGGTGCAGTCGATCGCACCGCCGCCGAACTCGATCGTTCCGGCCTTCAATACGCGATGCCTGGCCTTGTTGCGGCGCTCTTCGTCCATCGCGACAGTTTACATCCCAAGCTGACACAAAGGTTAAAATGCAACCCTGTTACAGGCGAATTTACGCCGCCGCCGACGCAGCCTTATCATGCCGCAAGGCCGGGAACCTCACGGCAACGGCTGGAACGACGCCGCCTGGGCCAACCGCCAGGCATCGCGGAAGCGCGGGTCCTCGGTGCCTTCGAGCAGTTCGCCAGGCCGCAGCGCCGGATAGAGCTGTGCAAAGGTTTGCACCTTGGTCGTCGACGTCCGCTGACTGAAGTGGATCGGGCGCAGCTGTTGCGGATGTTCGAGGCCGGCCGCGGCGATCAGCTCGGTCAGCGAGTGCAGCGTGGCGTGGTGATAATTGTGCACCCGGTCGATCTTGAGCGGGACGTAGAGCGCGCGCGCCCGGGTCGGATCCTGGGTCGCGACACCGGTCGGACAGCGGTCGGTGTGACAGCTCAGCGACTGGATGCAGCCGAGCGAGAACATGAAGCCGCGCGCCGAATTGCACCAGTCGGCGCCGATCGCCATCGCGCGCGCCATGTCGAAGGCGGTCGCGATCTTTCCTGATGCGCCGATCTTGATGCGGTCGCGCGCATTGATGCCGATCAGCGCGTTGTGGACGAAATTGACGCCCTCGCGCATCGGCATGCCCAGATGGTCCATGAATTCAAGCGGCGCCGCACCGGTGCCGCCTTCATTGCCGTCGACGACGATGAAGTCAGGATAGATGCCGGTCTCCAGCATCGCCTTGCAGATCGCCAGAAACTCCCAGGGATGGCCGATGCAGAGCTTGAAGCCGGCCGGCTTGCCGCCAGAAAGCCGTCGCATCTCGGCGACGAACTGCATCATGCCCGTGGGAGTCGAGAAGGCGCGATGCGAGGCCGGCGAAATGCAATCCTCGCCCATCGCGACGCCGCGGATCTTGGAGATTTCTTCCGAGACTTTCGCCGCCGGCAGCACGCCGCCGTGGCCGGGCTTGGCGCCCTGGCTGATCTTGAGCTCGACCATCTTGATCTGGTCCTGGGTCGCCACGCGCGCGAACGCCTCCGGATCGAAGGTGCCGTCGAGATGGCGGCAGCCGAAATAGCCGGAGCCGATCTCCCAGATGACGTCACCGCCCATCTCGGCGTGATAGGGGCTGAAGCCGCCCTCGCCGGTGTCATGGGCAAAGCCGCCCTTCTTGGCGCCGGCATTGAGTGCGCGCACCGCATTGGGACTGAGTGCGCCAAAGCTCATCGCCGAGATGTTGAACACCGAGGCCGAATAGGGCTTTGCGCAGTCCGGCCCGCCGATGGTGACGCGAAACTTCTCCTCGGCGTGCGCCTTCGGCGCCACCGAGTGGTGCATCCACTCATAGCCCTCGCGATAGACATCCTCCTGGGTGCCGAACGGACGCTTGTCGAGCTGCATCTTGGCGCGCTGATAGACCACCGCGCGGGTGTCGCGCGAGAACGGCATGCCGTCCTTCTCGCTCTCGAAGAAATACTGCCGCATCTCCGGGCGAATTTCCTCCAGGAGGAAACGGATATGCGCCGAGATCGGGTAATTGCGCAGCACCGCGTGACTCTTCTGCATGAGGTCGCGGACGCCGAGCAGCGTCAGCGCGCCGAAGATGCAGATCGGGACCAGCAGGATGTCGAAGATCCGGCGGTCGGCGATGGCGATGCCGATCAGGAGTGCGGTGATGACCGCGCAGATCGTCAGGATGATGAAGCGTGGCGAGAACGGAAGCAGCAGGGTCTCCATGATCCCCTCTTCCGCCAACGGCAAACGTTTGGGCGATTCCTGCGTCTTGTTGTTGTCGGCCACGATTCCCACCCTCTCGCCAGCATGAGGCGGTACGATACGCCCGCACCCGTCATACGGCTATGACGCAGCGCTTGTTTCAGGCTAGCGAAATCGGCCGAGAAAAATCAATCCACCGAGAGGTTAGGCTGCTGCAGTGCAGCAGAGGGGTAGAAGCAGCACAGGGCAAGATAGGGCCGTGCTGGCCACAACTGAGCCGTCATCCCGGGCAAGCGTAAGCGCAGCCCCGGGATCCATAACCACAGGATTTCGTTGTTGGAAGAAGGTGTCACTCCGAGTCCTCGCATAGCCGCTTCCTGTGGCTGTGCGACGAGCGCAAGCACTCGCGCTGGGGTCCCGGATCGGCGCTCCGCTGCGCTTGTCCGGGACGACGAGTTGGGTGTGACGCGAAATCGCGCCACCCATTCAACAACCCTTAGCGCTCGACGAAGGCCTTCTCGATCACGAAATGGCCGGGCTTGTTGCCTGAGCCCTCGACGAAGTCGCGGCTTTCGAACATCACCTTCAGCTCTTCCAGCATCGCCGGGCTGCCGCACATCATGATGCGGTCGGTCTCGATGTTGAGCGGGCCCTGGCCGATATCGGTGAAGATCTGCTCGGAGTTGATGAGGTCGGTGATGCGGCCGCGGTTCTTGAACGGCTCGCGGGTCACGGTCGGATAATAGATCAGCTTGTCGGCGAGCAGCTCGCCGAACAGCTCGTCCTCGCGCAAATTCGCGACCAGCTTCTCGCCGTAAGCGAGCTCGGAGACCTGACGGCAACCGTGCACCAGCACGATGCTCTCGAACTGCTCATAGACCTCGGGGTCCTTGATCAGGCTGGCGAAGGGCGCAAGGCCGGTGCCTGTCGAGAGCAGCATCAGCCGCTTGCCGGGGATGAGATTGTCGGTGATCAGCGTGCCGGTCGCCTTGCGGCCAACCAGGATGGTGTCGCCTTCCTTGATCTTCTGCAGGCGCGAGGTCAGCGGACCGTCCTGCACCTTGATCGAGAAGAACTCGAGCTCTTCCTCGTGATTGGCGCTGGCCATGCTGTAGGCGCGCAGCAACGGACGGCCGTCGACCTCAAGGCCGATCATGGCGAACTGGCCGTTCTGGAAGCGGAAGCCGGTGTCGCGCGTGGCGCGGAAGCTGAACAGCGTGTCGGTCCAGTGCTGGACGGAAAGAACTTTCTCTCGGTAAAACGCGCTCATGATTTTCGATATTCCGAATGTCTTGCGGTTTTCGGGCAAAAGCGCTGCCCGGCCCTGAAAACGGGGCAAACACCATTGCCATGGCGGAGGATTTCGCGTGTGTGATCTACGCCATTGAGACCAATAATCAACCTCGTTCCGGATGCAATTGATGCGGGTCAAACCGGCATTTGCGGCGGAAATGGTCACATCATTAACGGATCTGCTGTCGGAGGCGCGCAAAGGGCAATTTCTTTTCCCTTTCGGGCGCGAAAGCAGCACTTAATTTCCGTCGCGCTCGCGAGAATTTCATTAAGAATAGCTCTGACTTTCACCTCGCCTTGGCGCCATTTCCCGCATTTCTGCGGTTTTTGGCGCCCCGGAACGACCGAAGCGCATGACAAGCAGTGAACGGATATTCGTCCAAGCGATCAGGCGCTATGGGGCGCGCCATGGCGTTGACGTCGACGTGCGCGCGGGTGGCTGGCTGATCACGATGCGCCGCGGCGAGATGCGTCGCTTCGCCTTCGGCTACGACATCGGCCTCAACAGCGCGATCGCGCATCGCCTCGCGAACGACAAGTCCGCGACGTCGGAGGCGCTGTCACTCGCTGGCGTGCCCTGCATTCCGCATCACCTCTTCCTCAATCCGAAGCTGGGCGAGAAGGTTGTCGGCCCCGCCTGGCGAGAGACCATGCTCGCGCTGCTCGAAGCCCATCCGCAAGGCGTGGTGGTGAAGCCAAATGAAGGAACGTCGGGGCGCTCGGTGTTCAAGGTGACGACGGCGGCAGAGCTCGAGCACGCGGCTGGCGAAGTCTTTTCGATGAGCACCGGGCTCGTGATCTCGCCCTATGTCGCGATCGAGGAGGAGGTCCGAGTGATCCTGCTCGATGATGCGCCGCTCGTCGTCTACAGCAAGCAGCGTGGCTTGGACTGGCGGCACAATCTCGATGCCGGTGCCAAGCCGTTGCTGTTGGAAGAAGGTGAGGTTCGCACAGCCTGCGTGAAGCTCGCGATCGATGCCGCGCGCGCCATCGGCATCGTCTTTGCGTCGATCGACGTGGTGCGCGTGGATGGTGACTGGCGCGTGCTGGAAATCAATTCCGGCGTGATGATGGAAGCGCTGGCGAAGCTGCATCCCGAGCTGGTGCAGGCGGCGTACGATGCGGCGCTGGATCGGGTGTTTGGGGACAAAGGCTGAGCACTCAGCACTCGCTCCCCTTCTCCCCTTGCGGGAGAAGGTGGCGCGAAGCGCCGGATGAGGGGTTCTCTCCATTCGCGAGACTGCTCGTGAGGATAGAGACCCCTCACCCGGCTTCGCTATGCGAAGCCACCCTCTCCGGCAAGGGGAGAGGGTGCACCTAGCTCGCGGCTTAATTATTCGCGCTGGCGGAATCGTCCATCGCCTTGAAGGCTTCTTCCAGCTGCAGCGAGATCGGCACGTTCATTTTCTCGCCGGTCGGCATGCGTGCGATGAACCATTTGTTGTAGAGCGGCACGAGATCGTGGTTGGAGCCGAGCTTGCGGAAGGTGCGCTCGACCACGGCTGCCAATTGCGGCTCGCCCTTGCGGAACATGATGCCGTAGGGATCGTAGGACAGGTAATCGCCTGTCACGCGGAACTTGTCCTGCGACTTGTGGCGGACGATCAGGCCCGAGAGCAGGATGTCGTCGGTCGCAAACGCGTCGGCCTTGCCGTCGACCAGCATCTGGTACGACTGCTCGTGGTCGGCGCCGACCGCGATGTTCAGGCCCAGCGAAAGCTTCTTGTCGGCCGCCTGGACCGCCTGCTCGTTGGTGGTGCCTTTCGTCACCACCACGGTCTTGCCCTTCAGGTCGTTCAGCTGTTGGATGCTGGAGGCCTTCGGCACCATCAGCTTGGTGCCGGCGACGAACATCAGCGGCGAGAAGGCGACGCGCTTGCCGCGCTCGGAATTGGCGGTGGTCGAGCCGCATTCGAGATCGATCTTGTTCTGGAGCACCGCGTCGATGCGATCATCCGAGGTGACCTTGACGTAGTCGATCCTGAGATTGGGATCGTCGACCTCGACGCCGATCTCCTCGACGATGGCCTCGCACAGCTCGAGGCTGTAGCCGATCGGCCTGCCCGACGGGTCGAGGAAGGAGAACGGCGGCGAGCTCTCGCGATAGCCGAGCCGCACGGCGTGCGCGTTCTTGATGGCCAGCAGCGACGGGCTAAGCCCTTCGCTGCCGCCGGTCTGGGCGGAGGCACCTGATGCCAGCAGGCACGCTGCCAGCAACAGGCCGCTCGAAATCGCCGTCAAAGGGCGCATGACGCACTCCCGTCAATGGCCGGCCATCACGGGCACTTCGCCCGGCACCATGTCCTCAGGCACCGCATCGCCCGGTCCCATCGCATGCTCGGGCCCAAGCTCGCCTTCCCACTTGGCCACGACCGAGGTCGCCAGCGTATTGCCGATCACGTTGGTGGCGCTGCGGCCCATGTCGAGGAAGGTGTCGATGCCCATGATCATCAGCAGGCCGGCCTCGGGGATGTTGAACTGCGCCAGCGTCGAGGCGATCACGACGAGGGAGGCGCGCGGCACGCCGGCGACACCCTTCGAGGTGATCATCAAGGTCGCCAGCATCGCGAGCTGCGTGCCCAGCGGCATGTCGATGTGATAGCTCTGCGCGATAAAGATGCTCGCGAAGGTGCAATACATCATCGTGCCGTCGAGATTGAAGGAATAGCCGAGCGGCAGCACGAAGCTCGAGATGCGTGACGAGGCGCCGAACCGGTTGAGGCCTTCCAGTGTCTTCGGATAGGCCGCTTCCGAGCTCGCGGTGGAGAACGCGATCATCAAGGGCTCGCGGATCAGCCTGAGCAGATGGCTGTAACGCGGCCCGATCACGATGAAGCCGACGATCACCAGGATGCCCCAGAGGATGAAGAGCGAGAGATAGAAGCCGCCCATGAACACGATGAGCTTCCAGAGCACCAGCAGGCCGTTCTTGGCAACGGTGGCGGTGATGGCGGCCCAGACCGCGAACGGCGCGAACAGCATCACATAGCTCGTCACCTTCAGCATGATGTGGCCGAGGTCATCAATCAGTGCCAGGATCTGCTTGGAGCGCTCCGGCAGCGCACCCATCGCCACCGAGAAGAACACCGCGAAGATCACGATCTGGAGGATCTCGTTCTGCGCCATCGCGTCCGCGATCGAGGTCGGGATCAGATGGGTCAGGAATTTTTCGAGCGAGAAGGCGGAGACGGCCAGGCCGGTCGACTGTCCCTTGTCCGGCAACGTGCCGGGGAAATTCGCGCCGGGCTGGAGCAGGTTGACCATGACGAGGCCAAGCATCAGCGAGACGAACGAGGCGCTGATAAACCAGCCCATGGTCTTGGCAAAGATACGGCCGAGCTTTGAGCCCGAGCCCATATGGGCTATGCCGCCGACCAGGGTCGCGAACACCAGCGGCGCAATGATCATCTTGATCAGGCGCAGGAAGATCACGGCGACGAGGTTGATGGAGGAGGCCCAATCTCCCCGCGTATCCGGCAGGAAATTGTAGATCGCCGAGCCCATGACGATGCCGAGCACCATCGCGCCTAAAATGTATTGCGTAAACCTGTTCGACATCAATGACCCCCGCTACACCGGCCGCTTCATGATGTCGCAGATATGACAGCGACGCAACACGCTTTGCGTGCGATCGCGACGCCCCGATGTTCCCGTTGCGAAACTGCACGCAGCGATCTAGCCTTCATGCAGCGCACAACGAATGCGGCTTGCACGTTTTGTTTGCGGCAAGTGCTTCAATAAACATCAAACGATCACAGAGAGGGAACGCCATGACTGGAAGCGTCAATCGCCAAATTCTTCTGGTGGAGAAGCCGAGCGGAAAGCTCGGCCCCGAGCACTTCAAGATGGTCGAGGGCACACTGCCGGAACCGAAAGACGGCGAGGCCCTGTTGCGCGTGCGCTACATCTCGCTCGACGCCGCCAACCGCGCCTGGATGCACGGCGCGACCTATCGTTCGGCGGTCGAAGCCAACAGCGTGATGGCGGGCGGCGGCATTGCCGAGGTGGTCAGCTCGAAGGCACCAGAGCTCGCGCCCGGCGACATCGTGTTCGGCGACACCGGCTGGCAGGAGTTTGCAGCAGTGCCCGCAAGGCAATTGACGAAAATGCCGAAGCTCGAGCCGATGACCCATCTGCTCAGCGTGTTCGGCATCGCCGGCCTCACCGCCTATTTCGGCCTGCTCGAGGTCGGCAAGCCCAAAGAGGGCGAGACCGTCGTGGTCTCGGCCGCCGCGGGCTCGGTCGGCTCGATCGTCGGACAGATCGCCAAGATCAGGGGGTGCCGCGTCATCGGCATCGCCGGCGGCGCCGACAAGTGCCATTGGCTGACGTCGGAGCTCGGCTTCGATGCCGCCGTCGACTACAAGGATGGCGCGGTGTTCAAGGCGCTGCGCGCAGCAGCCCCCAAAGGCATCGACGTCTATTTCGACAATGTCGGCGGCGACATTCTCGAGGCCTGCCTGCCGCAGATGAACAATTACGGCCGCATCGCCTGTTGCGGCGCGATCTCGCAATATGACGGCGCACCGTCGGCGCACGGCCCGCGCGGCGTGCCCGGGTTGATCGTAGTGAAGCGGCTTGTGATGCAGGGCTTCATCGTGATGGACTACATGAAGGAGAGCCAGCGCGCGCTCGCCGATCTGCAGGCCTGGGTGAAATCCGGCAAGCTGAAAGTGCAGGAAGATATCATCGACGGATTGCAGAACACGCCGAAAGCGCTGATCGGATTGCTCGCCGGCGAGAACCGCGGCAAGCGCATGGTCAGGCTCTGACGACGTAGTTACGTCGCAATTGCGCGGATATTATCTACTTGCGGTAGTGGCCAAAGCGGCCAAGGATGCCGCGCGCGGCATCACCCGCGACGATTTGCTTGCAGCTTTTTCAATAAAACGCCGGCGTTACCGACAGGGCAGGAATTCACTCAAATGTTCAACACGTTGAAACATGCATCAACGCGGCACGCGTTACTCGCCGCGGCACTCTTCGCAACTGCAACAAGCGCATTCGCGCAAGCGCCGACCGAGGCCCAGAAGAGCGCGATCCGGTCCGCATGCCGCTCGGATTTCATGGCGCACTGCGCGAGTGTGACACCCGGTGGCGTGGAAGCGTATCAATGCCTGCAAAGCCACATGTCGAGCCTGTCGGCGGGATGCCAGACTGCGGTTCGCGCGGTCGAACCGGCCGCCGCTCCGAAGACGGAAGCTGAGCCCGCCAAATCTGAGCCTGCCAAATCTGAGCCGGCCAAATCTGAACCTGCAAAGACCGAAGCGGCGCCCGCGACCGAACCCGCGGCGAAGCCGGCCGCGGAGGCCGCTCCAAAAGCAGCAGCGGCCAAGCAGCCGGGCAGCGCACAAGTCGCTGCGGTCAAAAGCGCATGCCGCGCCGATTATCCCAAGGTCTGCGCCAGCGTGCCGCCGGGCGGCGCTCCCGCGCTCGAATGCCTGGAGAAGAACAAGGCCAAGGTTTCGGCGGCTTGCGCGAAAGCGGTGACCGCAGCCGCCGGTGGCAGCAGCGCAGCGGCAACTGCCGCGCCGGCAGCAGGTAGCGCACCCGCTGCCGCAGCAGCACCAGCGGCCGCACCCGCCGTGATCGTTCTGCGTCCGCTGCGACCGCGCGAAGAGCTGTTCATCGTACGCTCCGCTTGCGGCGCGGATATCCGCTCGCTCTGTGCCGGTGTCGCGCCGGGTGGTGGCCGCATCGTGCAATGCATCGCCAGCAACGCGGCGTCGCTGTCACCCGGCTGCAAGGACGTGCTTGCGCCCTTCGCTGCGCGATAAGCACACGCCGCTGGCGCTATCGTCGATATCGGACGGCGCGCGTGAATTTTCGCGCGCCTCTCGCGACCAACCTGTTGCCGACATCAGATCTGGACACGGCAAGACCGGGAGAAACCACATGCGTGCATTTCTGCTGATTGCGTCCACGCTACTCGCCTTCGCGGCGACCATGACCTTCGAAGCCGCCGATGCCAACGCGGTGGTGTGCGCCCGCGGCGTCTACCGCGCCGGTTGCGCCGGGCCGAATGGCGCCGTCGTGGTTCGCCACCCGGTGCCCGTGGTTCGCTGTACCAGAGTGCTGGTGAACGGGGTCTACGTGAAGCGCTGCGTCTGACCCCCGGGTGGTCAATCCGGCGCGGTTTGGCTATGATTCGCAACTGACGGCTTTGGGCACGCGCGCCGCGGGTGCCCACGGCCGTGCTGCGGCGCACCTCGCCTTGCCAATAATTCCGCTGGCGTGGGAGACCGGAGCCCAGTAGTCTACCCTGAGATAGTAAGTATACTGTCAATTAGGGAGGCAGGATTTGCGGATCGCCGTGATTGGCGGGGGGCCCGGCGGGCTCTACTTCGCCTATCTCTGGAAGAAGCGTCACCCCGAGGATCAAGTCGACCTGTTCGAGCAGAACCCGGCCGACGCGACCTGGGGCTTTGGCGTCGTGTTCTCCGACCAGGCCCTCGAGTTTTTGCGCGCCGACGACCCCGAGACGGTCGATGCGATCGCGCCGCATATGGAGAGCTGGGAGAACATCACGCTGAACCATGGCGGCGACAGCGTCGCCATCGACGGCGTCGGCTTCTCCTCGATCGGCCGGCTGGAGCTCCTGCAATTCCTGCAGCAACGCGCGCTCAATGTCGGTGTCACCCCGCGCTTCGATACCCAGATCCAGGCCATCGACCAGCTCAACGGCCACGATCTGATCGTCGCCGCTGATGGCCTGAACTCACTGGTGCGCCGCGCCTATGAGGGCGATTTCGGCACCTCGCTGTCCTACTCCTCCAACAAATTCGTCTGGTACGGCACCTCGAAGCGCTTCGACACGCTGTCGCAGACCTTCGTGAAGACCGACCGCGGCGCCTTCAACGCGCACCATTATCGCTATTCGCCGAACATGAGCACCTTCCTGGTCGAGTGCGATCACGCGACCTGGCAGGCCTATGGCTTCGCCTACAAGGACGTCGAGCAGTCCAAGGGCGTCTGCGAGGAGGTGTTCGCCGACACGCTCGGCGGCCACTGCCTGGTCTCCAACAAATCGGTCTGGCGCAATTTCCCCTGGGTCTGGAACGAGCACTGGTCGTTCAAGAACATGGTGCTGATCGGGGACGCGCTGCACTCGGCGCACTTCTCCATCGGCTCAGGCACTAGGCTTGCGATCGAAGACGCGATCGCGCTGGTCAAGGCGCTGGAATCGGATGCCCATCTGTCGACCGCGCTGCATCGCTACCAGGCCGCGCGCAAGCCTGTGGTGCAGAAGCTCGTCAATGCCGCGCGCACCAGCGCGTTCTGGTACGAGCATTTTGCCCAGCACATGCAGCTGGGCTTGATGGACTTTGCCTATAGCTACATCACCCGCTCCGGCCGTATCGACGATTCCAGGCTGCGCGCGATGTCGCCGGCCTTCATGGCCCGCTACGAGGCCGAGAAGAGCGACGGAGACGCGGCAGGCGAGGCAACGGCATGACCAACGCGATTCACGACCAGGTGCCCGCGGACAGCGCGGGCGCCCGCGAGATCGGCTTTGCCGTTCCGCAAGAATACAATGCCAGCCGCGTGCTGTTCGACAATCTCGCCATGGGACGCCGCGACAAGCTCGCGCTGATCGGCCCGGCGGGAACGCGGACCTATGCCGAGCTTTGCGCGGAGGCTTGCCGCTGGGGCAACGGTTTTGCCTCACTCGGCCTTGAGCGCGGCGACCGCGTGCTGCTGTTCCTCGACGATACGCCGGCCTATCCGGCCGCCTTCTTCGGCGCCGTGCGTGCCGGCTTCGTGCCGCTGCTGATCAATACGCTGACGCCGCCGGATCTCTTGCAGTTCTATCTCGCCGATTCCGGCGCGGCTGTTGCAGTGGCGGATGCCGAGTTCTGTGTGCGCTTCAACGCGGAGGCCTGCAAGGACACGCAGCTGCGTACGCTGATCGTCGTCAATGGCGCGATCGGCAATCACGCTGCACGGAAGGCGATAGAAGCTGCGGATTGGCTATCGCAATTCCCAGCCGAGTTGGCGGAAGCAGCGACGCATCGCAACGAGATGGCGTTCTGGATGTACTCCTCGGGCAGCACCGGCCGGCCGAAGGGCATCGTTCATCTCCAGCACGACATGGCCTATACGGCCGACAGCTTCGGCCGTCATATCCTCGGCATCACCGAGCGCGAC
>Ga0209148_1000390_pt1 | contig 51830 bp, 44 predicted proteins | sample AraplaCol_mMF_r2_2_FD_184288 | JGI IMG/M metagenome (GOLD analysis project Ga0209148, IMG submission 184288) | Arabidopsis root microbial communities from North Carolina, USA - plate scrape CL_Col_mMF_r2 (SPAdes) (version 2) | ecosystem: Host-associated > Plants > Roots > Endosphere | place...
CGAACCTTAAGTCTGGTCGTCGACACTATTCAACGATCAGGCTAGGCATGGAAGTGCTCAAGCGCAGACTCTGGTGGCCACCTGAGAACGAGTTACGACGATTTATTCACACCATCGCCAAGGGACCTCTCACTTGGTTATAGGCCCAGTCGACACTATGAAAAACGTGGGGATACCTCAGGGGCTAGGGTGGGGTGCGAGCGCAGCGAGCGGCGCGGAGCCGACGCCGCGGCGAAATGGACGTCATCGCTTAGTTCTTATCAGCACATATCACGGCAACTTTGTCCGCACGCTAACGCCCAAGCAACCCCACCCCAACCCACCCTACTGCCGCAGGGGAGGGAGCGATCCTCGCAAGACTGGACTTTCAAGCTACGGCGGAATTGTGATCAAGAGACAGGACTTGATCCGGGTAGGCCAACGTTCTCGGCGCAATTCGTTGGGTTACGCTGCGCTAACCCAACCTACAGGTTCGACATGTCGACCACCCGCGACAACCTGCTCGGCACCTATCTGCGAGATCGCCGCACCAAGCTCGATCCGGCCACTTTCGGCTTCCCGCTGGCGCGGCGGCGCACGCCAGGCTTGCGGCGTGAAGAAGTGGCGCAGCGCGCCAACGTCAGCCCCACCTGGTACACGTGGCTGGAACAAGGGCGGGGCGGTGCGCCTTCGCCGGACGTGCTTGAACGCATTGCCCACGCGCTGATGTTGACGGATGTCGAACGCGAACATCTGTTTCTGCTGGCGCTGGGTCGTCCGCCGGAGGTGCGTTACCAGGTGACCGAAGGCGTGACGCCGCGTTTGCAGCGTGTGCTCGACGCGATGGCGTTTACCCCGGCGCTGGTGAAGACCGTCACGTGGGACATCGTCGCCTGGAATAGTGCCGCTGCCGCCGTACTGACCAATTACGCGCAGCTTGAGCCGCAGCAGCGCAACGTGCTGCGCATGTTGTTCCTCAATCCGCGCGTGCGTGCGGCACAAGTCGAGTGGGAAAGTGTGGCGCGCTTCGTGGTGGCGGTGTTTCGCGCGGAGACGGCTCGTGCCGGTGCTTCCAAGGCCGTCGAAGCGCTGGTGGATGAACTTTGCAGCCTCAGTCCGGAGTTCGAAAGCCTGTGGCGCGCCAACGACGTGCAGACGTACGGCGGAGGCACCAAGCATCTGCATCACGCGGAGTTGGGCCTGGTCTCACTGGAATATTCCGCCTTTGCCGTCGATGGCCGGCCCGATCTGAGCATGGTGGTCTACAACCCCGCCACGCCGGAGGACGCGGAGCGAGTCCGCCTGTTGATCAAGGCCAGATCGAACGGGGAAGCTGCGCGCTGACCGCCGCTCGTGCAAGGACGGCTTCGCACGCAAGCATGAACGTTTGGTAGCTGCCGTGCGCGTGCGACCACCGTCTTGGCATATTTTTCACGCCTGACGCACGGTTGAAACAGTAGACCGTTGAGCTGTCATCGCGCTGTAGTAATGCCTGTCGCCCGTGAACCCTTTCGATCTCGCCATTCTGCGTTTTCTCCACCACGTCGCGCCCCGGTCGCCCATCCTCGACTACGTGGCCTTCGGTATCGAAAAATTTTATTTCACGCGCGGCCTGGGCATGATTTGCCTGCTGTGGTGGCTGTGGTTTCGCAACGGCCCCACGGCGCGGCGCGATCGTGAAATTGTCGTAGCCACCACGGTGGCGACGATGCTTGCCTTGGCCACGGGGAGACTGCTCGCGCATTACCTGCCGTTCCGGCTTCGCCCCATGGCCGATCCGGCCTTGATGATGACTTTTCCTACCGATCCGGGCGCGTGCAAGGTGCCTGTCCTACGCACCTGGAGTTCGTTTCCCAGCGATCACGCAATGATGTGGTGCGCGGTGGCTACTGGCATCTATCTGGCTTCGCGGCGGCTCGGGATTCTCGCCTTCATCTACGCCTTCTTTTTCATTTGCCTGCCGCGCGTCTACTTAGGCATGCATTACCCAACGGACATCCTGGCTGGGGCTGCATTGGGCATCGTGATTTGCCTGTTGCTCAACCAAACGATGATCCGCACACGGCTCGCCGTGCCTGCGCTGGATTGGTCGGTGAAGTATCAGGGCGCGTTCTACGCCGCGGTTTTTTTGTTGAGCTTTGAATTGGCAAGCCAGTTCGACGAGCTCCGCAGGCTGGGCGAATTCTTCTGGCACCATGCGTGATCGGCGTGCGTCTGGCGGGATGGATCAAGCACCGATAAAAGCATGCAGAAAAAGCGACGGCGGTCGGCTTAGTGCATCTGCCAGCAGCCGGCGCGTTTGCAGATAACCGGAATCAGCACGGCACCCAGGAGGTAACCGAGCAACGCAGCCAGGCAGGACAGTTCCACCAGCGCGCGATAGATCTCCGTGGGCTCCCACTCGCCCGACCACGGCAGCAGCGCGGCGCCGGACAGGTGCCACAACGGCAGGGCGATGAAGGCAAGGCAGGCCGCTACCGTGGCCACGAAATCCCAGAACAGGGATTCAAGCCGCGATGGCCAGCCGCCGGTGAAGTAATGGCAGACGAGCGCCACGAAGGTCGTGGCAACGAGCACGGCAAGAAACGGAATCAGTCCGTCGTGGAAGATGTACTGCAAACCCATGGCGATATCCCCGTCGTCCGGCATGGCGCGCGCGCGTGGCCATCATATAGCGCCGCCTGGAAAATGTACTCGAATTCCCGTTGAGTAAGGCTTGCATAGTGCCCCCGCTGCCCGCGTAGGCTGGGATTTCATCCCGGCCTACGTTTCATCGCGCAGGCACTTGGATAGTGCCCGTCCCGCACACATAGTCAATCGGACGGGCCGCGCGCGGCCCCCCCGTGTCCATGATGGTTCCGAGAGGTAGGCATGTCCCCGTTTCGCGAAAAACTTGCTGGCTTGCGGCTCGAGCGCATGCATGCGTCCAGGCAGTATGCGGAGGGCGGCTTCGTCAACACCTATGCGCCCAGCGCGCTGCGCGAAGTGGGAACCCGGCCGGCACTGGTCGACCTCATGTTTCGCGGCAATGACGTGCGCGTGCCCTCGCAGCCGCTGCCGTCGCTCGATCCGCGTGCGGCATGGACGCGGCGGGTGCAATCGGGCCTGCGCGCAACCTGGCTCGGCCATTCCACGGTTCTGCTGGAAATCGACGGCAAGCGCGTGTTGACCGATCCCGTATGGGGCGAGCGGGCGTCGCCGTTTCCGTTTCTTGGGCCGAAGCGTTTTCAGCCGGTGCCGGTGGCGATCGATGCCTTGCCCGAACTCGACGTGATCGTGATATCGCACGACCACTACGATCATCTGGATTACGTCAGCGTGCGCGCGCTGGCGGCATTGAACGTACCGTTCGTCACCTCGCTGGGTGTTGGTGCGCGCCTGGAAGCATGGGGCATTCCCGCCGAGCGCATCATCGAGCTCGATTGGTGGGAAAGCACCACAGTGAAAGGCCTCACCATCACGGCGGCGCCGTCGCATCACTTTTCCGGCCGCACGCTGCGTGACCGCAATAGCACGCTGTGGTCGTCGTTCGCGATACGCGGCGAACGGCATGCGGTGTTCTTCAGCGGCGATACCGGCCTTGCGCCGCATTTTGCCGACATCGGTCAGCGGCTCGGGCCGTTCGATCTTGTGATGATTGAGGTCGGCGCGTTTCATCCATCGTGGGGCAGCGTGCATCTCGGCCCTGACAATGCGTTGAAGGCGTGGCAGCAATTGGGCAGCGGAAGCTTCCTGCCGATTCATTGGGCCACGTTCAACCTGGCCATGCATGCCTGGGATGAGCCCGCAGAAGTGCTGCTTGCCAACGCGACGGAAGGCTTGATGATGCCGTTGCTCGGCGAGCCGATTGAACCTGCCTTTATGGAAGAGGTGCAGCCGTGGTGGCGCAAGGTGGAGCAGGCGCGGTGGAAGGGTTCGACGTTGCTGGTGGCGTCGAGGTTGTCGAAATAGCTGCTCCCGTAGGCTGGGATGAAATCCCAGCACGAGATTTCAGAAGCGCTGGGATTTCATCCCAGCCTACAAAGCTTAGGATTTCTTCAGCAGCCGCAGAACCCCAACCCGTCATTCCAGCGAAAGCTGGAATCCAGCGACTTTGAGGCTGAAAGGCACTGGATTCCAGCTTTCGCTGGAATGACGAACAAGCGTTCCGGCGATTTGAAACCTCACGCCGCCTGCACCGTCTCTACCGCCACGATCGCCTCCTGCAACTGCATCAACGTAAACGGCTTGTTGAGCACACGCACGCTCTCTGGAATGTTCGCAATCGCATCCGCATGACCGGTGATGATGATCGCCGGCAGCGAGTGTTTCTTTGCGCGCAGTTGGCGGATCACTTCCGAGCCTGACATCACCGGCATGGCGTAATCGCTGATCAGCATGTCGACGTCTTCGAGTGCCTCGTCCGGCAAGCCGACGGCTTGCACGCCATCGGCAAGCGCCGTCACGCGGTAGCCAAGTTCTTCGAGCAAGGTCACCGTGGACAAGCGCACGCCGTCGTGATCGTCGATCAGCAGGATGTGATGCAAGCCATCCGGATGGACGCCGGATGATGGCGCAAGCATCGGTGGCGGATCGGCGACGGTCTGCGGCATCTGCGCGGCGCGCGGCAACCAGACTTCCACCGTGGTGCCGTAGCCGAGGCGGCTTTCGATCCGCACCATGCCGTCGGATTGCCGGGCGAATCCATACACCATGCTGAGCCCCAGGCCCGTACCCTTGCCCTGCGCCTTGGTGGTGAAGAACGGCTCGGTCACCCGTTCCAGGTCGTCGGGCGAGATGCCTACGCCGTCATCCGACACAGCCAGTACCACGTAATCCCCGTCGCGCAGACCCGCGTGGCCGCCGTGTGCGTTGCGGCCGCGGACGCGGATGGTGCCGCCTTCCGGCATGGCGTCGCGCGCGTTGATGGCGAGATTCACCAGCGCCAGCTCCAGCTGCCCCGCATCGGCGTAGGGATGCCAGATGTCCTCGTCCATGTGCCAATCGAGTGTCACGCGGCCGCCCAGCGTGTGTTCCAGCAATTGCGTTACGGCGGTGGAAAGCCGGGCGATATCGATGCTGGCAGGTTCGAGTTTTTGCTTGCGCGCAAACGCCAGCAGGCGTGCGACCAATGCCGCGCCTTGTTCGGCGGCGCGGCGGGTGATGTTGAGCAACTTATGGTGTTCCGGCGCCAGCGGCACGCGCAGTTGCAGTGTTTCCAGACCACCCATCACCGCGGCAAGCAGGTTATTGAAATCGTGCGCGATGCCGCCGGTGATCTGGCCCAGTGCATCCATCTTGCGTGCGTGCAGCAATTGCGATTCCAGCTCCTTGCGGTCGGTGACATCCAGCAACGTACCTGCGTATTCCGGCGCATCGCTCTGCGTGTCGCGCAGCATCACGCCCTGGTCCAGCAGATAACGGTATTGCCCATCGGCCGTACGCCAGCGGTATTCCACCGCATAGTCGCGTCCGTCTTCGCGTGCCGCCAGGGCGGTGCTCACGTAGGCGCGGTCATCCGGATGCACGCGTTCCATCCATGGCATCGGTTCGGCCGTCAGTTCGTCCAGGGTGAAACCGGTCAGCGCCTTGAAGTTGCCGCTCACGAACTTGGGTGCGTGGGGCGAGCCATCGTGCTTTTCCAGATAAAGCACGATCGGCAACGATTCGAGGATCGCCGTCTGCCGTTGCTCCGCGCGGCGCAATGCCTGCTCGGCGTGCAGCGCGGCGTCGCGCAGATTCTGTTCTTGCAACGCCTTCAGCTGCACTTCGCGGCGCATCATGAAAAGGTCCACGAACACCGCCACTTTCGAATGCAGCACCATCGGTTCGACCGGCTTGAACACGTAGTCGACCGCGCCCATCGCGTAGCCGCGAATCAGATGTTCCATCTCCTTGTTGACGGCGGAAAGAAAGATGATCGGGATGCGCTTGGTCTGCTCGCGCGCGCGAATCAGCTGGGCGGTCTCGTAGCCATCCATGCCTGGCATATAGACGTCGAGCAGAATCACGGCGAATTCGCCTTTCAGCAATTGCCGCAACGCCTCTTCGCCTGAATTGGCCGGCACCACTTCGGCGATGTCTTCCAGCACGGTCTTGATCGCATGCAGGTTGCCCTCGTCGTCGTCGACCAGCAAGACGCGGGCGCGAGCGGCGGCGACCTGCAATGATCCGTCGGGTGCCACGTTGGTGGGGGCGAGTGTTGGAGGCGTCATGGCTGGTTCTCCAGCGCTAGTTCGAATGCTTGCGCGTTCGCCGTCGCGCGTTCACGCGAGCGCGTAATCCACACGCGCAGCAGGGCGAGCAGTAACTCGATGTCGACCGGCTTGGCGATGTAGTCGGAGGCGCCCGCGTCCAGGCATTTTTGCCGGTCGCCTTTCATGGCCTTGGCGGTTACCGAGATCAGCGGCACGTTGGCAAGCTTGGGCTGTGCGCGAATCTGCTTCATGGTTTCGTAGCCGTCCATCTCGGGCATCATGATGTCGATCAGTGCAACGTCGATGCCCGGCGTCTGCTCGAGAATCGTGATGCCGTCGCTGCCGCGTTCGGCGTGCAGCACTTCCACGCCGTAGTTTTCCAGCACGCTGGTCAACGAATAAATATTGCGGATGTCGTCATCGACGATCAGGACTTTTGCACCTGCCAATTCAGGCACGTCGCGCAACGCCGTCACGGCTGCACCATCCGCTGTCGCAGGTGTCGGTAATGGCGGCGCCTCGCCAATGCGCCGCGCAAGATCGGTGAACACCGCGGTCAGGCGTTCGGCGGTCGCCGGCTTTTCGGTGACGCCGCAGTCGTTCAATGACTGATCGGCCGCCAGGTTCTCGACGCCGGAAATGATGTGGATCGGGACGTGCATGGTGTGCGGATCGTGCTTGAGCAGATCCAGCAGCACGAAGCCGTCGATATCCGACAAGCCAAGATCCAGCGTGATGGCGTGAGGGCGCAACTTGCGCGCCAGCGTCAACGTGCCGGCACCGGCGGTCGATACCACGCCTTTCAGTCCGGCATCACGGGCCATGTCCAGCAGGATCGAGGCGAACGTGGGATCGTCTTCGACGATCAGTACAAACGGAGCGTTGTCCAGCGTGTCGCGATCGTCGGTCACTTCCAGCTGCGCGGGCAGGGCGTTGGGCAGGGTGGTGCCGCTGTTGTCGTAGCGCGCGTTGTGAAGTCCGGGCGCAGCGGCCGCATGCGAAGGCAGTTCCAGCGGCACGAACAGGGTGAAGGTGGAACCCTGGCCAGGCGTGGAGCGAACCTGCAGTTCGCCACCCAGCAAATGCGCAATTTCGCGGCTGATCGACAAGCCCAGGCCCGTGCCGCCGTATTTGCGGCTGGTGGTGCCGTCGGCCTGCTGAAAGGCTTCGAAAATCAGCTTCTGTTTGTCCTTGGGAATGCCGATGCCGGTGTCCGTCACGGCAATTTCAATGGCGCATTCGGCATCGCGAAGCACCTGATGATGAGTGCTCCAACCGCTGGTGGCGCGATTCACCGCCAGCGTGACGCTGCCTTGCGAGGTGAACTTGAAGGCGTTGGAAAGCAGGTTGAGCACGATCTGCTGCAGGCGCTTTTCGTCGGTGCGGATGGATGTCGGCAGGTCGGCGCCGAAATTGACCTGGAAATCCAGGTTCTTGTCGGCCGCCAGCTGGCGGAAGGTGCGCTCCATATGCTGCTTCAGGCTGTTCATCGACATGTCGCCGATTTCGATCGACACCGTGCCCGATTCGATCTTGGACAGATCCAGGATGTCGTTGATCAGGTTGAGCAGGTCCGAGCCGGCGGAGTGGATGGTGCGCGCGAATTCGGTTTGCTTGTCGTTGAGGTTGCCTTGCGGGTTGTCGGCCAGCAGGCGCGACAGAATGAGCAAGGAGTTCAGCGGTGTGCGCAGTTCGTGGCTCATGTTGGCCAGGAACTCCGACTTGTACTTGGAAGTGAGTGCCAGCTGTTCGGCCTTTTCTTCCACCGCGCGCCGCGCCAGATCGATCTCGAAGTTCTTGGCTTCCACCTGTTTCTTTTCGTTTTCCAGCAGCTGCGCTTTTTCCTGCAATTCCTCATTGGTGGTGTGCAGTTCTTTTTGCTTGGTGGTCAGTTCGGTCTGGCGCGCCTGCAGCTCCTGCGTGAGCAACTGCGATTGCTTGAGCAGGCCCTCCGTGCGCATGGTGGCGGCGATGGTGTTGAGCACGATGCCGACCGATTCCATCAATTGATCGAGGAAGCTCTGGTGCGTTTCGTTGAAGCGGCTGAAGGAGGCCAGCTCGATCACCGCTTTCACATCGTCTTCGAACAATGCCGGCAGCACCGCGATATTGACTGGCGCCGCCTGGCCCAGGCCCGAACTGATGCGGATGAATTCACCGGGCACGTCGGCAAGCAGAATCGCGCGCTTGTCGGCCGCGCACTGGCCGATCAAGCCTTCGCGCAATTTGAAAGTGGGCTTGAGTACGTCGCGGCTTTCCGCGCCGTAGCTGGCGACCAGGTCCAGCACGGTTTCGTTTTCTTCGCGGCGCGTGACGTAAAACACGCCGTATTGCGCGTTCACCAGCGGCGCCAGCTCCGACATGATCAGGTTGGATACGGTGGCTAAGTCGCGCTCGCCCTGCAGCATGCGCGAGAAGCGCGCGAGGTTGGTCTTCAGCCAGTCCTGTTCCGCGTTCTTCAAGGTCTGGTCCTTGAGGTTGCGGATCATCTCGTTGATGTTGTCCTTCAACGAGGCCATTTCACCGGACGCTTCCACCGCGATCGAACGCGACAGGTCGCCCTTGGTCACGGCGGTGGCCACATCCGCGATCGAGCGCACCTGGTTGGTGAGGTTGGCGGCGAGCTGGTTCACGTTGTCGGTCAGGTCGCGCCACAAACCCGCGGCGCCGGGCACGCGCGCCTGGCCGCCGAGCTTGCCTTCGATACCCACTTCACGCGCCATGTTGGTGACCTGGTCGGCGAAGGTGGCCAGCGTTTCGATCATGCCGTTGATGGTGTCGGCGAGCGCGGCGATTTCGCCTTTCGCACCTACCGATAGCTTGCGCTTGAGGTTGCCTTGCGCCACCGCCGTCACCACCTCGGCAATACCGCGCACCTGGTTGGTGAGGTTGGTCGCCATCAGGTTGACGTTGTCGGTGAGGTCCTTCCACGTGCCGCCCACACCCGGTACCTGCGCCTGGCCACCGAGCTTGCCTTCGGTGCCCACTTCGCGCGCCACGCGTGTCACTTCCGACGCGAACGCATTGAGCTGCACCACCATGGTGTTGATGGTGTCCTTCAGTTCCAGAATTTCACCTTTGACGTCTACCGTGATCTTCTTGGAAAGATCGCCGCGCGCCACGGCGGTGGTGACTTCCGCGATGTTGCGCACCTGGCCGGTGAGGTTGTCGGCCATCAGGTTCACGTTGTCGGTCAGGTCCTTCCATGTGCCGGCAATGCCACGCACCTGCGCCTGGCCGCCGAGCTTGCCTTCGGTGCCCACTTCGCGCGCCACGCGCGTCACTTCCGAGGCGAAGGAGTTGAGCTGATCCACCATGGTGTTGATGGTGTTCTTCAACTCCAGGATTTCGCCTTTGACGTCCACCGTGATTTTTTTGGAGAGATCGCCCAACGCCACCGCGGTGGTGACCTCGGCAATGTTGCGCACCTGGCCGGTGAGGTTGGCGGCCATCGCGTTGACGTTGTCGGTAAGGTCCTTCCACGTACCGCCCACGCCGATCACCTGCGCCTGGCCGCCGAGCTTGCCTTCCGATCCCACTTCGCGCGCCACGCGGCTTACTTCGGAAGCGAAGGAGTTGAGCTGGTCCACCATGGTGTTGATGGTGTTCTTCAGCTCCAGGATTTCGCCTTTCACGTCGACAGTGATTTTCTTGGACAAGTCGCCGCGCGCCACCGCCGTGGTCACCTCAGCGATGTTGCGTACCTGGCCGGTAAGGTTGCCCGCCATCAGGTTCACGTTGTCGGTCAGGTCTTTCCAGGTACCACCGACACCTTCCACGCGCGCCTGACCGCCGAGCTTGCCCTCCGAACCCACTTCGCGCGCCACGCGCGTCACTTCGGAGGCGAAGGAGTTGAGCTGGTCCACCATGGTGTTGATGGTGTTTTTCAGCTCCAGGATTTCGCCTTTCACGTCCACCGTGATTTTCTTGGACAAGTCGCCGCGCGCTACCGCCGTGGTCACTTCCGCGATGTTGCGCACCTGGCCGGTGAGGTTATCGGCCATCAGGTTGACGTTGTCGGTCAGGTCTTTCCACGTGCCGGCCACGCCGGGCACTTGCGCCTGGCCGCCGAGCTTGCCTTCGGTGCCCACTTCGCGCGCCACGCGTGTCACTTCGGAAGCGAAGCCGTTGAGCTGGTCCACCATCACGTTGATGGTGTTTTTCAATTCCAGGATTTCGCCTTTGACGTCCACAGTGATCTTTTTGGACAAGTCGCCGGACGCCACCGCTGTCGTGACTTCAGCAATGTTGCGCACCTGGCCGGTAAGGTTGTCGGCCATCAGGTTGACGTTGTCGGTCAGGTCTTTCCACGTGCCCGCAACACCAGGTACCTGCGCCTGGCCGCCGAGCTTGCCTTCGGTACCCACTTCACGCGCCACGCGCGTTACTTCCGAGGCGAAGGAGTTGAGCTGGTCCACCATGGTGTTGATGGTGTTTTTCAGCTCCAGGATTTCGCCTTTCACGTCGACGGTGATCTTCTTGGAAAGATCGCCGCGCGCTACCGCCGTGGTGACTTCCGCGATGTTGCGCACCTGGCCGGTGAGGTTGTCGGCCATCAGGTTGACGTTGTCGGTCAGGTCCTTCCATGTACCGGCCACACCGGGCACTTGCGCCTGGCCGCCGAGCTTGCCTTCAGTACCGACTTCGCGCGCCACGCGCGTCACTTCGGAGGCGAAGCCGTTGAGCTGGTCCACCATCACGTTGATGGTGTTCTTCAATTCAAGGATTTCGCCTTTCACTTCCACGGTGATCTTCTTGGAGAGATCGCCCGAAGCCACCGCCGTGGTCACTTCCGCGATGTTGCGCACTTGGCCGGTGAGGTTGGTGGCCATGGCGTTGACGTTGTCGGTCAGGTCTTTCCAGGTGCCGGCCACGCCACGCACCGTGGCCTGGCCGCCGAGCTTGCCTTCGGTACCTACTTCACGCGCCACGCGCGTCACTTCCGAGGCGAACGAGGCGAGCTGTTCCACCATGGTGTTGACCACTTTGCCGATACGCAGGAACTCGCCGCGCAGCGGGCGTCCGTCGATTTCCACCGTCATCGATTGCGACAAATCGCCTTTCGCCACCGAGCCGATCACACGCGCCACTTCCTTGGTGGGCTGTACCATGTCCTCGATCAATTCATTCACCGCGTGGATCGCGCTTTGCCAGCCACCGGTGGCGGCTTTGACGTGTCCGCGCTGCGTGATCTTGCCTTCCTTGCCGACTACCTGCGACAGGCGCTCAAGCTCCGCTGTCATCTGCTGGTTGAGGTCCACCACTTCATTGAACAGTTGCGCCAGTTCGCTATCCGGACCTTGCAAGTCTTCGGGCAGGCGCACATGAAAATCGCCGCGGCGAAAACGGCGCAGCGCGGCAATCACTTGGTGGCGTTCGAGAATTTCCCGGGTATCGGCGTTCATGCAAGCCCCTGTGATGGGAAAGCCTGTGAATCCAGAGCCATTCCACGAGGCGCCGCAAATCGAACGACCCTCGTATGGCCGCACATCCCGATGCGGAGGCAGTTGGTATCACCGTCGGCGGACGCCCCCCAGACATCCGGTGAAAGTGACTCTCACAAAAATACACGGAAATTTGCACGCTCAGCGTGATGGCCTGAGCCTGTCCGTTAGCTGGATTTCAGCTGCATGAGCGCGCTTTGGAAAGGTATGTGTAGAGGGCGTGAAGGCGTAGCAGCGACGGCCCTCGAGGTCGACGGAATAGCCGTCCAAACCAAACAAAAAGACGCCGGATCTCAAATGGATCCGGCGCGAATGTGTGATGCGTGCTGCAAAGCACGCGCTAACTGTGCGGCATCAATGCGTTCCGGCGGAAGCATCGGCATCCGCACCGGCGCCGGCATGGACGGCCCCTGCGTTGGCATCGACGTTGCTATTGACGGACGCTCCGGTCTGTACCTGAGTGCTGTCAGCCGCCGAGGCAGCGGTATGGGCCGCTTTGCGAGCCGTGTGCCGGGCCATGCCGCCGGTACGCTGGACAGCATCCGTCGCTGTCGACGTCGCGCCGTTCGCCGTCTGCACGACGCCATGCAGGGCGCCCCCAGCGTTCACGCCCGCGCCAACGCCTGCACCGACATGCACCTGTGCAAAGGCAGGAACACTCAACACGCTGGCAGCGACGATGGCGGAAATAAGAATGGACTTGCGCATGGTGTGAACCTCTCAGTGGTAACGCCGGGCCGGATGACGCGGCGAACAGACGCTAGGCGAGGCGGGTGAACTGGAGCATGAATGAAAGCGGGGTGGTTTCAGCTGGGGGACAGCTGGGTGAATCCATGCATCCATGCCGCGTGACATGGCTCCCTCCCCCTGCAAGCAGGGGGAGGGAACGGCCTTTCGCAGTGTGTGTAAAGACGCACTAAAACAGCCATCCCTCAAACCACTTCCTCCGCAAACGCATAACGCAACTCGCGCGCCAATTCCTGCATCGAGAACGGCTTGGTAATCACCCTCACACTGTCATCCAGCATGCCGTTATGCGTAATGGCATCGCGCGGATACCCCGTCATGTAGAGCACGCGCAGCTTTGGATAAAACGGCCGCACGCTGTCAACCAGTTGCTTGCCGTTCTTGCCCGGCATGATCACGTCGGTCAGCAGCAGCGAAATATCCGGATAGGTGGCCAGCTTTTGCTGGGCGATATCGGCGCCTTCCGCGGGGATGGCGGTGTAACCAAGCTCCGTGATGCAGGCTACGACGAACCGGCGGACTTCCTCATCGTCTTCCACCACCAGCACTTTCTTGGACGTGTTCACGTTGAAGACCATGCTTTCTGCAAAGGCTTCTGCATCCTGCTGTGCGGAAGTGCGCGGCAGATACATTTTTACCGTGGTGCCGATACCCAATTCGGAATAGATCTGCACGTGACCGCGCGATTGCTTGACGAAACCGTGCACCTGGCTCAGCCCAAGGCCGGTGCCTAGTCCGGGTTCCTTGGTGGTAAAGAATGGATCGAACGCGCGCCGGCTTATTTCCGGCGCCATGCCGGTGCCGGTGTCGGTCACCGCGACCATTACGTATTGCCCGGGCGTGACTTCCGCGTGGGTGTTGGCGAAGTTCTGGTCGAGATAGGTGTTGGAGGTTTCAACCGATAACCGCCCGCCGTTTTTCATCGCGTCGCGGCTGTTCACCGCCAGATTGAGCAGGGCGCTTTCCAGTTGCGGGCGATCGATGAAAACACGCCACAAGCCGGGCGCCAACGTGGTGTCGATGATGATGTCTTCGCCCAGCGTGCGCTGCAGGATCATCAACATGCCGCGCACGCAATCGTTGACGTCGATGGACTTGGGCCGCAGCGGTTGCATGCGCGAGAACGCCAGCAGGCGTTTGGTCAGGTCGGCACCGCGGTTGGCCGCGCTCAAAGCGCGCGACATCACATCCCGCAGGGCCTCGTCCGCCTTGCTGGTCTGGCGCAGCGCCATTTCCACGTTGCCCACGATGATCGCCAGCATGTTGTTGAAGTCGTGTGCGATACCGCCAGTGAGCTGTCCCAATGCTTCCATTTTCTGGACCTGACGCAGACGCATCTCGGCGGTTTCGCGTTGCTGGATCTGTTCTTCCAGCGCTTGGTTTTTTTCTTCGATCGCCTTCTGGCGCACGATGCCTTCCCGGCGCACGCGATAGGCGAGCAAGCAGGCCAGCAAAACGGAAACCAGCGTTGCCGCGAGCAGTGCCAGCCTGGTGCGCCGCGCTGCAGTGAGCCGTTGTTGGAGCAGCGTGGATTCGTTTTGGTCCATCTGCTGCGTAAGAGCTTGTATGTCCTGCATCCATTGCAGGCCCATGTCTGTCTTGACCATGTCCAGTGCCACATCGCGCTGGCCTTGCGTGTTGAGCGCTATGGTTTGCTGCAGCTCATCCAGTTTGCGTTCGATCAGGGGGCGCAGTTTGCCGAGCAGGGTTTGCTGTGCGGCGTTGTCGGAAATGAGCGAAGACAGCAGTGATTCGGTCGTGGCGATGTTCGATCGCGCTCGGCTGTACGGAGTTAGATATCGCGCATCGTGCGTCAGCAAGAAGCCGCGCTGCCCGGTTTCTGCATCGCGCACGTCGCTGTAGAGTTGTACCAGGGTTTCGCGCACATGCAGCGTGTGTGCAACCCATGAATCGGCCCGCTCACTGCTGACGGTGGCGAAGGTTGCCAGGCCGCAAGCGACCAGCAGCAAGACAAAGCCGGCGCGAATTGGCAAATCGCCCTGGTTTTGCCCCATCAAGCTGACCATTCAAAGGCCCCCTGTACGATTCGAGTACCGCTGTGAAAGCGCATCGTAGGTCTAATATTGTGAAGCGTTCGCGGCGATGTCCAGACTGCGGCGCAGCATGATGGGACGACCACTACCGAATGCAGGAGAGGGCACCTTGAAGCAGGCTCGCGAGTTGGTGAAGGCGACGGATATTGCGGCGATGAGCGCCACCCGGTCAGTGCATACCTTGAACCCGAACGCCATCCGGCTCAAAAAGCCGGTGGGGGACGTGACGGGTTTGACGCAGCTGGGTGCATTGATTATCACGCTCATGCCCGGACATGAGTCGTCGGAATATCACCGGCATCACTATGAGGAAGAGTGCCTTTATATTCTTTCCGGCCAGGGTGAGGCGCAGATCGACGAGCAGGCGTATGCCATTGGCGCCGGCGATTTTCTTGGTTTTCCGCGCCGAGGTCCGGCGCACGTCATCGTCAATACAGGCAACGAACCGCTGGTGTTTCTGGTCGTCGGGCAGCGGTTGGAACACGACGTGTGTGACTACCCGCGCCAAGGTGTGCGGCTATACGTGGCGGGCGAGCACGAGAGTTACGTCAAGCTTTGAGCGCAGCGCGAATTCAGTTGCCGCACGAGGGGTTTCGCACAACCAGCATGGCCATCATGGCCAGGATCTGCTGCCCGGTTGCGTGCGGATGCAACAGCAGAAACCGGTTGCTGTACGGTCCCGCCGGACGGCGCGCGGCGGCGGTACACACCTTGCCGTCGCCGGTCGCCAGCGCGGGCGTCAGCGGATGGCGGGGATCCCATAACTGCCGGCGCACCACCCCGTGTTGAGGGCCGCCGGCGATCAGACATTCGACGATCTGTTCCATATATCCACCCTGTGAGCGCAACGGGCCGCCTCGGCCTCGATTGCTTGCTGATGGGTAATGCATGTGGCGGGCCATGTTCTCAGTGCGAATGTGCGGCGCATCACGGTTTGACGTGGTGTTGTGGCCGGTTGGCGTGGTGGATGCCTGGGGGCGGGTTGGGAATGCGGCGAAACCGGGGAAGCCGGCCTGTGGCACCGCTGGTCGACGGCGGTAGGGCGCGAAGCTTTCATGAACCGGGCGCCGCTGGGGTTCCAGTAAGTGACGTTTCAGGACAGGCGTCAGCGTCACAGTGTCCAGCTTCGTCCTTGTTGATCGATGCAAATGACGATGCTTGCTGTGATGCGCTCCCTCCCCTGCGTCAGTAGGGGAGGGCTCATTCATGGCGATAACGAAATGCGCGCTAATTCCACCTCATTGATGCTGCACCGCAGTCGTAGGCTGGGATGAAATCCCAGCATGGATCGGCATGGCGGTGCTGGGATTTCATCCCAGCCTACGAAAAAGCAGATGCCTGGCAATTGATGCTGCACCGCAGTCCGGGAAATACTCGATCGTCGCCGTCGCCAGGTAGCGCCATGACCGAGTTACTTTCACCGGATGCCCTCGCTCCACAACAGCTCGACCATGCACTGACCCTGCCGGCCCGTTTCTATACCGACCCGCGCATGCCGGCGCTGGATGCCGCCACGGTGTTTGCGCGCAGCTGGCAGCTGGTCTGCCATCAATCGCAGTTATCGGGCATCGGCGATCATGTGGTGACGGAGATAGCAGGGCTGCCGTTGCTGGTGGTGCGCAGCAACGAGAGCAGCATCCGCGCCTTCCACAACGTGTGCCGGCACCGCGCCGGACCGATCGCCAGTTGCGATGGCCGCGGCGCGCAAAACCTGCGCTGCCGCTATCACGGCTGGACCTATGGCCTGGATGGCGTATTGCGTGGCGCGCCGGAAATGGGTCGCACGCCGGACTTCAATCCCGCGGATATCCGCTTGCCCGAAGTGCGCGTGCAGGTATGGCAAGGGTTGGTGTTCGTCGCCATTGGCGAAGCGCCATCGTTTGAGGCATTCGTGGCGGGCATCGATGCACGGCTAGGGCCGCATCGCGCCTTGGATGGTTATGAATTCCACCATCGCGTGAGTTACGACGTGGCCTGCAACTGGAAGGTCTACGTCGACAACTATCTGGAAGGCTATCACGTGCCGTGCATCCATCCTGGTTTGAACAGCCTGCTCGATTACCGCAGCTATATCACCGAGACGGCCGAGTGGTATTCGTTCCAGTACAGCCCGCTGGAAAGCGGCGACGATCTCTACGGCAGCGGCGAAGCGCTGTATTACTTCCTGTATCCGAACGCCATGCTCAATATCCTGCCGGGCCGATTGCAGACCAACCGTGTGTTGCCGATGGGTGTGGATCGTTGCCGGGTGGCGTTCGATTTCTACTACGCGCCGGACAGCAGCGTCGAAGCGCAAGCGCGGCGAGCAAGAGATATTGAATTCAGCGACGAAGTGCAGGACGAAGACGTCACCATCTGCGAAGACGTACAGCGCGGTTTGGCGTCCGGCTCCTACGAAGCCGGACGCTTGAATCCGCTGCGCGAAAACGCCGTGCATCATTTCCATGAAATGCTGCGCCGTGCCTACCGCCATTCGCTCACCCACGCATGAGTGGCGCGCGGCGGTCGCTCGGGCTATGGATGCTGATCGCGCTGGTTATCGGAAACATCATCGGCTCAGGCGTGTTCGTGTTGCCGGCAGCGCTGGCGCCTTATGGCGCGGCAAGCCTGCTGGGGTGGGGCATCAGCCTGGGCGGTGCGCTGATGCTGGCGCTGGTGTACGCATGGCTGGCGCAGATCGTGCCCAACCATGGTGGCGCGTATGCGTATGCGCGCCGTGCGTTTGGTGACCGCGTGGGTTTTCTGGCGGCGTGGAGTTATTGGGTATGCGTGTGGTCGGCCAACGCGGCGATTGCGGTGGCGTTTGCCGGCAGCCTTGGATCGGTGTGGCCAGCGGCCACCGCCACGCCGTTGCGCAGCGCCTTGTGTGCATTGAGCGCGTTGTGGGTTTGCACGTCCATCAGTCTGTCCGGTGTGCGTGAGGCGGGCTACACCGCCATCATCACCACCTCGCTCAAACTGGTGCCGTTGATCGTGTTCGGCTTGCTGGGATTGGGATGGGTGCATGCGAGTGCATTTCATCCTTTCAATCCCAGCGGCATGCCGTTGGTGAGCGTGGCTTCATCGGTGGCAGCGCTTACGTTGTGGGCGTTTCTCGGTCTGGAAACCGCCACCGTGCCGACCGGCGTGGTGCGCGATCCGCAACGCACCGTGCCGCGCGCGACGGTGATCGGCATGACCATCGCCGGGCTTGCCACCATGCTGGCGTGCACGGTAGTGGTCGGCATGTTGCCGGCCGACGTGCTGCACGCTTCGGCCGCACCGATGGCGGAAGCGGCGCGGCGCACGTGGGGCAACGCAGCCGGTATCGGCATCGGCGTGATCGCCACCATCTCGTGCTTCGGCGCGCTCAATGGCTGGGTGTTGCTGCAGGCGCAGACCACGCTGGCGCCAGCGCTGGATGGCTTGTTTCCCAAAGCCTTCGCACGACTGGATGCGCGCGGTACGCCATGGTTCGGTTTGTTGATCAGCAGCGTGCTCGCCAGCGCATTGATCGTGTCCAACTACAGCCGCACCTTGGTGGCGCTGTTTACCTTCACCATCCTGCTGTCGACGGCGGCAACGCTGTTGCCCTATCTGATTACCGTGTTGGCGTGGTGGCGCATCGATACGGCCAGCAGCCGATGGCGGCGGGTAGTTGCGCTGGGTGCGTTGGCTTTCAGTGTGTGGGCGTTGATCGGTACGGGTGCGGAAACCCTGCTGTGGGGCGCCGTGCTGGTGCTGGCCGGCTTGCCGATCTATCTGTGGCAGCGTCGCGGTGCTGCCTCGTTGCCCGATGCCTGACACGTAGGCTGGGATGAAATCCCAGCATGAAGATTTTTAAGAGCGCTGGGATTTCATCCCAGCCTACGCGGCCATGTCATGCGCCACTGCAAAACCTGAACATTGCAAACCTGTAATGTTCCGGCACCACGCGCATGTAACGCCCCTCGTGTCCCTGCGAAGTAGACAGTGCCAAGTCACTCAACCGCACACGAGGATTCCCATCATGTCCATGAAAACCAAACTCTTCTCCGCCCTGGCCCTGGCTGTTTCGGCCAGCTTTTCCTTCGCTGGCACAGCCGCTGCGGCACCCGTGCACAACGTCGTGCTCGTGCATGGCGCATGGGTCACCGGCGCGGGCTGGAAACCTGTCTATGACATTCTCGTCAAAGACGGCTATCACGTTGCGATTGCGCAACATCCGTTGACGTCCTTCGATGCGGATACCACCGCGGTCAAACGCATCATCGACATGCAGGATGGGCCGACCATCCTGGTTGGCCACAGCTACGGCGGCGCCATCATTACCGACTTGGGTAACGATCCCAAGGTGGTGGGGTTGGTCTACATTGCCGCCCATGCGCTTGATCAGGGCGAAACCGAAGTCGCCAACGGCAAGCGCTACCCGAGCTTGACCGGCCAGACCAAGGACATCAAGAAAACGGCCGACGGTTATCTGTATCTCGACCCCGCCAAATATCCGATGGACTTCGCCGCCGATCTTCCTGCCAGGCAAGCGGCGTTCGAGGCAAACGAACAAGCGCTCACCAATGCCAGCGTGTTCACGGCACCTGCCGGCGATCCGGCATGGAAGCACAAGCCGAGCTGGTATGCCGTTGCCGATGCCGATCGCATCATCAATCCCGATCTGGAACGCATGTATGCGGCGCGCGCGCACAGCACCACGATCGACATCAAGAACGGTAGCCACTCCATCTACGAATCGCATCCGCAGGAAGTTGCCAAGTTGATTGAAGAGGCTGCGCAGAACGCGTTGGTTGGGAAGTGAGCGTAAGCATCGCAGTGATCAGGCCCTCCCCTACATAGTCGGGGAGGGCGAGGATGCAATGCGCCGAACTTCAGGGATTCAACCGCCGGAAACTTTTGCCCGTCATTCCAGCTTTCGCTGGAATGACGAGTTGGGGTTCTGCGGTGGCAGAAGGAATTTCGATAAAGCTGGGATTTCATCCCAGCCTACTTAGCATCACGACCACAGCGTTTTCCCAAGGAACGTAAACGTCCGGTCCCACGCCAATTGCGCCCACACCGGATCGTACTGCGTGCCCGGAATACGCCCCGGCCCCACCGCCGTTTCGTTCGCAAACGCATGGTGCGCAAGGTAGCGATGGAACTGCGCACGCACGCCGTTCTCGACCAACTTCGCTTCCAGCGCATCCGCCGCGCTGATGGCAAAGAACTGATCCTGCGTTCCCCAATGTCCAAGCACCGGCACCTTGATGCGCGTGGCATCGATGTACTCCAGCGGCGGCAGGCCGTACCACACCACGCCGGCGGATAGATCCGCGTTCTGGCCAAGGGCGAGCAGGGCGAGGGCGCCACCCATGCAGAAACCCATCACGGCCACCTTGGCAGTGCGCTGCTTGAGATAAGCCACCGCAGCGGCGATGTCTTGCGACGCGGCGTCGCCGAAGTTCAAGCCTTCCATCAAGTGATGCGCTTCTTCCTCTTCCACCGTGAGCTTGCCGCGGTAGAGATCGGGCACCAGTGCGAGGTAACCGGATTGCGCGAGGCGGTCGGCCACGCCACGGATCTGATCGTTCAAGCCCCACCATTCCTGGATCACCACCACCGCTGGCGCGCCTTCAAGGTTTTCCGGCGTCGCCAGATAACCTTCAAGCCGCTGCCCATCCGGGCGTTGCAGGCCGACCATGGATCCGGTTTTTGTTGTCATGTCGCTTCCTCGTGGGTGGGTAGATCAAAGGGTGAAGTGTGGGCAGTTCTGGTGACAAAGGTAAGCGCAGGCAAGGCAGCCTGGTTGCCGATTGGAGCGGAGTTTTTGCTCATTGCTCCGGCCATGTGCCGAAACAGCCATGAGTGCGGATGCGTGCCTGCAGACTCGCAAGATTTTTTGGCGGTAAGTCGTGGTTTTGACGATTATTTTCTTTCGAAGGTAGTAGACGTCTTCCCTCAGCGGCTTCTTGGAGCGCAATGAGGGCCTGCGTAGATGCAAGAGCTTCAACCCAAAGGCCGGGCGCCGGCATCCTCTGCCATGGCGGGCGCAGCCGGCTCGAACGACTCGCCTTTCAATGCACCGGCCGCGTTGTCAGCAACGTCGAATGCCAGGATGTGGATGTCGATGGCCGCCGTCATCGCCACGGCTACCATCTTCGGTTTGAGTTACAGCCTGTCCGCGCTGCTGATTGCGGTGAACCTGCAACGCCTGGGCTATTCGGATCGCTTTATCGGCATCAACGCGGCCATGCATGCGGTGGGTGTGCTTGGCGTAGCGCCGTTCATGCCCGCATTGGCCGCGCGTCTGGGAGCCCGGCGCCTTGCTATCTGCGCATTGGTGGTGACGGCGCTGACGTTGGCGGCGTTTCCATTCGTGACGGCAGTGGGATGGTGGTTTCCCCTGCGCATACTGCTTGGCGCCGCGGCGGAAGCTCTTTTTGTGATGTCCGAAACCTGGGCCAATCATCTGAGCTCCGACGAGGCCAGAGGACGCACCATGGCGATGTATACGGCCTCGCTTTCCTTAGGCATGGTGCTTGGACCGGCCACGCTTTCGTGGTTGGGCGTCCATCGCGATAGCTATTTTCTCGCCGGCTGCCTGTCGTTGTTTGCGGTGGTGTTCATTGCCGGCGGATGGATCGTCGCGCCCGCGCATATCGCGCCTGAGTCTGCGCATCCCATGACCTATGTGCGTGTTGCGCCCATCGCCATGGCAACCACCGTGCTCAATGCGGGCGTGGAAACGGCGGGGCTCTCCTTCATCGGCTTGTACGCCACCGCGCAGGGGTGGACCAACGACCAGGCTATGCGTCTTATTTCAACGTTGATGCTTGGCGCGATCGTGTTGCAGCTGCCCATAGGATGGCTGGCGGACCGCGTTCCAAAACGAAAACTGGTGATGGCGTTGGCATGGATATCAGCAGCGGGGGCGTTAGCCTGGCCGTTCGTGCTAAGCCATACGGCGTTGGCCTTCAGCATGGTTTTTTGCTGGGGCGGCGTATTCGTCGGCATTTACACCGTCATGCTCGCGCTGGTCGGTGAGCGCTTTGGCGGCGCCAGCCTGGTCGGTATTTATGCGGTGATGGGGCTGGCATGGGGCATCGGCGCGCTGGTTGGCCCCGCGCTCGCCGGTGTTGCCATGGGTGCCAGTGCACGCTTTGGATTTCCCTGCCTGATTTCGCTGGCCTGCGCTGGGTTTGCAGTGTTTGTGTTGCGTTCGCGCAGCGCGGGGTAGCCCTCGGGCAACGAATCACGGAGCCGCCATGATTCAACTCGCACTGATTCTGTTGGGTGGTGATTTCGTCAAACGGCAGTGGCCATGGCTCGCAGGCATCGGGCTGGTGTGGGCGATGCTGGGCGTGGCGATTTTTGTCGACGCGTTGGACGGTGTCGCCTACTTCCCGATACATCTGTTCGGCTATCTCTTGCTGGTCGAGGCCGTCGCCACGCTCTGCGCGACCTCGCCAACGACCGATGCATCATCGCTGTTGAGAAAAATGCGCGGCGTGGCGTTTCTTGTGTTGGGCCTGCTCGTAGTCGATGCCCATCACGCCGCCAATGTCATTCTCGCCATGGCGTTTGGAGTGGCCTTTCTCGTCGACGGCGGGTTTCGTATTGCCGCGGCTTTGGTGGTGCGTTTCCACGGCTGGTACGTGTCGTTGCTTACCGGACTGTTTGAAGTCGTGTTCGCGGCCTTCATGTTTGAACCCTATCCCACGTTTTATCGAGGCACGGTGCCTTACTGCATCGGCATGGGGCTGTTTCTTTCGGGCATGGGACTTCTGCGCCGGGCCATCCGGCTGGCGCGGCGGCCGGAACGCATTTCCATCGCGGCGCTGCAATCGAAAGACTTGTCGAAGGCATCGCCACCCGACATCCGCACGGCAGACCTCACGCAGGCGGCTGGTTTGTTGATCGTGCACGTGTGGACACCGATCGGCTCGGCTGGCGAGACGATTCCTCATCCGCTGGTCGATCGTTACATCGCCGCGGTCGACATCAACGGCGTGGTATCGACTGGTCACGCCGCATTGGAATGCACGCCCGATATTTACGTAAGTCATTACCCCGCCATGGAGATCGATCGCAACAGCGCCAGTTTCTCGCGCGTATTGAGGGCGACGGCGGATAACAACGTGGTCGGCAAGTTCCAGCCCAGCTACGAAGTGGAAGCGGCCGGATGGTGCGATTCGACGACACATGTCGTGTTCGACCGTTTCGACCGCACTCGCCTCGCCGCGTTTTGGGACATCTATCGCCAGGACACCACCTACAACCTGACCAGCCGCAACTGCAGCAGCAGCGTGGCGCATTGTCTGGATGCCGCGCTGGAGGGCACCTTGGGTGCGCATGGAAGGGGCTTGGCCCCTTTCTTTCGCGCCATCTTCAATCCGGAACTCTGGTTTGCTGCACAACTGAGAAAGCGCGCGGAAGCCATGGCATGGACACCTGGCCTGGTGCTCGATTACGCGCGGGCACTGCAAGCCGCCATTACGCCATCGCCCTTGGGTTGGGAGAGCCTGTTGTCAGCCGTGCGCAGATCCTGGCGCTACGCCGGAGCCGTGTTTGCCGCCAGGGCTTCCCGGCAGATTAAAGCCGCGCGCGATAAATCCGGCGTGGGCGCGCATTCGAAAGATGGCCTTTGACCAGGGCGTGCAGTCGTAGGCTGGGATGAAATCCCAGCACAAGCATTTCAAGAGCGCTGGGATTTCATCCCAGCCTACGTGGCTCCTCTTACAATCCGGCATCCCGTTGCAGGAAAGACCACTTCGTGCCGCATTACTCAGGCCCTTTGCTCACACGCCCGATCGCCGAAACACTGGCCGCCGCACACGATGCCGGCAACTCCAGCTGGCAGGGCTCACTTGACCTGGGGCGCTCGAATGGCGAGGTCATGTTGCAGGCGGATACGTGGCGATGGCGGGAGCAGGACTATCCGTATCCGCACAAGCTGAAAGATCGCACGATCTATTACTGGGACGGCGACGCCTTTGCGCCGGTATCGCGATTTTCCGGCTCGCTGATCAAGTTGGTGCCGACCGAATGGGGTGCGCCTACCTTCGAGATCGACGGCATCAAGATGTTGCCGACAGCGAAGGAATCCCCCATCGACGATGCGCGCCGCAAAGTGGCGTTGGTCGAGCCGCGCGGCAAGACGGTGCTGGATACCTGCGGCGGCCTGGGTTACTTCGCTGCCTGCTGTCTGGAAGCGGGTGTGGCAAGCATCCGTTCGTTCGAGAAGAATGCGGACGTCCTGTGGTTGCGTACGCTCAATCCGTGGTCGCCGGATCCGGATGATCCCGCCCACGGTGGTCGTCTTCAATTGATCCATGCCGACGTGCTGCAGGGCATCGTGGATGTCCAGGATGCTTCCGTGGATGCGGTTCTGCATGACCCGCCGCGTTTCGGCATTGCCGGCGAACTCTACTCGCAGGCGTTCTATGAGCAACTTGCACGCGTGCTTCGCCGCAACGGGCGCTTGTTTCATTACACCGGCAGCCCCAATAAGCTCACCAGCGACCGCGACGTGCCGCGTGAAGTGGCAAAGCGGTTGGAGAAAGCCGGTTTCAAGGCGCAGTTGGCATTGGATGGCGTGCTGGCGACACGGCGCTGATCGCATCACCGTAGGGCTTGGCTATCGAACCAGGGGGCTTCATGACGCCGCAGGAATTTGTCTCGCAACTCGGTGCCGAAGTGGTCGACAAGAACTACACGACCTACCGCAACCTGCTGTTGAATACATCGGTAAGCAAAGCGCTCGATCCGTATTGGCAACGCGTGCTGACGCTTTTCAGCGAGTTGACGGATGACCAGCGAGAGGTCCTGTTGGAACTCACCCGGCACGTCACGATCGACGCCGTAGCCAACGTGCTTGGCGTCATCGACGGTACGCTCGAACTGGCGGATGCAGAGGGTGAGTTCCATCTAACCTATGGCGGCAAGGAACTCGGGGGCGAGTTGCAGAGCACTTTTCTGGAGCTGGCTGAGCATTAGGAATGCGCTCAGTGCAACACCGTCGTGCGACCACGTAGGCTAGGGTGAAATCCCAGCACCGCCACGTTCATGATGCTGGGATTTCATCCCAGCCTACGCGTTTTGGTCGATTGCCGTGATCGGCTCCCTCCCTGCACGCAGGGGAGGGAACGTATCTCTGCGAGATTGAGAAGCATGCTTAAGTTGTCATCAGGTCAGAGCGGCCAAATCTTCTGGCTGTGATCGATGCGCACTCAACGCCGTCGCCAGCGTGTTCGCCGCCACCCGAATCTCCGGCATCGCCGTACATTCCCACAAGTTGCCGCGCAGCAGCGAGCCGATGGCGTACAAGCCATGCTGCACGCCGCCCGCCGCGTTGATCAACTGGCCATCCGCCTGCGCCAGCACACCCAGGTGCAACGGATCGGCAATCGCCAGGCCATCCTGCAGCAAGCCGGAGAGCAGCGAATGCTGTGCGAAACCCACCGCGGTATCCAAACCGGTGGCTTGTACCACGATGTCCGATTGCAACGTCGTCACCACCTGCTTGGTGCGCGAGCGCACGGTGACGTTCAACGGCCCATCGCCATCCACATCCAGCACGCGCGCGGCGTACACCTGCAGGCGGCCTTCATCGCGTAACTGTTGAATGATCTCTGCCGGCTCCGGTGCCAGGCGATGCCGCGAGGATTCCCACAGCCAGCGCACATGCCGCAGGAACTGCCGGCGCTGGCGTGGCGTAAAGGCTTGCCAGAGCTTGGCGTTGATCGGCCGCATGCCATCGATCACGCTGCGCCAGTCCAATGATTGATGGGTGCGGAACAAACGGCGGATCTCGGCAAGGATCGGCGCGGGGCCATCGCATGCCATCAGCCTGGCATTGAGTTCGGCCTGTTGCGGATACGCATCGATGGGCAACGCCGGATGCACAAACGGCAGCAGACCATGGCGCGAGACGGCGATGAGTTCGATATCCGGCCAGCGCATGGACGCGGTGATCAGCGTATCGACGGCGGTCAAACCGGTGCCGATCACGATCAGGCGGCGCGGCTGGATCGAACGCTCGCCAAGACGCCACGGATCGAGCACGTACGCACCGCTGGCCAATGCGCGTTCCGATATCGTACGCAACGGACGCGGCGTGAGCGCGCCAAGTGCAAGCACCACTTGATTCGCCGCGATGATCTCGCCGTTATCCAGCGCAATCTCGTAACCGTCGCGCGTAGCACGCAAGCGAGTGGCGGTGGATGGCGTGACCGCGAAACGCCGGCCACGCTGCTGCGCATGATGCAGTCGCTGCTGCAGTTGTGCCTCGATGTATTCGCCGAACAGCCGGCGCGGCAGAAAATCCGTAGGCCGTACACCATCACGGTATTGGCCGCTGTATTGCACGAAATCTTCGTTCGCATCGAGATACAGCCCCATGCCGCCTGCGCGCACGTTCAACAGATGATGATCGTGCGCGGTGTCGTAAGCCACGCCGCGGCCGGCGCGTTCATGGGTCCCTGTCACCCAGTGCACGGTGTCTGGCGTTTCGTGTGCGAGCAGTGCGCCGAATACGGACGCACCTGCCGCGCCGCCGCCAATGATTGCGATAGTTGCCATGGGGATGGGCCTTTTGTCAGGGAAGGGGATCAGGCGAGCGAGGGTTCGCGCGCCGTGGTGTGACACGTTGAAGACCACTGCCCATCCTGCTGATGGAAGCTGCGGTACTGGTTGAGCGCGCCGCCGTAGACATGCAGCGAGAGCGCCGGACGGTTGCGCGAATAATTGCGGCAGCGATGCGCGTAATCCGCATCGGTAAACGCCACGTAGTCGCCCACGCCGGCAACCAACGTGTGCGTGGATGATAGATGCAGCGCCGGTTTCGCGACGAGCTGGAACGATTCAACTTCCAGGACGCCATCGAGCACGAACTCCATGCCCCAGAGTTCATCGTGATCGTGGATGGGCGTGGTGTAAGCCGGCGGCCACAGGATCAACAGGGCTTCGTAGCTATGTGTCTTGCCTGCGTTGAGCGGAAGGCGCCGATACGCCGGAGACGAGTCAGCAAGGGACATGTCTGCCGCCCGCGGACAACCATGCCATGCGGCTACGTGCGCTAGTGCTTCGGCGATTCTGCTTGCATCCGGCATCCCTTGTTGTTCGATGCATGCATCGATGGTGGCAAGAACTTGCACGCGCCATGCAGCGGTGGCAGTCGAGAGTGCGTCGTACATCGGTAACCCCAGGTGTTGGCGTACTCGAACTCCAGACAACCATAACGGGCGTTAAAGATGCGCTAGAACATCACGAGCAAATGGCAGGAGGTTATGCGTTTTACGACATACGGTGACGGGTGTGAAGCAGATGTTCAAAAAGTAATGGAGTGACAGTGCATTAAGACGCCAATCGTCTTACGTCATAGCGTTGTCGAATGAGCGTGGCGCCTGTCGATTAATACAAGTGAAGCAACCGCCGCGGCCGTCATTCCCGCTTTCGCGAATGACGGCCATAGGCGAGCGCTTTCATGACAGCCAACGGGTTTGTCACCACCGTCGTTGGCGCGTGACGCCATCAAGCAGCGAGAAATTCACGAATCGCCTGCGCGATCTCCTTCGCATGCGTTTCCAACGCGAAATGCCCGGTATCGACGAACTGCACCCGCGCATCCGGAATGTCACGCTTGAACGCTTCCGCACCCGGCGGCAGGAAGAACGGATCGTGCTTGCCCCACACGGCGAGAAAGCGCGGACGATGCGTGCGGAAATACGCTTGGAAGGTGGGGTAGAGCGCCACGTTGCTTTGGTAATCGAGAAACAGATCCAACTGGATGTCATGCGCACCCGGGCGTGCGAGATAGTAGTTGTCGAGCGCGATACCGTCCGGCGGCACCAGCGCTTCATCCGCCACGCCATGCACGTACTGCCAACGCGTGCTTTCCGGTGCCAAGAAGGCGCGCAATGCATCCCGGTTGGCTGGCGACGGGTTTTGCCAATAAGCGCGAATCGGATTCCAGCCATCGCTCAAGCCTTCTTCATAGGCATTGCCGTTCTGCGAAATGATGGCCGTGATGCGTTCGGGATGTTTCACCGCCAGGCGGAAACCGGTGGGTGCGCCGTAGTCGAACACGTAGACCGCAAAGCGATCCAAGCCCACCACTTCGGTAAAGCGATCGATCACATCCGCAATATGGTCGAACGTATAGGCGAACTGTTCGCGTGGCGGCATATCCGACAAGCCGAAGCCGGGCAGGTCGGGCGCCACGATGTGGAAGTGGTCGCTCAACAGCGGAATGAGATCGCGAAACATATGGCTCGAACTCGGAAAGCCGTGCAGCAAAAGCAAGGTGGGTTTATCGGATGTACCGGCCTCGCGGTAGAAGACCTTCAGGCCGTCGACGTGGGCGTATTGATAGCGGATGGCGGACATGGCTGTTTTCCTCTGGATCAAAGGATGTTTGCGGGGGGAATGGAATGCGTCAGTGCTTGCCGTGCTTGATGGCATCGGCGATCAAATTGGCGACCAACGCGGGCGCGGTCATGTTGGGTACGTGATCGACGGGATACGACGCGATGCGCGCGTGCATGCGCTCCGCAACGAAGCGCTGCGTTTGCGCCGGAATCATGTAGTCCTGCTCGGCCAGCAGATACCAGGAAGGGACGCGCTTCCACAGCGGCGCACCGGCGGGAACGGTGATGGCGGCAGGTGAAATCGGTGGTTGGGTCGCCGCGAGCAGCTGCTGCTCTTCGGTCGTTGCGTGTTGGGCAAAGGCGGTGGCAAACGCGTCGGCGGGGAGCCGGATCCATCCATCGCTATCCGGGGCCAGCTCAGGTGTCCGGGCGTCGTGCCCGTAACGGTTGAACAGCTCGGCCACCGTTTCTCCTTCATCCGGTGCAATGCCTGCGACGTACACCAGCGCCCGCACCTTGTTGCTTTGGGTCGCACTGATCACGGCGCCGGCATAGGCGTGGCCAGCCAGTACCACCGGCCCATCGACCCGTTCTAGCGCCTTGTCCAAGGCGGCGGTGTCGTCGGCCAGTGAGGAAAGTGGCAGGCGAATAGTAACCGCCTTGATGCCTTCCTTGTGGAGAATGCTGACGACCTTGCTCCAGGCCGCCTCACCCGCCCATGCACCGTGGACAAGTACCGCTGTGGCTATGTTTGCGTTCATTTCGCTGTTTCCTCATCAGGGATTGGGGGCAGGTGCCCGGCTGGCTAGGGTTGACGTTTTGCTAACCGCCTCAATTTCAAGTTGGAGGTTATGCTTGGAATGGTAACTTGTCAAGCACTGTCAAGCCGGTTACTTTGCATCACCAGGAGGCCTTCCCATGACCCAGCCCATCCCCGCGCTTTTCCTCGCCGATGCCACCGGCCTGGATTTCCTCAATTCGGTGGCTACACCCGTCGATACGCCCGTCGATTGGCTGGAAGATGGCGAGGGGCTGCTCAGCTGGCTCGCGCAGGCGGCGCTGGTGCCGCAAGCAGTGCTCGGCGACATGCGTGCACGTGCGCTTCCGGGGGAGCTCGACCGGCTGGCCGATCAGGCGCGGGCTCTGCGCGAGTGGTTTCGGGCGTTCGTGCGTGCGCATAAAGGGCAGCCGTTGCAGGCCGCGCACCTGGCCGAACTCGAACCCCTCAATCAATTGCTGAAGCGCGATGAACGTTATGGCGAAATCGTCGCGCAAGCACACGACGAATCGCTGGCGCTGAGTTTGATCCAGACGCGCCGCTGGTCGTCGCCGGAAACCTTGTTGCTGCCGATTGCCGAAGCCATGGCGCAACTGGTTTGCTCGGAAGACTTCCGTTACGTCAAAGCTTGCGAAGGGGCGACGTGTACCTTGCTATTCGCCGACCACACGCGCGGGCATGCACGCAGGTGGTGCAGCATGTCGCTGTGTGGCAATCGCGCGAAGCAGGCGGCGCATCGGCATCGTTTGAAGGCCACGCCGAAAACCTGATCGATGCACCACGTGGGTTGGGCTGAGCGGAACGCGAACCCCAACATTCGCGGGGCATTGCCGGCTATGTTGGGGTTCGGCTGCGCCTCACCCCAACCTGCGTGTCGTATTACGTGGCGCTGCTGCGCTTGGGCAATTTCCAATTCGGCCGAATGAAGTGGCAGGTATAACCATTCGGATAGCGCTCCAGATAATCCTGATGCTCCGGCTCCGCCTCCCAGAACGGTCCGGCCGGTGCAACCTCGGTGACCACCTTGCCGGGCCAAAGGCCGGACGCATCGACGTCGGCGATGGTGTCCTCGGCGATTTCTTTCTGGGTTTCATCGCGATAGAAAATGGCTGAGCGGTAGCTCGTGCCGATGTCGTTGCCCTGGCGGTTCTTGGTGGTCGGGTCATGGATCTGGAAGAAGAATTCCAGGATCTGCCGATAACTGATGCGCGCCGGATCAAACACGATCTCGATCGCTTCGGCATGCGTGCCGTGATTGCGGTACGTGGCGTTGGGCACGTCGCCACCGGTGTAACCCACGCGCGTGGCGAGTATGCCTGGGTAGCGCCGCAGCAGATCCTGCATGCCCCAGAAGCAGCCGCCGGCCAGAATGGCGGTTTCGGTGTTGGTTGTCATGTTGTCGCCTCGCGTAAGCCGTTGTGGCTGCGCCCTATATCAGGGGTGGCGTGCTGTGGATCAAGTGTTGGCGGCCACGTCCAGGGCAGGATGGTCGTAGCTTCATGACTTCCAGCCGCTCTGTTAGCCCCGCTCATGGTGCTAACGTACGGCCCCCAATATGCGTTTGCCGGAGCCGCTTCATGTTTCGTGTCCCCACTGCTGTTTCAACAGTCATCACTCATCGCACGTTCTCGCGCCTCGCTTTGGCGATTGCGGTGGGACTTGCAGCAAGCAGTGCAGGCGCCCAGCAGACGCATGCCGACAACGTACCTGCGCCGCAGGACAAACCATATCCTGGCACGGTCACCATCCACGTCGATGCCAACGATACCGCGCAAGGTATTTTCCGCGTGCGCGAAACCATTCCCGTGCAGGAAGGCGCGCTGACGCTGCTGTATCCGCAATGGATTCCGGGCGATCACTCGCCCACCGGCCCGATCAATATGCTGGCCGGCCTTGCGCTCACCGCCAACGGCAAGCCGCTGAAGTGGAAGCGCGACGAATACAACGTCTACGCGTTTCACGTCGACGTGCCGGCGGGCGTGTCAAGCATCGATGCCAGCTTCCAATATCTGTCAGGCCGCACGGACAGCGAGGGCTTCGAGATCACCGATCGCATGATGGATATGGCGTGGAGCAAGGTGCTGCTTTATCCGGCCGGCTATTTCTCGCGCGGCATCACCTTTGCGCCGAGCGTGACGTTCGCGCACGGCTGGCAATTCGGCACGGCGCTGGAGACCGCTTCGCAATCCGGCGATACCACCACGTTCAAGCCGGTCACCTTGAACAACCTAGTCGATTCGCCAATCTACGCGGGGCAATATTTCAAGCGCGTGGATCTCAATCCGGGCGGCGATGCGCCGGTGCATCTGGACATCGTCGCCGACGACGCCAAGTATCTGGCGATAACGCCGGAGCAACTGCAAGCGCATCGCAACCTGGTGACGCAGGCGACCAAACTGTTCGGTTCGCATCACTACGACCACTACGACTTCCTGTTCTCGTTGTCGGATGTGCTGGCGGGCAACGGCACGGAACATCACCAATCCAGCGAGAATGGCCTGGGCACCGACTATTTCACGGCGTGGAACGATGCCGCGCCGGATCGCGATCTGCTCGCGCACGAATACACCCATTCGTGGAACGGCAAATTCCGCCGTCCGGCCGATCTATGGACACCCGACTTCAACGTGCCGATGGGCGATTCGCTGCTGTGGGTCTACGAAGGCCAAACCCAGTATTGGGGCTTCGTGCTCACGGCGCGCTCCGGCATGTGGTCGGCGCAGCAGTTCCGCGACGCGCTCGCCATGGTGGCAGCCAACTACGAGCGCAACCGCGAAGGCTTCCAGTGGCGCACGCTGGAAGACACCACCAACGACCCCACCGCCGCCCGCCGTTCCAGCCTGCCGTACCGCAGCTGGCAGATGAGCGAGGATTACTACAGCGGCGGCCAGATGATGTGGCTGGAAGTGGACGCCAAATTGCGCCAGCTCACGCATGACCATAAATCGCTGGACGATTTCGCCCGCGCGTTCTTCGGCGTCGACAACGGCAGCTACGTCACCAAGACCTATACCTTCGACGATGTCGTCGCCGCGCTCAACGGTGTCGCAGCTTTCGACTGGGCCGGCTTCTTGCGCGCACGCGTCGGCGAACTCAATCCGCCCCTGCAAAACGGCCTCGCCGCCACCGGCTGGAAGCTCGTCTATACCGATCAGGAAAGTGCTTACGAAAAGCAATACAACAGCCGCCCGCAGTCGTCGCGGCACATGTACAACTTCGCCTGGTCGATCGGCTTGACGATGGGCGACAACGGCCAGATCAACGACGTGCGCTGGGATGGTCCCGCGTTCAAGGCAGGCGTCAGCACCGGAGCCACGCTGGTTGCCGTCAACGGCAAGAACTATTCGACCGACGTGATGAAAAGCGCAATCACGGAGGCGAAGAACGGCACGGCGCCCATTACGTTGCTGCTGAAATATCAGGGTGGCTACCGCACGGTAAACGTGGATTATCACGGCGGCCTGCAATACCCGCACCTGGTGCGCGTGGAAGGCGCGCCGGATTATCTGGATGAGATTATTGCGCCACGTAAGTAATCGCGGTTGGTGAGCAGCCATGTAGGCATCTATGGCTCAAGATAATTTTCCGGATGATTTATCTGAGCTGGAACGAGCGAGAGTCCGTCGGCGAGTGATCCTTGCTGGCGTCGCCCGTTTAGCGATCACGGTGCTGGTTGCGGCTCTTCTGGCGGGGATAGGCTTGTTGCTGTGGACGAAGGTGATGACTGCGATCGGCCTGCATGCGCTGAAGTGATCGGTAGCCATGTAGGCTGGGATTTCATCCCAGCCTACGACCACAAGGACAGCCATGCTCACCGCCAATCGCCGCCCCCAAGTTTGCGTGCTCGGAAGTGCCGAACCCGGCTCCAAGGCCTATGAGCTGGCCGGCGCCGCTGGCGAATTGCTCGCCCGGTCAGGGATCACCGTCGTCAGCGGCTGCGGCAGCCCCGCAACCTGCGTTGCCGCGCAGCGTGCGCAGGCCGCTGGTGGTTTGGTCGTTAGCATCATCACGGAGGCCGACATGCCGGCGAGCGACTGGCCGGCGACGGTGGTCATCCCCTGCGGCATGGGGGATGCGAGGAACCTGATCATGGCGCTTGCCGGTGACGCGTGCATCGTCATCGGTGGCCGCGCCGGCACCATCTCCGAAGTGTGTCTCGCCTGGCTCCATCACCGGCCGCTGCTGCCGCTGGAAGGTTGCGGCGGGTGGTCGGACGGGCTGCTCAAGCACCCGCCCGATGAACGGCAGAATTCCCCCATCCTGCCTTGGGATTCCGTGGCATCCCTGGAAGCCCGGCTCCATGCCTTGGGCCTGATAAGATGATGGCCCAAGCAGAACGCTGGTTACGCTACGGTTGAGTGCGGGGCTGCCAACCCCCACATGCTCGTCTTGAGTACATTGCCTGCGTTGGCGTTTCTCGCGTCCTGTGCCCGCAACGAATTGGCCGCCGGCAAGCACTCACCGCTATGCCGGACAACGTGGCGGCACGCGAAGCCACGACGGGCGTCGACGAATGGCTGCCATTGAGTAACGAGACAAACCTCATGCCTTCTTCCTGTTTGCAAGCTGTTCCGGTGGCGGAAACGCCCGGCGTCCGCACGGTCGCGCAGCTGCCCATCCATCTTGCCGATGGCCGCGAGGCAGCCAGCACGATCTACAGTTTTCGCGGACTTTCCGACGGCAAGGAACACTTCGCCCTGCGTTTTGGCGACCGTGATACGGATGCGCCGCTCGTGCGCGTGCACTCCGAATGCATGACGGGCGATGTGCTCGGTTCGGCGCGTTGCGATTGCGGCCCGCAGTTGCAGGAATCGCTGCGTCGCCTGCACGAGGAGGGCGGTTATCTCATCTACTTGCGCCAGGAAGGCCGCGGCATCGGCCTCTACGCCAAATTGGACGCCTACCGTTTGCAGGAACAGGGGCACGACACATACGCCGCCAACCGCGCCTTGGGCCATGGCGACGACGAACGCGACTACACCGCCGCCGCCGAGATGCTGAAGGCGCTGGGCGTCTCGCGCATCACGCTCATCACCAACAATCCCGACAAGCGCACGCAACTGGAAGCGCTGGGTATCGACGTTGCCGACGTGCGGCCCACCGGCGTGTTCTCCGGGCGCCACAACTTGCCCTATCTGGAAGCGAAGATTCGCCATACCCGCCACACCATCGTGCTGCCGGACGTGGCTGAAGAATCCTGATGCGTGGGTTGGGGTGAGGCGTAGCCGAACCCCAACATGATCGGCAAGCAGCGTGGAACGCCGGAGTTCGCGTTCGCTCACTCGATCTCCGAATCAACGAAGCATGCGAGCGTCTTTGCGGCTGCTCGCCATGCAATGTTCAAGCGCTGCGTACATAAGTTTGACGTGCTTTTCGACGCGCAAGGCGGAGCATGTCGTGCTTGTGCCGCCGAGGTGAACGCCATGAAAGCCGTCGTCTATCACGCCAAAGGGGATATCCGCCTGGATGATGTTCCCGAACCGACCCTGCAAAATCCCACCGATGCCATCGTGCGACTGACCGCCAGCGCCATCTGCGGCACCGACCTGCATTTCGTGCGCGGCTCGTTCGAAGGACTCAAGCCGGGAACCATCCTGGGCCACGAAGGCGTGGGCATCGTGGAGCAGGTGGGCGATATGGTGCGCAACTTTCGGCCCGGCGATCGCGTGGTGATCTGCTCAACCATCGCCTGCGGCTATTGCGTGTACTGCCGAGCCGGCCACTACTCGCAATGCGATGCCGCCAACCCTGGCGGCAAGCGAGCCGGCACGGCGTTCTTTGGCGGCCCGCAAGCAGCCGGTGGCTACAACGGCATGCAGGCGGAAAAAGTACGCGTACCGTTCGCGCATGTCGGCATGGTGAAGATCCCTGAAGACGTCAGCGACGACCAGGCGATTTTGGTTTCCGACATTCTGCCGACCGGCTGGTTCGGTGCCGACAACGCCGATATCGAAAAAGGCCACACCGTGGTTGTGTTCGGCTGTGGCCCCGTGGGCATGTCCGCCATTCTCAGTGCGCGCGTGATGGGTGCTGGCCGCATCATCGCCGTCGATCACGAGGCCAATCGACTGGATATGGCTCAGCGATTAGGCGCGGAAACCATCAACTTCGATCAGGAAGACCCGGTAAAAACCATCCTGGCGCTAACGGGGGGCATTGGTGCGGATTGCGCCATCGATGCCGTCGGCGTGGATGCGGAAAAGGCGCACACGCATCCCGCGCAAGGTCATGGCAGCCATTCCTACAAACCAGGCGATGCCCCGGCGCAAACGCTTGAATGGGCCGTCGATGCCCTGGCCAAAGCCGGCACCTTGTCGATTATTGGCGTTTATCCGCCGGCCTTCTCCAACTTTCCCATCGGCAAGGCGATGAACAAGAATCTCGTCATGCATATGGGCAACTGCGATCATCGCCGCTACGTGCCGCATCTGCTCGATTTGATTGCGGCGGGTGTGTTCGATCCGGTGGAAGTGCTGACCGAGATCGAACCGATAGGGAGTGCGATCGAGGCGTATCGCAAGTTCGATGAGCGCAAGCCGGGCTGGATGAAGGTGGAGTTGCTGCCGGAGGTGCAGCGGGTTTGAGCAAGCGCATACGCGCGTCAGCATCACGCGGCGCTTGCTGCATGCCGATTACGCCCAGGCTCCAGAACCACCATCGTGAATCGAACTTTCTTCTTCCCCGCGCACGCATAGGCATGCGGGCGATCCGTCCGCGCATGCGCCGAACTGCCCTTGCCGATCTTGCAGCGGACACCATCAAGTTCCAGCAATAGCTCCCCTTCCAGCACATGGAACAACTCCTGCGTGCCGGATGGATGTGCTTGCGCCTGAAACCGTTCGCCGGGATGCAATTCCCACATCCAATGCTCCAGCATTTCCGGACCTTCCGAGCCCACGAGCAAGCGAGCCGTGCCGCCGTAAGGACCGTTCCACAGCGTGGGTGTGTCGTCAGGCGCAATGATGCGCACGGCACGCTGTCCGTCGTCGGCGACCGCGACCAGTTCCGCCACGGATACCTTGAGGCCCGATGCGATGCGACATAGCGTGCCGATACTTGGATTGGCTCTGCCCTGTTCGATCTGCACCAGCATGCCCTTGCTCACATCGCAGCGCGCAGCCAGTTGATCGAAAGACAGTCTGCGTGCCTTGCGCAACGAAGCCATGCGCGTGGCGATGGCCGCGTGCAGGGCTTGTGCCGCGTCGGTAGCCGGCGTATCGTCGGTCAATATATTGACTTTAGCGGTCATTGGCGCATTCTGGGCCGCGCTTTCCTTCTCGTCAACACAACCCTCTTTCCAACATGGCATTCCAACCTTCGATCGCACCGGACATCTTTGCGCTGCGCCCGGATTTCACGGCGCTGAGTATCTACGCCGAAAACGCGCGCAACACTGCCAGTGATGCGCATAGCGTCGAACTGCTGCGCCACGCCTGCCACGATCTGGGCGCGGCGCCATGGGCGGGAGGGCACCTCAGCGCATGGCGCGATGCCTATCGGGCCTTCGGTGCCAAGCCCCAACGCACGCCATGCTCCGCCGAAGCGTTGCACAAGCGGGCGCAGCGCGATCAGATGCTGCCGACGGTCAATTCGGTGGTGGATCTCTATAACGCCATCAGCGTGCGCTATGCGCTGCCGGTCGGTGGCGAAGATGTCGCGCTGTACGACGGCGCACCACAGCTGGTGCGGGCATCCGGTGGCGAACCGTTCGAGACAATGGCCGAAGGTGCGCTTAAAACCGAAACCGTCGACCCGGGCGAGGTGATCTGGCGCGATGCGCGCGGCGTCACGTGCCGGCGTTGGAACTGGCGGCAGGGAATTCGCACGCGCATTACCGAACACAGCACCGAGATGTGGTTTGTGCTGGAGCGGCTGGACCCCATGCCGATCGATGCGCTGTTTGAAGCGGGGGAGCGATTGATCGAAGGCCTGCGCCGCCTGAGTCCTGAAGTCCGCACCGCTTGCACACGCCACGACAACGGCAGCTTCAACACCGTTTCGACGCCTTCTTAATGGCATCAACCCGGTTGCCGGCGTCATAATCCCTGCACGCCAAAGCGGGGAATAGTTATGAATTCCAGCACCTTGACGCGTCCAAGCGCATGGCTTCCCTTGGCAATGTCTTTTGCTGCGTTGTGCGTGGTTGCCGGCCATGTGATCTTCTTTGGCCATGCACACGAAACCGATGAAAGCGCAGCGGCGCACCTTTTTCAGCTGCTCATTACCTTGCAAATACCCGTCATCGCGTTTTTTGCCTTCAAGTGGCTAAGGCGCAATCCCAAATATGCAATGGGGGTTTTAGCCTTGCAGGCGTTGGCGGGCGTGGTGGCTTGCGCACCGGTCTGGTATTTCAATTTGTAAAAAAAAGCGCGGCAATAACGATGAGCAAGACATTCAAAGTGGGTGATCACGTCAGCTGGAATTCCGAAGCCGGCCGGGTCAGCGGGATCATCGTCGCGGTTCATACCAAAGATTTCGACTACAAGGGGCACACGCACCGTGCCTCGGAACAAGACCCACAATACGAAATCAAGAGCGACAAGACCGATCACGTTGCGGCTCACAAAGGCCAGGCACTTCGGCATTTGCAGTCCTAATGCATGGCGCTTCCGTTCTTCACCATCGGTCATTCCAACCGCAGCCTGGACGACTTCATCGCCATGCTGCGCGAGGCGGACGTGCAGCGTGTGGTTGATGTCAGAGCTTTTCCGCGATCACGCACCAACCCGCAATTCAACGAGAACGCGCTGCCGGAAGCACTGTGGCCTTTCGATCTATCGTATGAGCATGTCGCGGCGCTCGGCGGCCGCCGCGGCAAATCCAAGCCCGTGCCTGCCGATGTCAATGCTTTCTGGATCAACCAGAGTTTCCACAACTACGCGGACTATGCGCTTTCCGAGGCATTCCGCGTTGGGCTGGAGCATCTGATGGCGCAAGGGCGCAGCTATCGCTGCGCGATCATGTGCTCGGAAGCGGTGTGGTGGCGTTGCCATCGGCGCATCATCACGGATTATCTGCTGGCGCGCGGCGAAGCCGTGTTTCATATATTGGCGCCAGGGCATGTGGATGCGGCTCGGCTTACGGAAGGCGTTGTCCTTGGGCCAGGCGGCACGCTTACGTATCCTGCGGCAGGCGCGCCGTAGGCTGGGATGCAATCCCAGCGCTCTTTGATTCTTCATGCTGGGATTGCATCCCAGCCTACGCTGTTTTATCCGCGGCTCTTCCTGCAATGAACATCCAGGCGCTGATGCCACTCAATAACGCCAGCGCTGCAGAAACCAGCATCACCCACCGAAAACCCGCAACAAAGGATACGTCCACCGCGTGTTTCATCGCAGCCTTCGTTGCATCCGGATAATTGTCGGGCACGACAATGCCTGCGAGTTTTTGGCGCTGTGCAACGATCGAGGACACAAGCGATGCCGGTGCGTGTTGATGTTGCAACTCGTTACTCAAGCTTGCATCGAAAGCCATGGTCAGCACCAGTCCGAACAAAGCGATGGCGAGCAAGGCGGCGGCGCGCGACACGGCGTTGTTGATGCCCGATGCCGTACCCGCCAGTTCTTTTGCCACGGCATTCATCACCGTCGTGGTCAATGGCGCTACCGTAATGCTCATGCCAAGACCCAGCACGCAAATGGCAGGGAAAAAAGCCGTCCAATAACGGCTGCCGGTCGAAGGCAGGGCGAGCATGGCGAATCCTGCCGCCGCGATCACCGGCCCCGTCACCAGCGGAAGCTTTGATCCAAACCGGTCGACCAGGCTGCCTGTCCAGCGCGACAGAAAAAACATGATGGCGATAAACGGGAGCAGGGCAGCGCCCGCTGCGGTGGCGCCATAACCTTGCACCTGGATCAGGTTCAACGGCAGAAAGAACAGGCTGCCACCCAATGCCGCATACAGCAGCAGCGTCAACACGTTGGCGCCTGCAAAATTGCGCTCGTGAAAAAGCGCCAATGGCAACATTGGCGATGTTATGCGTGCTTCAGTACGAACGAATAACAGCAGCGCGAGGATGCCAATAATCATCGCCATCCAGATCGGCGAGGCCATCCATCCACGGGTGGGCGCTTCGATAAAGGCGAATACCAGCCCCGCCAGGCCAAGCGTTACCAGGCCAGCGCCAAGCCCATCGACAGGCCCGTCATGCCTACCGCCTTTGCTCTCCGGTACTTTCATCGCACAAATCGCCAGCAGCACGACACCGAGCGGTGCGTTGACCAGGAAGGCGAACGTCCAGGAGTAATGTTCGACCAGAAAGCCGCCGATAACCGGGCCAATCGCGGCAGTGATGCCACTGAAGGCGGACCACGTTCCAATGGCCGCGCCTCGTTCCGATGGCGGAAACGTGGCGCTGATCAATGCCAGGCTGCCTGGCACCAGCAATGCCGCGCCGATGCCTTGGATGGCGCGGGCAACAATCAAGGCTTCCACGCGGGAGGATAGCGCGCAGCCGATCGAGGCCAGGGTAAACACGGCCGCGCCGATCATGAAGATGCGCTTGCGGCCGAAGCGATCGCCCAGCGTTCCGCCTACCAACAGCAATGAAGCGAGAAACAACGCATACGACTCCATCACCCATTGGGCATCGGACGTCGTAGCGCCGAGTTCCCGCTGGATGGCCGGCAATGCCACGTTGACCACGGTGCCGTCGATGAAGGCAAGACTGGAGCCGAGGATCGCAGCTACCAGCGTCCAGCGCCGTGATGATGCCGAGCACGGTGTCGCCGCTGTGCCATGGAGGACGACGCCTTCTTCGCAAGGGGTTTTTCCAATATGGCTCATGCGCATCACCGGCATCAGGAAACTCGCAGAGCTTACTCCGCGCGTTGTTGAAGCCATCGACGAGGCAGGCGGCTTCGTGCCTTGATGGATTCAGTGATGGGAGATATCGAATGCGCTACATGCGCACGTTTTTGCGGTGCACTGCACACGCACTTCAATATCGCTATCTAAATAGACCTGTATGCGCCTTTCATGGGGACGTTGGCGTAAACGCATGGCATGTCAATGGAACGTGAAAATCACTCGCCGATTATAAAGTTTCGAATTATTGACTCAGCTCCATCAACCAAAGGAGGGCTTGCGATAATATGCCATGACACCGTTTGGTCGAATGCTTAAGATCGATCAACACAGGGCTGTGATACAGGGGGAAACGGATGTTTGGCTATTACCTCGAATTGGCTATGCGAAGCCTGCGGCGAAGCCCCGGGCTTACCGCGCTGATGATCCTGACGATCGGCTTCGGCGTCGCAGCATCGATGACGATGTATTCGGTATTTCGCGGCCTGTCCGCCGATCCGATTCCATGGAAATCGGATCGGCTGTTCGTACCGCAGATCGATGCCTGGGGTCCGGGCAACCGCCGTGCCGGTGGCGAGCCGGAAGTGGCGTTCAGCTATCTCGACGCGCAGGCGCTGATGCGTGAACACCGTGCCACGCGTCAATCGGCGCTCTATACGGTTGCGGCATCGGTGATGCCGAGCAGTACGGGCCGCAATCGCAGCCCGGTGCCCATCGAGGGCTACGCGGTCTACAACGAATTCTTTCCGATGGTGGACGTTACCTTTCGTTACGGCAGCGGCTGGAGCGCGGACGATGATGCGCATCGCACGCCCGTGGCGGTAATCAGCGACAAGCTCAACAAGGAAGTGTTTGGCGGTGGCAATAACGTCGGCAAGATGATCGACATCGATAACCGCGAATATCGCATTGTTGGCATCACCGACGACTGGAACCCGCAGCCGAATTACTACTACACCGTCGATGTCGGCTATGGGCCGGACATGCCCGACGTGTTTCTGCCCTTTACCTATACGGTGACCCACAGCATCGCCCAGGCCGGCTGGGACGGGTGCAGAAAGGGCGAGGTGGATCCTGGCAACGACTTCCCACAGCTGCTGCGTTCGGATTGCGTGTGGATTGCCTATCTGGTCGAACTGGATGATGCCGCGGCCGTGCAGCAGTACCGCGCTTATATCGATGCTTATGCCAGCGAGCAGCAACAAGCGGGACGTTTCCATTGGGCGCCCAATACGCGCCTGCGCGATGTACCGGCGTTTCTCGACTACCGGCACGTAGTACCCAGCGATACGCGCGTGTCGTTGCTGGTGGCGCAGGGGCTGTTGATCGTATGCCTGGTGAACACGGTTGGCCTGCTGCTGGCCAAGTTTCTGCGGCGGAGCAGCGAAGTCGCCGTGCGGCGCGCGCTGGGCGCATCGCGCAAGGCCATCCTGGCGCAGTACCTCACCGAAGCGGGCGTTATCGGTATCGGTGGCGGTGTGCTGGGGTTGCTGTTTACGGCGCTGGGTATGCGCAGTGTCGGCGAAGTCTTGCCGGCACGCCTGGCCGCGATGGTGAAGGTCGAACCTGCCTTGCTGGTGCTCACCGTATTGCTTGCGGTGGCAGCGACGCTGCTTGCGGGCACCTATCCGGCCTATCGGGCGGCGCGCGTCGCGCCGGCATGGCAACTGAAGGAACAGTGAGGGCTGCGCTATGACGCTTCATCCCATTCTCGCCGCGTTGCGGCGACACAAAGTGGCTGCATCGCTGATCGTGTTGCAGATTGCGTTGACGCTGGCGATCGTTTCCAACGCCGTGTTCATCATCGGCCATCACGTGCAGCGCATGATGCGCCCGACCGGCATGCAGGAAGATGGCCTGATCCGCATCGTGTTGCGATGGCCGGCAGCGCCCACCGGCGATGACGATGCTTCCATCGAAAAACTCGATGCGCTGCAGCGCGCGGACCTGGAAGCCTTGCGAAACCTGCCGGACGTGCAGGAAGTGGCGGCCTCCACCAGCAATCCCTTGTTGAGCGGCTTTATAGACGGCTACGTCTCGCTCGATCCGGATCAGAAAAGCACGTCCGTGCGCGCGGCCTACTATTTCGGCGACGAGAATCTGCGCTCGACGTTTGGATTGAAGCTGATTGCTGGCCGGGATTTTTCGGCCAATGAAATCCGCCATGGGGCCGCGGTTCCCGGCTCTCCGGTCGTCATCGTCAGCAAACCTGTGGCCGACCGGTTGTTTCCGAACGGCAATGCACTCGGCCAGACCATTTACCAGGATGGCAAGCAGGCCACCATCGTGGGCATCGTGGAGCAATTGCAGACGCCTAGATGGGCAGACAGCGACTGGGCCTACAACTCGGTGATCGAACCGCTGCGGCAAGACAGTGTTTGGACCGGCTACATGGTGCGCGCACGCCCCGGCCGCACAGCCGAGGCGATGCAGGAGGTCCGCAAGGCGCTGTTCGATCTCAATCCGATGCGACTGATGCCCGAACCCTATGCCGGCATCCATACCTTTGCCGAGCTACGCGCACGAGCGTATCGCTTGGACCGTGGCACAGCGATGCTGATGGGCGCGATCTGCCTGATTCTGCTCAGTGTCACCGCTGCAGGCATCGTCGGCCTGACGAGTTTCTGGGTCGTGCAACGGCATCGGCAGATCGGCGTGCGGCGCGCCTTGGGTGCCCGACGCATCGACATCCTGCATTACTTCCAACTGGAAAACCTGCTGATCGCCGGCGGCGGCGCGATCCTCGGCGTGCTGTTCGCCTTCGAACTCAACCACTGGCTGATGACGCATTACGAAACGGCGCGTCTTCCCGTGCTCTACATCGTTATCGGCGCTTTGGTGATGCTTGTGCTCGGGCAGGCATCGGTGCTGGTGCCGGCGCGGCGTGCGTCCAATGTGCCGCCAGTGGTGGCGACGCGGTCGGGTTGAGTGGTGGCGATTCTGCCGTAACACGTGAGACGTGATCGCCCCGGCCACGAATCGGTAGTGAGAATCCCATGGTCGTCATTCCCGCGAAAGCGGGGCGTAGCGCGAAGCGCGGAGAACGTCCGAAGGACGGCCCCGAAGGGGTAAGCGAAGCGCATCATCCAATTGCTCTGATGCAAAAGCGAAGACGGCTTACTGCTTTCGCGGGAATGGCGGCCATACGTAGGCTGGGATGCAATCCCAGCTTTTCCATACTTGGTGGTGCTGGGATTTCATCCCAGCCTACGGGGCGTAAGCGGCCTGGAACGGGTATAAGGTTCGTCAGCGACTTATGGGGAGAGCCATCCGATGCTCGGTGTTCTTGGGGTAGGTGCCATCGCCACGGCGATGGTGACGGGCTGGAGCGAAGGCGATAATCCGCCGGATATTCTGCTCTCGCCACGCAATGCGCAGCTGGCGGCGAAGCTTGCGGCTTCCTATCCGAACGTTCGCATTGCCGGCAGCAATCAAGCCGTCGTCGATCAATCCGATGTGGTGCTTCTCTGCGTGCGGCCATCCGATGCGCCGCAGGTGATAGCCGAATTGCGCTTTCAGAACCAAAGCGTGATCAGTGTGATGGCGGGTGTTCCGCTCAAGGCGCTGCGTGAACTTGTCGCTCCAGCGCAGCACATCGTGCGGGCCATTCCACTGCCATCCGTCGCCGTTCGACGCGGTGTCACGCCCTTGTATCCGGCCGCCGATTTTTCGCGCGAGCTGTTCCATCGGCTGGGTCGTGTTATCGAGGTTGCCGATGAAACGGCGTTCGACTTGTTCTCTGCCTCGACCGCAACGATCGCTGCGCATTTTCTCTATTTGAACCGGATAAGCGCGTGGCTCACCGCGCATGGGATTGCGCAACAAGAGGCGCAAGACTATGTCGGCGCGATGTTTGCGGAGATTGCGTCGTCACTGCACGGCGGCGAGCTGGGTTTCGAAACGTTGATGCGAGAACACGCCACGCCAGGCGGCATCAACGAGCTGTTCTGCCGGGTGATCGGCGAAGAGGGCGTGTGGGAAGCCGTGGACAAGGCGCTCGATCGTGTCCAGCGTAGGTTGGGGTGAGCGGAACGCGAACCCCAACCTTTCCGATGCCGGCACGCTACGTTGGGGTTCGGCGTTGCCTCGCCCCAACCTGCGCATCACGGAGCAGTGTTTGGCACCACCGTAATGGTGATCTTGGACGGATGCTCACTGTCGTGATGGATCGCGTTGTGCGCGACCACCCACTTGTCTTCGTCGTAGTTGTTGCCGCCAGTATTGAGATTGCGATCGAAGCGCGGGAAGTTGCTGCTGGAAATATCCACGCGCAGCTTGTGCCCAGGCTTGAAGTAATAGCTGGTGTCGATCGGCTGGAAGGTCACCTTGTACACCTGCCCGGGTGACATCCACGCTAGCGGCTTGTCGTAGCCATTGCGGTAGCGCATGCGCTGGATGTTCTCGGTGATGTTGAAGGCGCGACCATCGGGATACACGTCGCTCACCTTGAAGGTGAAGTCGGTGTCCTTTGCGCTGGAGGAAACATACAACGTCACCGTGATCGGGCCGCTCACTTCCGTGCCTTGTTTGAACGGTTCGGTGTCGTAGACCAGTACGTCGTTGCGCGCTTCCTGCGGGCGCTGATCGTAAGAGCCGAACTTCACCGCGGTGCCCTGGCAGCAACCGCCGCCGCCGAACGTGGGTACCGGGTTGGCCGGGTCGTAGACGAACTGGTCGGGGTGATCCGCTGTTGGCGCGGCAGCAATCAATTTGCCATTGCCGTAAAGCGTGTTGGCCTGGCCTTCGCTGGTGAAATAAAAATCCTGCGTGGTGGCGCCGGCCGGTGGCCAGGTGTCGGCTTTTTCCCAGCGGTTGGCGCCCATCACGTAGTACATCACCTTGGGCTGCTTATCCAACGCGGGGCTGTCTTCGCCCTTCAGGTAATGATCGAACCAGCCGTAGACCAGGTCGTTGTAGTTGAAGCGTGCATCACCCATGTCGAGGTCGCCGACCATGGTGTGCTCGGTGGCGCGCGTGTAAGCACAGTGCAATACCGGAGCAATCACGGCGTATTGCTGATCGGCGACGGCTTTGGGCGCGGTGCGGCGCACTTCGTTATAGGCGGCGAGGTTGGGCGATACCGATACGTCGAACCAGCTCATGAACCACAAGCCCGGCTTGTTGATCTTCATGTTCTGGTGCCACAGGCCGCCCTTGTACCAGGCCGGATCATTCGGCGCGCGCGCGATCATGTCACCGCCGGTCGCTACCGGCATATGCGTCTCGTAGATACCTGGCGGGCCGCCCACGGCCTTGATGATGTCGTTCTCGGGCAGATGCCAGAACGCCTTGTCCCAGTCCACCGGCGGCATCTGCGGCGCAAGATCGAAGAAATGCGAAGCGTTGATCAATTCCGCTTGCGAGGTGCTGGACGGAAACATCGGCCGCACCTGGTTCTGGATGCCGTAGTCGTAGATCCAGGAAATAAACAGCATCTGCACCGCGCCGCCGCGATACCAGTTGCCTTGCTCATAGTAAGGGCCGACGTGGCCGACGCCGGCACCAAACCCCTGCACGTTGAAGGTGGCGAGCGAAGGATCGTTCTGCGCCACCACCGCGAGCTGCCACTCCGCCGTGGACGAGCAACCGGTGGTGCCGACTTTGCCGTTCGACCACGGTTGCGAAGACATCCACTTGAGTTCATCGGTGCCGTCGCTCAACGGCATACCGAGAATGTCGTAGTTGCCCTGCGAGAAGAAATGCCCGCGCTCCTGGATCTCCACGTACGCGTAGCCATGTTTTACCGCTTCCAACTCGCGCGTCATGTCGCGCGGCGCGCCGAGTTTGACGTCCCAGAAATTGAAGTTGTACGGGGTGCGCACGAAGATCACCGGCACCTTGCCGTCGCCCTTGGGGCGGTAAATGTCGGCTGCCATCAGCTTGCCGTCGCGCATCTTGATCATCACCTTGCGGTCGATCACGGCCACCTGTTCGAGCTCTTGCTCGGTGGCGTTGCGCTTGGCGATCAGTTCCGCCTGTGGGTCGGGTTTTTGCTGTGCGGCAACCGGCGTGGGCGCGAGCAACGAAAGCCCGAACGTAGCCAACGCTCCGGCGCAGGCCGTAGCCAGTGAATTGAGGCGCATGTTGTATCCCCTTGGAGCTGTCCCCTGAGTTTCGGCTAGCTGACGACGCGGGGGAACCATGACTAAGGGCATAGGCGTGATGCCCATGCCGTCTTCGTCACTGCTTGCCCAGCGTTGCAAACATCACCACCGCCGCTACGCCCATCACCGCGGTGGCGAGCCATCCCCAAAACAACAGCCAGCCGCGTACCACGTGTTCGCCCATGGTTTTCTTGCGCCGCACGACCAGCATGATCGCCGCCATCAACGGCACCGCGCATACACCATTCACCACGGCGCTCCAGTACAGCGCCTTGATCGGATCGATGGGCGAGAACGTGAGCGCCGTACCCAGCACCATGCTGCCCACCAATACACCGTAAAACAGCTTGGCCTGGCGTGGTTTGCGCGCGAGTCCGTATGGCTTGCGCGCCGCACCGGCCACGGCGAATGCCGACGCGCCCGCCACCACCGGCACAGCCAGCAGGCCGGTGCTGACGATGCCCAAGGAAAACAAGGTGAAGGCGAAGCGGCCAGCGATAGGGCGCAGTGCTTCGGCGGCGTCGGAGGCCGATTGAATATCGGTCTTGCCATGCGCATGCAGCACCGCCGCTGCCGTAACGATCATGAAGAACGCCACGAGGTTGGAAAACGTCATGCCCACCGTGGTATCCAGCGCGATGCGCCGCAGTTCGGCGTCCGCCTTGCGGCCGGTGTCGCGCAGCAGTTTGCGGTCACCATTTTGGCGCAGCTCCGCCACTTCTTCGGCCGCCTGCCAGCAAAACAGATAAGGGCTGATCGTCGTGCCGAGCACGGCCACCACGCCGGTCAGGTAGTCCGTGTTCCATTGCACATGTGGCACGATGAAATACCGCAACGCCGTACCCCACGGCACGTGTACCGAAAAGGCCGTCGCGACATACGCAAACAGGCTCAAGGCGATCACCTTCAGGATCGGCGAATACCGCTCGAACGACAGGTAAACCTGCAGCGTCGTCGAGACCACCGCGAAGATCAGTGCATACAGCAGGCTTGGACCGCCGATCAGCAACTTGGCCGCAGCGCCCATGGCCGCCAGATCGGCGCCGATGTTGATGGTGTTCGCCACCACCAACAGCACAATCAGCGTCCATACGGCCGACTTGGGGAAATTCGCAATCAGCGCATCGGCAAGCCCAGCACCGCAAACACGCCCGATGCGCGCGCTGATCATTTGAATGGCGATCATCAGCGGTGTGGTGACCAATACCACCCATAACATCGCATAGCCAAACTTCGCGCCCACTTGCGAGTAGGTGGCGACGCCACTGGGGTCGTCATCGGCCGCACCCGTCACGAAGCCTGTACCAAAGCGTTTCCACCAGGGAGTCTTGTCGACATCACGGGGCTGCTTGGCCATGAAGCTTGCCATCGCTGGAAAGTTGGCAGGATCGTGCAAGCTCTTCCGTGAACGCGATGCGGTGGCGAAGGAATGCGTATGTCAACGCCGGCAATCACTGGTGCCGGATGGGCTACTCGCAGCGCTTCGACCCTTCAAGGCGGCGCGAATGTTTTTTCACAAGTCATCGACGCAGCAAAAGTGTCTCAAATGGTATCGATGCGAGTTACATCGGTTGACACCAATGCGATGCCGGGCGCTGTCGCATTGGTGTCAGTTTTCGATAATGCTTGATGGAGCAGTGCGATCAACGGCCGAGCTTCGGCGTGCATTGATCGTTATCGCACGCAAAATCCACTTCCGACGCCCTGCCGACGAAGAGTGGAACACCGGCCATGCTGGCGAGGGCCTTGCCGTCTTTCTCGAGCGACACGATATAGGTGCCGGGCGGCAGCGACGAGATGGTGTAGCGGCCCTTGCTGTTCGCGGTGCCCTGGCGGCTGATGCCGGTATCGCTATGTACCTTGATGGTGGCATCGGTGGGGGCCTTGCCGTCGATGCTGGAATTGGTCGCCTGGGCGTGGGCGGCACTCAGTGACATGGCGCCCCATACACCCACGGCCATGGCGGCGATGAGCTTGGATGCGACATGAAACCGTTGTTGCCGATGGGCGTTGGATTCCGGAAAGATATTCATGCTTGTGCTCGTGGGGTCTGTGGGGAATGGGCGCGCCGAACCGTTCAATCATGTGCGCAATGATTGATTCGGTGACGCATGTCAAAAGGCAGTGGGGTGGCTGCCGGTGTTGCTACTTCCCTGTTAAGCACAGGGCTTCTTCCAGAAACCTCTGAACTCACCATGCTCGCTCCAAAACCGGGTACCACAGTGTTTGGATGGCCGAGGGTGACGCTAGGTTTAAATTAGCTCAGAGAGGCAACGCAGCTCATGTGACGGTCGTAATGCTTCGGCTCGATGCCAGATCGATCGGTGCGGTTTTTCTTCCTTTTGTCATGCTGGTGACAGCTTTTGGAAAGACTGCTTAGGCTGCCTTATCGGTTTCTTGCTGTCCCTTTGACAAGCAAGGCAAGGGCTGAAAGTATCTGCTGCGCATACTCATCAGCGTTGGATCGCTCAGGACGATCTACGCTCCATGCTCGATCAAAGGAGACACCATGAAACGTGTGACCGGCATTGGCGGCGTGTTCTTCAAAGCCAAAGACCCCAAGGCATTATCGGAATGGTATCGCGCGCATCTGGGTGTGCCGGTGCAAGCGTGGGGCGGGGCTGCGTTTCGATGGGCAGATGACAATACGAACGGCACGGGAACGACAGCCTGGAATCTGTTCAAGGAAGATACCTCGTATTTCGCGCCGGGCACGGCCAATTTCATGATCAACTACCGTGTCGACGATCTGCACGCGCTGCTCGCGGCACTTCGAGCCGAAGGTTGCCAGGTCGAGGACAAGGTCGACGAATCCGAGTACGGCAAGTTCGGCTGGGTGATCGATCCCGAAGGCAACAAAGTCGAGCTTTGGCAGCCGCCCGAAGGCAAATAAATCCGGTCACCGTAGGTCGGGGTGAGGCATCGCCGAACCCCGATGTGGCGTTATCGAAACCTGTGGGCTGGGATGACATCCCAGCTTTTTTTGTAGCTCACGATGCTGGGATTTCATCCCAGCCTACGAGCCTGCCGACGATGCGTTTTCACAATCGTCACACCGCTTCTATGCGTTTTGTCCGCCTGCTTGGCGGCAACATGACCATGCATCGTATGGGCCGCGAAAACGATGCAAGACGGAGTGAAATGCCGGTGAGCAACTGCTAGACGAGGGCGACCCTACATGACGATCGGCTGCCCCGAATGCGGCGCGCTCGAAGATATCCCGCCGCTTACCGCGCGGTCTCTCGCACGTTGCCGTGTTTGCCATTACCCCCTGGAACGCCGCAGCGGACGCAGCCTCAACGCGGCACTGGCTTGCTCATTGACCACTTTCATCCTGCTGTTTCCCGCCAATCTGGCGCCGCTGATGACGGTCGATTTGCTGGGTGGCGAACGTTCGTCGGTGCTTGCGTCAGGCATTGTGGCCATCTGGCAGGAAGGCTGGGTGATTCTGGCTACTTTGCTTGGCATGTGCGGCATCGTTCTGCCATTCGTGCGTTTCGGTACGTTGGCTTTCGTGCTCGGCGCAGTGCGGTTCGGGTGGCATATCAAGCCTATCGGCGCGCTCTTTCGTCGGGTGCTTTGGCTGGATATCTGGGCTATGCCGGATGTGTATCTCGTTGGCTGTGTCGTCGGCTATTCGCGTGTAACGCAGAATCTGACCAGCACGATTGGCGCGGGCGGCTATTGCTTCATTGCTGCCGCATTGATGTCGATGCTCACGCGCGCATCGCTTGATCGGCGCACCGTCTGGCGCGCCATCACTCCCGACCGGACGTTGACGGAAGACGAGCCCGTCATCTCCTGTACGGCGTGCGATCTGGTGGCGCCGGCCTCGCACGAAGGTGCGCCTTGTCCTCGTTGCGGATGGACGTTGCGTTCGCGCAAACCCGATGCCGTGGTAAGGGCGGCTGCGCTATCGCTCGCGGCACTTGTCCTGACATTGCCTGCCAATCTGTTTCCGATGACGTTCTCGATACAACTGGGGCAGGTCGTGCCTCAACGCATTGCCGATGGCGTGTTTGAGTTATTCAAGGCTGGCCTGTGGCCGCTCGGTATTCTCATTGTTTGCACGAGCATCGTCATTCCGGTGGCAAAAATTGTCGGCATGGGGTGGTTCATCGTTTCGGTGAAGCACCAGTCGCGAAAGCATTTGCGCGTGAAGGCACATCTGTTTCGCTTGATTGACGAACTGGGGCGCTGGTCGAACGTCGACGTGTTTACCATTGCCGCCTTTGTGCCGCTGATCCGCTTCGGTAACCTGGCTTCCGCAAGGGCGGCGATTGGCGCGCCGGCGTTCGCCCTGGTCGTGTTCTTTACGATGGCGGCATCGCGTGCCTTCGATCCGCGCCTGATGTGGGATGCTCACCAAAGGAAACGCACGTGACGGGCTTGCGTCAACATCGCACGCAGGCCGAGGTGCGGCACAGCTGGTGGCCGGGCTGGATCTGGGCAGTACCGATTGCCGCGCTGGGCGTGGCCGTATGGCTTGGTATTCGCGCACTGGTCCACGGCGGCGAGAGCGTCACCGTGACATTCGACAATGCCTACGGCATGCAGCCGCGCGACACCAAGGTGATGATGCTGGGCGTGAAAGTGGGCGAGGTGTCCGAGGTGGCGCTCGCCAAAGATGGCAAGCACATCGAGGCGACGCTCAAGATCGACAGCGACGAAAAAAAATACCTGCGCAGCGGAACAAAGTTCTTTCTGCGCGGTGGACAGCTTGATCTCAGCGATCCAGCCTCGCTCAAGGCCATGGTGTCCGGTCCTGAAATCGACATGGAACCTGGTCCCGGCAAACCCACCGATCATTTCACGGGTGACGACCGTAAACCTGCGCTCTCTCCCGAGCACGGCCCCATGGTGATGTACGGCGTGCGCTTCGATGGTGCGGTCGGCGGACTCAAGGATGGCGCCGCGGTGGAGCTGCGCGGCTTTCACGTCGGTACCGTCACCCGCGTCCACCTCGACTACGATGCCGGCACCGGCACGCTCGCCACGCCCGTGCAAATCGCCATCGATCCCTCCTCGCTCGACATCAAGGGCGCATCCCCGCCCAACGGCGACTGGCGGCCGCTTGTCGATGACATGTTGAAGCGGCTTGTCGCGCAAGGATTGCGTGCGCGTCTTGCGCAAGATCCACCCCTGGTGGGGCCGAGCAAGGTGAGTCTTGATTTCGCAACCGGTGCACCGAATGCGACGCTTACCAACGACAACGGCGAGACGATCATTCCGAGCATGCCGTCTTCGAACATCGACGCGATGACGTCCCGAGCCGACCAGATCATCAAGAAAATCGATGATCTTCCGATCAAGCAGATCGGCGAGCAGATCCAGGGCATTACCACGCGCATCAACGGGCTAGTGGCATCCGCATCGCCGCAGGTCAAAGACAGCCTCACGCATATCGATCATTCCGTGGCGCAGATCGATCGCACCTTGCAGAAGGTGTCGCCGCAAATCGGTCCGCTCGTCGCGCAATTGCGTCAAACGGCGAGCGAAGCCGATCAAGCCGTCGCCGCCGCCAACCGCACGCTTGGCAGCGACGCCACCAGCCAGAACGGTTTGCCGGAAACCTTGCGTGAACTTACCGATGCCGCGCGTTCGATTCGTGCGCTGGCCGATTATCTCGATCGCCATCCGGAAGCGTTGATTCGAGGCAAGACGAAGGAAAAACCATGATGCGCAGTGCTCGCAAAACGAAAGCCAGATTGAGCGTTGCCATGGTAGTCATCCTGCTCGCCATCACGGCGGGATGCGCACATAGCCCGCCTACGCGCTACGTCACGCTAAGCGCCGAACCGGCTACTTTGCCGCGCGTGACGACGCCGCTGCAACCTGTGCAACTCACCGCCGTGCATATCCCCGCCGAGCTCGATCGTCCCGAAGTAGTCACGCAGGATGCGGCCAACCAGCTGACGGTGCATGACAACGACCGTTGGGGCGCACCGCTCGCACAAATGATGCGCCGTACGCTGGCGCAGGATCTCTTGGCACGCTTGCCCGCCAACACCTTCATCCTGCCGGATGCCCCCGCGCCACCCGGCACGCACACGCTGGTGGTGACGGTCTTGAATAGCGAGGCGGACGCAAGTGGGACCTTGACGTTGCAAGTGTCCTGGGCGCTGCTATCTGGGCAGCCTTCGCATGCGACGCAAACGCAGCAGCTATCATTGAAGGCCAACATGGCTAGCCATGATGCAACAGCCCAGGCGGCAGCACTGAGCCAGCTGCTTGGGCAGTTGGCGGATCGAATAGCTGCATCCATCGCTGCGCGATAGGCATCGCTTCGTAGGTTACCATTTCGCCGCCGGAGTCAATAAGCGCAAAGGTCCCCGCTCTGTGTTCCCACAGAGTGAGCTGAAGCAGGGATGGCACTGATCAGGGATTCGCAAAGAGCAGAAGCCGTCAAGGGCGGCTACGCTG
>Ga0209148_1000392_pt1 | contig 51777 bp, 42 predicted proteins | sample AraplaCol_mMF_r2_2_FD_184288 | JGI IMG/M metagenome (GOLD analysis project Ga0209148, IMG submission 184288) | Arabidopsis root microbial communities from North Carolina, USA - plate scrape CL_Col_mMF_r2 (SPAdes) (version 2) | ecosystem: Host-associated > Plants > Roots > Endosphere | place...
AATTGTGTTTGAATTTATAGAAATCTGGTACAATCGCAAAAGATTACATTCTGCCCTGGGATACTTATCCCCAGCGGAATTTGAGAGAAACTTAAACAAATTAAATATTGCAGCTTAACCGAGTGTCATTTTATTGTTGCAATTCCAAAGCTTATTTGAGCACCAAGTAACGCTGGAGAATCTAAATCAACATCATCTACAATTCAAAACAAAAAGGCCTCCCCATAATCGAAAGGCTTCTTAATTTAGTGCCAAGAACTGGAATACTATTATTCTGGACCAATATTTTATAAACTCTGAACGTCAAATGAATGGCAGGGTATTTAGAACTCTGAAAAACCTAACATAACCGAGTGTTATTTGGCATATTAATTATATATCATTTTAGGGCCTATTTTTATATATCAAAATTATTCAATCTTTTGAATTGATCCTAGCTATTACATTTCTATGCGAAAATTAAGCAGGTAATTGCCAAGCCACAGTAACTTTACCGCTTTTACTCATAACAGGAACTATTTGACCATCATCTCTCAATTTATAAAACACACTTTTCATTTTATTTTCGGATTTGATTCCTGTTAGTTCTCTAGCTTGCCTGTTTTTAATTCGTGCATTATGTTTTAGAAACTCAATAATGGCCTCTTCAGGAGTCGCTAGAGGAGCATGAGAGATTATCACTTTTACATAGTTACCCTCAACCTTAATAATTGGCTCTTTTAATCTCCAATCTTTCATTTTCTGAAATGCAGTATTAAGTCCTTCCCCCATATCCTTATTTGGTGGATTCTTATACCGATTTAGCGTACGAACGATTTTTGCATTTCGGGAATATCTAGCTTCTAATATATTTATCTCATTCACATATCCTGGTAATCTTCCAGGACTAATTACTTCAATCCTATTATTAAAGATAAGAATATGAACGTCATCCGATATGGAATAATCTCTATGAACAACCGCATTCACAAGAATTTCCCAAATTGTTTCGGGAGGATATTTTACGGCTTCCATTCCTTTTGGAGTCCATATTTTTACATTAGACATAATTTCTGCCACAGAGTCTGATGCTCTATGAATCTGTTCGTACAAGCTTCCCTCAATATTTACTTGCTCTTTTAAATGTTCTCGTTCAGGTGTTTTCTCACTTGTATCATATCTAGTAATTTTAATACCGCATTTCCTCGTAAGCAAGGCCACTGGATTATCATTAAATAAAAGTAATCCCGATATTTTAGGATCATATGTGGTTCTGTCTACTAAATTTTGATTAACTGTAAAATCAATTGGATCAGAGGTGGGTGAATAATCCTTTAAAAAACGTTGCATTTCAAAAGAATCAAAAATATCCTCAGCTTTAGCATTTTTTAATACTAGATCTTCATAGGAAGTTTCGCCTTTGGCAAATGAAAGTTCTTGGATTTTTTGTGGATCTTTTAATGGAATTGATTGTGCAGAAACTCTAATATATATGCTATTATCAGACGTTTGATGAACCTTTTCGCTTTTCTCAATAGTGACCTGTAAGACAAATGTACCATCTGTAGGATGTTCCAAGAAGGTAGCTACATATGAAATAGAGGGCTTTATTTCCAAAAGATTTTGAAAAACCTTATTGAAATTTTCCTTATTAGTTTCTCCAGCCCATCGATTACTTACAATGGCTTCATCGCTATCATCTTTAATTCCTATTACAAAATCGCCACCATCTGCATTTGCAAATGCAGTAGCAATTTTCTGAATTTTTTTCCCCTCGATTTCCTTTGCTTTTCGATCATAAAAATGACCTTCTTGTTTTGAACAAAGGTCTAAAACGTCAGACAGTGAAATTTTCTTTTCTTTCATGTTTTCTTTGATATAAATAAATGATAATCAAACAATTTACATTTTTATTTCCAGTACTGAAAAAATATAGTTAGTCTACCTTACATCCTGGTTAAAGAAGAAAAGCAGCTCTATTTTGATCACCTTATTTAAGCTGACAATATAAAACAACAGATAGAACTAGAATTAGATGTATAATGTAAATACTTCACAGTGCATCTTTGCTTTCCGATTCAAATCTTTATAGTACTTATTTGTTTTGCGACATATGTTAATATCTTGTCTTAACCATAGCCTCCATAATATTTAATTCCTCTACATGATAATGGATCAACCCTTTAATTCCCATTTTTGTCTCCTCAGTCCAAAACGGATGTGAAATCAACCAACAAACCTTATCAGTATGAATTAAATAGTATCCATGCAATTTTTCCCTCTTCCCATTCAATTTATTCTCCAAAGTAGTTAATAAAGTCCCCTGCAAATATTCTTCCCAATGGGGACTAGAAAAGTCCAATGACACGGCTGGATCATTAGCTATAGCTGCCACGTCCAAAGCCATCCTCCAATTTAATAATGGATGATGGTTTTGATTATAATAATCTCTCAGACAATCGTAACAAGAGGAAATACATTTCTGGTCATGCCCATCTTTAAATAAAACACCATTATAAGCATCTCCACCCGGCAATAACGAGTCAATAAAGATCTTTTTTGAAATTTCTTCGTAAGTATGGCCATTCAGATAGTTACAATACCCCGCACCATTATCTGCTTTTTCTACTACATAGGCTTCCGGCTTATTAGATCCCGGAGCTATTCGATATCCTACCTCTAATTCCCTAGTTTCAATATCCAGTTCACTACAAATAGCTTTACGAATGAGGAATGCCCATGATAGGAAGGCGGCACGGTGATAAGGATCTAGCCCATCCAGATAATACTTCTCAGATATGTTATCAACAGATAATGTAATCACCCCTGTATGTCTTGACGCAATTAAGACATAATTATCCTCATGTTCTACCCTGATAGTACGTTTTATAACCGATTTATCAACCCAACGTTGCGTTCCAGGAATTCTGCCTAATGTGAATAATTTTCCACCATTATCATTGATTTGGTGTACAATACCATCCATTGGGACTTTATTTGACCTGATAATCAGATTCCCTATGTTTTTGCTCAGCTTAAGATCGGAATCAGGGTCCAAAGTTACCATGCCTGATTTTGAAGTCCATTCAAATCTACCCTCATAGTCAGCAGGAGTACTTTCATAATCCAGGCAAAAGCCTAATGGAGAACAAGCTTGTATTAAATCTAAAGGACTATTACATATCCTACAAAGCCCATTGGCTGTAGGTCTGCCATATACTGTGCGACAATCAGGATTTTTACATTTATGTAAACCATCCGGCAGTATCCCTCTTCCATCTTCTTCATCTGGTTTCTTCCAATTTGCGCCTTGTACATAGTGGACAAATCCTACAGGTTTTAATATTTTTTTATCCTTAATCACCTCACTACCTGGTGCAAACTCGCTAATAGCAATCTCCAGGTTTCTATCTATAAAGTTTTCAGCAGGTAGATGAGCTGGTGCTCCTTCATAAAGAATCCTGATTCGGGTAGGGAATCCAAACATAGGTAAATATCCCGCATTGGCTAGGCGCTCACTTAATGCTTCCTGAGTGTATTCCTTACTTTCCACAACATCTATGATTTTGGAAATTAATTCATTTTTAACTTGCAGGTGCAATACTTCATCTAATTCATTAATCTGAGTACCTTTTCTTAAAAATGCAATAAGATTGAGGATAGTTCTGGCATTATTGTCTATCCAAGATTGCACAATAGGTTTATATATTTTCCAATTGCTGATCTTGCCAAATTCACCATGTACATTGTCTGTCAGGTCTTCATTTTTAAGGTCGATATCTTCAAAAGCCCGCTTAAGAATTTCCTTATTTAGGATGCGCATGAATATCTCGGGTCGCTCTAATTCCAGATAAGGGTCAGGAGGGATACTGGATACCATCCGATCTGATTGCACATAATGGGTCTGATCATGACTGTTACCTCTAGCTACGGTCATAGCAAGCGACAACGGCTTGCCCCTTCTGCCAGCACGCCCTACTCTTTGTTGGTAATTAAATCGCTGAGGGGGGACGTTTCCCATCATGACAGCTGACAGTGCTCCTATATCTACCCCGGCTTCCATTGTAGTAGTTACGCTTAACAGGTCTATTTCATCTATTTGGGGATGTTCTCCATCTAACAGCCTGCCTTGGAAGAGACGTTGTCTTTTCCTGGCCTCCATTTTATCAGTCTGACCAGACAACTCTTCGCAGTGGAGGCTTGACCACTCATTTTGTTTAGCAAGATTAGCAATATAGATATAGTAATTGTTCAGATTATTAATATCGTCCTCTAACAAGGTACAAGGAGCAGGTAGTGGATCGTTGCAGTTTACGCAATATCCAGCACTGGGTTGCAGATGATTAGTGCCGCAGGTGGTACATACCCATGCCTGATCTCCAGGTTGGGATGGTATGAAAGTGAGACCTTTCCCCGTTAATAATCTCACATCCTTTGATACGATGATTTCGTTTTTGACGAGTAAATCTAGTACAGGCGCTAATATTTCTTTTTTATAACCACCGAACTTAAATACAGTTCTAGCATACTTCCAGATCTTCTTGGGCCATCCATCTAGATTGTCCGTATGTTCGTCCTTAATACGTTTAGTTTCACCTAAAATTCTGATAATAGAATTGATAACCTGTTGAGTGGACTCATCTTCAATTAAAGTTTCCGTTACAATCCTTCCCTGTAGTAATGCTTCAAGAGATCGCTTATTTTGTGAAAAAATGGTGCTAAGGACTTCCTTCTTCGCTGCTTTTAATATCTTGTAATGTAAATCTTGTTCTAAAGCACCAGTATGTTTCAAGAAGAACTGCTTGGTATTAAAGTCATAATTTTTTGCCCAATCGTGATTAATCGTCGGAGCAGGGCCACCAGGATTTAAGCCAGCTTGGAATAATTGATCAATAACTCCACTTTCGATGGTTGCTAGTTTTACATCATTTCTACCACTAAGGAATGCATCAATTTCTGGTTTGTATTGCTCATCACTAAATGTTTGGAAATCACTTATTTTTTGTACAATGTTTCTATAATTTGCTTGATTTCTTATCTCCTTATATTTATTTTTTTCTACTGGTGATAACGCTTCCCGTTTATATATTTTCCTAATAATATCTTTATCTCCTGATTTGTTTTCAAGGTTATTCATTAGTACTGCTCTCAACGTATCCCGGTAATGATCCCATTCTATACCCGCCGCTAGTTTAGCGGCAGCAGATCTACTGTCAGAAAATAGCACTACTTTTGCCTTATCCGTACCAAATTTCGTGATCATTCTAATCAAAGAGTCCGCCATAACTTGGTTAACCTTTTGTACTCCTGTGGCATGACGGAATACAGGTGTTAAGCTCCCACTTTCCGGGTTACTATCAGTATAATCACAATTGTAACAGTGATCAGGATATTTCCTTGTATATCCAGTTTCAGGCATATATATCAGTAAATTACCTAGTGGACTGATTTTAAGTGTACCATCTTTATGTTCAAAACTACATTTACCCCAATGCTTTCCTTTCTTATCCACAAATGATGTATCTGAAAATGGATAAATTGTGAAGTATACCTCATCTCCTTTGAATACATCTTTGTCAATAGCAATAAACTTCTTCTGCCCAGTCTCTTTTTTAGACCAGCCACCAAAATAGACTTCACCACATTGACGACAAATTAGTAGCTCTAGAATTACACTGCCGCATTTACACAATACCATAGGTTTCCTGTATAATTTACCTATTGGACGTTCTTTATATTGATATTCCTCCTCAACCTCACTGCAAGTTGGGTTAGTACATGCCCAAAGCCCTTCAATATTACGAAAGAAAAAGTGGGCTCTGACAGGCTGGAGTGTATCATTCTTATGGTTCTTTATTTTACTTAGTCCCAGCAGAGCTCCTTCCAAGGCCGGCATAGCCTGATCATTGTTGCCAAATAATTGATTAGCAATTTCTTTAGCAGATGTCGCTTTACAGGCGATTGATTTTAATCTGTCAATTACGCCGTCTTGGGTAAATAAATGATTCACCTCCTCATCAGTTATCGGATGATGTAAGAGTGAAGTGTATTTATCAGTACTCAATGTTGAAGATACCTCATTTACTGGAGGTGTTGACTTATCTACAATTAATTTGAATTTTTCCTCATAGGTCTGTTCTGGCAATCCAAAAAATCCGGTTATGAATTTCTTAGTTCTTAATGTTTCCTGCATGGAGGCGCTGGAACAAAGGAATTGAAGCTGTGGAGAGTCTGGCGTAAGGCCTAGACGCATTAATAACAAACGTACCAGGTAAGATACTTCGGTACCAGCCGTCCCCCTATAAGTGTGCATTTCATCTATAATAAGATGAAATACATTGTGCGGACTTGCTTTCAACCAATCCCTCGTCTGCGCAAAGATATCCTCTTCATATACCCTCATGAGCATAATATTGAGCATAGAATAGTTGGTAATAAGAATGTCTGGTGGAGTAGCCTGCATTGTCCACCGATCTACGTATTCCGCTTTTGCATCAATATCCATATTGGGATGATCATATAAATATTCATCATTACACTGATCAGTTGCAGTTCTTTTTACATCTTGCCATTCTTGAATTAGTGAGTCGAGCTCCTTCTTTAAAGCATTTTTTTTACTATCTGTTTTTTTACCGGTCATCATAGTGATACCTGTGTACCTCCCAAATGTTATACGGTGTTTGCCTATGTTATTATTGAGCCAGTTGATGCATGAGGCATTGCTAAGTCCCCTTCTTAACCTTCGCATTTGATCTTCTGCAAGGGCATTGAGTGGGTATAGGATAAGACCTCTAACAGCGTGGTCTGAGCCTGTTTGGCATGTTAATTTTTCATGCAGGATGTCATAAATAAGGGGGAATAGAAAACATTCTGTTTTACCAGAGCCAGTTCCTGTAGTAGCAATGATATGCTTTCTTTTACCAATAGCTTGTTCAAGGGCTTCATATTGGTGTTCATATATCTTGCCCTCAGAACCTTGTTGATCAGGAAAGAGTCCTTGACGAGCAAAACTTGCAAAACGGGGGTCCAGACCAAGTTTATGACATGCTTCGGATAATGTACAATACTCCTTATACCTAGGCACTAGTTCTATAATAGGTTCTTTACAAATAGCATCATGTTCATTAAGTAACGACCTGCGCTCCTCTTCTAAGTGTTTATATTTAATAGGAATACCAGTGTCGATATACTTCAGGTATATTTCTTTGAGCTGTCGCCAGATTTCAAATGCGTTATTCATATATAGTAATTTTGTTGTCTAACAATTTGTTTAAAATGTTAAATAAATCTTTAGAAATTGAATATTTCCTCTCATTTAAATCCTTTGGGAAAGCACCTGATATTAAACTGTTAATATGAAGCAAACGCTCTATTGATAATGGGAAGTAATAATTGTCAATAGAAAGTATATGAGTAGAAGGTTGATATTTAATATGGATATTCTGGTTGTTATTAACCTGACACCAAAGTACTGCTATTGCAAAAGCATCCAAGTTTCTTTTTTGATTGGGGATATATTTCCAATGGAGCTGGTTTATTCTAACCATTTTAGTTCCATATGTTTTGTTTCCTTTTTTATACACTCCAATATTAGGATATATATCAGGTTTTATCCATTGGGATTTGAGACTGAAATGCTGACAAGTACTTAACTCAGGCATAGTATATTCTTCCCAAGAGTAGATTATGTTACTGAAATTGGGAACAATAGTAAGACTCTGTTTAAGATCAAATTTAGATGAAGGGATTCCTAGGTTTGTGAAGCTTTTTAATATGTCCGGGCTTGCCTTGTAAATGACTATGCCTTTAACAGGAGCAAGTATGAATTGTTTTTTTACAATATCGGTTATTGCCGGTGGCACATTATAGGCCATTACATATTCTTGATTGTATATAATAGCACTTGGCGACAGCCTGAGCTTGTCATCTCCATAAAATTCAATAAGCCCCCAGCGAATGAGCGGGTATAATATTTTATACTTTGCAAGTTGGATATCCTCAGGATAGTAGATCTCCTGGCATACCTTAACTGCAGATTGAATGGATTGATATTCCAGAGGCGCACGATTGAACCAATCAATAAGGCCTTCCTGTAAACGTTGATAATTGGTCATGCATCAAAATATTCATGTTGAAAACCTGGTACAACTTCTGTCTGTTCATAAATTGACTGAACAGATATGTATGTATCAGGATTATTTAATTGTGGCAGGTTACTGAATATGGGAAATGCTCCCCAATCCCTAAAAGATTTTTTTATGAGTGGGAGAGCAAAAGAAGGCATTTCATCGCATTCGACAGGCACGCCAAAAATCCAAATATTTTTGGGCCAACCTGGAGGAAATCCAGATAACCCGTTTCTTATTTCGGCCAGCATGTCTAAAATGGGCTTACCATAACATTCTATACTGGCCATATTAATATCTTCCAATAGCAGAAAATGTAGCATATCTGGTGCTTCCAAGGCAGACTGCCAGCATTGTTGTAATCCGTTTTTCAAGAAATAGCTAAACTTTAACCAATCAGCTTCCACTTGTTGAATATAAAGCTTACAGTTATTAGTAAACCTTGCCAGGTTAATGACTAGCTCAATATGTTTACAAAGAATGGCTTTGCTTTCATTTAATTGAGGGAGCAGGTGTAAGCATTTTTTTTCCGCTTCGTCAAGGTTGCTGAATTTACTTTTAAGGAATGATGACAAATCCTCTATAGGTCGTTTTTCGTCAATATTAAATATTTGCGTGTCAAAAGTTGTGGGATCAGGTATAGATTGCGAAAAAGACAATTTCGCATGAATTTGTAAATCCTTAATCAACCTGTTTTTCTCAGTAATTAGAAATTGATTATTTGACTCAATCTCATGATTTTCTTCTTTAAGCAAAGTCAGTTTGGATATTTGATTAGTGATGGACGCATTTATTGCAGCTATTTCTTTATTTATTTTTGTTTTTTCGTTTAATACAGGTTGTAGGTATTCTTGTCTAATTTCTTCTTTTATATTCAGGATTGATTGTTGATACATTTTGGCCAAGGGCTCGGATAAGTTTGCTAAGGTCTTAATCTCAGTATGTATTAGATGCACTTCCTCCATATATGTACGAACTTGCATGAGTCTGGATTGAAAATCGCCCGCATCTACTTCTTTGATTAATTTTCTCCATTCATTCCAGTCTATTTGCAAGGTTGTAGTTTTGATCAGGCCTTTGAACCAGTCAGCCAATTGACGTTTCGTAATGCATTCTATTTTGGCATCAACATCCTTGGAATTTGGTTTCTCTAGCAAAAATGTCTTCTCTGCAATTGTATAGGTTTTGGGATTGATGCTATATCTATTTACTTCTCTGGCAGTGGAAGGAATCACTTCGTCTCCAGCAAACTTGAATTCACCATATAGAATGCCCTTATGGCATATGTAAAAATGGTTCAATGCCAAGTCTATGTGTTTTTTCAAAATGGGTTGATTGATGGCCGTTGGTGTAATCATAATTTCTTCTTGGATATTAATCACCTCAAAATCCAGTAGCTTACTTGCCAGGTTTGCGTCCATACGCATAATATCATCATTATCATGGCTAGGTTCAGCAGGAAAAGCATAAAATTCTACCAGGGAATTTAGCGGATATTCAGTCATCTTGAATACACTTCTTGCGAAGGCAAATCCATAAGGTGGAAATTCGTCAAAAATCTCGTCCTGATCATATATAAATTGATCTTGTTTTTTAAAAGCGAGAACTCTGAACCGACCGCTGTCTGCTCCTTTTTTTTCTTCGAGGAAACCTTTTACTCTAACATATTTACTGACTTGCATGATTTAAAATTCTATTACGTAATTGTTGATTTGATTTATTCTGACCAATAAGTGTATTGATCCAATTGCGAATAGGGTGTATAGTGGCTAGAGGAGTAGGATAGTAGCAGCACCCTTCTAGCGTTGGAGAATCATTGATTGTCATTTTTTTCAGATCCCAGCCTATTTTTTCTTGGGGGATCAGAATAGGGGTTGGAGAAGGAGCAATATCAAAGATGATATCTTTATAATTATTTGTTCTTATACAATAGACTCCAGAGAGTGCTGTTGTCGGGTCAAAATGAACCGGTTGGTGATTAAATAATATTTTCCATTCATTGTCATAATTAATAACAGGCCCAAATCCTTGTAAATAAGTTTTATGGTTAAGTTTAATACCATTGCTTAGAAGGACTGGATTAACTTGATAGAAATATTGTCGTAATAGATAATGATGATGTTGGTAATCTGCATGGATATTATATAAAGTTATTCTTGAAGTGAGGCTGAATTTTGCCAGATTGTATTGTTCGAGATAGTTGTATACTTTGTTTGCTGTACTGCGGTTCAGGAGAATATACAAAGTTCTATTCCCAGTCAATAATAGCCTGCTATCTTCATAGGAATCATTATATTCCAGATAGGGGTTAAATAACATAATTCCATCATGGAAATAGAAATAGTCCATTGCAAATAGCTTTTCAGCTGGTATTTCCTCACCATTAAGCCAGAAAGAGGGCGATTCTTCATTAAAGATGAGTAGCATGCGAGCTTCAACAATGGATAACGTGGCCTTTCTTTCAACGATTTTAAATTTTTTTGTTTTCTTATAGATTGTACCGTCCCAGCATTGGAAATAATTAAATAATTGCGCTTTGCAGCTATCCCCCCTAAGAGAACTAGAAAGAGCATTACTCACCTTTTTTGACACGTACGTCGGATACCATACATCTAGCTTAGTTTTAAAGCATGAGAATGGAATATTTTCTCCTACTATGAATGTTTCAGAGAAGAAAATGGTGAAATATTTAAGTTCCTCTGTATTAAGTAGTACTTGTGATAAAGGATACTGTATAAAGCGACCCTTATATTGGCGACGAGTTGGAAGATCAAGATGGATGCCATACTTCTTGAGCATATAATCTTTCGCGGCTAACCATATTTGTTCTTGTGAAGGTGGATATATATCTTTTCCTTTAAATAGATCCTGCATATTTTTATAGGGAAGCTGCAGTATCTGCTGTAATCTTAATTGATAAACACGTTCAGATATGTTTTTTCCATCATTTTCCATTATTGACCCTGCTACACATTGCAGAGCAATAAGCCCGAAATACAAAGGAATACCATCTTTTTCATGTAAAAGGGAAATCCAATTGTCATGCAGACAATTAAACGAGGCAATATCATCCAATTCAATAAGGTTATTTAATTCGGTCCTATCCATGGAAAATGAGAAGAACCCCGATTGAGTCCGGGATAAATAGTAATTGAGGACTTTTTGGTTATATTCTACATATTCCATTTTTTTTAAATTAGTAGTATAGGGATAGATGATCAACATTTTAGTTTAGAACAAAGAACGAAAGGGATTTGTTGCGTGGAATTGAGAAGATTTTCCGGTATTTCTTTCATTTTATATAGATACTACTCAAAAGATCAATTTAAATTTGCTCAATACTCCCTATAGTTACATTCTAGGCAATTTCAATCAATAAAGGTTAGTATGTAACTGGTTTCTAATTTATTCCGATCATTGAAAACAGATGCAGATTCTAAGCAGTTGCTTACTTGTTTACACAATATATTTTATTGTCACAATTTATTGGTTATTGCGCTTGCACTTTTAACAAATATTACTGCTTTTTCAATTCTATCTTGTAAGTCGATACCTTGATCATCTTGTTGGATAGTCAAATAACCCTCTGCCGACACCACTTTATTAGTAATCAAGCTATCCAATATTGTATTCCTATCTTCACTTGAATTACCATTTGATATAAAAAAGCTATCAGATTTACTTTCAATGAACAGCAAATTGTTTTCAACGTAAAACGACATTTTGCTTGCGTCGTTTAACTCCAGACTCTTGTTTCCGGTTATATTTTTTATTTCCATTAAAAACGGATCCCAGTGATACCCATTGAATTGCTTTTCTTTCATTTTAAATGTTGGGTATTGATTCGGGCCATCCCAAAAGTAATAACCTTTATTCGCACCATTTCTAAATCCAGGATATTTCAGAAAATAGTATTTCCAGTCCTTTGGCACTGCTTCATAATTTTTAAGGGTATCCTTAATTTTTTGCTCTATTGATGCTGACGAACTTTCTCCGAAATAATCTAAACAATCCATTAACACCAACTTCGTTTTGTCTGCAAGTTGCTTTTTATTAAATGCGGGTGTTGTAAAAAATGTTCGCCAGGTGCCTTTTGAGCCTGCGAGCATATTTCTATTATTGCCATCGTCCTGCGAATAGTCACCAAAGCATAATAATACATTTGCTCTGTTTACAAAATCTGTGACAACAAAATCTTCATCAAAAATTTCAAGAAAACTTTTCTTTCTGGAAATGAATTGTTCATCAAGGTTGAAAATTGAAATACAACCTCTCATCAGGTCACTATCCTCTAACTCATGTATATGTTTTGCAGCATCCGGCATCGAACCGATATACGCATACTTTTCCTTTTCTTCCCTGATCTGATCGGTTTTAAAATTAGCCAAATAGTCAAAGTCCTGTGTCCGGACAAAGGCTTCTGTTTCAGCAAAACTTTGCCCTATATTTTCAGTTCTCAATTCATTAGAAGAATTGGCTACTAGATTCCTTACTATTCTTGCTACAAACCCAAAACCAGTAGTGTGATCCAGTCGATGAATCATACAAGCATACAGGAGGACTTGTTCGGGATATGGAAATTCTCGGCTATTCTTATTGTAATAGAATAGACATTTTTCTAAAAGATTGATATAGCTGTTCTGAAAAAACAATCTGGTTTTTTCAGGTGCGAATGCTGATTTATCCTGATAAAATAAATTGACCCAGAAATCTGGTTCCTTATTTTGCTGTACAACAATCATATCCAATATATCAAATAGGAAATGAAGATTAATTTCCTGCTGATATATTATTTGTCCTTCTTTCGGAGAGCTGACCATATCATTAAATGATATCCCTTGTTTATACGCAATTACATCCGTAATGAAATTGATGAGCCGCATAAAGCAGCTATCTACGACAAGCGACAGATCGGTTATTCTTTTATCTTGTGTTGCAAGAGTCACGATTTGCCAGATTGTTTCCGCCCACTCTTTGTCAATTGAATTTTGGAAGCGTTTTCTTAGAGTTTCATCTGAAATAATCTCCGAGAAGTTGGCCTTGAAATACTCAAAATCCGTTAAGGGCTTGCCTCTGGAGTTCATTTTAATATACAGATCATCTGGAAGGCCAACATTATCCATATCTAGTTTATAAAAATAGAAGGGGCTAGCAGCGTGGTTGATTATTGACCACAACGTTTTGCACTCGAGGTCAGCATACCTTTGCTCAATATCTTTCAACATCACCAACATAGATTGGATACCCGGATCATATTTCCAGGTTTCAAAATACCAGAACTGGTTTTTAATTTCCTCCTCAATATTACCAAAGTTAAAATGAGGTTGAAATACTAATAGCTGCTCGCAGAAAACTGTTGAACTATGCCGGGTCTCATATTTCAAATTGGCGAGAAAACTTTTATTTGTAATCTGTTCTTTTGCAGCCACAAACCACCAGAGTAACCAAAGTGTAGTTAATCGTTGTTGCCCATCAATGGGAGAAAAAGTGGATCTTTTTTCATCTTCCTTGCTAAAGCCATAAATGAAATCCAGCTCTAGGTGTTGAACGTCCGATTGGTCGTTGGTTCTTTTTTGCAAAATGCCAAAAATAACATCAAGAAAATCCTTTCTGATTCTTTGTGTTTTATGATCTGGTCTACCCTGCGCATAGTCTCGCTGGATAATGGGTATGACCAGTTTGTTATTACTGAGTATTTCGGGGAAACTAGTTTTCATTAGTAACGATAGATTTTTCTTGTATAGATAAATAAAGTTTCAGAGTGCTACTGATATCATCTTTATAATTTGCCCGTTCTTCTTTGGTCCATATGCTATATTGAGCATTGGTCTCCCCAGAATAATATTTCAAGAAAATGCGTTTTGTCGCAATGGGCAGAAAGGCTCCCTCTTTATCAAGTTCAATTATTTTTCTTCTTTTTAATTCGAATACCGAATTGCTGAGCACAATGTTTTCCTTCAATCCCAGTAAGGCCATATTTTCGATCTTATGTAAATACTCGTTGCTGTTTTCTTCGTTGGCAGGAAGCAGCTGTAGTATTTTAGCGCCTAATATCTTAAATTGGCTAAATTCCAATTCAGGGAGCCTTTTTTCTATTTCTTTTTCCAAGGCCGCGATAACTTCATCATCCTTTTTGAAGCCTTTTAAAATACCAAGGTGTTCCTTCAGCCAGCTCTTCCATGGTTCCTGGAACCGCGGATCCATGTCTTCTATATTTTGCGCGTGAATATGCTCCAAGCTTTTCACTATATTTTTGTACGCTTGGAACGGAAAGAACTCATAACTATGTTGATTGGTTCTTAGTTTTTCTATATTATGCAATAGCAAGACATAGGCGATGTTTTCTTTATCTGTACTGTTATCAAAACGAAGATCTTCCCAGTTGAACGGTATTTTACCGGCTATATGTAGATTGATTGCGGTTTCAAAATCGTTTTTCAGTTTCTCTTTTTTCAATTTTACCAGCGCTTTAATGCTGGTTCCAGTAGCAATCAAAAATCCGATTTTGTGATAATAGTTTTTGTCTTTAAACCAGTATGACATGGAACGGTATATCTCTTCCACACCAATCCATTTCTTCCAAAGACTTTCACTAGTTTCTTTAGGTTGAAAAAATCTCACAAAGGTATATAGGGGGTCTGTTTCATTCGCTGGTTTATCTGTGATGGCATCAAACAATACTTCTATTTTATTGCTGTATGAAGCAGCAGGTAAGTTGGTAATAAAGGCCCAGAAAGATAAGTCATTAAGCTGGGCTTCCATTTCATCCCAGAGTTGTATAAGTTCTGTTTTCCGGCGAAGCTGTTCGTTAGAGGAGAGGTCCTTCATACTTTCACTATTAACCAATCGGGCTTTAATAAGTTCCGCACTCGTCAGTGGTATTTTGCCACGGTTGAGCCGGATAAACAGTTCCTCACTTCCCTGAGTAGAATCTTTTACTTCGTACCAGATCACCTGTACACTCCATTCCGGTATTCTGTATGCCCCGTCAGCGTTTTTCTCCAAGCCTGGTAATAGTACCGACAACATCTTATCCTTTAACTGCCGGGGTATTCCGTTCTTTCCATTTTCAAACCAATCCTTTATGGTGATGTATGCCTCACTCATATAATGTAGGTCGGGCATGGAGTGGTTGTGTTGGTTTTGTTGCAGGAATATATTGGAGTCAGTTCGGGTCTGATAATGTAGGGAATATAATTCCTGCGTATAACCTTCCTCCCGCAGATTCCCCCCCAGATACTCTAGCAATAAGTAAGTAATAATACGATGTATGGTGGTTAAGCGCTGCTGGCCATCAATCAGTTCATAACCTTTCTGTATACTACCGTTTTCCTTCTGCCACTGGGTTTCACGTACAACCAAGGGTTGCAGACAATAAAAACTATAAGCTTCCCCATTGTTTCGGTATTCCAGTATATCATCCAGCAATTGGGTAACATTGCAATTAGTCCATCGGTAGCCGCGCTGGTAATTAGGAATATAAAAGTTATGACCAAGGAGTTCTGTAATTGTTTTCGTGGTGATTTGGTTTTCGAACATATAATTTATTTGTTCCAATTACTATATGAAAAAGAAATAAGAATTTATTATTATAATACTCGTTGTGTGCTGTATTCAAACAATAAGTGATTTTGGCCAACATATCTCATTATTTGTTGTACTTTCTGTTTTATCGCTTGCTTTATTGGCTATGATTCTCGCCTTGTCAGATTGAAATCATATAATGCACATCAAATAACTCATTCGCTTTTGCGGTAACAGCGCAGAAGGATCGTGATAAAATACAGCCAAGTTCACTTTATCCCTTAATATTTAGAAAGCCCTATTGAAGATTAGGAGCTGTTCGATCTCATTTTTTAGAATTCCGAGGTAGTCCTTTTTTAATTATTTCGCGATTAGCTGTTACTTTTACCGTCCTAATAGCACTTACTTTTCTAACAAATTGAAGTGCATTTGTTACTAAATGAAAACTAATTCCGCTTACTGTTAAGATGCTATCTACAAAATTTAATAGCGTATGCATTTTGTTATTCTGATCATTCTTCAGCATTGGAACAGAAACTCCTGGTTGTACAATCTAACATTCTTTATGTGTATCCTTGCTACCTAATATTTTCAAAAATGTTCCTTTAAACTCACGAAAAGTAGTAAAGCTGTGATTGTTTGTCGCGTTATTATATAATCGTTACAAAATTGTATCATTATAGGCAGCCCGGATAAAAAAATGTGAATTTTTAACCGCTTGAGATGCTACAACCTGTATATCACCTATTACAACTGGAGGCTGTTCATTAGTTGCATATTTCGCATGAATAAGTAATAATCTGTCTTTATATACAACTAGATAATCTGCAATCTCGTTAGCGCCATTCTCATTACAACTAAATACTACATTCTGGTCATTGGAAAAATATTCTGCTATTTTTTGAAGGATATTTCTCTTTCCCTAATACAGCGGGTAGATTTTCCTTTTTTATTTCTACATCCGACCAGTCGATGTCAGTAAAAATCAACAATAGTATAGGATTATTCAGAATGCAACAAAATATGTAGATATTAATTCTATAATGCAGTTTACAAAAAAAATAACCCATTTAAGTTAATTAGTTGTTAATCAAATTTTAAATCCCACATCATTGAATTCCCCTGTGACTTCTAACCGAATCCTGAATATGTAATTGCGTTGAAGAATGGTCAACTGTATAAACACACCCTTTTGAAACAGGTTGGATCATTTAGCTCTGGGAACAAATTACTCCTCCTAAAAGCATCTCACAAACTTAAGCACAAGTATTCTAGCCATAAAATGAGTGCTGAAATTCACCCTACATGAGTACTAATGGAGAAGGTAATCCAAGCCTTCCGACAAACCAGCTATTCAAAAAAACATTGTATTTACGCTGCTGGCAGAACAAAGTTATTTATATTTATGCGATAAAAAGTCCCCTTTTACCGTTCCCGCTATGTATCAACTGAAAAACATTATACTATCTTTTATCTTTTTATGCCTGATCATACCTGCCTATGCGCAAAAGCTGGCTTTCCCCGAAAATGTAGGAGATATACGCTTCGATAGTCTCCACGATGATCCTGGATTTATAGTATGCAATCCTAAACAGGTGCTGCAATACTACAATACAGCATCTTACTATAAGGATCACAAAAAAGAGATCATCAAATATCTGCTCAGTAATTTCATCACGCAGGATAGCTTCCAGGACCAGAGTGGATTTCTGACCGTCAGATTCATTATTAATTGTAATGGCAACACAGGCTGCTTCCGTCTTTTTGAAATGGACAGTAATTATCAGCCCATTCATTTTAAAGAAGCATTATCCCGGCACTTACTTAAGCTGGTACAACAGCTAAGTGGATGGCAACCGGCTGTTTATAAAGAGAAAGTATATGACAGCTACCAATACATCACTTTTCGCATCAGAAATGGTAAAATAATAAGCGTCAGCCCATGAAGAAAACATACCTGCTCCTATATTTCTGTCTTACTGGCTTCATCGTTAAGGCCCAGGAGAATTGCAACCTCTATACAGATTCCCTCTGCCATCTTGCCTGCAGTGTACGTAACCAATCCAGCACTTTCCCACAGGGCTCCCGCCGCAGCCAGGAATATCTCGACAGCGCTATCCGCTTATGCCCTGATATGGCAGATGCCTGGCGCGAGATAAGTGTCCCTTATCTGAAACGGGGCGACTTCGTAACCTGGCGTAAATACATGGATAAAGCGGTTGCCTTGCAACCCACCAGGATACTGGACATACGGGGCTGGTGCAGATTCAAATTCCTGAGAGATTATGCAGGCGCTCTTGAAGACCTGAAACGGTTCGACAGCTTATCCCATTTTGCGTCCAAACATACAGGTGACGGTACTTACAGCTTAAATGTTGTTATGGCATTATGCGAAAGAGAGCTGGGGAATTATTCCAGTGCGATGCTTTATTTCTCCAAAGGCATCGATAGCATTTTTTATACAAAAGGGAAAGACTTTATAGGTCTCTTCGACTTTCTACACAGGTCCGTATTAAAATTAAGGCTGCAGGATTACTCCGGCGCGTTATCAGATCTTAACCAACAGGAGAAACTGTGCAGGAATTATGTAGAGACCAGCTATTATAAAGGCATCGCTTACCGTGCTCTCGGAAAACACAAACTGGCGAAACAGCATTTCGAGAAAGCGGCCCGATTATATAAAGAAGGATTTCATATGTCTGATGTTTATTGCGAAATGCTGGATGCGGTATATCCTTCAGATATAGATGAGGCTTTGGCTGGTACTTCTCAGCACATCCTCAAAAGCAGATAAAGCAACGCTTGTTGATTACCACCTGGCAAAAAAGATGCTTTCTCCTTCGATAAAATTATCGATAAATTCTCCTCTGAACTCATTTATTATGCTTGAACGCTGCGGATCATTTACCGGGAGATAAGTTGACGCCCTCGCAGAATGGATACTCGCCCAGTAAAAACCGCCTAATGGAAAAAAGTATCGAATTAATTTGTCAGATAGAAAATTGTCCCTACCTTTAGTGTACAACATATCTACTACACTATGATACGCCTTGATAAATTTTGCTTTGGATACAAAGCAAACAGTTTATTGTACCATAATCTACAGCTTACGCTTGAAACTGGAAGGATCTATGGGTTACTCGGAAAAAATGGAGCAGGTAAGTCTACACTGCTGAAAAACCTGATAGGCCTGCTTTATCCATCATCCGGCACTGTCTCGGTGAATGGTTTTAATCCTTCCGGTCGCAAGCCGTCCTTTTTAAGGACTATCTACTTTATTCCGGAAGAAGTATACGTACCTGCATTGACGATTAACAATTATGTGAAAATTTTCGCTCCGTTTTATCCTGCTTTTGACCGTACAATGCTCAATACATATCTTGAAAAGCTGGACGTACACACGGATAAGAAACTAAATACACTATCCTTCGGGCAGCAAAAGAAATTCATTATTGCCTTTGCCCTGGCCTGTAATACAAGTGTATTGATTATGGATGAACCTACGAATGGCCTCGATATCCCTTCCAAGAAAAGATTCCGGAAACTGATATCTTCTTCTATGCATGAAGATAGAATTATTTTTATATCTACTCATCAAACGCGTGACCTCGAAAATCTCATCGATCAGGTAATTATTGTAGATAATGGTGAGTTGGTGCTGAATGCGCCGGTAGAGATTATTGGCCAAAAACTTTCATTTAAAACGGTGGAGGAAGATTATAACGAGCAACCCGTCTTTTATGAAGAAGAATTATTGAAGGGACGTGCCGTTATTATAGAAAATACTGATGATATAGAAAGCCAGATCAATCTTGAACAACTCTTTAATGCTGCAACCGAAAACCCCGTAATGGTAAAAGCTGTTTTTAATAAATAACACATTTCGATCTCATGAATGACATACTTAGCTTAAGCCGTTTTGGATGGCTTATACGGAAAATCTTCCTTGAAAAAACTGCATTGGTTTTAGGATCTATGCTATTGTGTTTCATTGTTACTTTTATATTCTATGTTATGACCATGCTGTTGCAGGGTATTTCTGAAGCACAAAATGACGCCTTCCTGGTTGGGCTTACATTGGGAGGATCGCTGATGGCATCAGTTGTATTTGGCTATTTCAACAATGACGCAACAGGCGTTTCCTTTCTAACCTTACCAGCTTCTGTATTAGAAAAATGGTTATCAGGTATAATAATAATTGGGCTTTATTTTTTCCTTTTCCTTCTTTATTTCCGCTTGATAGACCTGGCATTTGTTGCACAATATCATCACAATTTAAATCCGCATGCTCCTTATTACAAAGAGCAATACGAATTGGTAAACATTCTGCCCTTTACAGGTTCTACAGCCGCTCAAAACTTCATGATGTTTTTTAATATTACAGGCATCATGATGCTGGGTGCTTTATTTTTTAATAAAGCGGCTTTTATTAAAACAGCCCTGGTGATCTGTTCAATTTTAGTTGCAGCTTTTTTACTTAATCTGTTAATTATAAACTTGCTTATTAAGAATGTGCAGACTGCTTTCCCCTTTACCGTAGTATGGCTATGGGTAGGAAAAGAACGTACTCCGCTGGAACTTTCTCCGCAAAATGCAGATAAAGTAAAAATCATTTTTCGGTTTGCGCTTCCTGCTGTACTTTGGGCACTTTCTTTACTGAGATTAAAAGAAAAAGAATTTTAAAACATTATAATGGTTTTTAAAGACAGTCCTGCTATATATATCCAGATTGCTATGTACATGTGCGAACAAATTCTGCTGAAGAAATGGAAGCCGGAAGAAAAGATCATAAGCATCCGTGATTTAGGTGAATTGATTGAGATAAGTCCTAATACAGTACAGCGGGCATATGATTTTTTGCAACAACGGAATATTATTGCTAATAAACGGGGTGTTGGCTTTTTTATTGATCCGGCAGCAGAAGAAAACATCTTGTCCTTTCGCCGGGAACAATTCCTGGAGAATGAACTGCCTGAAACGTTACGCAATATGTACTTGTTAAAAATTGATATAAAGCAGGTAGAAAAATTATACGAAAAATTTGTAAAGAATAATTTTCTAAACAAGAAATAATGAAATGGACTAAAAAAATCCTTATTGGGATAATGCTGGTATTATGCTGTAGCCTGGTGGCTTCTGCCTTCATGTTTAAAAAGGAATACGACAAAAATGATAAAGGAGAAATGTATTTCCTTTATGGAACAATATTCGAACAACCATTCAGGCATCTTGTAGTTACGGGTGGTAATATTTCCAATATTATCTATGAGCCATCCGCAAAGCCTTCTGTGCGCGTATTCAAACGATGGTGGGGTTATCATGATAAAAGAATAACTACGTTTGTACGAAATGATACACTATACCTGGATTTTCCTGACAAATACAAAGACCTGTATGAAAAAAACCAGCTTAAAAATAGTGTTATGGTACGCATTTTTTCTCCAGAATTAATATCCGTTACCGGTTTTAATACTAACTTAAGCCTGTTAAAACTAAAGCAACAAGACCTGACCGTTAATATTTCAGGAAAATCAAATTTTGAAGTAGAGAGCTTGTTATATAATTTTGATAAGGTTTCAATCAAAGCTTCCGACACAACAGCGGTAGTTTTTGAAATTTCACCTCTTTTAAAAAAGGCAGTATCAGAAGATGGAAATGAAATTCCTGCCGATGTAAAAGGATGGGATGCTTTTCATATAAAAAATCTCAATGCCGAAGTGTCTGGTAATTCAATTGTTGATGTCGGTCATGCACAAATCGATTCAATTGATTTCAAAGTTTCTGATACTTCAGCAATTATTCTTTCAGGTGGTACCATCAAAAAACATTTTCCTGTTAACAGATAAATTGATGTATCAACTATCTCTGGGGAATAAATAAAACTTCCCATTTGCAATATGACAAGAAGATTCAATCAAAACATAAAGAGAATTGAACAGCTATTATGTAACCGTTTTGATGATATATCCAAACGAACTGAAACACTCCTATTCTTCAAATCCCATCTTGAGGCCAACCTGAAATTCCCAATTCATATTACCGGAATTGAAGATTTCGATTGGGAAGAATTTTACTTATTAGGCCCCGGAAGCAAAAAGGAATACGAAATACTTAAGCAAACCCGGCCTTCTTATACAGATATATTCAATATGATCAGAATTGATCCTTATTTCGATGAAGATTATGGACTGTTTGCAAAAGTTACAAGACTTTCCGATAAAAAACGTTTTCAACTTCCGCTCGCAGACATGAAAGCCGTAGATAAAAAATCCCCTGAATATGATTTACTTCAGGACTATTCTATTTGGTTTATTAACTATCAATACTGACTCCTTTATAAGTAGGTGAATATATTTGACCAAATTCACGGATGATCAACCTCATGTGTCTGGTGCACTTAATGTTGCCAGGATGTTAGCTAACAGCACATACAGATATTTTGAGAAGATTATACATCCTAAAAGCATACTATGATTTTGCAATGTAAATCAAAGAGCTGCTTCAATTGGAAGCGGCTCTTTAAAAAACGTCTCTCCGTTTAAAACAAAATTCCGGCAACACAATCAGTATCTCCTTCTCCATGCCTTCCCCCTTCCAATAAAGTATCACATTTACCTTCGCACGTATTAACACATAATGCTGCAATTCTCTCTCAATCCTTTGTACAAAACTATTAGATGGCTTTAGAACAGATTGTCCGTTAAGATTCAGGCATTCATACCCATTTACCACTAATTCGTCTCCACTGGTCATCTGTGTAATTACATCCTGTTTATCAACAAAATATCCTAACCAAACTTCCGTATATTTCAAATAAACAGACAATTCCTTTGGCACAGGATATCCCCCCCTGTCCTCTGATCGCAATAAATCAGCAACATTTATATCATCAAAATACCCTCCGTTCAAATGTACCACTATCTGTTTTTTCGCTCTTGTCAGGGCAACATATACCTGTCGTCTAACATCGTCCGTATCTAAATTCAGCCCCTCTAACAACAAAAACACATTATCAAATTCCTTTCCTTTAGCCTTATGAATTGTTGACACTAAAATCGTCTCTCCATTCTCCTTTATAAAATCCTCTAACCTGGATTCCCGGATAAACATCATCAAATCCGACTTATACTTCCTCCCCGGATTAATCGCCTCAAAATCCCGAATCAGATTTTTACAAGCATCTAACTTTGTACTTCTCTGAAACCGTGTCACTAATGTACGCTTTGAATGTTCCCATAATTCATCACTAATAATAGATGTATTATCATCCAATTCCAACCCCGATAAGAAAACCCGGATTTCCAACAGATTATCCAACTCAAACCCATCATTCGTTTGCACTACTTTAGCAGGTAAGCCCTTATTCACTAACAATCCGGCGATCTGTAATGCCTCTTCATTGGTCTTTGTTAAAACACAGGTAGTACCAACCAGTTCAGTCGTAAGTATATCATTCACCAAAGGTACAATCAGGTGACTATTTTGATATCGTATAAGTTTGATCTGCCCATTATCAGGCTGTATTGAAACAATCGGAAATTTCTTTAACCGGTGGGGAATTCTTTTTGCGAAATGATTTGAGAATTCAACCAAATTACGCTTACTCCTGTAATTTTCTACCAAATCATACATCACGGCATTCTCAAATTTCGTCAGCTGTTCCATATATTTAGCATCAGCGCCTCTAAAAGCATAAATATTCTGATCATCATCTCCTACTGCAATCACCCTCATATCCTCATTCTGCTTTATCAACGCCTGTACCAGGTCAAATTCATGCTTATCCATATCCTGCGCTTCATCAATCACTAAAACCGTTTTCGTAATACGGTTCTGCTCTACTTCACCATCCGTAATTTTCTGAATGGTGGTAGCCAGAATCTCTGCCGACTTCTCCAGATTACCTACCTTCCCTAACAAATCAAAACAGTAAGAATGGAAGGTCTTTATTTCTATAAAGTGTGCGGCATTCCCAATTAAACCTAATAACCTTTTCTTAAACTCCGTGGCGGCAGCACGCGAAAACGTCAGCATTAACAACTGCTCATGTTTTACATCTTCCATATAAAACAAAGATGCCAGTTTATGCACCAGCAACCTCGTCTTCCCACTACCCGGACCAGCAGCTACAACCATGTATTGTGCTTCTTTATCATTGATGATTTTCAACTGTGCAGGAGACAGATCCCCAAACAACTGCTTAAACTTGGCAGGAGTAATATTCCGCTTGATATCATGCTGCCGGCTACCTTTAAAATATTTATTCAGGAAAGTCGTATAATTCAGTTTAAAATAATCATCCACAAACTGCAATGCCTGCTTGTAGTCATTAATCATCATCTTTGCATACTCCCCTACAATATGAATTTGCTGTATCTTACTCTCATAATACTGGCTTAGCTTCTGAAAATCTTCTACTTTATATTTTACTTTATTATTCTGCTCTACCCGCTCTACCATTAACCGGTTATATGTTACCAGAAACCCACCTTCAATTTTAATGGCTTCAATTCTGGAAAGAAAAAACAATACATCTTCCACATCATACAATGACACTTCGCTATTAAAAAGTGACTGCGTCTCAAAAGCAACTTTCAGATCATATACTGAAAACTCGACCAATATCTCCTCAGCATTGTTATTAGCCTCAGCTGTATTCTCCTTACTTTTCTCATAAAGATATTCAACTATGAAAACTGCCAGTTGATGTCTTTTCTCCATCTTCACCGTCAATTCCTCTCTTGTAAATAAACCGGCTATGGCACAATGATTCTTGGAATGTTTAGCAGGTTTCCGTTTAATCCAGTTTTTAATTGCCCAATAGTTGAAAATGGTCTTAATTTTATTAGGAGTAACTTCATTACATCCAAATTTCTCCGCAGCTTCATTCAGTTCTTTAATATGCAATACCTTCATTTCTTCATCGATGCACGTCATCAGGTATGATTCAATAGCGGTATACATTTTCACAATACCCAATGACCGTTTGCTTTCTCCCCTTTTAATAAAAGCCGTTAAATCTTTTGTATTTGCCAATATCTTCTCTGCCTTCAGCAAGCCCACAATATTAATCACATCTTTCTTGCTAATCCCCAAATGATCACTGATATAGTCAATCCTGGATTCAGCCTCCTCATCACTGGCTTCTTTCCTGCGTTTACTGGAGAAAAGCTTCTTAATGATTCTTACAGCTTGTTCCTTTTCTCTATCAGTAAACCGGGTAGATTCATTGATTTTATCAACAGCTTCCTGTGCATTTTTAGCCAATATACTGTTAGCAAATATCTGGGGATTATTATGCAGCCGCTTCAGGTATCCCGCATCTTCCAGCGCAGCGATAGCTGTTGTCACCCTGGTTTCAATCTCTCTCACATTGTCATCCCATCCTGCCTTCCTGGCAATTTCTAACGCCGATAGAGATACCGTTGTACGAAACTTTGTTACCAGCTTAATAGCCGTCCAGATCTGATTAATCTCCTTAATGGATAGTTTAGTCTGATTTAATAACGTAAAATGCTTTCCAAGATCATCTTCATTATACAACACAAAGCAATCCGCTATAATACTCAGATCCCGGCCGGCCCTGCCCGCTTCCTGGATATAATTTTCCAGAGAGTCTGAAATATCATAATGGATCACCATTCCTACATCTTTCTTATCCACTCCCATTCCAAACGCAGAGGTAGCCACCATAATAGAAATATCACCAGCTTGAAAGCCCTCCTGATTAACGGTTTTCTCCTTCACATCCATTTTGCCATGATAGGCTCTTGCACTAAATCCGTCCTCCTTTAATCGCTGTGCCAGAATATTGGCCTTTTTAGTTCTGGACACATACACAATGGTCGGACAGGGCTTTTGCTCTATTAAGTCCCGTACGGTCTGGTATTTCTCCTCTTCACCTTGCCGCTCAATTACCTGGTACTGTAAATTTGTTCTGGAAACCTTAGACGTAAATAATTCCAGTTCCAGCGATAGCTTATCCCTGAAATAATCCCGTATATCTTCAATGACTTTCTGTTTGGCTGTAGCTGTAAAGCAGGACACCGGAATAGGGTCTTCCAGGTTTTTCTTTTCCTGCAGTGATTTAATAAAGTCACCAATATACAGGTAATCTACCCTAAAATCCTGTCCCCATGCAGAAAAACAGTGCGCCTCATCAATAACAAAGCGAACAATCTTCCTACCCAGCAACAATCGCTCAATTGTCTTTGAGCGCAGGGATTCCGGCGAAATGTAAAGTAAGGATGCACTACCATCCTCAACCCTTTCAAAAGACTTACTTCTTTCTACCGAATCTAACAACCCATTGATAGTAGCTACATACGGAATTCCATTCTTTTCAAGATTATCTACCTGATCTTTCATCAAAGACTGTAAAGGTGAAATCACCACTGTTAATCCTTTTACATTTTGCCCACTCATGAGCGCAGGTACCTGAAAAGTAATAGATTTCCCTCCCCCTGTCGGAAACACAACCAATATGGATTTATTATCAATCGCGGCCTTAACCGCCATTTCCTGTAATGGCTCACCCCCAAATTCCCTATACTGATCAAGATCAAAATACCACTTCAATCCTTTATGTATATCGAAAGCACTGTTACAGTAATTACAACCCCTCAGACAAGGCTTGTTACGCAGCCGATACATAATCCGCTCCACTTCATGATAATGGTGCAGCACCCAGGGAGGTGTAATGGAATACCGTTCGTTTGCATTGATAAGCGATAAACAATAGGCAAGTGCAACCGGGTGTGTGACTATAATTTGGGCAAGATCTGTATCCAGGCAGATATCATCTTTAAACCGTTGCCTAATTAATATCTCCACATTACCTACTTCGCCCCTATAATTAATTACCTTAAAGAAGGCCTGAAATTCCTTTTTATCATGCAATAGAGAATAAAAGATCTGCTGCAGACTTTGATCAACCTTTTCAAATTTACTGACCTCATCCAGAAACAGGTCTTTTGCCTTAATAGCATCATTTAATGGATTATTGAAGTCTTCCGGTTGTAGTTTATCATCTTTCAGCAAAGCATGATAAGGCTTAGCAGGAAATAGTAACGGTGATAAATATAATGTATCAATAATATATGATATCCTAATCCCAGCGTCCTGTAAAGCCGCGCCAATATATTTTATATCATGCTTTAAAATATTATGCCCACATATAAACGGAGTACCCTTTATAAAAGCAATAAATTCGGCGACAGATGTACCATGGAAAGTATTACCATTAATTTTAACGCTCCCAATATCGAGGATTTTACGGCTGTTAGGATCAATTTCGGTATCAACGAAAGCAATGGGTTCCATATCTATATATTAACGTAAGGTCAGATTAATCTATAGCTTGCTGCTGTCATTCAACATATTTAAGTTACTCAATATTTTCAAAAGTCCGGTAATTTCCCCCCAGCTTCGCTGCGGAAAACAGGCGTAGATAATTAAGGGGCATATTGGTTCGAACAAAAAAGGAAAAAACATTATGAGAAAGTATAATAACTCTGCCGGTCCATTATACGTATTACCATTTCTTGTACCCGCTTAAGTTTTTTAATCAGCGTTATTGCAGATAAGCATACGTTGTTATTCATCACCGATATGAAAGCTCAATTTCCAATACTTACACTATCTGTTAGCTTTTTGTTATTATCTTCATCAAAATTTTTCAATCAGTATTTGTACTGACTGCCATTCCCATACTTCGTTGTCAAATGACTCTAATTTATATTTAACTATCATGATAGATTTATCTCATGCTGAGAATCAAATTCACTGTGTCTCTAATTTCCACGACCTTGTTGCTACGCCATTTAATGGAGGAATGAATGCGATTTGCTGGACGCGTAAACTAATAGGTGACTTTTCCGAGATCGTTGAAAAGGTAGCGCTAAGCGGAAATATAACGACCATTGAACAAGAGGAACTTTATGAACTTCAGCTAAGTGAACAAGGGCAACTTGCCCGGGAAATCCTTTTAAATGACCTGAAGGTATTAAAAGCTCATGGTGCATCGCCAGTCCTTAATGTGATCAAATACTATGACCGGGATGATAGCTACCCTTTTTTCCCGACCGATGTTTATTCTTTTCATGTAGATCGCTCCCCCATACCAACTGATACCTTTTTATGCACTTACTATGGCGAACCGAGTGAAATATTGCCAAATTCACAAGGCAAAAAGAAAGTACTTATTCCGGAAATACGTGATGAACTCAAAAAACTATATCATGGAACAGAGGAAGGTTTTGAATCATTCTTAAGTGAACATTTCTTTGATCTGCACTATCAGGCTGAGCCTGATGCACGTCCAATCAGCCTGGGCCTTGGTCACCTGTGGAGATTGGCGGTTGATCATCCTGAAAGCCAGGTTCCTCCCTGTCTTCACCGTGCGCCAAAGGAAAAACCCGGACAAAATAGGTTGTTGATGATCTGTTGAACACAATCATTGAATCCCAACTATGTACGAATAAGGCCCAAAATGGTGCATGAATAGCATCATACACCCTCACAGATTATAATAAGACCCGATATAAAGTAGAATTGAACAGGTATTGATAAGGTTAATCCTACGCTAAAAAACGGAGGATGAACGGAGGATGAACCTTATAAATACCTGTTCAATTCCTTTTTTTAGCAATATTTCTTAGAACCTGAGTGCCGGTTAATACCTGCTTATCTTTACATTTACTGCAACTGAAGCTAAACTTATGGACGTTACCGAAATAATAGACCTGCTGAAAGAAAAGGCAAATACCAGGTACCACGCAGGTATGCTGCGCTTCGGTATTAATAATGAAAAGGCCCTGGGGGTTAAAATACCCGAGGTAAGGAAACTGGCTAAAATAATACAGAAGGACCATGAACTGGCCCTGCAGCTATGGGATACCCACATACACGAGGCCCGTATCCTGGCATCATTAGTTGCCGATCCCAGGCAGGTTACGCCTCAGTTAATAGACAGCTGGGCAAAGGATTTTACAAGCTGGGATGTATGCGACCAAACATGTGGCAACCTGTTTGAGCGTACCCCTTATGCTATAGAAAAAGCACTGGAGTTTAGCAAGCACGGAGAAGAATTTATTAAACGCGCAGGTTTTGTACTAATGGCCGAATTAGCAGTACATGATAAAAAAGCGAATGACAAGGTTTTTACTCAATTCTTCCCTGTTATAGAACGCGAAGCATGGGATAATCGCAACTTTGTAAAAAAGGCCGTTAACTGGGCATTAAGGCAAATTGGCAAGCGTAATGCAACCTTGTTGCCCTTAGCAATAAAATGTGCAGAGCGTATTTTATTGCAGGATAGTAAACCTGCCAGATGGATAGCGACAGATGCCTTAAGAGAATTAACCTCCCGTCAGGATTAGGCATCTGCCTTATTTTTATTTCCATTCTTTAACAATATTGCCTGGCAGGCCGCACTCAGCTAAAAGGTCAGAAAACTCTTCCGGACCAATACTCCAGTCCACCGAATAAGCCATAAACTTAGGCCCTGTAGAGACTTCTTTATTCAGCTTATTCGCATTTAATAAAGCCGCTACTTTTTTGATCATATTCTCCGCCAGGGAAAACTCTTCCCGCTCTTCCACCTCCTGCATAAAAGCTACTAACAGGCGTTCATGCGTATTTTCAGAAAGCTCGAGAATGTTTTCACGTTCGTCATTTGCCAGTAACTCTCCTACTCTATCCGCAGATCTTTCTATCTTCCTTTGTTCCTTTTCTGAAAAAACAGATAACACAGGACTATAATCCCCTATTTCCTGATAACCGATTTCTAAAATGCCAATCGGCTCATCTAAATCCTCATCTACAAGCGTTTTGATAATATCTTTGGAAATCAACAGGGACACTTCCTCTGAAAGCTGCTGCAATGTAAGATTGGACGGCATTTTCACATAATCATACGAAGTATGTTTGTCACTAAACATATTGATGACCTCTTCCAGTTCTCCACCTGCGCTATAATTATACTTTTTACGCAGGTTATACTCCCCTATCTCTGGCATAATATGCAAACAATCAGCATTCACAATACGGCCATCTTTATAATCATATGCTTCAATGATGCAAATGACAGATTTAGCCTCTTTCAGTAGTTTAGTGATGATAGGCCTGGCTGCCATTCCCTTAAACTGACGGAGATTCACATCATTCAGAATGATTGACTGAAAACCGACCTTTTTTCCACCTTCATATATCACACGCTGTAAACAGGCAGGAATAGGAGAATCCGGCTCATACTCCAGGTATTCTATCAGGGAATCTGAGTAGGTGTAAAAGCTTTTCTGCTCTTCAAATATGGAAAAAACAGGCTTGTCCGATTCATCCAGCCCGTAAGCATAACTATGTTCAGGACGCTGTTCCGTAGAAAGAGGACCTTGTGCCGGGAATTTCTCCTTAGTATATTTATCTAACCTGAAGCGGATTGTTTCTGCATACACCGTCTTCACAGATGTATCCTTCATCTCCTTTCTGGTTGCATATTCATCATAAGCCGTTATCCAGCTATCTATCAGATCTTGTTTCAGCGCGGGTAATGTCATTCTTGTATTTTAGAAGCGTAAAGGTAGGCGATCTCTCATTAAATACTATTATATTGCAATATATTTAAATATCTCCCAATCTATATGAAGCGGATTATTACATGTATCTTCTTAGCGTTACCTTTTTTAGTTAACGCACAGCAAAAAGAGCAGGACTCAATAAATTACGATAAAGCATGGGATTTTTATGAAAAAGAAAAATATGGTTCGGCGTTGATGTTAGTGAACCCGCTGATCAGCGCTAATCCTAAAAGTGCAATGTATTATAGCCTGAGAGGTTGCATATACAAGGGAATGCATGCCTCGGATGATGCCCTTGCTGATTTCAGTACTGCGATTTTATTTGACCCTCACAACTGCATCTATTATAGCCAGCGGTCCAATATATATCTGGGCCTGCAAATGGAAGATGAATGTATTAAAGACTGCGACAGCTCAATAAAGTATGCTTATAATGACACGGTTAAGTATGAACTGATCTGTAACAGGGGAGCTGCAAAATATCAGAAAAGAGATTTTCAGGGCGCTTATGATGATTATATCCAATTATATCGTTTTGATTCTACAAATATACTTGCGCTTACATCCCTGGGAACAGTTCTGGACGATCTGAACAGAGATGATGAGGCGATCGCTTACCTGGAAAAGGCTATTAAACGTGACCCTACATTTATTGGCCCTATAGGCAATCTCGGATTCAGGTATTCCATGAAAGGAGATTATGTAAAGGCATTGGCTATGTTTAAAAGGGTATTGGAGCTTTCTCCTGAAGATGCGGTAACACTGAATAATATTGGTTATGTGCAGTATAAGATGAATGATCTGCCGGATGCATTGAAGAATATTCAGCGATCTATTGAGTTATACCCTGCCAATTCATATGCTTACAGGAACAGAGCGCTTGTATATATTGCTATGAAAGAAAAAGACAAGGCTTGTGAGGACCTTAAACAAGCAGTGAAACAGGGTTTTACTGAGATGTATGGAGATGAGGTGAAGAAGTTGATTCTTGAGAAATGTATTTAGATAAGTCGCTTGCTTAGGGCACAACCAGGTCCATACCACTATTTTATCTAAAGTATATCGTTTTTTTACAACGATCATATTCCAGTAGGTTATCTGGCTTCTCTGGCATATGATTTTCCTATAACAGAGAAACCAAAACGAGATAAGAACTATCATTCCAGCAGGAAAAAGAAACGAAGAAAAATTTAGAAGGAGGTTATTGTCTGCAAGCATACATTTTATTTTTTGATGTTCTTAGATAATGCTATGTAGATATAGCTAATTGCGACAAATCGAATGTGTTTTTCAACAAGTGGTAAACGTCCTTTCCTTCCTTCAATTCGTATTGTAAAATTAAGATCAAAATGTGAAACTAATCTTTGTCGATCCGGGATTTAACAGAACTTTTAGTTTGAGCAGTGATTGTTCGTAGAGTGTTCGAGGTGCGTTCGGGAAGTGTTGTAGAATTGACCAGGGGTAGGTCGCGTTTAACTCGGGGTTTGATCGGGGTCTGATCGGATGGAGCCGGCCTAACCCCGATCAAACCCCGAGTTAAACGCGATCTAACTATAGAGGTATATACAACTCACTCCGAACAAACTACAGAAATTAAACAGTATGGGAATTATAACGCTAATCATCTCTCATAGTATTTCCAATAAATCTCCGCATAAATGTTGTAAAGGTTCTATAAGAATTCACGGCCACTAAGGATAGTGCCATCTGCCAGACTCACTGTAAACACCTCATACCGGTCTGTCCGGAGACTTAAAAACTGTCCCTTGAGTATTTCCCCTTCCACACCCAGTATTTTAAACCCATCCGGCGCTACACTGCCAGATTCCCATTTAACACCATTAGCATCATAAGCTACCAAGGTGGTATAATCGGCAAAAATGATCAGCCCAGCCTCCGGTACACTGATTAAATCTATTACCGGTTTTGCAAGTACCTGACTGTTCACGTTAGGATTGGAGGAAGATACCAGATAGCCCTCTCCCCTGGAAACTACACAAAGCTGGTCGGGATCGGGCATGCTGAAGATACCGGTTACACCGTTAGGTGTAATATCGCCAAAAGCAAAAATGCCTGTCCATGCTGCTCCGCTATCAGGAGAAACGGTTACGGTGACTCCATCCTTTCCTCCATTGCTATCGCCACCGGGAAAATATCTATTCATTCCGGTTCCTGAAAATTCGCTGATCGCAACTGAATAATGACTGTCAAATGTTAATGCAGTCTTCATAGTTATTTACTGATTTTTAAAAGATCTATGCCGGATAAACGCTGTTTTCCGGGCAAAGATAATCTGATACAATTTCATAAGCGCCCTGTTTACCATTTATTGTACCCGATCACATAGTCGCTATTTCAAAAGGATTTGTCACACAACATAATGAAGAACCATATTAACGCAAGCAGGCCGGAGATTTTTTCTCTATTTATTTTGGACAAGTATTTATACTTGCTTTTATTCATTATATTATTTAAATTCATGTAAATTCCTTTCAATTACCCAATGAAAAAATAACAAGTACCTCTGAAATATTAAATGTAAACCCTTAAAATACCTATGATGAAAATTACCCCAACGGGAGTGGTCCTTATGTTGTCCGCTTCGATTGTGACCTATGTTGCGTGCAACAATACAGCGTCCAATAAAACTGCCCACAATCAATTATCGGCCAGCAATGGTCCTTCTATTGATTCGTTTACTTCCGCCGTTCCTGCAGATATCAAGAATCCTGCAGATTCTATTGAAGCTGCCGCCTTTGCATGGAAAGAGTTCGTAGCCCTGACATGGCCTGCAAAACCCAATCCCACACCCAATATGTCTGGATTTTATCGCGGCCAGCCGGATAATGCAAGCATACATGGAGCTACCGGTCCAGGAGGCACGGTAGTATGGGAAACTTTTTACCACAGGGCTGAATTATATCCCGGATATTATGGACTGCATACGCTTCCAAATCCGGATACGCTCCCCGTTTATCTCTATCATACACCTGTCATGGCAGCAAGTGGTTCAGTCAATCAAAATCTGTTCAACAATCTTGATGAGACGAGCGAAATTTCCCTTGCCTATATGTATTATACACCCTTGCTGGCAAAAAACAATGGTGCCAATGCAGGCATATTTTATGAAGCAAAAGGGAATAATGCGATTTACGACTACCTCAGGAAAACAGGTTACAATAATTCCAGCAAGCGCAAACCGGCTCTTGACAGCGCTATAGCGCTGGTAACAAATACTTCTGTACCGCCCGACAGCACCGTTTTTAGTTTACCGGACGGCGCTGCTGAAATAAAAGCTACCTGGAGACATTATGATGCAACCACAGACAAACTTAATAATTTCCATTGGGCCAAAGGGATTTACTATACTAAAAACAAGAGCGGAGGGCTTGTAGCAAACAATGATACGTTCCTGCTGATGTCCCTGCATATTATTCAAAAAACGCCCAATGTGCCCACCTTTACATTTGCCACTTTCGAGCATGTAACCCTCGAAAAGACAGGATTCAGATTCATTAATACCAACCCGCTGACCGACTCATCTGCAGGTTTGCCCAGGCCCCTGCCGGATTCCGGTGTCATCATTGCTGAAAGACAATTTCCAATACCTGCTTACATCAACAATTATAACGGGAAAGCACAGGCGCAGATCCGCGCGCAATTCGGCAGCGACAATGTATGGGCCAATTACCAGCTGATAGGTGTGCAGGCGGTTGTGCAGAATGATCCCGGCGATGTCGTTCCCCCTCAACAATTCTTCCTATCCAATTTTGCTACAGAAACAAACAATGCGCTGCAATTTTTCCAGGGCGGGTTGGCCGGGCCTTTTAACAATGTACCTAATCCAGACGCAGCACATGTTTTTGTCCTGGACAAAAAGATTAAAAAGTACGTAGCTTATACGGCCGGTGGATGCCTGGGTTGTCACGGATCACAAGGACAATTTCAAGGTGGGGATTTTAGTGTCATTGCTGCTACAGGAAACTTTTTTGTGCCAGATGTTCCAAATCCTTATCCACTCGCTGCCAAATTATTTAAGCAGAACCCTAAAGGCTTCCCTTTGCCGCATATGCCGGCAAACCTCCAGGCAGTGTCCGATCCACATGCATTACCTGGTAAGAAACGAAAATAATTTTTCACCTTCAACCCACAACCCAAATGGCACCAGTCAAACTCAACAGCTTTCAGGATGTACAAAAGCTTTTAGACCAATTTGTAGCATCCAGCGGGGTAACGCCCAGCCTCGCTCCACATAATGTTTTCTGGCGCATAGATGCCAATGGCAATCCGATGACTTACAAAGAATTCACTACGGGATATGTGCCCGGATTTGATCCTCAGTCCTACCCACCCGACGGACTTTTAATACTGGAAGTAGGCAATGGCGCCGGGTCCAACATTGTTATGGCATTGCAGGGCAAAGGACCATTTGCACCCGGCGGAAATATCGGGTTGCAGATGCCGCAGCCTAATCCTCCTTACAATTCCAATAAGCAACCACCACAACAGAATGATGTGATCACTTCACTCATTCAATGGATAGATGCAAAGTGCCCTAATGGAAAATAGGAATTCCTGGACATAAAAAATCGATAGCAGGGGCTGGTCTCAATGACCAGCCTTTACTATTCTTATAAAAACTAATTAATTTAAGAACGGCCAGATTCTTGGTATACATCATGGCAAGCTGATTTAATGCAGATGAGATGGGAAACATTCATATAGGCACCTCCGGATGGAGCTACAAGCACTGGCGCGAACGTTTTTACCCTAAAGAAGTAAAGGCGGCTGATTACCTGTTATATTATGCCAAGGAATTTACTGTTTCAGAAATTAATACCAGCTTTTATCATCTGCCTAAACCGGACACTGTGCAGCACTGGATAAACACCGTAAACAGCCGTTTCAGGTTCTGTCCGAAGATCAGCCGGTATATTACGCATATGAAGAAGCTGAATGATCCTGAGGAAAGCCTGGTATCTTTCTTTGCTATTTTTGATCCGTTTAAAAAACACCTGGGACCGGTACTGATACAGTTACCCCATCTTCTTCCTTTTAAAGAAGAAAAAGTAACACACTTTTTTAATGCCCTTAAAAAGTATAAAGGATATAAGTTTTCTATAGAGCCACGTCATGAAAGCTGGCTAACAGATGAAGCGGTTGCGCTGATGACCCAACATAAAATTGGCTTTGTGATAGCAGAATCAGGCGGCAGATGGCCATATGGGGAATTTGTAACGGCAAAGCATATTTATATCCGTTTTCATGGGCCAGATGGTTCTTATGCAAGTTCCTATGACACAAAGATTTTAAAGAACTATGCTAAAAAGATGCTGCAATGGGAAGCCGGCGGACATACCGTATGGGCATTTTTCAACAATGATGGAAATGGATATGCCATTGACAATGCACGTACCTTAATTAAACTTACACAATCAGTGTGATACATCGGGTCCTTGTTCAGGACGATATTGTTTACGTACATCCTCCAGTATATTTCTTGCCTCATCCAGATGAGCGGTTACTTCCTGCTGCATAGTTACTGCGTATTTTTTCAGTGAACTGTCCTTTAACCGGCTGGCAGCTTTATCCAGCATTTCCAGGATTTTCTGATGTGCATCTACCATTTCCATCATATACGCCTTATCGAATGCAGGGCCTTTCTTGTCCGCAAAGTCAGCTATATGTTTCTGATCATTTTCTGATAGTGCTGAAGGCAGTGTAACATCGGAACTGTATCTTACCTGTCCAAGTGCTGCATTAGCTTTTGTATGTGCCGTTACCATTTTAGCTGCAAATTCCTTAACTCTTGAGTAGTTGGCATTTTTTTCAGCCAGTTTCCCTAATTCTATTTCCTTTAAATTACTGATCGCGGCATCAGTAGCAAATTTTACAGAAAAGTCGTCCATATGGTCCATACCTTTTTTCCTGGCTTCCGTGCTATCCTTACCTGCTTTTTTTTGCGGGTTATTATTACAGGATATAAAGCAGAGCATTAATAGCAATGTCAGCGTTAGGATCCCTTTCATATGAATCTGTTTTACCTTGATGGATCAAAAAAAATACCATGGTTACTGGCATAGTTTTATTACTACCATGTGCGTAAACCTCATTATTAAATAAAATTCATTTTATGGGATCAATTACAAATCCGGAACACAAGGAAGGGCCTCTGGCAAAAACAATAGAAAACCAGACAGCTAAATTACCATCTGATGTATTTCTGTGGGCAGCAATAGGGGCAATGGGAGTTTCTTTTGCATTAAAGTGCCTGAAGCAGAACCATACTGCACTTTTTGTAGGACAATGGGCCGCTCCATTTTTACTCTTTGGCATTTACAATAAAATAGTGAAGGTCCAGGGGAATGATTAGCACTCTATTCATTAAAAAAGCCTGAAAGAGCATACATCTTCCAGGCTTTTTTAATTATGTATAATGGTCACGTACCACCATCTGATTTAATATCTCATAATTGCCGCCATCACACTATCTTGTGGCATTTGCTCTTTAGGCAATAAGAAGACTTCTCCGCCTGTCTGGATGGTTTTAATAATGACCTGATCTACCATACATTCAGCGCTCTCCTGTCTTTCTTCATGCAATTGTAAGTTATTCGCTGCGTCATCAAAAGTACCCCAGATATGCGCATGTTCCTGTACAAACAACTGTGCAATCTGCCCGTAATACGCAGCAGGAATAATTGGCATGGCATATTCTTCTTTTATAAAACAGAAACAACAAAGTGTTCATTACCACAATTTCCGCATTTATCGGTCTGTTCTTTTTCCTTGCCACATTTGCCACATACCTGTATATCACTTACCTTCTGTTGCCGTTCAAAGTATTCCCGGTCTGATTCGGGTATAATGGATAACCCGGGGACTGGTTTTGCATTCGTTACCATAGAGAACTCGCCGCTGGCTTCGAAATATAACCGCTTTACTTCACCCAGATGTTTGATACCATTAGAACGCAACTGTGAAAGCACCCTGGCTTTTGCAATTCTTGTCTGCTCCATCGCTTTATATTGCAGACAACAGTCATTTACAAGGATCGCAATATCGCCCTGCGATTTTCTTTCTAATTTTTGATTTTGAGTGGATACAAAAGCTATGATCCTTTGCCCTGCTACAACAATTAACGCCACTGCTACTGCCGGTAACATTCCTCTGTCCGGGGTTTGTACCGGGATACCTATTGATGCTGCCAGTGCCGATAAAGCAAGGATCTCATTCCTGCTTAACTGGGAAGCCATGCGCTTACCCATTAGTCGCAGCGCCACAAGGATCATCAGATAAATAAAAGTTACCCTGAAGAATACTTCGAGGTAAAAAATACCAGGAGTTGCGCCAAACAATATCCTCTGCCAATCTTGCAGGTGAATCTCAAAAGCGTGCATATAAAAATATATTAGAGATCTAAAACCGCATCATCCCACATAGTGTTACCACATTTATCACATTGCTGTTTTTCGGCTTTAATGTGCCTTGTATTTCCGCAGTTAGTGCAGGACATCAGTCCTTTTTCCGGTTTTTGCTGTATCAGATGTATCTTATCATCAGCAGGAGGCAGCAGCGATAATCCAGGCTTTGGTGTTTTTGCCTTATAAATGCTGAACAAACCACATGCTTCCATATACACTCTCTCCACGCTGCCCAGGTTAAAAATTTCCTTCTTACGTAAAACAGCAAATAACTGGTCATGAGAAACACTGGTCTGTTTTGCTTTCTTTACCTGGAAAATACCATCCTTCACAAGAATATTCAGTTCTCCCTGGGTTATTTTCTCAACCTTATCATTCTTCACACCCCATAATGTGAGGCCATTATGATATACCAGTATAAGAAAAAGGATCATTATCCCCATTAGAATGCCTCTGTCCGGGCTTTCCATTGGCGGTGCTACAATAGCACCCAGCATAATCATGATACCTAATTCTGTGATGGTTAACTGCCCTGCCATTCTTTTCCCCAGCCATTTAACAGTTATCAGTAATGCAACGAAAATGATAACTGTACGGATAAGGACCTCTATTAAAAATTCTGTAGGTGCATCTCCAAAAAGAATCTGGTGAAAGTCACTGATCTGGATATCTTCCATTACCAATTAAATTTGTTGTATTTATATCAAACCGTGTGCTAAGTAAGGCGTGTGCCTGTTGATATATCTAGCAGCCGGGATATAATGAAACATTCTGCTTACCTCCTATTGCCTCCTTTCCCCAATAAAAGGGGTTTTTACGCATTTATCTTTTGGTATAGTTTTGCCATTAAGCATTCAAACTTCAGGTGATGAATAATATTGCGATTGCTATACATGGAGGGGCAGGAACTATTTTAAAAGAAGACATGACAGATGAGTTATATCAGCGTTACTATGATGGCCTGCAAAAAGCGCTGAATGACGGAATGAATATACTTACATCCGGAGGAAGTTGTGTTGATGCAGTAGAAGCGGCTGTAGTAAGCCTGGAAGATAACCCGTTGTTTAATGCAGGTAGAGGTGCTGTATTCAATTATGAAGGAAAACATGAAATGGATGCATGTATTATGGACGGAAGAACATTAAATGCAGGGGCTGTTTGCGGGGTAAGTAACGTACGTAATCCAGTAAAGCTGGCAAGGGAGATAATGAAAGAGGGCAGGTATGTATTACTCTCAGGTAAAGGCGCAGAAGATTTCGCCCGTCAGTGCCGGCAGCAATTTGAAGAAGACAGTTATTTCGCAGATGAACTCAGGTATAAACAATGGCAGGAAGCAAAGAAAGCAAACCGTACGCAACTGGACCATACAGGTAAAAAGTTTGGAACAGTAGGCGCCGTAGCCAGAGATGCTATTGGTAACCTGGCAGCAGCAACCAGTACAGGCGGACTTACAAACAAACAGTTCGGCAGAATAGGAGATACACCCATTGTAGGTGCCGGTACATACGCAAATATGTTGTGTGCAATATCCTGTACCGGAGAAGGGGAATTCTTCCTGCGCGCTGTAACCGCATATGATGTAGCGTGTTTAATGAACTATAAAGGGTTGAGCCTGCACGATGCATGTAATACTGTAATCCTGGAGAAGATGGTACAATTGGGAGGAGAAGGAGGACTGATTGCGGTGGACAGTGCCGGTAATACTGAGATGATATTTAACAGCGCAGGCATGTATCGTGCCTGCGCTGATGTAAATGGCAAACTTGAAATTAAAATCTATAAAAATGATTAGTGAACCGGATCAAGTTCTGCCGTAGCTTTCCTGTTTTTTTTATTAGCAGCTTCCATTATCTGTTCTATAGCTGCTGTTATTTCATCACTGCATAAAACAATCAGTGCATTATCTGTTGCATGCTCTATTGCGTGATTAATAGCATCATGCTCATTGGGAATAATGCTGACATTAATTTTGTTCTTTATCCTGTAAATTCCTTTCAGCAGTAAATTACTCATCTCGTCAGGTGCCCTGCCGCGCAGGTCTTTATCATACCTGATAATAATCTCGTCAAAAATGCGGGCGGCTTCTTCCCCGAGTTTTATGATATCCTTATCCCGCCGGTCGCCTACCGGAGCAATAATACCTGTTTTCACTGCGGCATTGCTTGCCTGCACAAATTTACCAATTGCAGCAAGCCCGGCAGCATTATGTGCATAATCAAGCACAACTTTGAATGTATCAAAGTCAAAGATATTCATGCGTCCAGGTGTATTTTCATGTGAAGGACAAAATGTTTCAAGCGCTTTTCTTATCGTATCCACAGAAATGTCCTGCACATATGCCGCTAATGTAGCGGCCAGTACATTGGCGATATTAAATTCCGCCGTACCTGAAAAGGTTAGCGGGATTTTATCAACCTTTTGCAACCTCGAAATATTATTTCCCTGTATCAGGCATATAGAACGATTCATATAAACGGCGGCTACCCCACCATTTGCACAATGTTTTATCACCCTGGGGTTATCGCCTGATAAAGAGAATAACGCTATCTGACAATCTACTTTATCTTTCATAGCATACACCAGATCATCATCCGCATTTAAAACAGCATATCCATTGGAATGTACGGCCTCTGCTACTACTCCTTTTACTTTTGCCAGCTGTTCAATGGTATCTATACCATTCAGACCCAGATGGTCCTCTGCTATATTTGTTATCACTCCAACATCACAGTGATCAAACCCAAGTCCCCTGCGCAGGATCCCTCCTCTTGCACATTCCAGCACAGCCACATCAACAGCCGGATCCTTTAATACAATTTGTGCAGACACGGGCCCTGAGCAATCTCCTTCCATGATCTGCCGGCCGTCAATATAGATGCCATCAGTGGTAGTAAGCCCTGTTCGCTTACCGTTCATGGCTGCCATATGGGCTATAAGTCTTGCTGTGGTAGTCTTACCATTCGTACCTGTTATTGCTGTGATAGGAATACGGCCTGTCTGGCCGTTGGGAAATAACATATTCACTATTGGCGCTGCCACATTTCTTGGCTTGCCGGAAGATGGCTGAAGGTGCATCCGTAAACCGGGTCCTGCATTAACTTCCAGTACGGCACCTTTTGTTTTTTTCAAAGGGGTTTCCAGCGTTTCAGCTATCACATCTATTCCGCAGATATTGAGTCCGATAATTCTTGCGATACGCTCAAATAAAGCAATATTAGCAGGATGTATCGTATCTGTAACATCCGTTGCGCTGCCACCGGTACTCAAATTGGCAGTAGGTTTCAGGTACAGAAGTTCTCCTTCACGCAGAATAGTATCGGGGGTAAACCCTTTTTTGCATAACAGGGACATGGTTACTTCATCGAGCTCAATAGCTGTCAGCACTTCTTCATGACCATTACCTCTTGCAGGATCGCTGTTCACCATTCTAATAAGTTCGTTAATAGTATGTTTGCCTGTTCCGGTTACAGCAGCAGGCGTACGCAGGGCTGCTGCCACCAGTTGGTTGTTTACAACTAAGATCCTGAAGTCATGCCCCTCTATGAATTGCTCACAAATAACAGCATTAGAGTAATTTTTTGCGGCTTTAAATGCTTCAACAGCTTCAGGCCAGTTATTGATATTGGTAGTTGCGCCATTACCATGATTCCCATCTACCGGTTTTATTGCAATGGGATACCCTATCTGATGAATAGCTTCCTGTAGTCCTAAGCCATCATAAACGATCTTACCGTGTGGCACCGGTATTCCGTTCGCCTCCAGCAGTTCTTTTGTTGCAGCTTTATCACTTGCAAGTTCTACAGCAATATTACTGGTAGTATCTGCCACGGCGGCTTCTACTCTGTGTTGAGCAGCACCATACCCCAATTGTAGCAATGAGTAATCATTCAACCGCATAACAGGTATGTTCCTGCTTAGCGCTTCCGCTGCAATTTTTGCGGTACTTGGCCCAAGTTTATTTTTTTTCCATATCAACCGCAATGCAGTAAGTTCCTTCTCCAGATTAAAAGTTGTTTTATTGATCAGTGATAGCACTGCCCGGTAAGCGGCTTCTGCGGCGTATCTTCCTGCCTCTTCATCTTCATACGAGAACACTACATGGTAAACCCCCTTTTTCCCTGCACCACGGGTCCTTCCGAACCCTGTATTCATGCCGGCCAGTGTTTGCAGTTCAAGAGCAACATGTTCTATTACATGGCCTGCCCATGTACCCTCTTTCACTCTTTTAAAGAACCCACCAGGGCCCCCTTCTGAACAACGATGTTCATATAGAGAGGGAAGCATATTTTTTAAACCCTCGTAAAATCCGGGAATTGTATTTGTCGGACGCTCTTCCATCTCTTCCAGGTCGAGCAGCATTATGATTAGTTTGTGCCTCCTCACGGACCAGTAATTAGGACCACTGCTCGCCTCAATTTTCAATATTCGCATAATATGTTGTTTACTAGTCTAACATAAAATATTATACCAGTCATTTGGCATGCCATTCGCAAATTAACCGGTTATGAAAGAAATAAAAGGAATTCTTGTTCCCATAGGAGGAGCAGAAAATAAAGGAAGTAATGGCGATGAAGACCTCTCTCACAGCGAATTCATACACTTCTTTGAGGAAGGGGTTCTACGCCAGTTATTAAACCTTGTGGAAACTAGCACTCATCCGGTTATAGAAGTAATTACAACTGCATCATCCTATCCGGAAGAGGTAGCACAGACCTATATTGAAGCATTCAAAAAACTTGAATGTCCAAACATAGGAGCTATTGATATCCGGAAACGGCATGATGTAGAGAACCACGAATATTTTGAAAGGTTGAAAGTATGCGATTGTATATTATTTACCGGCGGTGATCAGTTAAGACTATCTACAATATTGGGTGGATCTGCGATCATGGAGATGATCAGAAGAAGGTACTATAATGAAAAAATAGTTATTGCCGGCACCAGTGCAGGGGCCATGGCAATGAGCGGTACTATGATTTATGAAGGCGATGCCACACTCGCCCACCTCAGCGGTGAGGTAAAAATGGCAAATGGGTTCGGTTTTATACAAAACGTAATTATAGATACTCACTTTGAAAAGCGCGGACGTTTTAACAGACTGGCACAGGCAGTTGCTACACAACCGGGAATACTGGGTATTGGGCTTGCAGAGGATACCGGCATTATTATCACTGAAGGGGAGATACTGAGAGTAATTGGTTCAGGAATAGTAACGATAGTAGATGGACGAAGTATCAATTACACAAATCTGGCGCATATAGACAAAGGCAAGCCTATTTCTGTACACCAGATAATCACACATATAGCATCGGAAAACAGCATATTTAATATGCATACCCGGCAATTTCAATCCACCGTTTAATAAGGCTGGAGATGGGCATCTCCGGCATTTCCACGCCAGAGACAAAAGCACTATTGTAGTGTAGTATACTTTGCAGTCACCTCGCGCAGTGTTTTAAGACTAAATGGTTTGACAATTATATCATCTGCGCCTGCATTCTTTGCCTGCTCCTGTATGTTAGGGCTTGCAGAAATTATCACCACAGGAGTATTACCATAGAGATCACTTTCTTTTATGAAACGGCAAAGGTCCAATCCATTAGTTCCCGCAATATTTTTATCCAGCATAAAAAGGTCCGGAACAGATAATTTTTTCTCAAGAATAGTATCACCTGAAGTATAGGTTTGCACTTCGTATACGTCCGGATTAAGTGCAAGCGTAAATACATCACAAATAGCACTATCATCTTCCACCAGAATAATCTTTTTCATTGCTTATTTTTTATGGGAAGTGTAAAAGAAAAAACTGCCCCATTCCCTGGTGTACTCTTCACATCAATTGAACCCTGATGCTTTTGGATAATCTGCGCAGATATATAAAGTCCCAATCCCATACCGGGATAAGTATCAAAATCATTAATTGTGACACGATAAAACCGGTCAAAGATCTTTTCCTGGTCCTCTTCAGAAATGCCGTACCCCTGATCCTGTACGCTTACGCTGACATTATCTTTATCCCTCCCGGCTTTAACCTGAATAGTAGTACCTTTCGGAGAATACTTGATAGCATTGGATAAAAAGTTAGTAATTACCTGACCGATACGTTCACCATCTGCAATGATCTTTGGTAATTTCTCCGCATCAAGATCGATCCTGTGATTACTGATCCGTTTGATCTCTTCTATTTTATCTACCAGTAGTTCATTCAGATCTGTTGGCTGAAAAGTCAGCTTGAACTGTCCCTCAGAAATACTGGTAGTATCCAGTAACCCATTAATCAATACCGTAAGCCGGTCTATTTGTGTGTTAAGACGCGTAAGTAACTCACTGTCCGGCTCATTACCCGCGTTTAACAATCTTTCAAGCACAATCTCGGCATACGCCTTCATACTGGTAATAGGTGTCTTTAATTCATGACTGGCAATGCCTATGAACTCTTCCCGCACCTTCAGCAGATTTTTCAGTTGCTGCTCACTCCGCCGTAATGCTTCTTCTGCCTGTTCCCGTTCTATCAATTCCTTGTGTCGCGACATGATAATTGAAGCAGCATCAGTGATAATACCAGCCAATTCAAGCTCTCTGGGTTCAGGTGTCCGGGGGGCATTAAAATAGATCACAAATGCCCCCAGCGCCGGTGCTCCAGCCGTCTGTACAGGAAAAGACCAGCACGCGCGATAACCATATTTCCGGGCTAATGTCCGCCATTGTTTCCACCGCGGGTCTTCTTCTACATCCGGCGTGATCATCGTTTCCCCCTGCATCTGAATATCACAGGCCAGTGACTCAGGCCCTATCTCGAATTCATTCATATCCCGTACATAATCATCCGGCATGCCCACAATATGATGCAATCCCTTACCTCCCGGTGGGATCATATAAAAACCTACCCTTGCCTCACCCTGCATTTGCGCTATAAAAGTACGGGCAAGTGCTCCCAATGATATAGCCAAAGGCTGCCCGCTCATAGCTGCCTGAAACGCCTCCTTCTGGCCATTTAACCATGCTTCATTTTCCCGCAGCACCAACTCGGCCTTTTTATGCTGGGTCATATCGATGAATGTCATCACAACCCCATTGATACGGTCCGACTCTGTACGGTAAGGCAGTATCCGCATGAGAAGGGTTCGCCCATCTGTTGCACTTATCTCCCGTTCAATTGTCTGCAACTTATGAAGCACCGTTTCAATTTCTGATATTATATCATCATTGATAAGTTTATTCGTAATGTCAGACAAAGGTCTACCAATGTCGTTAGGTATCAGGTTAAAGATGGTTCGTGCAGGTGGTGTGAACAACGCAACCCTTAGACTACGGTCGAGGAAGATGGTCCCGATCTCCGCAGAATTGATCAGGTTTTGCAGATTATTGCCCGCCAGCGTGGTTTCTTCCACTTTTATTTTTAACTCCTGGTTTACGGTCCTTAACTCTTCATTGATAGACTGTAACTCTTCTTTGCTGGTCTCCAGCTCTTCTGCCGATGAACGCAGCTCCTCATTCATGGCCTGCAACTCTTCATTGGAAGCTTTCAGCTCTTCCTGCTGGAACTCATGTTGTTCAATGGCAGCCCGAAGCTGTGCCTTCAGACGTATCAGTTCTTCTTCAAGCTGACGGGCCACAGGTTCATCTGAGGACAGGATCACTTTCTCCTTTGCAATCTCCTCTTCACTATGTTCGAAAATGACCAGCATCAATCCATTAGTGATATCTCCCTGCCGGAATACCGGCCGGATATGTATGTTCAGGATCTCTACCTGCCCCCCAATAGTGACACGCAATGCACCGGTCTTCACCGCGGTCTGCCGTTGCAATGCCTGGAAAAGCGCTGAACGAAGCTCCAGCCGCAGTTCCTGCCGGATCAGTTTTAAAAGGTTCTGTGACGGTTCTCCTCCCGTTATCTGCAGGTATTTTCCCGCCCGTTCCGACAAATGTAAAATATCATACTCCCCATTGATCACCATAGATGGCGGCGCATACTCCTCTAATAAGCGCTGATGAAGATCGTTTATCATTACCCGCTCCCGTGTGGTGTTCTCCTGCGCAATAGCCACGGGAGAGATTGCCGGCTCCATCAACTTGAAATTAGGTGTAGATTCAGGAACAGGATAATTACTGATTGCAGTATGCCTGGACTGAAATATATGAAACTCGCGATTGTAGGTACTAAAAAGATCATTGGCACTTTCCGCAGATTCCGACAACCCTAAGAACAAAAACCCACCAGGCCTGAGCGCAAAATGAAACGTCTCCATTACCCTCTCCTGTGCAGTATGATTAAGGTAGATCAGTACATTCCTGCACGATACCAGATCAAGATGAGAGAACGGAGGATCTTTCAGAAAGTTATGCGTAGCAAAAAGCACCATCTCCCTGATCTCCCTTCTGATACGATAACCATCTCCCTCTTTATTAAAAAAAAGCTTTAACCTTTCAGGTGATACATCCGCTGCATCATTGACCGTATAGTAACCTTCCCTCGCTGTTGCTATCGCCGATTCATCAATATCAGTGGCAAATAATTGTATCTTAGGTGCTTCTATAGATCCCAGTGTTTTTTCGGCAAGTAGTATCGCTAATGAATAAGCCTCTTCACCGGTAGCACATCCAGGTATCCAGATCCTTATCTTATGTTCTGCCTTTTTATTCTCTAATATAGCCGGTATCACATCCTGTTCCAGCACTTCAAAAGCTTTTTTATCCCGGAAAAAATTGGTTACAGAGATTAACAGGTCTTTCAATAATGCTGTAACCTCGTCAGGATTATGCAGCAGATATGCCGCATATGCCTCAAGACTGTTAAGATTACGGATGTTAACCCGCCGCTCTATCCGGCGTAATAAAGTAGGACGCTTATAGTTAGAAAAATCATGTCCGGTCCGCAACCTTAAATGAGAAAATATTTCCCGCAGGGCATGTTGTTGCTCCTCCAACCGGCTTTCACTATCTACCGGTATTTCAACAGAGCCAAGGTTTAGTTTGTACCCGATAATTTTGTCGGGTATTTCAGTCACAGGTAAAATATCATCCACCAAAGCAGTAGCAATGGCATTCCTTGGCATTTCATTATACTCAGCCTCCCGGGGATTTTGCACAAAGGCTGCACCTCCACATTCCTTGATACGCTTCAGCCCCATCGAACCATTAGCCCCTGTACCTGAAAGAATAACACAAACCGCCCGTGGGCCCAGCGAATTTGCAAGTGTGCGGAAAAAAATATCTATCGGTGCTCTCCTGTCTTCAACTTCTAAATTTTTTGAAACAAGAATATGATTGTCAGACATCGTCAGGTGGCGGTCAGGCGGCATTACATACACATGATTTGCCTGTACCTTCGTCTTTTTCTTTATCTGCAAAACTTTGAGCGTTGTGGCCTGCTGCAGTATTTTTGCCAGCTGGCTATTATAATCCGGCGAAAGATGCAGGATCACCACATACGCCATCCCCGGATTTGCCGGTACATGCTCAAAAAAAGATTGCAATGCCTGTATACCACCTGCAGAGGCACCTATGCCTACCACCAGAAGATCATCCTTTTCAGGTCTGCCCGCAAGAATATTGTCCTTATTGTAATTCGTACCGGTCTCTTTCATAACAGATTTACAAACTTAAGATATATCAGTATCCGAAGACCAATTGTCTTCTCCGTTCGCCTGCTCTAAAATTTCATCTGCGCTCAGGTGCTCATGATCAAAAACAGCTTTTTTGATCATGTCTGCGCGCTGCATTGCTTCCTTTGCTTTTTTAAAATACATGGCCGCAATTTTACCCTGATTTGCCTCTGCAAAATGATCTCCCATATGATTTAGCAATAAGGTACTTTCCTGTAAACTCCGTATTGTATTCCACATTGCATCTTCTATATTTTCAGTAATACCTGCCAAAAGACTTTCAGCAGAAAAAGCATGGCCGGTATGGCAACGAAAACGGATACGGTCACCTTCACTTAATGCGGTTAACACACCATGACATTCCGGACAGGTATATGGAGAGAGATTGCCATATTTAAAGATCTGATGATCCACTTTCTCCTTTTTCATCGCAATATTTACCTCCATTTGCATTCTTTGATCAATCCCTGCATCCGATTTTTTATGCACTACGATCTGTTCATTAACAAGCTGCCCTATAAGCCCTCCTATTTCTTTAGCAGGCACTACAAATTCCACTTGTACAGCGTTTATTGCATTCACAGGCATAGAAGAAACCATGGCATCCATTGGGTCCTGTACAATAGCCACGCCCCCCTGCTGTTTGATAGCCCATAATCCCGCAGTACCATCATCCATTCCGCCGGAAAGTACCACACCGATGACCTGAGAACCATATGCAAGCGCCGCAGAACGAAACAGCGGATCTATGGCAGGACGGAAACGGTTTTCTTTTGGCCCGTGCGTCACCCTCACCACACCCCTTTCTAACATCAGATGACGGTCAGGCGGAGCAATATATATCCGTCCCGGCTTGATCACTTCCCCATCAATGGCATGCACAGCATATAGCTTTCCGGATTTATTTAATACATGAGGCAATATGCCACGAACATCTGCAGACATATGCCATACTATAAAAATAGAGGCGTAAAGGTCCGCAGGGATGTCCTCGCATATTTTTTTTATTGCGTCGAACCCACCTGTTGATGCACCTATTACAATGATATTTCTATTACTCATTATTATGGATATTAATATCTACTGCTATTTACCGTAGCAGTTTATAAAAATCACCACTAATTTTATGCCGTATAACAGCCATGGAAAAGGCTTGAACAGGTCATGATAACAGAAGATAAATGCAGCAACAAACTTCACCTGCAAACAATACAGAAAGAGACGATCTAAAGCGAAACAAAAGTAAAAAATGCTAGCTGTTCAGGAATTTACCCATAACATTTGTCAGGGTCTGCATTGAAAATGGCTTATTTAAAATGGCATCAGCACCACTCTCCTCTACCGATTCATACGTATACGTTTGTGCAGAAAACAGTACAATAGATAATTGACTGAACAAAGGATTGTCCTTTAGTAAACGACAGATCTTCCGTCCATCATAATTGCCCATAAAAATATCCATTAATAGTACCGATGGCTGATCCACTGGTATACATCTTTCCAGTAAGGCCGGCTGGTCTAAAGCTACCACATCTTTAGTGATACGCTTCAATACTAACAATACTGCTTCCAGTATATCATGGTTATCATCCAATACAATTACTTTCTTCATAACGATGGATTATGTAATTTATCTTTAATGATTAAATTTGTTTCATATGACATCTTTAAATGATTAACAAACTTTGTCAAAAGTAGCTAACGTATTTATAATCAAAAAATAATAATACTATCCAGCCTGGCATGCAAACGCCTGTAATCATTATATCAGGTCATCTTGATAATAACAATTTGCTTTCGATCAAAATTAATAACACGTTCTCTGATTAATAATTTTATACTACAATAAGTAAACACTGTTCAAATAGTAAAGACTTACCAGGCAATCTGATATCCAGTAGGACAATAAAGCATATTTACATTATACAAAACTACCTAATGCTATAAATCGGAGATTTTTGAAACGAAAAACGTGTTACAACTGCCATCGAAATTGCATCACATTATGTGAAGAAATTTACCGAAGCAGAAGAATATTTCGGTTGTTCGTAGCTGTGGAAAATGATGATAACATCAGCCCGATCAGAAGTCAAAATACTCCCGTGGGAAGAGTGGGGATGGTTTCAGGGGCTTTTTTAACGTCACGGTTGTTTTTAAGAAATACAGGTTGTTCATCTCCTTTACATTTACAAACCACGCGTTTTTTAATTTGAAGTTTTTTGGTTGGCATAGCGTTAGTTTTAGGATTAATAATTACATAATCCTAAGTTTATCTTTTCCAAAAAAGAAACATAATTCTTTCGACCAAGCAGATCTGTTATTCGACAGAGATCTGTATATTAAAATAATTCCACCATGTGTTTTTTCACATCTTCCCAATAGGTTGGGCCAATAGGGATTCTTTTTATCGCAGGCAGGATAACTTCTATATGCATGTCCTGGATATATTTAATAGCGCTTTTACGGACAATGCAGGAACGATTAACGCGCAGGAAAAAAGGCGGTGGCAGCAATTCTTCCATTTTATTCATGGTAACATTCAAAATAACTTTCCCGGCTGGCAACTGTAATTCCATATAATCTTTTAACGCCTGTACCAGGATAATATCTTCTATACATATCTGCACTCTCTTACGGCCTTCTCTGGCCCATACATAGTTTTTTGTTTCGCTATTTTTAGGAGCATTACCGGAAAGATGCTGTATCTGTTTCAATTTAAAAAGTTCATTTGCTTTAGTAACTGCTTTGAGGAAGCGTTCAAATGCGACAGGTTTAAGCAGATAATCTACCACATCCAATTCGTAACTTTCGAGGGCATATTCATGGAAAGCCGTTGTAAATATAACCAGGATATTTTTCTGGCGAAGAATACGCAACATTTCCAATCCTGTCATTTCCGGCATTTGTATATCCAGGAAAATTAAATCAGGCTGTACTTCCTGTATCGATTCCAATGCAATTACAGCATTGTCACAAATACCCACTATGTTTAAATAACTTACTTTCCTGGATAGATTCTCCAGTATTTGCTGGGCTATGGGTTCGTCATCAACTATCAGAACTTTCATCGTAAAAGGGTATAGGTTATAGCTTCAGTATCAGCACCACCTGATAAACATCATCTGTTTCTTTTATGTCCAGGCTGTAGCGCGTTTGATATTCCAACTCCAGCCTGCGCCGTACATTTTTAAGCCCAAGACCACCAGCTGGATCATGATGCTTTCTGCCAGTGGTATCAACCGGGTTATTGTTTGCAGAATGGAAAGTTAAAATGCCTTCTTTTTCCGTCATAGACAATTTTATCCATGCGTTTTTAATAGTAGCATTTATCCCATGCTTAAAGGCATTCTCAATAAAGTTAATTAAAATTAGGGGTTTAATAATTTTTTCTTTGTTTTCAATCTGCCCGAAATCATATTCAATCTGCACCCGGCTTTCCTTATACCGCATTTTTTCAAGGAGCAGGTAATTACTCAAAAATTCAATCTCTTCTTTAAGCGTAATATGCTCTTTTACACTATCATACAGAGAAAAACGTAGCAAATTGGACAATTGAATGACCACTTTGCTCGCTTCCTCATTGTGAATAATCAATCCGTATATGCTGTTTAAAGTATTGAATAAAAAATGCGGCTGTATCTGTGCCCGCAGAAAGCTTATTTCCATGGAATTCTTTTCCTGGGCAATGGCTAATTTTTCCAGGGAACTTTCATGGAAATCTTTCACTATTTTTATAATGATCCCAAAGGTATTAAACCATATGATGAAGGAGAATATCCACAGGAGTAATTCCCCATCGAAAGGTTTGCTGAAACTATTCACCGCAAATTTCTGGTACAACCTGGCAACAACCGTATTTTCAGGATGAAGATATTTTAACCAGTTCAAAGAACAGGTTGTTATCAATAATGATAATAAGTATATAGCCAGGATATCCGGGATAATTAAGGCCCATCTCTTTTTCCTTATATGCATAAAAACAAAATAGCATACAAAATAATGAATGAGGATAGCATTGAACAGTACACTACAGGAAAAGAGTACACTTTCAGTAATGAAAACACTTGACTTGAAGGAGTATGATGTAATAGCCATGATAAAAAACCACATCATCACCCAGTACAAAATATGCAACAGATGCTTCACCGATTGATTGGGATATATAGAAAACTCGTTACTGCGCTCCATTTTTCTGATGTGCTTTTTGGTTATAATACTTCCCGCAAAAATAATATGCCATATATTCCATCAAACGCTGCTCGGTAGTAAACCACCTGTTCATGCTCATATGTATGTAGCTTGAGATATTATCTAAAGATAATTCCATCCCCTTTAACTTAATAACCCTTTCAGCAAAGACCTCATTAAACCGCTCTCCACTTAAAAAATCTGCGATCGGCCTTCTCCATTCCTGGTATTGTGCATTTAACTGCCTTTTTACATCACGTCCAAATTCACGGGCAAAAGCATCAGACATGTCAGTACAGAAAGTAATTCTATCCTGTAAAGACATTCCATACAAGGACAGCCAGTTATCCATATT
>Ga0209148_1000393_pt1 | contig 51591 bp, 43 predicted proteins | sample AraplaCol_mMF_r2_2_FD_184288 | JGI IMG/M metagenome (GOLD analysis project Ga0209148, IMG submission 184288) | Arabidopsis root microbial communities from North Carolina, USA - plate scrape CL_Col_mMF_r2 (SPAdes) (version 2) | ecosystem: Host-associated > Plants > Roots > Endosphere | place...
AATGGAACAGCGCAAGATAAAGGCCGGCGACGAAGGCCAGGACCGTGGCCGTGATCAGCCAGGGCTGCAGCCGGTCGGCCAGCCGCAGAAAGCGTCCGGGATTGGCAAAGCGATGCATGGCCCGTTTCTAATCCATTCAATGCGCGGCGAATGACCGCTCTGTTGCCTATCCAGTATGGTGGAGCCTCGGATGGGCAAGCATAAGGGTTGTGAGGGATAACACAGCCCATCACTCACCCTCCGAGGCTCTCTGTGGAGCTCTACCTCATCGGTTATCTAATAACGATGAACGTTGTGAAGCTTCAGGGAAGTAAGCCGTGGGTGTGGGGGGGACAACACTACCCAGCACCTGCCCCCTGAGATTCGCGGCGGAGCCCTACTGCATTCGGTTATCTAATAAGCGACAAAACTGCGTCCAAGCGTCGTCGTTCGCTGCTCGTCCAATACGACAAACTTCCTCGACAAGCTGGATCATGAGCCACTTGAGCATCCAGTTTCGAAGCTTCGGAAACAACCGCATTAGAGATACGAGCTCATGGCGAGAATATAGAAGGGCCCCCCACATCAAGGGTCCTGAATATGTGCTAAATCGTCTCGCTCTGAGGCCTCGCAGCTCCGTCCGAGTTGCGATCGACCTTCTCTCGCCCTCCGGCCCTGAAGTGGCCAGATTTTCCTGGCCACCTTGCCGAGGATGGAATCCATGCGGGCTGCTTCAGAGATACCTCGCCCAGGTGACAGCGAGCCCGTGCCCAAGTTGGAGCCGAATCCGGGCAGCTGAATGTGATTGCGGGACATCCGGACACATAATTAGGACCCCGAATTTCCATCCCTTTCCTACACTCCACCCGGATGGAATTTGCAATCCGCATGTTCGCCAACATCGACACTAAAAAGATGGAGGATTCGATGACTGGAAGATCTATCAGCGCCAAGACGGTTGCCGCCGGTGTCACCATCGCCGGAATTCTGCTTGCCACCGCTTACATGAACCGGCCGCAAGCTGACGACACGTCGACTCCGGGCCGATACCTGCCTGAATACAATTCGGCCGGTGAATTGCTGTTGCCGAAGAACTTCCACGAATGGATCTTCGTGGGCTCACCCCTCACCCCAAACGCCCTGAATGACGGGAAGGCGAATTTTCCCGAATACCACAATGTCTACATAGAACCGGGCTCGTATCACATCTATCAGAAGACCGGCGTGTTCCCTGAGGGCACTATCTTCTTCAAGGAATTACAGCTCACGCAGCCGGCCGAAAATCCCGATGGCTCGCGAACCGAACCCTCAGGCCGGGGCTTTTTTCCGGCCGGATTCAACGGCGCCGATGTAACCGTAAAGGATTCGAAGAAGTACGCATCGACAGGCGGTTGGGGATATTTCAACTTCAACCACCATGAGCCGAAGGCGGCGACGGCCAAGGTCAAAGATAAGAGCGAATGCGCGTTTTGCCACGAAGCGAGCGCAAAAAAGGACGAGGTCTGGACTCAGTTCTATCCACTCCTCGACAAATAACCCTCCGGACGCTGGAGAAGAGTCATGAGAAATCGCGTCATCGCTTCTGCCTTAATCAGCGCTCTGGCAATAGTGGGTATCGCACAGCACGTTTCAGCCGGTGATACTTCGCCGCAGAGCATTGTCGACCAAGCCGGCAACATGAAGGTGCCAGCCGATTACCGGTCCGACTTTCAATACCTTGGCGCTTGGGCTGTCGGCGCAGACGACGGGCACGGCTCGAAGCAGATCCATATCGTCTATGCTTCACCCGGCGCCGTCGCACAATATCGTGCAGCCGGCCGGTTCCCAGACGGTGCCGTTCTCGTCAAAGAAGTCTATGAGACATCGACAGAGGAGATGACGACTGGCACGGTCAGCCACGAGGGAACATTGAAGGGCTGGTTCGTGATGGTGAAAGACAGCAAGAACAGCCATCCTGGCAACAAGCTCTGGGGAGATGGCTGGGGCTGGTCCTGGTTCGACGCAAAAGATCCATCAAAGACGACGTCGACTGACTACGTCGCCGATTGCCAGTCCTGTCATGTGCCGGCTCAAGCGACAGACTGGATCTATACTAAGGGTTATCCGCCTCTGGATCGATAGGGCGTTCGCAGCGGCTTCGGCCGCTGCAACTGCTTGAGGCCGCCCGGATTCTTGTTTGATCCATTGGCTAAAGGAAAAGCGCGAACCGAGCCACACCATCAAGTTAGCGAGGCATGCTCATGAAATGGAACAAATGGCATAGACACCGGCTTCAGCGTTTTTCCACAACCATGTTCCAAAGCCGATACCTCGGTCGCTCACCGAAGAAATCGAGCTTTTCCGAGCACGGTCACCTAGCGCTCAATGAAAAGATAGCCGACCTTCGCATATTGATGATTGCAGCCCAGGCCGGTGAACATGACGCTTACAGGGAACTTCTAAACCGAATCGCTGGCATCCTTCATCGGCACTACGAGAGCCGCCTCCCGGCTCTGGTCCTAGAACGAGCCATACGCAATACGATTCTTACGATACACGCGCTACGCCATACTTACGACCCGGCAAGTTCATTCGAGTCCTGGATATCTGAAATTGCGAGACGGCGCGTAAAAGATGCTTGCCGACCACGCGCAGGCGACCTCGCCCTCTTACCTACATGAAGCCTATCTATCACCACCCCTTCCACGGGCGATAGATTTATTGTGAGCTTCTGCCAATGTCGAAGAGTTACTTTCGAAGGCCCCGCCCCGTGCGCCCTATTCGCATTGAGGCATGCAAATTTTCCGGCTTTTCGCTCCACCCATTCTCTTCGGTGACCAAGGCACTTCGGCTTGCAGATACCGCGATCTCGCCAATTTGATAGTCTCCGCTGATTTTCTTACCTTCCACGAAGGCAACCGTTATGGATTTCGATAGCTTCTTCAAAGAACAGCTAAGCGGATTGCGCAGTGAGAACCGCTACCGTGTCTTCGCCGACCTTGAGCGTCAAGTCGGCTTGTTTCCTCTTGCCCTTTGGCGCGAAGACCCGCATGCACAGCCCCGGGAAATAGTTGTCTGGTGTTCTAACGACTACCTTGGGATGGGGCAGCATCCGGCCGTGCTTCATGCGATGCAACGCACGTTGATGCGAAATGGCGCCGGGTCGGGCGGCACCCGCAACATATCTGGCACAAGTCACCAACACGTCTTGCTCGAACAAGCGATTGCCGATTGGCATAAAAAGGAAGCCGCCCTTTTATTTACTTCTGGCTACGTATCGAACGAGACAAGCCTCAGGACTTTGTCGCGGCACATTCCAGGCGCTATCGTATTTTCAGACGCGAATAATCATTCCTCTATTATCTCTGGCATTCGAAACAGCCGATGCGAGTGTCGCATTTTCCGCCACAATGACGTGGATCATTTACGCGATCTTCTGGCGGCGACGGAGAGCGGAAGGCCGAAGATTATCGCTTTCGAATCGGTTTATTCAATGGACGGAGACATCGCACCGATATCCCGTATATGCGACGTAGCTGACGAGTATTCCGCTCTTACTTATCTCGATGAAGTACATGCGGTGGGACTTTACGGTCCATCCGGCGCCGGCATTGCCGCACGGGACAGCGTAAGCCATCGCATTGACGTCATCGAAGGCACGATGGGTAAGGCACTTGGGTTATCCGGTGGATATATAGCTGCCTCCTCAGATCTCATCGACTTCGTGCGCAGCTTCGCTCCCGGGTTCATATTTACCACGTCGATGCCGCCGGCCATTGCGGCCGGCGCGTTGGCAAGCCTAAATGTCATCCGTAACGCCGACTCACTAAGAATAGTGCATCAAGAAAGAGCCGCTTCCCTGAGGTGCAAACTGCATGAGGCCGGGCTCCCTGTCATGGTGAACGAGAGCCATATAGTCCCTGTCTGGGTTGGAGACTCCTCCCTTTGCACAGCAATAAGTAATCGCCTGCTGAGACGTCACAGCATCTATGCCCAACCAATTAACTATCCGACAGTGCCGAGAGGTAGCGAGCGCCTCCGCCTTACACCCAGTCCCAATCACACTGACGGGATGATGAAGGCGCTTGTCGACGCACTCTATGAATGCTGGAAAACTCTGGCTGTGCGTGAAGCGGTCTGATTGGTGACCGATGTGTCAGAGAATATTTTGAGGCTCTTCTCAATCTATGACCGATCATCTGCAGGGCTGGGTTATACTCGCAATTTTATGAGGTTGCCGTCAGTAACGACAGCTTTCATCAACCAGGCCCGATATGCATAGCGCGGTTCATGAGACTTTCTTTTCGAGCATTCCCTCTTTCGAAAAGTTCGAGGGCATTACTGATAATGAAAACTACCGGGCGCTTCCGGCTGATTGGGTACTGGGTTTAGTGGATGTAGTCGCTTCCCGAGCTGCTGTGGAAGCGGGTCGTTATAAGGACGTAAATTTGGCGGGCGTTAGCGCCATTACCGCCGTGCAAAATGCGGTTGGTCACAAAGATTATCCCTTCACTTTCGGCGGGGATGGTTCTCTTATCGCACTTCCGAGTGAGCTGGAGGGACAGCTGCGAGAAACACTAGCAGCCGTCCAGGTTTGGGTGCAGGAAGAACTCGATCTGTTACTTCGGGTAGCTATTGTCCCCGTTCCGGCAATACGCCACGCGGGTCAAGATATCCTCGTGGCGCGATATGCGGTCAGTAAGTTCGTCAGCTATGCAATGTTCTCAGGAGGAGGAGCCAGATGGGCAGATCTCCAGATGAAGGCCGGCCATTTTAGCATTCCGGGAGCGGCAGCCGGTACCCGACCCGACCTCTCCGGACTATCATGCCGATGGAGCCCGATGCGAACACTCTATGGAGAAATCTTGTCAATTATCGCGGTTCCAACCCGTTCCGGAACGGGGCGACCCTTCAACGCGCTCGTCAAGGAAATCATAGAGATCACCGAGGAACTACCCCGCGGCGGCAACCCCGTGGCGCCAGACGGCCCCAATTCTCACATTTCGCCTGAGGGCATTGACCGTGAAGTACGAGCAATAGCGCCCAACGCCCGATATTCTTTTCGGTTTGCCCGGCTCGTTCTTAGTGCCGTTAGAGTATTGCCAATATTTCTCACTAAAAGGCACCTCTTGGGTCACGACGCTCGGCAATATGGGCGCGACGTCAGCAACAACTCCGATTTCAGAAAATTCGACGATGCACTAAAACTGACAATTGATACTGACGCTACCCATCGAAAACGCATCGAGAAAAGATTACAGATAGCGCGGCAGGACGGTATCGCTAAGTATGGGCTTCATCGGCAATCATCTGCGCTCGTTACGTGTTTTGTGCCAGCCCCATCCATGCGAGATCACATTCACTTCATCGACGGTGGCGACGGTGGATATGCGGCTGCCGCATCGCAATTGACCTGAGCCTGCCCTTGATGTTGGACCACGAAGCTGGTCGTTCCGTGTCACCCATTACTCAGGTTTGGCCGCGAAGCACTGAGCAATTCATGCGCGAGATCGGTGGTTTGTTGTCGACCGTGCTGTGTGGGCGCGCTCCGCTGTATTACTTACGCTAGTCCTCTACTTTTCCTCGGGATCCGCAAGAGTCAGCAATCAACGAGTGTTCAGGCATTCGGCACGGAAGTGTCCATTGAAGGCTTTGATGAGGGCAACCGCGACAGCCTCTCAAGTATACCGCTCGGCTTGCTTTACTTGTGGTAGAGGCGACCAAAAGCGCTATCGCTGTCTTCCACGAGCGTGCACAAGATGCTCAGCAAACATCGGCAACTGATAGCTGCGAGACTTCGTCCGGAAATTCAGCGCAGCAAATATGAGTTGAGCTTACGGACGTTAGCCTTCGGAGGGCAAAGGACAGTCTTTCTTCCTCGCTGCCCCCGATGCGATTTCATTAGCTATTGCGCTGTAAATATTGATACAATTTGTGTATCAGAGGGCGGCGGACTACGCCCATTTTTGTCCAAATTTGCCCTAATCTGCTGCCCCTTGCTTCCCCTATGCTTCCCCTAACGGGCAAATTCCGAGACAGACTATGCCAACAGTCAAACTCACTAAACGCATACTGGACGGGCTCCAGAAGAATCCGCCGGATGTGAAGACACCCTTCTGGGATGCTGAGCTTAGACGCTTCGGGGCGGTCGTTTACCCGACCGGCGCCATCAGCTTCATCATCCAATATCGGAACGCCAATGGCGTAAGCCGTAAATACAAGATCGGAATATTTGGCTCATCAACTTTGGACCAGGCACGGAAAGAAGCGAGCACAGCACTAGGTCGGGTCGACAAAGGTGAAGATCCGCAAGAGGACAAGGTGAGCCGTCGTACCGGCGTTACGATCTCAGATTTCTGCGATACGTATCTTGCTGCCGTAAAGAGAGGTGCAGTCCGCACCAGGCTAGGGAGGCCGAAATCACAGAGGACGATAACAACCGATGTCAGCCGCATAAAACATCATATTAAACCGCTTTTAGGCCGAAAGCGTGTCGTCGATTTGACACGGCAAGATGTGGCAGAATTCATCGCCAAGGTCGAAAGTGGCGCAACTGCCAAAGATCCGAAGGCAGAAGCCATCGCCGCTGGCACGGAGTGGAAGCCTGAAAAACCTCGGTCACGTACAATCGTCGAAGGCGGACCGGGCGCCGCTGCTCGGACAACTGGGCTCCTAAGCGGCATTTTCACTTATGCCGTTGAGAGCGGGTTGCGATCTGATAACCCCGCGCATGGCGCTAAGCGCCCAAAAGACGGTAAGAGACACACATTCTTATCGTCCACGGAACTGAGCCGGCTCGGGCGACAGCTAAAAATATCAGAGGGACAGGGCTTCAATGTCACCTTTGCAGCGGCTATTCGCTTTTGCGCACTTACAGGCTGCCGGCTAAGTGAGGTTCAAGGATTGCGATGGTCTGAGATCGACAAACCAAATCGTGTTCTCCGGCTTAGCCTTACAAAAACTGGGCAAAGCAATCGGCCAGTATCTCGCCTTGCACTTGGTGTCCTTCCCGAAGCCGTTGAAGATTGTGATTGGGTGTTTCCGTCCCCGACTTCCAGGACTGGACATATCGTTGGAACCGTGAAGGCTTTCCATCGGATTGCAGCTGCCTCAGCGATCAAGCTCGAAGGGGTAGCGCTCCACATCTTTCGCCATACCTTTAGCACGGTTGCGAGCGAGCTTGGCTATGTCGAAGCTACCCGTGCGGCGATGCTCGGTCAAGCTACGCATGGGACCAATGCGCGATATACACATGCTGTGGACCATGTACTGATTGCCGCAGCAGAGCGCGTCGCAGGCCAAATTGCCGATAGTATGGGGATAGAGACCGCTCAATCCGAGGAAAATCAGTCGTCGCCAGACTTCATCACGGGTTTGTCCGGCCTTTCGTGATCGATCACGCGCGATTCATTGCAGCTTGCTGGAGCAAACCGTCCCGCCGGTGCTCGTCCGGTAGCAACACAGATCCAAGCGGCTCAGATTTTGATAGGAACAAGGCGTTACTCAAAGCGCTAACGCAATGTTCGATGGAGTGCGACCGATGCGCATGGTCCAGTGATCAAATTCTAACACTCATCGATTGACGGGCTGGCCTCGACGAACTCCTGCCCTGGAACTACCCAGCCTCTGAAGGGCTACAGAACAGCGCTTACGTTTGAGGTAAGCGTTTCTGCTGCTTGCTCTGATGCCGGCATTTCGAGCCCGCATAACGCCTGGCAAGAGGCGACCAACCCTGTCGCCTCAAACCTGCGGATTTCCTAGGGGTAATCGTTAATATTCGCTGGAAACCCGTTATTCGCTGTGCAGCGAATGACGGGTTTGAGGGAATAGGCCGCCTACTGGTTTTAAGCGTATCTGCCGGACCGTCAGGCTAAGATCTTCGATCCTGGACTTCAACAGACTACCACCGACAAGAGGCCGCTCAATGGTTGGTCACTGCGAGATACCAGCAATTTTGGCGAGGTTGTCAACAGCGGCTTGCAGTTCCAGGAGGGCATCGTTTGCTTCATTCGCACCTTCGTTGGTTGGAATCGTAACTGGCGCCTTTTGAACTTTTTGTCCCTCTTGTCCCTGCCCATCTTCAACGCCGGCGCGATCGAGAACCATCTTTGCCGAAGCGATGCTCGATTTCGAGAACAGTTGAATAGATGTAAACTCTAAAGAAGCTGCAGTTCGAAAGCTGTGGATAGAATCGGAAAGCGATCCGGCCTGAGCGATTGCGCCGGAAATGTTGTTTGCACTCGCCCCGTACATGGCGATCAGGGTTGCCTTATCTCCGGGTGACGGATCAGAAACTTTTTCTGTCCGTTCGCACGGATTGATCTGACCATTTTTCTCTTGATACCAGCGTGGTTCGAAATTGTACTGCATGATTGACAGGATATCATAATCACCCGCATAAGCCGGTCTGAAGGCCAGATTTCCTGATTTCGCAAGCTCATCGAAAGTGCCTACTGCCTGCTCAGCTTGTTCCCTCGTCCATTTTGTGTCCGCCATAATTGCTTCGATATTGAACCATCCTTTGCATTCAGTGCGCTGATGCTCATGCAACAATCCTCGCGCATGACCAAGCTCATGACGAACATAGTTGTTGAAATCAACCTCGTCACCGATCCGGTCATAGACCGCGATTGTTGGCAGGTTTACGGTGATCTGATAACGTTTGCCGGGTTTATCACGCGGGGAAAAGTTCGACGATGCACCGACAAATGACCAGGAACCGTCCGGGTCCTGATCCGCTTCATACTGCAGGGACTTGTCGGCCCCATCTAACGATATCCTAATGTCGGCAGATTTATCGTCCTGGCAAACGCGCACGCCGCCGGCCTTGTCTGTGTAGTCGACCGTGATATTGGCAAAGCCTTCCCAGGCATTGTCGCTGGCTATCACTTTCTTTTGCAGATCCGGAGATCCATTCCAAAAACATGCCGTGACCACCGTTCTTTTTGCGGCCCCAGGCCAGAGCAAAAATCTGTCATAGACCGACTGTGCAGCGAGCGAAATCTGAGTTGAAATGCCGGCCTGCGCGGCCCGATCTCTCGCGGCGGCAAGCTCAGAGACAGCGAGCTCAATCCTCATCTCCGGATCTTTTGGTGATGGCAAGCCATGCGCAAATGCCGGCCCAAGACACAGGAAAGCCATAGCCGCACAGGTAGCCCCAACGACCATCATGTCACGTCGAGATGACCTACCAGCAAAGATCTCATTGCGTGGCATTGGTACCTCCTGCTTTGGCTGCATCAAGAGCTTGCTTTGCCTGAAGCGCTTGCAATTGCGCCTTCAGTGCATCGACCTTGGCATTCGTGAGTGCGGCCGCCTGGTTGTCGTAGTTCACCCTGAGCTTGATCAAATCCGTGGGAATCGAAATGATCGCCTTAGCCATATTGATCGGTATGCCGAGTGCTGCCAGGATCTCACTTGGCCGCTGCTCATTGAGAGATGTAGGCGACCCGCTATTAAATGTAGCCGCTTGCGTCGTTGTCGTGAATGCGCCAGCGTCGAAAGGAAGCACCAGAGTCTGTGATGCATCTGGCACTACAGCAACAATAGTCTGCTCCTGTGGAGCATCCTGGAACTTGCAATTTTTCACTCTTGCAGGATTGCTTTTGATCGATATCCGGACTGACGTCATGGCACGATAGAAGAGACCACTCGTTCCTGCGGCTTTATATTCCTTTGGCATCGGGAATTGATCCTTCACGGTCTTCGGGAATGGATCAGCATCGAGCACAAAAATTCCGTTGATTCCTTCGTTACTCAATGCCTTTTGAGCTGTTTCAACTTCGTCTTTGATCGTCGGATCAAAAATCATCGAGACGGAATATGGATCGCATTTGGCTTGCTCCGCTAGTGTTGAGGGCGCCAATGCCATGGTCGACGGCGGGGTCGGCCCAACCTTTGGAATCGGTATACCGCCGAACGCTGCGACGATCTCCGCAATTTCGATCAGGATGTTTCCGGTCTCATCTGTAGAGGCCACGTCACTCGAGGAAAGCAGGCCGTTATTGGAAATCGCCAATTTCACACCATCATCCCGGGTCGGTAGATGCTGCAAGTTCGCAACAAAACGCGCATTGAAGCTAGGATCCGGTGCTACAGGTAAAAGCGTGATGGTAGCTGTTTCCTGCATATAGCCAACAGCATTGGCTGCAGCAGTTGCTTTGGCTTTTGCTGTATCGGCTGCCGGCTGGTCCACGCTGAGCTTGGCTGTCAGATAGGTAATGACAGCCTGGTCAAGCTTCACCTGGTCTTGCAATTTCGGCTGAATAGAAGGGTCGGCGGCCGCAGCCTTGCCCTGATCGTCCGTCAGAGCCTGTTTCGCCGCGGCAAGCGTCTTCATATCAGCGCTCACAAGATCTGCAGCATCGCTCGCCGCTTTCGCGGCCGCGGCGGCATCATCAGGCGTCAGTTTTTTCCGTTGGGCGACGACCATGATTTCGCCCTTTGGGAGGCGGTAAGCCAAGCCTGATGTGCCGGTTGATGACTCGACGATTGCGCAGCTCGCCACCTGTGCTGCAGCCAACAGGCTGAGCCAAGGCCCTATCGCGATTTTCATGGCGATACCTATGTGTTTTTGAAATTGCCCCCACGGCAATCTGATCGCACCCGACAGTCGATCAAATGCAATGCAACTTTACGTTGCTCTCGGAGAAGCTGCGCGTCAAGCGCCCATACCACCATATACGCGCCAGCACCAGACACGACGCATTTAAAGCAGCCTTGGCTGTCAAGACCGCAAACGTTTCGATTGAATGACTCGAATACAATAGTATGCCGGCGCTGAGGAGGGACGCCAAGTGGATGAGAGCGCGCCACATTGGCGAAGGATAGGATGACGATCAGGTTTACGTGGAAAACCGATCGACGTGCTAGCGATACCTGATCTCGACGAGGACTCCGTTCAGGATGACGCCTACTCGCTTGATTAAGTTACCAAGGGATGCAGCACCCCTAAATGTAAATTTCGGTTTACTTTCTCCAGATCAACAGATCAGGGTTCTCTTAATTGACCGGCTATGCCGACGAGCCAGGCTGCTTTGCCTTACCAGAAATACCCCTGCGGCTCTGGTGGTTCGCCCAATGGATCATGCAAATCATCAACTGCCGGAAACAAAGATTTTCCGTCCGGACCAAGGATAGCCGTCTTTAAAGTGATTTGCGCGTCAATGTCGGCCAAACGCTCTTTCACCCAGTAGAGCATCCGGCCAGCCTCTCCGGGCTGGTCCACAGCTGTATCGGCGGAAACAGATGCCAGCCAGTCTCGCAACTCTGAGGCCTCTCGCCGCCGTCGCATCAGGTTCGACAGATATGCCGCCCGCTGCTCTTCGCGCAATTCCCGCTTCTTCGAAAGATCGCGTCGGCGTACCATTTCGGCACGTATGCGGGCTTTCTCTTCATCGCGCTCCCGCTCGCTCTTCTTATTGGCTAAGACGACCTGGATGCCAGCAAGAATATTCTCAAGCATCCCTTCTATCGTCTGCGTTTTTCCATCTGCCCAGGTTTTTCTCAGCCCGCGGCCCCAACTATCTATGGAAAACACTAGTTTCCCTGTGTGTATCCTATCGAATTCAGGCCAGGGCTTTTGATTATGCAATGATCGGTGCAGGTTCCAGTCTCCGCGATCAGCGGCTCGCTTGCGCCTAGCTTGCTGTCGCTCATAAAGCTGCAGTTCCTTTTCGGTAGGCGAATGCACTTCGCTCTTTATCAATTCTGTCAGCGTAAAAGCGACTTGGTCCAGGCCGACAGCTATTTTCATCCTCTCTCCGTCCGCCTGAAGCTCGAGACCGCGCATCTCCAATGCGAAAGCCAGCGAACTGAGAATGCTGACTGTTCTTTCTACGCGGTCACTATGAATAATTATACCACATAGTCCGGATCCAACCGCACAGACAGACCCCGAAGCATCAACCGTTTTCTTTCGCAACAAGCTGACAGTAGCATCTATCGATTTATGGACATTAGGTGCCATTGGCGGCCCAAAAGTAATATTGGTCCCCGTTCTTTCTCCTTTACGGACAGCGTTCCTTGTCCTCACCTCACGGATGATGCCTAGAGCTTCTTCTGAGAAATTGGCAATGGGCGATTCGATAGTTATGTTATCGAGCGGCGGATCACTTACATCCCGCAAGATCGCCTTCTTGACGTGCTGGCCGGCAGCGAGCTTAGCCCAATAGCCGCGTGGCGGACTTGGTATTCGGTGACGCTTGCATATTTTTGCCAGTCCACGGCCAGAGATTCCAAATTCCTCAGCAACCTTTTCGACTGGCTTTGACCATACCAGTTCATACAGCTTCCTCCGCGACAATTTCATGATTTGACCTCTCTGTGAGAGCCTCTACCGTTCCCCACCACTGCAATTCGAACTGGCTCTAAGTGTGACAATCTCACCGCCAAAACCGACGAAGCGATAAATTCGCAGACATACAAGTGGACTCCGCACAATGCGCCAAGGCATGCCATCAGGCTTAGGCATCTGGCGGCAGATCTTCGTTATCGAACTTGCTCTCGAACCTGTAATGTTGGACCTGCGCTTGGCGATATCGCACGCTTGTTCCGTTAAGGACAATGTATTTGAAATGCTTCGCAGTGAGCATAAGAAGGATTTGCGTGAGAGCGTCCGCCGGCAGTGAAATCAGTCCTTGGAGCAATCCGCCGTAGATGTTGAGCGTACCAACGTGCACCGGATTGTGCAGCTCCTGAGCGCCCAGATTATATGATGAGGACGGCAAGAAAGTGAGCGACGCTTCTTCTGGTTTCAATTTTTTCGGCCGCAAGATGCGGCCGCTTACTTCTAGATGACGATAATCTGAAAAAGGGCCGGGAAAATGCTTGCTTGTCTCTATGCCAAAACTGAATCCCCAGTCCCAACTTGCTATTTCGATCACATAGTATTGGACATCCATCTTTCTTGATTGTCGAATTTTGTGAGGTGGCATTGCCTGCTCCTCCAGATTTCCGGAACGTTTCAAGGGAACGCGAGGCGGGTCGTCAGTTAAATAGTCGCGAATCTAAAATATGGCTGCCACCTGTCACAGCCAGATCGAGGCGAAACCTAAGCTTGGGCGTTACTATTATTTAGCCCGCAAAGTACAGAAGCTAACAAAGATATGGCTTGGGTCAGAGTAGCCAGTACGCTGCTAGCGTTGTCGAAGCCTGCTTCGCTTCCAAACATGATCATCGCGGTCAAGAGGGTGAAGAAAATACTTTGTGTATGGCTGGCGATCTCACCACATAAACAGTGTCGTTCTTGCGTGCCGAAAGACACGGCATAAAATGTAAAATGCCAAGAAGTGTGCTAAGATAGCTCCACACATCCAACTTTCTTCTTCAATCATGCATCAAACAGAAATCAAATTCTCCGTACTCTCACACATGGGAAAAAAACGAAGCTCAAATGAAGATGCTTTGGCCTGGGGACGTAGTATCGCGCAGGAGGCCACTTTAGTCACCGCGCTTGGACTTCAAAGCCTATCGCAGAATCCGCTTTTCTTGATCGCGGATGGTATGGGCGGCCACGGCAATGGAGCGCTAGCCGCAAAGCTTGCACTCACAACCTTCATAGAGTCCGTGCGACCTCCATACACAAAATGGCATCTGTATGATGTGCTGAGAACGGTGAATGATCGCCTATTTACCAAGATGGACGAAGAACCGTCGTTGAGAACGATGGGGACTACTATCGTGGGCGTAGGGATAACGGACCTAACATGCAGTTTTTTCAACATCGGGGATAGTCGAGCATATCTACTGCGTGATCGGTCACTTATCCAACTTACGAGCGATGATGTTCCCGACAATGGCACTTCAGGCAAACGCGCGAGTCACACTCTCACGCAAGCATTAGGGGGCTTGGTGGAACCTCGGGAAATTTTCCCTCACCTTGGTGAAGTCATCTTGGAATCTGGCGACCGCTTAATACTGTGTTCTGACGGCGTGACCGATATGATCACCGACGCAGCCTTAGAAAGAATATGCCTTAACTCGCCTCTGCAAGATGTTTGCACGAACGTTTTTGCGGCCGCAATGGAAGCGGGCGGTCACGACAATATTTCTCTAATTGTTGCAGACGTGCCGACTCAATAACACTGGATTTATCTCATTGTGAAGCCTTGAACGGCCGTCCGAGTACCTCCTCCGTGTCTAGTGAATCGAGGCCTTATTCTCAATTTCTGGGGCCTCAGAGTATATCGACTGTCCGTACTTCGTTGGGCCCATATGAGAGCCTCACCTGGTTTCAAGGACGCTACCTGGCTTTCCGTTAATTCCTCAAGTGCGCCGATCGCGCCTTTGAGATGCTTAAGCCATTGAGGAGACGTAATTCTGTGCAATACTAATATCGATGTAAGTTCGATAACGGCGCGCGGAACTGACAGGGGATCCTGACTAGCAATCACGACGCTCGTCGCCTGGTGGCGCATTTCACGGATAGTCTCGACGACCTGCCCAATCAATGCCGATTCACTCATGTACTTGTGAGCTTCATCAAATACGACCAGCTTGTTAAACTCGCGCTTTTCATGCTTTTGCGCAGCAAAAATCTTGAGCATGACCACAAACAGACCGAGTGCTTCGTCTTTCTCAATCCATTCGTCCCGCAGATCGATGATAATGGTACGGCCTGGTTTAAGTAATGATCCCAAGCGCTTTGCATCATCGATATAAGGCGCAGCCAATCGAATGCGATCTTCCGCCAGTTGCCGTGCTGACTTAGGCATTTCTGCTGCTTCAATTTCAGCTCTAAATACATCCAGAGTGAGATCGCTACGGTGCTTTCGCATGATTGCAACGAGCTGGCGCACATACAGCGAATCATTACCATACGCTCCAAGCAAGAACTTCCAACTTTCAGCACCAAGCTCTGACGAGCTAAATTTGATAGCTTCGACCGTTAGATCCGGATGTTCCCGCCGGCGCTGCTCAACTTTAGCCTCTGGTGTTAGCAGCACGACATTTTCGAGCCCTTTTGGAACGGCGCCGTATTCCGCAAGAAGTCGGTCAATTTCAGACTTTTTCTCATTCGGATAAACGGCCGATGCGTGTTCGGGCTCGTACGCATCTGATTTATGATAGTGAAAAATAACGGTCGCTAACGGTGATGGTAGCAGATTGATTCCGTCAGCCTTTGTAGTTGCCATCTCAGCAATCACACCAAGGGTGTAAGATTTTCCGAAACCTTGCACTCCGAAGAGGCTAATTGTGTTGCAGCCATTCAAATCGATAGCAACGGTTTGCTCGCCACTTCTCCCAAGAATACCAAATTGCGGAGAGCTTTCAGCAGAACCAAGTGTAATGTCCGGAGCACCCTGAGCATCAGGCGCCGACTGCTGGATAGTTTGACTCCGGTCAGTCACCGCCTCACTCTGAATTGGCGGGACTGTATCGGTAGCTTCCGTTATTGTTTCGGCAACCGCCTCCACCGTGCCACCGAAGATAGTGCCGGCGAGGGCCACATCAGTGGCATCTACTGATTCTTCAACAAGCTCCTTATCTGAAACAACATTTTCCGGTAGCGTTGCGACTGCAAGCCCGAACGCGTCCAACTCAGGTTCTATCACTTCTCGCTCTGGCGCTTGCCGTAGGAGCCGATTATTTGACTGTCCTTCAAAGGAAACGTCACTCAGCCGGCTGATGCGCTGCGATCTACGACCAACCGCAAACGACAAAAGCTTCTGCGCCATGTCTCCGCCAAATCGATAAATTCGGAAGCCCGGCTCATCCTCCTCTTCATGTGCCCCCTTCCCGGTCTTCTCGAACACAACCCCAACTAACCGCACATCTAACGAATAACCGCTGTCGAGCTTATCAATCACTGACAGAGCCCGAGCGCAGGCATCTGTTGAGAGCAAACCGTAGCGATTCGCCCGGCGAGTATAAAAGGTAAGTGTAGTAGCGAGCTCTTTAGCCCGCAGAGCAAAATCGGCCCGAGGCTGTGTAAATCGGTCGGGGTCGAACAAATCTCTCAGACGTTGGTGCGTGTTTTCCACTTGCTCGTGCATGTCGCTGTATAGTCGCGAACGCGCGGCCATGGGCAAATCGTCTCTTAGCTTAACCTCGACGATGTCGAGTCTGAGTGTATGGCCCTTTTCGAAGCCTACAAGAAGAAGATCTGCGCGTCTTTGTGATTGGACTTCCTCGCCATCATTTGCAAACCACTTTCTATGCGCATCAAGGGGAATCACTATGCGGTCGTTTAGCACACCGACATGCTCTAATAGCCACCGTGCTAGAAGGAGACCGATCACCTCTGCAGCCTGCGCTCGCCCCGCTTCAAATCGCAGAGCTAGACGACCAGATAAAGAACGTAATGCCTCAAGAACAACGACTTCTTCATTAGGTTGAAGAATTAGCTCTACCCTCTCCAAAGCGGGTTTGATCAAGCTCTGTAACTCAATCGAATTTCGTGTTGTGAGCAAAAGCCTCTGGCGATCCTCTAGAAGATATTCCGGCGCAAAATCTAATAGGTATCCAGCCTCATCGCCTGAAGTAGGAGTATCGAAATAATCCAGACCTAGGTTTCGATCGATTGTTATAACCCAGTCGCTGTGATCATGAGACCGCTTTAACAGCATCTGTGCATTCGCATCGAGTTGCAGAGCCACGACCGGTACCACGTTATTTCCCGGCTTTTGCCCTAGCGCGGCGGCAGTCTGAAGACGTTGTGCTTGATGAAGTGCCTCTGTTAACAAAGAGGTTTTATCTGCTGAATGGGTGTGCGGACGCAGGCCTTTTGTCCAACCAAACTGCGAGCCTGAGGATTCAACTAGAACATCGGGCTCGTTAATCAAACCGCCAACAAATGATCCTCGGCGGAAATTCTCCGCGTGCCCAACTCTGCTGTGGGCAATGAATTGCTCGTGCAAAATCGAAACGTGTGCCGAGAACAGCTCGGGTGATTGGAGGAACTCTTCAGTCGAATTTCGCGCAAAGACCAACTTGGGTAGCAAATGATTACTGGAGCCCAAGGTGAATTCGTCATCCTGTCCGACTTGCCTGTCTGGGTCGAGGAGCGCTTCAAGACCTTCAGCAACCATGTCCAGATATGGTGGAGCCGCAAATAAATGAACGGCATATCGAAGAGATGGAGCATCACGCGCATCTACTGAAATGCGGCGCCGCTCCAACGACCGAAGAACATCTGCGATAAAACGTCCGTCTCCGGGATTGAATACGTTTAGTCGTAACTGTTCTACGTACGGATGAAACTCGAGGTATTCAAATAGCCTGTTCGCGACTTCATCGACGCCGACGGTCGTAAGCACCACTGACCGCTGACCAATCCCCATTGCTGAAAGAATGCGATCCCGGACGGCGACCGTGTCGAGCTGGACATCGCCTGAAGCTTGATCAGGGAGATATAACGGCCAATAGGCGGTAATTGGTGTTTGTTCGACATATCCGCGACCGCGCCGGTCAAAAAGCACCATCGGCATATTGAGGGGTATTAAGCCGCCTTGGATTTGCTCGATGTATTTTCGCCAGGATGGCACGGCATGGGTGCCATCTTGCCAAGCAGAAACCGCTGAATCGCAAAGATCCGCGTGAGCCAAGTGCCAAGCCATTCTCAGCGGATGCGTCGGCGAAATTATAAGGGCGCGTCCTGGATCGCCGACTGAACGTTGCCAACGAAGCTCAATTGTATCCAAGGCAGACAGAATTAATGCATCGGCTTCGCCCGATTTCGTAAGCAGTAAAGCGTTTGAAAGATTGATATAGCTATGGACATATTTCTCTATAAGAGCGCGGTATTTCGTGATGTCGACGGTTTCAAGAGTCCCCGCTCTACGAGCGAATTCCGCGGCATCGGCACCTTCACCGAGATGATCGCGCTCAATCGCCAGGAATATTTCCTGGCGGGTTAAGAGAAACTCTTTGCCTAACTCCAGCGAAGAAAGCGGCGTACTTTCGTACTTCAGCTGTATATCTGAAGCGGATCGCACATTTGTTAATGCAAGCTGGTGTCGACCTATTTGATCTGGGTTTCGTAGCAGGAGCAATTCAATTTTGCGGAGCAACGACGGAACCGCAACCGCGAAGCCAGCAAATCCTTCTGTCTCTAGCTCAAAGTAGACATCGGATCGCGGCGCTGCGCCGGCTGGCTCATCCCAACTTCCGTGGACCGATCGTCGTGACGGAACTGTATCCTTCGATTTAGCCCCCAAATTCTTAAGTGCCACCCGCATCCACGCATCCAGAATAGATGGCACGTAGACAGATCGAGTGTCATCTGGAGTAGTAACCACGTCTTCTCTTAAAACAAGAAAGCGCTCTGATTCGTTTTCGGCTCTGCTTGATGGATCAGACGGATCGATAAGTCGCGGGCTTCCGTTTAAAAGAGCACCGTCAGCGTCGTACGCTTCAACTCGAACATAATAAGTACCTTCATCAAGGGCCTGAAGGTCTACAACTTTAATGGATCGAGTTATCCGTGCTGCAGGACCCTGAGTGCGAGGAAAATTGTTACTTTCCCAAACTATTGATGGTGACTCGTCGATAAGAGCTAGGATTTGGACTCTAAAGTGCTTCCAGGAGGGAAACTGCGCGGGCTTTGGTATTGAACGGAATGCGACTTTGAGGGGATCTTTGCCATTGAGGTTCAGAATCGGCAGCTGGGCGGCACCAGAAACTGCGTCGTCAGCCTGGACGGGTAATGTTAGGGGTTCGAGTATTAACCGAAGCTCTTGATCGAGCGGTGCGTCAGAAAATTGCCAAAACTCAAAGGCCAGATTGCGCAAGGTACTATCGCACGCAATACCACGCGCCCAAGACCGTACATCTTCCGACTGGCGACTGCGAATATATTTGAAAAGATCGGACTGAATTGACTGAGGTTTCAGACGAAGTCGCGCGAGCCGTGATTGCAGTGGCTGCGTAACATCTTCAAGAAATCCACAAATGACATGGTTCCGCGATAGCCATTGAAGATGTGAGCCTCTTTCAAATATCTCGAAATCCGGAATCAAGCCGAAGCAATATAGCGCTCCGCCGGCGGCATAGGTGCTGGCGCCGTTTTTCCAGACATCTAAGAGGTATTGCACTTCTTCATCGGTGTGCCGAATTACCTTCTCTTGTCGAAGTCGACCCAACACTTCCCGCACATTGTCTTGAAGTGGCCTTTCTAGCTTTCCAAGAAGCACTTCCACTAACTGAGGTGCGACTGACTTCAAAGACAGTTCTGTGAATGTTGCGATATCGAGTGAGTCCTCCGCCGCGTTTCGCAAACCTTGTGGAATAAATACGATGAGCGGCTCCGACAGAGTATTACGTAACTCAATGAGCTTGGTTGCACTTGCACGCCAATCTTCCGAGCTCGTCCCATCGTTAAGTATCCGAGCCTGCCATCGATTCTCGCCTTGGAGATCCTGGCAGACCTTCTCCATAACGGCGGTCGGAAGAGAAGTAACTCTAAGTCGTTGTCCAGTGCCAGCTGCTTCTAAGGCGCGGACAATAATGGGCCGTATTTGCTCTGCGACAAACACGTTTAAATCTGCCTCAGAAGCGGGCGTAAGCACGTCGGACATTATTGGGCCCCTGGTTGCTGTAGCAGGTAACGGGGCTTTACCGTTTGCGCGTTATAGGCGTCACTCAAGTCATCGTAAAAACCGATCTCCCTGAGTCTATCTTTAAGCGCTCTCACATTTTCTCGAAATGCGCGATGCTCATCCATAGTTGACGGTCTTCGTCCGCTTAAAATTGAGGGACTAACCACGAAACCGTACCTTCTCTCAATCCAATGCGAAAAATCATCAATAAGAATGGGCTCTGTATAAAAGCTGCGATCTGCTCCCTCACCTTTAACTTTGAGGACAGCAAGTTGCACGAACACTTCCATCAGACGTCCGCCTAGATGCCAACGCCGAGGATTTGCTTTCGAGCGCCCCTGGATCAACGCGCCAAATGGTGTGTTTTTCTGAAATAGTTTATCCAGCATCTGAACGAGATACGTCATGTGGTGTTTCTGCCTAATGTGCGAGACAATCTCTATAAAGGTCTCGAATGCAGGCAACCCTGACTCAAGAATTGCCTGGATTTCAGGCGGCAGCTCCTCTCCATCTTCGTTCAGTCTGCGAACTTCCTTCACCTGCGCTTTGAAGTCGGCCTCGAAGCTCTCGGGCGCATTGGTGAGAAGAGCGACGACTTCCGCAGGAGTCTCTCCTAATTTTTCATCGTGCCCATAACGAAGTAATTGATTTACTGCAAAGATAGACTTCACAAAGTCGATGAGACGGCCGTATTCGGTGGCGGCATCTTTTTGTGCCAGCTGCGCCATTCGCGTCCGAAAATCATTTCCCATATCAACCGTGAAACTCAAATCATAAGGGCAATCGTGAAACGGCTCTTCCAACGAGCCTTGGACAGAACATGAGAGACATGCGTCATGAGGTTTACGATCCCGTATCCACCCTGTGAGTTGTCTTCCGACCCGCAGAGTAAATAGCCCAACGTGAAGCCCTAAAATGGACTTCAAATAATCAATCATCACCGGTCGCGGAACCACGTCTTGATAAGCAAGAAGACGCTGCACGTCGTCGCAGAGAACGCGAGACTGACCAATGCAAACCGGTGCGTGGCCGGCGACCTTTTCGCCGGAAGCGTGCATGTTAGGTAATCCCTCGACCAATTTAAGAACGGTAAGAGTCTCTAAATCGAGCTTGGTGATGCCATCATAGCGCCCAGTCGCCGGGTCGCGTCCACGCTCCAAATAACGCCGCAGGTCTACAAGCGCTTGTCGGTCACCATGCTCCAACATCGCGTAGAGTGCGTCAGCATGATTATAGTCACGGCAGTGCTTTGAGACCCTGATTTTATGTGCATCGAGATGCAGAGGACGTAGTGAAGCTATGGCTTCAGTTGGTCGGTCTCTGTTAACGAGATCAAAGATATCCGTTTCCAGCCACTGCTGAACTAATTCGGAGTTCTCTTTGAACCCGCTAACGCCTTCCATAGTTATTAGCGCATCAACATGTGCCTTCACATGCTCAAATTCGGCTTTAGGTCTTCCGCGCGTTGCTGGTCGGGTACCATCGCATTTCAGCAAAAGAAACAAATTGATGAGTACGCGATCGAGATCGATATTCTTCGGGTCTGGATAAAATACCTTAGGATTACGGAATTCTTGGTCCTGCTTTCGAAGCTTCATGATGATGCTCCAGGAAGGAACTCACCTCGGCCCCTCGACACAGACAATTCTATGCCGCTCGCGTTACCGCGGGCTTCAATTTCATAAAATTCCTGATAATCGGGAGTAACAAGAAGCCGGTCAAAGTGAGTGGCAAGCAGTTCGTTCCTGAATATAAGTAAATTAACGAAGAGACCGCCTAAGTCAGCGGTCGTGGGACGATATCCACTACGAATTAAATCGAGCATTTCCAAGAGATCTAGCGAGATTCGAAGACGCGCGTGTCCTCCACCGTCCTCCGACACAAGCTCGACAACGTCGGGAGTAAACTCGAGATATTCAATTTGACTAGCTGGAACTGGAACATCGACACGAAAGCTGTTCTTCTTGAACAGCCGATAGCTACGTACTTTTGCGTCCTTGATTCGGGTGATCCTTAGAGCTAAATACCTCTCTCCAATTTGCGTGTTCCTTAAGCCCTCCGAAAGAGAGATGGCGTCTACAACAAGGTCTCTCAGTTTGTCGCAGGCGGCGTCTCTTTCCGCTCCCGGTGGCATTGAAATAATATCTTCTAATGAGCTCGAAGACCGATACGGGATCTGCATTTCCCATCCATTGTCGCGTCGTTCAAAATAGGCTTTTCGACGCCAACGCTCGATCACGCGTCTTCTACCTAGCAAGAGGCTATTCAATCCAATATCATCTCCTGTTGTCGGCGCGCTGTTCCACAACTCCATGAAAACTTGAAAGCCGTCGTTGGACCTATTTTCATAGGTCATCCACGGAACAGCGGTTGCTGGTGAATGATCCAGACGCCTGTCCAGCGGAGGCAAATTGACTAATCCTACGTCAGATTCCCTCAGACGGCGTACCAACCTATCTGAAGTTCGTTCATCGTGAAGCTCGCGTCGGCTAGCGGCGCCAGGATCTTCGTTCGATAGGGCGGAAAAGGCCTCGGTATAATAAAGAGAGGCCAAATCTGCTGCGACGTGGGAGTCCGTTCTCCTCAGTAGGGTTGCCACATCGGAGCAACCTTGATCCCTAAGCAACATCCACGAAAGCGCCGATCTAAGGTCTCTCATGGTGATATGGGCGCGCCGCCTTAGGTGCACAATTTCGAAGAGGCGCCGTACGCGTCGACGTGTCTCTGTACCCGACGCCGCGTCACGAAGCGAATTGACATTGTGAATTATTGGACAACGATTCTTTAGCGCACAGGAGCCGCAAGCAACCCAAAGGACCGGGTCGAGCATTTTTGTAAGTTGCTTTTCTACGAGGGAGCTATCACCGCCCGCAGTAACAGCCCTTAGATTTAGATTAACCAAAAGGGCGCCATTTGGCTGGGCTCTGCCGGCCAGCGCATTATGCACAAAACCCGCGAGGCCCTTATATTTCGCGGAAAATGGACTATGCGCGAAAAAATCGAGAAGCCGTCCTTCGTTGATAGCTATCAGACGCGCATCCGTACCATGGAGCCCCGTTAACTCATCCCCTCGGAAAGGCGAGAAAAACTTCTCTAATACATCGTCGCTTGATCGGTCGCCTTCATCTTGCGATCCATCATAATTGCTTTCGTAGCGAATGCCATCCCGCTCCCAAGAAGAACCGTTTCCACTCTCCAACTGCGTGATCGTGGCATTTCGCTCAAAGGCCTTTTCAATCTGCTGCAGAAAGGCGGTTTTACCGTCGCCCGCATTGCCCGTGACGATAACCAACTTGAAATTGCCGCTGGCGATTGAGGGGCTGAGTTTTTCATCCAGCTTTGTAGGCACATAAGTGAGACGCGCAATTTCGTCCAACCCTCTCGTCCCCGAGTTGGTTTGTCTCGCCTGGCTATACAGCGTCAGAAGACGAGCGACGTACGGATTGTAGTTTTGTCTAGTAGCTTCATCTCCAACCAATGTAAGACCAGGAAACGCGCCTACCATCGATAGCACATCTGGCTTTGGCGCATACATCGCTTGAATAGATCCGAGCGCCGCAGCCATTTCACTGGCCGATTTAAAGCGATTGGCCCGCATTGGCTGCACCGCTTTAAAAAGGAATGCGGCTAAGTCGGCCGACAGCTCTTCATGCTCTAGCACAATATCGTTTGGGAGATACGGCTCCCCGGCTGCCGCATTATCTCGGGGAAATGGATGTCGATGAACAATCAATTCATACAGAACCACTCCAAACGAAAACAGGTCGTCCTCAGCACTCCACACTGGCTGGCCCGCGTCCGGCGCGCAGTATCGCGGTGTACCTGCTTTCCCGGATGAGTCTCCAAGAAAGGTCGCGATATTAAAGTCGATAAGCTTGACCTTATGAGAAGGTAGTTCCAGCAGAATATTGGCCGGCTTTATATCACGATGGATTATTCCTGCCTCATGCATCACTCGCAGAGCGTCGAGCGCTTCTGTTGCAATTCGCTTAATATCACCCCAAGCGAATCGCTTACGCCCATCGCAATACGGCTCGATGGTCTCACCGTCGATAAATTCATAGAGCACGTAAGGCGTCTGCGCCGGCGGCGCCAGACGGTCCATCCAAATAACCTTTGCAACATTCGCGTGTGATGGAATTCGGCCGGCATCGCGCCACTCATGAACCGGAAGATCTTCATCCTTGCCCGAAGTGAGCACCTTCATGGCATAGGTTTTTTGATGATCTAAATGAAAGACGCGGAACACTCTAGAAAATGCGCCTCGGCCGATCTGACCATCGATTCGCCAGACTCCGTCCACAATGCTTCCAGGTTCGAATTGCTTGGAAGACACTTCTAAATCTGGGGGATCAACACTTGTTGAGGCACTGAGACTAAGTATTTCTCTCAAAAGCCCGACTACATTTGCTGCCGTTGGCCGAGTATGAAAATCTTCGGTTCTCAGCAGAGCCAGAATGACGTCATCAAGCCGCGGATCTATCCCTTGGCGAACTTCGCTCGGCAGCTTACTTGGCCGACCTTTTTTGGCACGCGCGTCTGCAGCATCTTGAAAAGCCTGTTCATCCGCTAGCAGAAAGTAGAGCACTGCTCCAAACGAATACATGTCTGAGGAGCTGTCGAAATCGTAGGTGGATAGATCTTCAAGCTCGGGAGGAACAAAAGCTACGTTTCTTCGAGCACCGGTCTCTCCGTAGACAGAGACATTTCCCTCAATAAATGCCCTATCAAAATCTGTGAGCCGCGGCTGCCTATCAAATCCAATTACTATAGATTCTGGACAGACATTGCGGTGAACGACATCGCAGCTATGTACTGCATGAAGAGCCGACGCAATACCTGCGGCGATTTCAAGTCGCTCCCTCAGTGTCAGTCGATCACGGTCCGGATTGTGAAGGTATCCATGCAAAGTACCGAATTCTGACCATTCTGTGACTTCAAAAAATTCGTTTTCATCTTCGATAAAATCAAAGTGAAGCACAGGCAAAAGATTTGGATGTCGACCAATCTTTGCAACGGCTTCAGTGGGCCGCCGAATTATTGCTTTTCGCTTTTCAACAAGCTGAGGTGTGCCGCCTCTTTCAAGCCGCCAAGTCCTAACTCGGAATCTGCTTGGATCACTCTCGAAATGTACGCGGCGAGCTATGTATTCAGCGGTATTATCATCGGCATACAACGTTTCTAAGATTTCGTAGCCGGCTACTCTGCGACGAGCTTCACGGCGACGTACTGCAATACGCCCCAGCAGGGCCTTCTCGATGTATTGATAGTTTCGCTTTACGTCGGAAGCTCGATGACCGACTTGCTTAACGTCTTTGAGCCAAGAAGACGCCTTGTTGAGAGGAACAACACTCGTCCTCCAATTGCCTCCAAGGGCTATGTTTGTCGCATCCGGAACGATAAGTAGAGGCGCTACATATATCTGATTTCCGAGCGCCTTAAGTTCACTCTTTAGAACCTTGCATTTTGTATTTGTCAGCCAAAGGGGGCACTTCTTCGGCGTCTGGTTGAGCAACCACTCCTGATCGTCTCCGGTCAATCGCCCGTACCACTCTTTCTCCTCTATTACAAAGATTGCATGTGGAGCCAATACGACGAGGTCGTACTCAAACGCGCTTCCATCTTTCTGCTTAATCTGGAAGTTCGGAATGATGACGTAATCGCCGGGCAATTCCTTTTTTAACAACTCAAAAACCTGCGGCTCGAATGGCCCGACGAATCCTCCACCCGATGGAGTATCAATTACGCGAGCCATGTTGGCAGCACCGACGTCTCTATTAGCTCAAAGGCACGCGCTTCAGATTCTACGGCGCCAGTCCTAGCCGCGCATGCGGCTATAAGATGATTCAGGATTTTTTTTCGTCGAGGTTTGTCCAAATCGGGCATTGGTAGACTGCGTACTAGATCCGGCCTCAAACTGAGAAGCTTTGTGCCAACTCCGGCGGTTCTAAGAAGACGTCGCCCCACTTTCGTCGACAGGTAGGCGTAAAGCACCGCTGAGTTTTCGTCAGTCCCGGGCTGAATTCTCAACAAATGTTCGGACACTGCCGCTGCGGCGACATCAGAGGTAACCAGTGAAACTTGGCCAAAAAGCTCGCCTTCACCTAAAGTACCTTGGCCGCCAGCAAGGAGGGAGAACTCTGGAACCTTAAGTGAATCATTTCCGCCAGGCGGGCTCACGATTCGTCTCGGCATAGGGCGAATGAAAAATACATCGCGCTGACTCAACAGTTCTATCCCGTGAGGAGCCTCACATGGGATTCGCGCATAACGGCCGCCCCTAAAGATCGCCTCGCTTTCAACTACATCCGCGACACGACCTGACCATCTATTGCTTAAATAGGATAACGCTTCGCCGGCGGATGCAAAGGTCCACGCACTCATCGTTGGCAAACCCCCGCTCCAAACGACAGCGCGAGCTCTTCTTTCACCACACATCTCCAGTGCGGTCTTCATTTCAGGCAAAAGTTCAATTACCTCGCGAGCCGCAAGCAGCTCTTGAACATATCGCTCGCGCTGCTTCACAGCAGCACCAATATAGCGAGCTACCAAGCCTATAATTTTGTCATTGCCTGGGATAGGAATAGGTAGATTTCCCAACAGATCTAAGCGCATATGTGGAATCGAAGTCCCATACGCACACGATCTGACAGCTCGTATTCCAACTCGCGTGTTGATGAACGCGTAGGCGAATAAGTTTATGTCGTCGCCCGGGTTCTTAAATGTTAGATCGACAGCATCACCACCGAGGTATTTTCCTACTAGGCGCTCATCAGCAATAATGCTTTTGCCGAAGAGATTTCCTTCTCCCATCTGTCCAGCGCCGGCAATTAACACCTGCCATTTTTGAATAGCGTGCTCATCCGGGCGAGGCATGGAATCTCTGCGTATCACTCGCCCCCGGGGCTCGACGGCAAACATATCGGATTGACTTAAGAGCTCGACGCCATGTTCAGGGTCGCAGTCCAAGCGTGTAAATACTTGGGAGTAAGATGCCCCCATCTTCTTCACGAACGAACTCAGAGGTGATGTATTGAGCAGGGCGCGCTTGGACCTTAACGCTTCTACCCCGGGGTCATAATTAAGTGCTCGGAGCGACATCGCTTGGGCCTCCGATACCATAAAGGCCATGCGGCTCATGGCTTTTTACCGCCCAACTGACGCCGATACTCTTCGGCAATCCAAGGCAAATCGTCCGCCAGCACTTTCGTTCTTCGGACTCGACTACTTTCCTCTACTGTTTTTCCGCGTTCACGACGTTCAATCACTGTTTCATCTATGAGTACCTCGGTGCCGTCGGGAGAACGCTTGTATGATATTTCTCCACGTCGGCCATGTCCGCAAAGCTCAGCGATAGCCATAAAAACTGGTTGCTGCTTCGGGCCTTTACTGCCGGTCAATCTGTACTCGTTGGCGGCTCTGCGCCTCAAAAGAACGCAACTTGCTTGCACCGATACTTGAGGAAGGAATGCTTCCGCCGGCAAATCGACGCTAGCCAGAAGCTCCATATGCTTAAGCATCCAAGAACGAACAAACTCCATTTGCTCGCCCGGGTTACCAAGGATGCCATTAGGAAGCACGATCGCCATGATTCCCGTACCTGGCTTCAGGAACTTCCAACACGATTCAATGAAGAGGATTTCCGGAGGGACTTTCTTTTGAAGCTCTCCCTTGGTCCAAGTGTCTCCAATTTTCTTCCATGTGTGCCCTAGATCAAATGCTCTAAGGATTTCTGGATCTTCGACGGGGATCTTCGCGCCGAAGGGAGGGTTGGTAAAAACGTAGTCAAACTGCTCATGGCCGCCTCCCGTTTTTTTTATGAAAGCGGCCTGTTCTGGTGAGTTAAATCTCTCGATTCCGAACTCGAGACTGTTGAAGCTGAACATGTTGCCATGGCCATCGTTGTTCATGACCATATTCATGCGAGCTGCTTTACGCAGATCAGGATCAACATCGATGCCGAAAAGGCACGACCCGGCATATTTGCGGATGTCAGGGTCAATTTTCTTTAGCTCGCGTGGCAAGGGCATCTCTGGATAAGGACACCCCATTGCGTCAAGGAATGCCTTCCTAATGTGTGTTAGCGCGACGACTAAAAAGCCGCCGCTGCCACAAGCCGGATCCAGAATCCGCTTACCGGGAGTCGGATCGATCATCTCGACCATCATCCGAATTACGTTGCGCGGAGTGAAAAACTGGCCTCGCTCACGCTTGAGCGTTGTTGACGTAATTGCCTCGTATGCGGTGCCCTTTGCGTCTGTGTCAGTATTGAGAAATGAGTAGCGAGAAAGCTCTGCAGCTATAAATGACAGGGCTCGATGATTGAGCGTTATTTCCTCGTTGCCATCGAAAACGTCTGCGTATTCTGTTTTTACACGCTCGAACAGGCGCTTGATGCGCTTGGCGATGTCCTGCTGACCTTTATCGGTATTTCGTTCAGTAGCCCCGACAAAGAACTCGCGTGAACTTGACCTTTCGTCGAGGATTTTTGCAAAAATCAGGTACAGAATTTGCCAAAACGCGCGATCCCCTCGCATGTTCTGATTTCCATAGAGGAAATCATGGCAGCGTTTGAAAGTGCGAAGTAAGGAATCTCCAGATGCGACTCGTAGTGGGCGCCTGTCTGCCGCCTCTAGATCTTCAAGTGTCTCATCGGGAGCGGGAATGTCTGTAAGATCGGTAAACTCAGGCTCACCTGTACGCTTGTTGAATGTGCGCATTCTAAAAGCGAGATCGGTGCCATTGGTCCAAACACCAAAAACCTGCTCGTGATCTTGAGATAGGTTTCCCAAAATCTCGTCTAATCCGTCGATGGCCTTTTGGTCACTTTTGACTGTGGGTTTAGCGACCACTACCGCACGGACAATGTCCGATAAATCCCGTCGCTTACCAGTGTAGACCGCCACAGAAGCAGTTCTTGAGCGACTGCGTTGCTTCCCGCCCTCTTCTGAAAGGCAGGGAACTTTGACATCCCGCGCCATTTGGGCGAGGGAGATTCCATACTCCCGATGCAGTTGTTCAATGAAAGACTGAAGCGTTTCTTCCTGAGCGGTAGAGGCTACCTGCTCACCAGTAAGAGCACAGACAACTTTTCCCTCTAGAACAACGTCTGCAGTCGCTTCGTCTTCGGCGACATCATCCCGCACGGCCCCCGTCCCCCCTATAGACTACTCAGTGCCCCTTCGAGCTACTCATCGGCGTCCAACGCCCCCAACCCAAGAGGAGCGTGTTCACCCATATTAACGCATCACAAAAGAAATGAAAGCGGGCCAAGGAGATACGAGGTGAGATGGCACAATTCGACCTTTCCCACTGCGAATCGGGGCCAAATGCCCCATATCAATGGACCGCGTCCCCAAACGATCAAGACAGAACTATCGATGCACGATCCCGCGGTAACTTCACTACTAAGTCCAATTGGCTACCCATAGCCTTTACATAGTCCCGCAATGTGGACAGATATATATTGGAGCAACGTATTCTTCACAGATGCGAGCGAACGCCGACTATAGGCCTTCAGCAATCAAAGCTTCTTTTGCGACCGCCATCTGCGCCCCCAAGGCTTTTCCAAGACTCTCATAGCTGTCCCAATTTGACAACGAGTAACGCACTATTCACGGGCATTTCCGCGATACATCTTTTGCGTCATTACTGTCGCGCCGGAAGCTCGGTGTTCATGCCAAAGAACATCGAAGAATGCAAATTCACCTGTGATCTAGGCGAGTTATCCACATCTATTTCTTCTGCCCTTTCTACACTGTCAGACCCCGCGGTCTAGCCCTGGGGGGCGACAAAAAATGCGATGCCCGAGGGATTCTTGGAAAGGTATTTGAATTATGGATGATATCTAGTCGCAGAAGGTCCTTACGAAGGAAATCGGTGGCCCTTCAATGCGACCGCACTCGATGAGCCCAGACTCCTCGCTTTGTTTGTCGTGCTTGGACGAGCCGGATAGGGTTCCGAAGATGAACGGAGGCTAAATTCCGGCAACAATGTATCCCTGAGAACACGCTAGTCATCTAATGGCAGGCTCTTTTCTGGCACTTTCTCTTGCCGACACTTGTCTTAAATCTAATCCGGCTATGTCACTCCCGCGTGTTTCCGCACTTTGCGGCCCCTGTGGAAATTACGATCACTATTGAGAAAAGCCTCGAGCATAAAGGGAATGAGCGTATCGACTGATTCTGCCTCTCCATATGCTTCCTGATAGCGACGAGCGTAGTCGTGCAGCTTCTGCTCGAGGTGGGGCGTCACGACAATTGAATGCTTCACCCGCGTTCGATCAGGAAGTTTTTGTAGTTTCAGTTCGGGCATAGTCTCTCCTTCATGTACGATATCGCCGCAACACGATATCATTGCGCACGATCACCTTCAGCGGGAAGCCGGGTCGAATGGTAATTGTCGGTTGCCGATTGAGATCCTTCTCGACCAGATGTTGGCCAGCTTGCGAGGTATTTTGCTGAGCCGATTGCCGGATTGCCTGAACAAGATCGCCGTCACTGCCGATGGAAAGCTCACCTCCGACGCCGATGAGCGTCGCCAACGCAACGCCTTTCAGCAGTGACCAGGTGTGATAGTCAACCTCATCCTCGAGGCCGGCGTAACCCGCTGCATCCGAGGCCGGCAGGTTCTCAATTTGAATGGACGATCCATCCGGCATGATGAGACGTTGCCAGACTACAAGCGCGCGGCTTTGGCCGAAGGCGACGACACTGTCATAGTCGCCGATCAATCGGCTGCCCTGCGGAATGAGCAGAAGTTGGCCGGTCGCCGAGTCATAAACGTTTTCAGTCACCTGGGCGACCATCTCGCCCGGCAGATCAGCATCGATACCGGTGATCAAGCTTGCCGAAATAACACTGCCTGCCAGCACCTCATAAGGTGAAGCCGGCGTCTGCAGCGCGAAGCCGTTATAGATGCTCCGTGCAGCTGGCTGGTTCAGAAAATCCAGCTTCCGCTGCTGGTTGTTGGGATCCTTGTCCGGATCAAGGTTTAGACGGTTCGCGTCGACCGCGTTCCCATTGTCATTTGCGGCGGTCGGTTGTCTGGCAACCGGCTGTGCCGCGCCCTCTTCGTGCCGGCTCAGCTGGAAAAACACGGCCGCCTCTCGCGCTTGCCTCGCCTGCTGGGCAAGGCGCAAGCGCTCTGCCCGCGCAGCATCGTCTTCTGGATTTGGCTGGAAGCCTGATCCCATCACCGGCGGCGCCAGACCAAGCTGCTTCTCCCTGTCAAGAATGGGCGGACCAAGATCGCCCGGCAGGGGCGGTCCCAGCTGCGGCACGAGCTTCGCAATCTCTCCATAGGAGCCGGGCAACTTCGAGAGACCATCCGCCACCGGCTTCTTGTCAGTGTCGTATCTCTCTTCCCCCAAGGGCAGATGCAGCGAAGGGGATTTCAATGCGAGCCAGGTCACGGCGAAGATGCCGGCACTGCCAAGAGCCGCTATGCCGATCAGCAAGTGGCGCTTAAAGCGCACCACCGGCCGCGGTGACACCCGTAGCGTCAGGCTCTCGGGGTCGAGTTTCTGAGGCTGCGAGTGTGGATCCGTCATGATCATCGTCCCGGCCGATCAGTCAGCGCTGCCGGCATGTCGCCCGGTTTGGTCGAAACCGCATCGGTCCGGCTGATCCGCACCACCTGCTGGGGTGCTTCCCCAAGGCGCAGCTCCGCAGCCGCAAAGAGCCGGTCGACGATGTAGTAGTTCTGCCGCATTCGGTAATTGACGAGCTCATTGCCGCCGGTCGGACCCACCACGAAGAGCGGTGGCGCCTCTCCCTGATCGATGCGGCCCGGAAACTCGATATAGACCTTGCTGCCGTCGTCGAAAGCACGCAGAGGCCGCCAGGGCGGGTTGTCGCCGGTAACTTCATAGTGGAACCGGAGGTTCTCGAGGGAAAGGCCCGATGCGACTGGCTCGGCGGCCTGGGCTTGCTCTTTCTGCGCCTCAAGCGCGATGAGCTCATCCTGGGGATAGGTCCAGGAAATCGCCGCCATCGACGTGTGATCGGTACTCTCCATTGCGAGGTGGTAGCTACGCCGGTCGGTCATGATGACGAGACTGGTCTTGAGATCGGGTGCGACCGGCTTCACCAGCACATGCACCTGCTTGGAGGCACCATTACCGCTGGTCGTGTCGCCCACCACCCAGCGCACCGTATCACCCGCGGAGACAGCAACCAGAGCTTCGCCGGCCTGCAAGGCGATATCCGTCACCTGTTCCGGCGCCGCATAAAGCCGGTAGAGGGCGCCCTCGGTAAAGGGAAAGACCTGGATGGCATTGAGATAGCCGTGCGCCGTCGGCTCCTGCAGGGCCGCCGCATTCGCCGCGTCGACCCGCTCCGTCGGCGAGGAGGCGTCCTTTGGCGCGGCGCCCGCCGGCAACGGCAGCAGCTGTCCCGGCAGCGGCAGAGGTTGCGCAACTGTCACGACCTCGACCGGCTTTGCCGGCGAGGGCTCGACCTTGGCCGGGCGAAAGGCAGCCGCATCATAGGCAATGGCCGGGGGCGGCGCCTTTGCGGCACAGGAGGCGAGGAAAAAAGAGGCGGACAGGAGAATGGGCCGGCGATGAATTCGCATGGAAGCACTCCTTTAGGGTCGAGAATTGGGGGCAAGCTCGCGTGACCAGGCGATCCCGTCGACATAGATGCCGAGTGGGTTCTTGCGGACAGCTTCGGTGGTCTTCGGCGGCGCGATGACGAGCGAGAGAATGGCGGTCCAGTTTTCGGTCCCAGCCGGACTGCCGTCTTTGAAGCCCTGCTCCGTCCATTTCACCTGGTAGGAGGTCCCCGTCACCGGGACGACGCTGGTGACCTCAACCGCAACACTGCGCTCGCCGACCGCATTGAAGGGGTCATTTGCCTGGGCATAGGCATTGAGGAAAGCGGCACCCCGCTCGGTCGCAAAGTCGTAGGCCTGCAGCCAGTTCTGACGCACCAGCACCGGATCCAAAGAGAGCGACCTGACATTGGTGATGAAGCGGTCGAGATACCAGGCGATCTCCGCCTCGGTCGGCTTGTAGCTTTCCGCAGCCGGGCCGACGGCCCGCACGGCACCTTGGCTGTCTACTTCGACCACGTAGGGCACGACCCGACTCTGGTTGGATTGCCAGACGAGACTGGCTGCCAGCCCGCTGGCCAAGATGAGAGACAGCAACGCCATCAGGCGCCAGTTTCGTGCCTGGACCCGCGCAGAGCCGACCCGCTCATCCCAGACCTGGGCGGCACGTTGATAGGGTGTGACCGGCTCCGGTGTCCGGCCGTAGCGCTGAATGCCGCGGCGAAAATACATGGATCATCCCTCCTGGCTGTCGAGTTCGGGATTGGCAGGTGCGCCGGGCTTGTCGCCTTCCTTGATCGCCTGGGCGGTTGCGTGCGCCTGCTGATGGTGGCGTTGCTGTGTCTGCAGCCGCCGCGCCCAGTCGGGTGCTGCTCCACTAGCGGCGGGTGCCGACGATGATCCGGACCCATTTAGCGGTCCGCCACCTGTCGCTTCCCAGCCGGCCGCTCGCCCGGCATCGATACCTTCTGATGCTGCCTCCGAGACTCTGCCACTGAGGCCTTTGACGGCCTGAACCGCAGCATTGCCGCCAGCACGCGCGACACCGGAAAGACCGGCGCCCGTTTGAGAGAGGCTGCCGCCGGCCGATGTCGCGGCACCCAGCCCGTAGGCGGTGGCAGCGGCCGAACCAAGTGACGCGCCAGCCCGGATCGCTGCCAGACCACCGCCCGCCATCAACCGGGCAGCTCCAAGCGCTGCGCCACCGCCGAGCATGGCAGCGCCAACAGCAGCCCCGGCCGTCCCGATCGCGGCTCCCGCACCTAATTGTGGCGCGCCTGAGACCAGACCGGCGGCGATACCAGGCCCAAAGATGCCAAGCCCGAACAGAGTAAGTGCAGCCAGGACCAGCGACATGGTCTGAGCCAAGTTCGGCTCCTGACCTTTCAGGGCCGTAATGAAATCGTTGAAGAAGCTGGAGCCGATACCGACGATGACAGCGAGCATCATGACCTTGATACCGGACGAAATGACATTGCCGAGCACCCGTTCGGCCAGAAAGCTCGTCTTGTTCCAGAGGGCAAAGGGGACCAGGACAAAGCCCGCAAGGCTCGTCAGCTTGAATTCAATCACCGTGATGAAAAGCTGGATCGCCAGAATAAAGAAGGCGAGCACCACCACCGCCCAGGCGAGGAGCAAGATCAAGACAGTGACGATATTGTCGAAGAAGCTGGTGAAGCCGATCATGGTGCCGGCCTGCTGCAGGAGTGGCCAGGCCGCCTGGAATCCGGTTGAGGCAAGCTTGCCGGGTTTCAGGAGATCTGCGGCGGTGAGCCCATTCTGCCCGATTTCGAGCCCGAGGCCGGCAAAGGAACGGTAGACGATACCGGCCAGGAACTGGAAGTTGCCGATGATATAGGCAAAGGTCCCGACATAGAGCACCTTGCGGGCAAGCCGGATCAGGATCTGCCCCTCCCCATCCAGCGCCCAGAAGAGGCCGGCCAGGGTAATGTCGATCCCGATCAGGACCGAGGTCAGAAAGGCGACCTCGCCGTTCAGGAGCCCGAACCCGCTATCGATATAACGGGTGAAGGCCGCCATGAAGCGATCGATGATGTTGAGATCATCCATATAGGAACTGACCTATTCCGGCGTATAGGCGTTTCCGTCACCAAGGAACCGGGTGAAGGTCGCCTTTCCCGATTCCTCAGATTGCGCCCGCCGCGCCTGGTCAAGGCTGGTGGCCCGGGCATCCGCCGCCATCAGATTCTCGATTTGCAGCTGCTGCTTGATCGACAAGGCGAGGAGCTGATTGGTCGCCTGGCTGACCTGCAGATTGCCGACAGCCCCCTGGGAGGCATCGACGAGACTGCCAAGCTTTGCCGTGTCCGCCTGAACCGTCTCGGCGATGGCACTTTGCATGGTTATGCTCTGACGAAAGGCCTGCATCGCCAGCTGCCAGCGCTGCCCTGCCTCTGAGACGATCGCCGGGATGGTTGTCCCCTCCCCCTCCTTCGTGGGAAAGGACCGGTCGAACAGGGTCTGGGTCGCCTGAACATCGAAGCTGATACCATGCGCCTGGGACATCAGACCGCTGATCCGCTGCAGATCGCCGGTGATGCCGTCGAGCGAGGACATATCGAGTTTGGTCAAGTCCTTTGCCATGTTCTGCAACATGACGGCCTCGTTCTGGAGGGATTGGATCTGGTTGTTGATCTGCTCGAGGGCGCGGGCAGCCTGCAGCACATTCTGGGCGAAGTTCGAGGCATCGAAGACCGGCCAGCCACCTGCCATGGCCTCATTGGCTGGCAGTGTAAGCGCAAGGCCCGCGGCTAGAGTCACGAACGAAGCGGTAAGCCTGATCTTCATGATGAAACCTCCATTGAAGGTGATGGATAATGGCCAAGGAGAGAGGCAGCCCAGTCGAGGCCACGGGCAGCGAGCCAGGCAGCGGGGAACCCTGCAGAGCCAGAAGCGACGAAGACCTCGCTGATCCGCTTCTGATCGTCCGCCGACGAAGCGCCGCAAAAGGCGAGCGCAATCGGCCCCAATCCCAGTTCGAAGAGGCGGTTACCCTGGCGGGATTGCAGATAATATTGCCGCTTCGGCGCACCCCTCGCGATCAGCTCGATCTGCCGGTCATTGAGGCCGAAGCGTCGGTAGATTTCATGGATTTGCGGCTCAATCGACCGGTCATTGGGGAGAAAGATCCGCTGCGGACAGGATTCAATGATGGCGGGCGCAACCGAGCTCGCGGCGATATCAGCCAATGACTGCGTCGCGAAGACGACGGCGACATTCTTCTTGCGGAGGGTCTTCAGCCATTCCCGAATACGGGTGGCGAAGAACGGGTTATCGAGATAGACCCAGGCCTCATCCAGAATGAGGAGCGTCGGCCGGCCATCGAAGCGTTTTTCGAGCGCGTGAAAGAGACAGGTGAGAACTGGCAGCAGGGCGCTCTCTTCCTGCATCAGCTCTTCGAGCTCGAAACACTGAAGATCACCGAGGGAAAGGCCAGGACTGACGGCATCCAGGAGACGACCGAAGGGGCCTTCCAACGTGTAGGGCAGAAGCGCAGCTTTGAGGGCGTTCAATTGAATTAGAAGCGAGAGTCCCGTCAGGGTGCGCTCTTCAACCGGTGCCGTCGCCAGGCTGCCGAGCGCCGACCAGATCGCTTCCTTGACCTCAGGCGTGGCCGCGGCCTTTTCATGGGCGAATAGTGAGGCAAGCCACTCCGCAGCCCAGCTGCGCTCGGCCGGATCATCGATATGCCGCAACGGCTGAAAGGCGAGCGAACCGCCAATCCCCAACTGATGGTGGATACCGCCCATGCCGAGCACGGTCGCCCGGGCGGAGTTGCCCTTATCGAAGATATAGACCTGAGACCCCGCATATCGCCGGAACTGCATGGCAAGCAGTGCCAGGAACACGGATTTGCCGGCGCCCGTCGGCCCAACCAGGAACATATGGCCAACATCGCCGATATGGGTCGAGACGCGGAAAGGTGTGGCACCGCTGGTCTCGGCATAAAAGAGCGGCGGCCCATTAAGATGCGCATTGCGTCCGGGGCCTGCCCAAACAGCCGAGAGCGGCACGAGATGGGCAAGATTAAGGGTGTGGACAATCGGCTGGCGGATATTGGCGTAAAGATGGCCTGGCAGGGAGCCCAGCCAGGACTCGACGGCGTTGACAGTCTCGGACTTCGCCGTGAAGCCCATTCCGTTGACGACCCGTTCGACGGCACGAAGCTTCTCCGCGGCCCGCTGCCTATCCGCGTCCATCACGGTGATGGTGGTCGTGAGATAGCCAAAGGCGACATCGTCCCCGCCTAAAGCCTGCAACGCCAGATCAGCGTCTGCCACCTTATTGTCGGCATCGGAATCGATGAGCTGGGTGGGCTGGTTATAAAGCACTTCGCGGAGAAGAGCCGCGATCGATTTTCGCTTGTTGAACCACTGCCGCCGGAACTGCGTGAGAGTCTTAGTCGCCAGCACCTTATCAAGGGCAATGAAACGGCTCGACCAGCGATAGGGAAATCCAAGATGGTTGAGGGCATCCAGGATTCCGGGCCGGGTCAGGTTCGGGAATCCGGTGATCGTCAGGGTTCGCAGATGGCAATTGCCCAGCAACGGCTCGAGGCCGCCGCTGAGCGACGTGTCGACCAGCACCGCATCGAGATAGGCCGGCGTCTCGGGAACCGTGACGGGATGCCGCTTCCCCGATATGGTCCCATGGAGATAGGTCAGCGTCTCAGCATCATCCAGCGGCTCGACCAATGGCATGAAGCTCGCCAGAAGATCGAGCACCCGGTCGGTCTCAGCCACGAAGGCGATTAGTTCACGGCGCCAGTCCCGCCCCACCTCTTTGCCGGCTCGTTCCAGAACCAGCCGCTCCGTGCTCTCTTGCCTGTCCGGCGCCGGCATAAAGATGAGGGTCAGGTAATAGACGCTCTCAAAATGCTCCCGATGACCCTCAGCTATGAGGGACTGGCCGGTGCCATCGAAGCGCGCCCGCCTCTCTTCATCGACCAGCCAGGAAAGCGGGTCGGGGAAGATTGAGCTCGGGTAACCTTGCGATGCCAACCGGTCAGCCTCGAAGAAAAGCGCCCAGCCTGAGCCGAAGCGGCGGAGCACATTGTTGAGCCGGGCCGATATCCCGACCAGCTCAGCCTCGGTGGCGCTTTCGAGATCCGGTCCCCGGAACCGGAAAGTCCGCTGGAAGCTGCCATCCTTATTGAGGACAACGCCGAGTGCCACCAAGGCAGCCCAGGGAAGATGGTCTGCCAGCCGGTCGGCTTTCCGCCGGTATTCGCCGATATTCAGCATGAGAGCCAGGCTTTCTGACGGAGATGGCGCAAGAGCACCTGGACAAAATCGGGGTCCCGCCTTGCTGCAAAGACACTCAGCGAATGGCCAGCTATCCAGAGGAGGAGCCCCGGCAGAAACTGCTGGAGCCCCAGTCCCAGGGCCGCCGCCACGGTGCCGGTCAAGAGGGCGATCGACCGCGGCGCGCCACCGAGCAAGATCGGCTCGGTCAGGGCACGGTGCAGTGGCACCTCGAAACCAGGGATCCACTGGCTCACGAGACCAGCGCTCCGCCGCCAAAGGAGAAGAAGGAGAGGAAGAAGCTGGACGCCGCAAAGGCGATCGAAAGGCCGAAGACAATCTGGATCAACCGCCGGAACCCGCCGGAGGTCTCGCCGAAGGCGAGGGTCAGGCCCGTCACGATGATGATCATGACGGCGATGATCTTGGCGACGGGTCCCTGGACCGAATCCAGGATCTGCTGCAGCGGCTGCTCCCAGGGCATGTTGGAACCGGCGGCCTGAGCCGGACAGGCGACAACAAGTGACAGCATGGCAGTCGAGATGCCGAGGCCAAGGGCACGAACGGATGACGCAACAGGCATGGCAAACTCCTTTGAGTGGGATCAGGCTGGGTGGGAAAGATCGGTGAGCTGGTAATGGCCGTCAGGCCCGAGCCCCGTCACCTCGGCAATGGTCTCGATCCGCCGGTCGGAGCCGCGGCCCCGGATGAAGACGACGATATCGATCGCCTCGGCGATCAGACGCCGCGGCACGCTGGTGACGGCTTCTTCAATGAGCTGCTCCAGCCGGTAAAGCGCGGCCAATGCAGAATTGGCATGGAGGGTGGCGATACCGCCGGGATGACCGGTATTCCAGGCCTTCAGCATGTCGAGGGCTTCGACACCGCGTACCTCGCCGACAATGATCCGGTCCGGCCGGAGCCGGAGCGTCGAGCGGACGAGGTCGGCCAGGCTGACGATGCCGGGGCGGGTTCGCAGCGCCACACAATCAGGTGCAGCACAGCGAAGCTCGCGGGTGTCCTCGATCAGAATGACGCGCTCGTCCTTGGCCGCCATCTCCGCGAGGAGGGCATTGGTGAGCGTCGTCTTGCCGGAACTGGTGCCGCCGGCGATGAGCAGATTGCGGCGCTCGCAAACGGCGCGCCGCAATAACACCGCTTGGACCTCCGAGATCACCTTGTCAGACACATAGTCGACCAGCCCATAAATTCGGATCGCCGGCTTGCGGATCGAGAAACAGGGGGCGATCGAGACCGGCGGCAGGATGCCTTCGAAGCGCTCGCCGGCCTTGCCGTCCTCGCGCGCGGGAAGCTCGGCACTGATGATCGGGTTGGCCATATGAGCTTCGACCCGAATATGGGACGCAACCATGCGGATGATCCGCTCGACTTCGCCCGCTTCCAGCCGGGTTCCGGTATCGACCCTGCCCTGCCCCAGCTTATCGAGCCGCAACGCCCCGTCCGGATTGACCATGATCTCGGTCACCAGCGGATCATTAAGAGCCGAGGCGATGACCGGGCCAAATGCCGTCCGCAGCATGGCGCGTCGTCGCTCCTGGGATTCCAAGGAAGCGCTCATAGCTTTTCCTTCCCCTGCGTCTCAGCAGGTGCCGTCCGATCCAGGCTTCGGTTGCCGCCGGCGATATGGCGGCCGACCTGATCGATGAAGGCCTGGAAACGGTCGCGCCCGACCGCTCTCGCAGCTATATCCGGCTCCGGCAAGGGCGCATTGATGGTGAGCTGGTAGCGGACGAAGAGCGCCAGGCTCTCCATCAGGATCTGCTGGTCCCGCTCGATCCGGCCGAGCTGGTTGCTGATTCGGTCCAGCCGCAGACCAAATCGCTCATCGAGTTCGTGGCTGCCGCGCCGGGTCAGCCAGGCCTGGATGGCATCCGAGAGGATGGCGGATTTGGAGGCGCCGGGCTTTGCCGCCAGGGCTTCAAGCTTTTCCGCGATATCGGGGGCAAGATAGAGCTGCTGCCGGATCTTGAATTGTTTCGCCATTGCCCGCCCTCAGAAATCCGGCAAGAGATCTTGGGAAGCCTTTTGGCCCGGCTCGCTCTCGTTCATGGCATGGGCGCGGCCAATTGCACCCGCACCTCGGACACGATCGAGCGTGTTCTGATCAGCGGCAACATCGGTTTCGTCATCGAGGCCGAGATCGCCAGGCTGACGCGTTGCATCCATCTTGATGAGATCGCCATCGAAGAGGCCGGGATGGCATTGCTGCTGCGGCCCCCCCTCATCTTCTAGGAGGCCGATCCCTGCATCGGCCGGGTCAACCAGCTTCAAGTGGAATCCGCGGACCGTCCCGCTCCAATCGTCAGGACGCGGTGCCGGCCGGTCGTGATAGGCACCCTCCTGGAGCTCGGGTGCCGGCAGGATCCGTGACTTGAAGTTGCGGTCTTCATAATACCGGAGCTTCTTGGCCCGGATTGGCGGCAGGCCAGAAACCAGCACCAGTTCGTCCGAGGCCGGCAGCTGCATCACCTCGCCCGGCGTCAGGAGCGGCCGGGCTGTTTCCTGCCGGCTGACCATGACATGGCTGAGCCAAGGAGCGAGCCGGTGTCCCGCATAGTTTCGTTGGGCACGCAATTCCGTCGCTGTGCCCAAAGCATCGGAGATCCGCTTAGCGGTCCGCTCATCATTGCTACTGAAGGCAATTCGGACATGGCAATTGTCGAGGATCGCGTTGTTCTCGCCATAGGCTTTGGAGATCTGGTTCAGAGACTGGGCGATCAGATAGGCGCGGATCCCATAGCCAGCCATAAAGGCCAGTGCTGTTTCGAAAAAGTCGAGACGTCCCAGGGCTGGGAATTCGTCCAGCATCATGAGGAGCTGGTGATTGCGCCGCTTGGCAGGGTCGCCCTCGAGCCGCTCGGTCAGCCGCCGGCCGATCTGATTCAATACCAGCCGGACCAGGGGCTTCGTTCGCGAAATATCGGATGGTGGGATCACGAGATAGAGCGAGACTGGGCGTGACGCGTCGACCAGGTCGGCAATCCGCCAGTCGCAGGCGGCCGTGGTCGCGGCTACGGTCGGATCCCGGTACAGCCCAAGAAACGACATGGCAGTGGAGAGAACGCCGCTGCGCTCATTTTCTGATTTGTTGAGGACTTCCCTGGCGGCCGAAGCCACCACCGGATGAACCTGCGGATGCTCCGGGGTACCGAGATGGTTCGTTCCCATCATCCGGCGCAAGGTATGAGCGAAACTCCGCTGCGGATCGGAGAGGATCGTTGCCACCCGCGCCAGGGTCTTTTCTTCCTCGGCATAGAGGACATGCAGGATGGTGCCGACCAGCAGCGAGTGACTGGTCTTTTCCCAGTGGGAGCGCCGTTCCAACGCACCTTCGGGATCAACGAGGATATCGGCGATGTTCTGGACATCCCGTACCTCATGCGGTCCCTTGCGCACCTCGAGGAGCGGGTTGTAACGAGCGGACCGGATATCGGTCGGATTGAAGAGCAGGCAATGCGAGAATTTCATCCGCCAGCCGGCGGTTAGCTGCCAGTTCTCACCTTTGATGTCGTGAATGACGGCCGAGCCGGTCCAGGACAGAAGTGTGGGAATGACGAGACCCACGCCCTTCCCGCTCCGGGTCGGGGCGAAGGCCATGACATGTTCCGGACCATCATGACGTAAATAGCGATAGCCAAAGTGGCCGAGGAAGACGCCGCCGGAGCGGAAAAGACCAGCTTCGATAACTTCGTGCATTTTGACCCAACGTGAGGACCCATAGGTCGTCACGAGCTGCGTTTGGCGGGCCCGCCAAAGCGAGCCGATGATGGCAACGGCGCAGCCTACCAATCCGCTCGATGCGGCAATACCGCCAGCTCGGTTGAATACTGCGGGCGCGTAAGCATCAAAAGCGTACCACCACTCAAAGAGCCGCCACGGGTAATAGACCGGCATATCGAGGATGGAGAACCAGGCTGCGCCCAGTCGCGCTTGATAGCCCAGGACCCCGGCGCACCATTGCGTGGCACCCCAGACACCGAGAATGACGATGACGAAAACGATCGAAACTTGACCGATGAGGAGCTTTGTTGGCGTCACTGCCTTGTCTCCAACAGTGCAAAACGGCACCTTCACGCACGGAGACAAACTTCAGCCGAACCCCTCAAAAGAGAAACCGGCTCTTTGTAACCTAAAACCGCCTCATGCCGCCTGGACTACACGGGCACGCGGCGAGACCTTTCGCAAACAGAGTGTTGGCGTGGTCTAATCGCCTGCAGAAGTCATCGGACTTTCGTCGCCTTGGCCCTTTGGTTGGGCATAAACGAAGATCGCTGTATAGAGCGTATGCTTTCCACCAAAGATATCGAAAAATTTTATGATTACAGCGACAGGGAACGCAAATGCCCTAAAGCTTGGCGGGCGCGGCCGACATGGCATGTCTGGGCCAACGGCATATTCGCCCGAGGGGCAATCACGCTCTATATTTGGAGATGTTCCAGCAGCAACAATGTGGAGACCCAATTCGCGAAGGTGCAGAGCCTCGCTTACTGTCGAAATGGTTGTAGCAGGCAAGCTTCCAGTCTGCCCACCGCGTATAGAATAGTGCTTAAAAGCGTTCCGATTTCCTGATGACTGGCTCAGTCGATTTCCATTATCGCCAACTAGATCGAAGCTAATTTCTGTCGCGGTTCGCTTAGTTGTATTTTTTAGGGTAATGTCTAGTGTTGGCCCTTGAACCTCCAGCCATCTACCGATCTTTGCATGCACTAATTCAACTTCAGTCGGATTGTCGTCAAGCAAAAGCTTCAGCCGGGCGTCTGCTAAATTTTTTGATGCACGATAAAATGGTACAGACGCGGACTGTTCCTTGACCACGTATTGCTTGAGTTCATTCAGTAGACGCTCAGCTGAGCCTTTGAATGCGCCCAGATCTATGGTAACCGCGCCAGCAGTTACGGCGTTGCGATCACCGATGACACTAATGTTATTGTTCCCTTGAATGCCCACGTTCGTATGTGGTGATACCTCTTGAGCGATAGCCACGCGAGAGAGAACGGCTCCTGCCAAGACGCAGATCGCAAAAAGTCCATGCCTCATTTCGCTACTTGGCCCAATTCGATCCAGTGTTGATGGTGTTGTTATTGCCGTTGACAACTTGGTTGCCATCGCCTTTGACTTGAACATTGGACGGCGTAGCCGAGCCTCGCTGTTCTGGTCTTTGCATATAAACGTAGTCAGCAGCCGTAAAGAAACATCCGATAACGAATAGCCAGCGGGTGACCTTGGACTTAGTTCGCAAGGTGTGACACAGCAATAGAATGCATATGAGTATCAGAACGCCGAAGGGATATTTAAGAAGCTCTCCGAGATTAGTTGTCACAGCCCCACTCTTACTAGTTGGTCTATGACTTAGTAAGGTGAAGATTATTAACAATCTATCAATCAGGCTTTCTGCAATTCGCGGGCGGAAATGTAATTAACACCGATGCTATCGCACTAAGATACAGATGGTGCCGGACGTTGCCCTTCAACAGCCCAAGATATCGCTTCGCCTCGCGAGACTGCCAAAACCGCCTTCCCCAGATTGCGCTCCAATACCGGGCGCCATGGTACCAAAGTAAAGTCTCTGCTTCCTTCGATGAGAGCAAACCGTCCGCTGACCAGATCCAAAGATCTGCGATAGATGCCTTCGATCCGCGCCGCCTCCAAGGACCCAGCGAAAGGCAAGCCGAACTCAGCAGAGAGCTGTGCACCCACTCTGCTCAACTCCCGCCGCTGCAGCACGGCAAGGAAGTTTGAGCGGTAAACAATACGGCCGTTCTCCTCGCGGGCCAGATCCTGCTCTATCAGCCACAGCCGCCGCCGGCTCTGCGCATCCCTCACCTCTTTGCCAAACCCGGCATCCCGCAATGATATGGGCGTTTCCGCCACCAGTTCCCGGTCGATCCAGGTGGCCCCATCGGCGCCAATCTGTTGCTCTAGCGAAAACGATGACAGCACCCGCACCACGACCGGCGCAGTTTTGGCGAGCCTTCGCTCATACGCCGCTACGCGCTCCAAGTGATCAGGCTCGATAATCCAGCTGCCGTCCGGCAGGCGCTCCACCAGATTAGCAACACGCCGCATCGCCTCCAGCCGGCGGATATGGCTTTCGGCAAAGGCGGCGCTGGCACTTGGGTCATGTCGGAGATGGATATCAATATCGTATTCCCCACCGTTGGCTGCCGCGATTTCTGCGATAGTGTGATCGACCGTCCGCGGCTCCATTCGCTTTGGCATTATCTGAACAATGGCGTCCTCGGAAATCGCTCCGATCGCATCGCCCTTGCCGATGTCAACGTAGTGCGCCCTGCCATCTACACCATCGACGATCAGGTAATGTCGGTCGTCAAGCTCCTCGGCGAGGCCGCGCCTGATGAGCCGGCCGATGACCGGCCGCGCTCCGGAGCCAGACGGATCGTAGATCACATAATCGGCTGAGCTTCGCACCGAGTTTCTCTCAACCAGCTCCCTATGCATGGTCTTGATGATATCACCGCGTTCGCCGATCCGGCGCAGGGCATCCGCCATGTCATCGTTAAGCCGCCACCAACCGGAACCCATGTTAGTGGCCAAGCCAAGCTTCTCCAGCTTTTGCAGGCGACCTGCCCGTAAAGACTGCCGAAAAGGATCGCACCCCACCGCCTGCACCATGCGATTTTCATTCGCGTCGTGAATGAGCTGCTGATCGATACTGGTCAGGCGCTCCTGCTCGACCTCGTGGCACAACCGGCTTTCAATGTCGAGATCGGTGCGCGGACCGAGATCCAGAGTTACCAGCTCGATCGCCCGCTCCCGGATCCCACGCGAGATATAGTCGCGTGCGATAATAAGATCCCTGCCCCGCTCGTCCTTTCCTCTGAGCATGATATGGGTGTGCGGATGACCAGTGTTGAAATGATCCGAAGCTACCCAATTGAGCTTCGTTCCAAGATCCTGTTCCATCTGTGCCATCAACCGCCGGGTGAGCGGCTTCAGATCCTCGTATTCGGTACCGTCCTCTGCCGCGACAATGAAGCGGAACTGCTGGCGATCGCCTTGAGCCTGCTCGATAAAGGCTCTTCCATCAGCCCGGTCCCGGTCGGCGCTATAGAGTTCGCCAGGTGCTCCCTCTCGTGTGACGCCATCCCGCTGGATGTAGCGAAGATGCGCTTTGGCCGCATCGATACCTTTACCACCGAGCTTGACGAAGCGGGACTTCACGACAACGCGCCGCCCTCGGAAAGAAGCATATTGATCACGTGATGCAAGGACACGACCCAGACTGGCGCCACGGCTAATCCTGGCTCCCGAAAATGATGAGCGCTCTACTGACGTAGCTGAGGCCGACCGTCCGCCAGCGAGAGAAACCGCCTGCAGAACCCGGTGCAGATATTTCCGGCCGCGCTTGCTGCCGGCTGATCGTGACTTGCCAAGCTTCGGCTCAAAGTCATTGTCAGGCTTCATCGGATCACTGGGGCTATCGATCAACCGACAAGCAACCATCGCATCCGGATAGTGGCAAGGCATCTCCACGAGAGATAGAGAGTTCAAGGGCTTGTCGCGATCCGTCTCCAAACGATCCGACATTGCCTCCATGAAGAAGGATGTGCAGACAACAACTTGGACGGCTCATAGAGACGGAGCTTTTATCTTGCCTTACGGATTTTGAGATCGCCTCCACCGCTCCTCCACGCACAAGCACGCCAGGCTTCACCTGCCCGAACTGGTCTGCGATTGCAGAAGCACAAAGAGAGAGCCTGCCCTGGGCGCATTTGACGTGAAAAACAGGGGGCTTGTTGCGACGCCGGAAGGAACAATCGGGACGCTGCTTCGGGCGAGATTCGATGCGTTCCCGGAGGCCTGAAGTCCTGTGAGATCGATCGTTTTCAGGTAGAAAACTGTCTCATCCGGCAGCGGATCACCGGTCTCCAGATGCTCTTCATAGCGCTCTGGCCCCGCATTATAGGCGGCAAAAAGACCGGGAAAGCCGAACCGTCGCTGGAGCTCTGCAAGATAGGCGGTGCCGGCAAGAATGTTGGCTTCCGGATCATAAGGATCAGCGCCGAGACCGTAGCGCGGTTGCATCTCTGCCCAGGTCCCGGGCATCAGCTGCATCAATCCCATGGCGCCGGCCTTCGATGTGACGGGTGAGCCGTCAATTACCTCCCGCCCGCCGCTTTCTGCCATGATGACGGCCCGGATCCACGATTCCGGAATGCCGAAACGCAGCGATGCCGCCGTAACAGCCGGCTTCCAGGCGGCGGGGTCTTCACCGGGTTCCGTTCGCTCCTGTGCGGCAGAATCGTTCGCCGCGGACTGAGCGGATACCAGCAGAAATCCCGCCAGAACGGCACTGGCCAACCTCACTTTGTCCATACCGGCACCAGGCGGCCGATAATCTGGTGTCGCCGTACTGGCCCGAAATACCGGCCGTCAAAAGATGCAGGTGAGCTCTCCATCAGCAGGAAGAACTCGCCCGGCCGAAGCAGATTGCAGCCTTCCCAGGCCGGTAACGGGCGACCCTGTCCGTCTGCCGCAAGCCTCCCGGCGACAGGCTTTCCGTTGATGAAAACAGTTGCACCTTCAGCACAGACCGTGTCTCCGGCTAGACCGGCAACGCGCTTCACGACCGGTACGGTACGAGGGAGATAGCCCCGTTCCGCGGCAAGCTCGCGCGCACCCGCCGGCAGCCAAGCCAGCACCAGATCGCCGCACTCCGGCGGCCCGGCGATGCGCCGGTAGAGCCCGACCGGTGCGCTGGCGCTTGCGTTCCAAATAAGCACGGGGTCAGTTGTCAGCGAGGCGGCTATTGCGAGAAGCGCCAGGGCCGAAATGCTGAAAATGAGACCGGGCCGGCGCGGATAGCGACGGAAACGCATATGTCGCGCGGCACGTTTCATCGCGATTTCTCCTGCTCTTCCGATGTCGAGTGATGCGCCCGCGAGGTCGACCATTCGTCGAGATCTTTGATGTGATAGCGGACATAGCGGCCGTGCTTCCGGTATTTCGGGCCGCCGCCATGACTGCGCATTTTCTCAAGGGTCCGGCGTGAGAGACCGATATAAAAGGCGGCCTGCGCCGTGCTCAGAAAGGGACTCCCCTTCTTCGCCATGGCCGCTCTTTGGGCTTCATCTTCCATGAAATCACCTTGTCTCTGGTTTGCGTGGTCACGGCGCAGCTGGCCGCTTCAGAGCAAGGTTGATCCTTCGAGGGCGCGCCGGGGACCGGCGAAAACTCGCACCCCTGGTTTTCGCCGGAAGGGCCAGACTACTGCCCTCCAACAGAGAAATCTCCCGCCGCGGCACCTGATCAGAGCGCCGCGGCGGCATGTGTTCGAAGCCCGGGCCGGTGGGACCGACCGGCATTGCGCCGGCGCCGGATTGTCCAGACATTCCCCGCTGCAGGATCCGTCACCGTTGGGATCATGGGACTGCAGCGTCGCGATGGGAGCCGGGCCTGGAACGGTACCGGCGCCGCATTGCGTGCGGCGCCGGCTCCTGGTCAATCAGCGGGGTTCCAGATGACGGCGTAGGTGTCTTCGCCCTCCTGGCCGGCGGCGCGACCGAGATTTGCATAGAGCTTCCGGGGCCCGAATTCAGGGGCGGCGAGGCTCAGGCTCACGTATTCCTTTCCCGAGGTTTCGCCCGTCCGGACCCAGCCGGCACCGATCTCGATTCCCTGCGTCAGCACCCGGTAATCGGGCTGGCTGTCGCCGTTCTTCATCGTGTTGGGAACGAGGTCGATATCAGCGCGGATGGTGAGCGTCTTCAGCTGGCCCTTGTACCCGCCGGTGGCGATCCGGGTGACATATCCGATGGCTGGCATGATCTTTCTCCTTCGTCTTTCGCCGGGGACCATCCCCTGCGATGGGAGACCGTTCATGGGCGGACCGGGCCTTCCGAACCCCGCCTTCGCGGGGCCGGAACAGCGTGGAGGACCTGAGCAGAGACGTTTTTTGGGCGTCAGCGGCGCGAGGAACGTGGGGCACCCGCGCGGGGAAAAAACTTCGACAGCGATGGTTTTGAGAAGGAACGGTCCCGCTCATAGGTCTCATCCCGAAGCAGGGGTTGTCACGCCCGGAAGACCGGAAAGACCCGCCGGCTCCCATGGAAACCCGGATGCAGCCAAGGATTTATGGCTGCAGAAGACGCTGTCCAACTTCGTTGTCCGCACCCGCCAGACACCGAGGAAGAGGCACAACCAGCAGTGAGGTCCGGGAAAGGAGGAGTTGCGATTGCCGGTGGTCCGCTAGCGAAACCTCAGGGAAGGAATATGTGAGCCTGAGCATTGCCGCCCCTGAATTCGGGGACTGGAAGCTCTGTGCCGGTCCTGGCCAAGCTGCCGGCCAGCATGGCGAAGACACCTGCCCCGCTATCAGGAACCCAGCTGATTGAGCTTTGCCGGCACAGCGACACCGGCCGCCGGAACGAAACAGGCGGCAACTTTCGCTGCCGCCCGATCCGTGATTCTGCGGGACATTTTGCCTTCGCGGGATCACTTGTATCCGATCCGGCGCATCGTTGCGACGGCATTTCGCCGGCCTCGTACTGCCGCTTCGCCACGCCTCACTGACGACCGCCCTGGGAATAACTCAGCGCTGCTGCAGCCTCTTTGCTGCCTCGATGAGGGCCGCCTCAGTTTCGACGATGCGGCCGGGGAGACGGGCCGCTTCGGCATAGACCGAGACCGGGGCGCGGCCCCGGAATGAGGTATCGCGCTCGAGACCGATACCGAGGCGCCCTCTGACCTCTTCCAGCTCTGTGAGACTGACATAGCCGAGTTCCGGATATCCGAAGCCGAGATCGCAGAGGCCGAAAAGAATATCGGCACCGCCTTCCACGCCCTCCGACAGCTCCGTCAGGAGCCAGGTCGCCGCCCCCGCCGGATCAAAAATCCGGACCAGGGGTACATGATCAATGTCGCGACCAATTGTTCCATTGATGATCAGCCGGTGACGCAGCTCGTCGGTGAGAAGCCGCTTTTTCATGCTGCTTCTCCCTGTGTCTCAGCCGCGGCGCCGGGCCTCAGAATGAAATCGGCGGCTTTGCCAGCCTGGCTCGCAGCGCGGAAGATGGCGCGGTTATCCGCGCGGAGAACCTCAAGCCAGGATCCCAGATAGTCGGCATGCCTGACGGTCGGAATGATCCCTAGTGCAGCGCAGATAAAGGCGCTGGAAAGCTCGGCGACAAGCTCTTCCCGGGCGTAGGGCTGCGAGCGCCGGGAACCGGAAAGGTCGCGGTCGAGCCGTGACGGATGTCCCGTCCAGTGACCAAGCTCATGAAAGCAGGTGCGGTAATAGTTGATCTGATCAAAGAAAGCCGGCTGCGGCGGCACCTGGATGAAATCGGCTGACGGCACATAGAAGGCCCGGTCCCCGCCGATCCGGAAATCAGCACCCGTTGCCGTGATCAGGGCTTCGGCTTCCGGAATGATTTCACGTTCCGGCAAAGGCAGCGGCCGGACCACGACACTCTCCGGCAGGCCGTCGCATTGCGCCACATTAAAGACGGTAAAGCGCTTCAGGAACGCGACAGCCTCCGGTTCTTCACCTGTATCCGCTGCATGTCCGGCAGCGCTTTTCGGGATAAAGCGATCCGCATAGAAAACGGTGGTCCCGCGCTCACCCTTCCGAACGGAGCCACCGAGGGCCAGAGCCTGACGGAAAGTCAGCCATTGCTGGCTGCCATAACCACCCGCGATTACCGCGCCCCACAGAATCAGAATATTGATCCCGGAATAGGTACGCTTCGTCGCGGCATTCCCGGGCAGCCCCGGTCCGGCCTTTTCACGTCCCCAGGGCTGCACCCAGGGAAACCGGCCTTCTTCCAGTTCCGCAATAATCCCGCTTGTAACCTCCGCATACAGATTTCGCCGCTCTGCACCGCAGCTCTGCTGCCTGCTTTTTCTGACCATGATCGTTCCTCCATCCGCTCAAATCCCCCGCCCCTTTTCCCGGAAAGCGGGGTGGGCGGCGACTAGCGATCGAAGAGCCCGCCGATGGAGGCGGGACGCACCCGAAGGGCCGAAACAACGTGAAGGACCACGAGCGGAGCGATGGGTTGCGACCTGCCGCGGCGGGCCTAGAAGGGAGCGACGCCCATCCCGCGCCACCGGGAGAGGCAGACACACACGTCATCGCGCCGACGCGCGATGTCCACCAGAGCGTGCGTCAGCGGGCGATGTGTGTGGAGGCGATACCGGTAGGCCGAAACCGTGTGAGCGGGTTCGGTTCGTGATCATCCAGCGGGCGAGCAGAACCTGCGCGGGCAGGAGATTGCCGCCTGAGTAGCGAAGAGCGCTCAATCTAACTTTTGTTGCGAGCTGGCTTGGACCTAATCAGTAAGACATGTGGTTCGATACCGAGCACTTCGGCTAGCTTCTCAACCATGGTTATAGTCGCACTATAGATGCCACGCTCAAGGGCGCTGATGTAGGTCCGATCGACGCCAGCTGCGTCTGCCAGGGCTTCTTGAGACAGGCCGCTCTGGTGCCGATACTTTCTCAAATTGCGGGCAAAATCCTCTCGAATATCCATATCCGAGAGGACAGCTCCTTGATGAGCATTTAACCACGGAGTATACTCTTCATTCCGACACCAGCCGTCTGTGATACCCTTCGATCAAGAGAATCTCAGCAATTATATGAAGCTCCTGTGCACTCCTGTTGGATTACCTCCGGCTACCAGGCTGGACTGCCCCCTCCTCTTGAGGTGAGGTGGTCATGACCGGTGGCACAGAAGGATCTAGCGACGCGTTACCCGTTCAGGACGAAGCTCCGTCGGTTGACGCTCTGACGTCTTATGACGAAGCTCATATGGCGATCTATCTGCAGCTGCTTTATGGCAGCGCGGAGGGACACAGTGTCTCTCGTCTTGCGCGAGAGGCATTCGGCCTCGATGCCGAAAGAGAGCCGGGCCGCGCAGAAAGGATTGTCGACAGTCACCTTCGGCGCGCCAAATGGCTCACCGAAGGCGGCAGGCGCCATTTTCTAGCAGCTGGTTGAATCTGATGGCCTTCGCGACGACAGAGCTTATTTCAGAAACTGACGATATCCGCCTGTCATCAATGCCCTGCCTCTGACCAGGAGACGTCTGACGCCGTCCCTGAGATAGTCTCCGGGATCACTCCAGTCCCGGTCTGTCCGCTCGATTCCATAGATCGCCTCGCCTATATGCCGGTGCGAGGCGCCGTCTAGTGCCAGATCCAGTGCACGCAGAACGACCGCGAGACGCTTCCCACGCGGCTCGGCTGGAAAGTATTTTATCCGAAGCCTTCCTGAACGACACAACTCCATGAAACAGCTGATCGCATTAAGTTGCGGCTTTGACCGCCATCTTTCGAAGGCAATATCCGTCAGGAGCTTCACAGACGTATTGAGATCGCCTTCATAGACCGCTTGAAAGCACCGGCGGCCCTCCTGAAACAACAAATGGTGCAGACGTTCATTCGAACTGAGGAGTGCCGCGAGCCCGGGAAGCTTCGCGATTTCGACTGATGACGCGAAATCATCCAGTCGCTGACAGGCACAGAGCCTGAGGACATGCGGGCAGATCTCCGGATCCCAGAATATTTTTGCATTCCATGCGGCCCGGTCCGGCGTATCGCCGAAAAATCAACCCCCAATGGCGGAACCTCAGGTTATCTGCCGATAGTTCCCGGCCGTTCAGGCTGCTGCCCTCCGGGTTACCAGCTGAGATGACGCGGCTCCAATCGCGCCGGTAATCAGGATTGCGGCGCAGAAATTCCCAGGCCCAGTCGCGCCGGGTCATTGTTGAAAGCCCGCCGGTCTGCCCGTCAGCCTCCCTGGAAAAGCGGGTTCGGCCGGACATTGAGACCGCCTAACCCGGGCCGGGCCTTTCCGTTTCCGAAGGCCGGCGCTCACCCGGCTCCTCTTCGGCGCCGTCCCGGTGACCCTCAGCCCTTCCGCGCTCTGCATGAGCCAGGGGAACCACCGGCTGCCACAGAACGGGAGCAGCTATCCCGCTTGCCTGCCGCAGTCCCCTGAGTACATCCCGGGAAATCTCGAGATAGCCGGCTACCGCTGTCGTTCCATCAATAGCCTTAGGTTCGTGGATGCGACAAAGCGGCCAGCCCGCGCGGCGCAGAATGCGTTCAATCCGCAGATCCGTCACGGTCACGATATGAGTCAATGAATATGAAATTCCAAACTCCACCATGCCGAGGAAGAGTTCGTAGGTCGCAATCGTCAGACCACCAACGGCCTTCATATCGCGGGACCTGACATCCAATGCGAAACGACTGCTTTCCCATATATGGGGCACTGCCGGCGCCGGT